>Ga0075420_100003278_pt1 | contig 14135 bp, 16 predicted proteins | sample SoiMetdeltSBSDD4_FD_75296 | JGI IMG/M metagenome (GOLD analysis project Ga0075420, IMG submission 75296) | Bulk soil microbial communities from a Populus tree surrounding site in Tennessee, USA - Soil MetaG P. deltoides SBSDD4 | ecosystem: Environmental > Terrestrial > Soil > Tree plantation... | reverse complement strand
ATCTCGCTGGACCAGACGATCGGCGACGAGGGCGACAGCCAGCTCGGCGACTTCATCGAGGACTCCGAGGCGGTTGTGGCGGTGGACGCGGTGTCGTTCTCGCTGCTGCAGGACCAGCTCCAGCAGGTTCTCCAGACGCTGTCCGAACGCGAGGCCGGGGTGGTCCGGCTGCGGTTCGGCCTGACCGACGGGCAGCCCCGGACCCTGGACGAGATCGGCCAGGTGTACGGCGTAACACGCGAGCGGATCCGGCAGATCGAGTCAAAGACCATGTCGAAGCTGCGCCACCCGTCCCGTTCGCAGGTGCTCCGCGACTATCTGGACTGACAACTGGGGACAAAAACCCCAACCACAGGGCCTTACTGACCGCTCGTGTCTGATTAGTCACTATGCGTGTAAGGCTCTCCTGGAACCAAGTCGTTGTCGACCTCTGATTGCCGACATGGCACCCTTGTGGCACGGCGCATACGGGCCGTGTTCAACCGACCCCGTGTGACACACGTTGCCAGTGGGCACATAGGGAAGGTCGCTCAGGTGGCCGATGTTGGACGATGGGTGAGGAACGAGACTGTTTCATCGGTGACGACCAGGGGAGGAAGGCGATGACCCCGACTCTTACGCCGCCGCCGGAGACGGTGGCACCGCCGGCCGCCGATGAACGGTGTGACCGCTGCAACGCCGCCGGCAAGCTCCGCGTCATGATCGCCGGAGGTGGCGAGCTGGTCTTCTGCGGCCACCACGCCAACAAGTACGCCGAACGTCTGGTGCGCATCGCGGTGGAGGTCGCGGTCGACCCGGACTTCGCGTGGCGCGGCAAAGAGCTGATAAACAACTAGGTTCTCCGACAACCTAGTCGATAGATCCCCTGGACGGGGGCGCCTGGAGGTTGCGGGCGCCCCCGTTCGCCACCCCGCGGGCTGCCGGCGCGCGGGCCCCGCTACAGCGTATGGATCGTCGCGATCCGCTCCTCCAGCTGCTCGATCGTCGCCTGCGCGCTGGGCGGCCCGCCGCAGCGCCGGCGCAGCTCGGCGTGGATCTTGCCGTGGGGCAGGCCGGTCCGGTTATGATGCGCCGCCACCAGAGCGTTGAGCTGCCGGCGCAGCGCGATCCGGCGCTCGCCGGCAGGCACCCTACCGGCGGGCGTACCGGTGGGCGCCAGAGCCGGCTCGTGCCGGCCGGGCTCCGCGTGCGCCACCCGGCCGCGGCGCCGGGCCGCCTGCTGGTCTGCCTGCCGCTTGCTGAGCAGCGCGGCGACCTGGTCCGGGGTGAGCAGGCCGGGCAGGCCGAGGTACTCCTCCTCCTCAGGGGTGCCCGCGCGCACCGGGGTGCCGAACGACGCGCCGTCGAAGATGACCTGGTCCAGCTCTGCCGTTGCGGAGAGCGCCTCGAAGCGCTTCTCCAGCTCGCCGCTGGCCCGCTCCTCCCGCTGGGCCCGCTCGACCAGCTCGTCGTCGAAGCCGCCGCGGTCCCGGGCGCCGAGCACGTGGTCCCGCTCGACCTCCATCTCGCTGGCGAGCGCCAGCAGCTGCGGCACGCTGGGCAGGAACACGGTGGCCGTCTCGCCGGGCCGCCGGACCCGCACGAACCGGCCGATCGCCTGGGCGAAGAAGAGCGGCGTCGAGGCGCTCGTGGCGTAGACCCCGACCGCGAGCCGGGGGATGTCGACCCCCTCGCTGACCATGCGCACCGCCACCAGCCACCGGCTCCCGGCGGCCGCGAAGGCGCCGATCTTCGCCGACGCACCCGCGTCGTCGGAGAGCACGACCACCGGCTTCTCCCCGGTCGCCTGCTCCAGCAGCCGCGCGTACGCCCGGGCGGACTGCTGGTCGCTGGCGATGACCAGGCCGCCCGCGTCCGGCATGCCGGCCGAGCGGAGCACGCCCAGCCGGGCGTCGGCCGCGCGCAGCACCTGCGGCACCCACTCCCCGCCGGGGTCCAGAGCGGTCCGCCACGCCTGCGCGATGAGGTCCTGGGTCATCGGCTCGCCGAGCCGCGCGGCGAGCTCGTCACCGGCGTTGGTACGCCAGCGGGTCTCGCCGGAGTAGGCGAGGAAGATCACCGGACGGACCACCCCGTCGCGCAGCGCGTCCGCGTACCCGTAGCTGCTGTCCGACCTGGACCGGGCCAGGCCGTCGGGCCCGCGCTCATAGGCCACGAACGGGATCGGGTTGTCGTCCGACCGGAACGGCGTACCGGTCAGCATCAGGCGGCGTACCGCCGGCTCGAAGGCGGCCTTCACCCCGTCGCCCCAGGAGCGGGAGTCCCCGGCGTGGTGCACCTCGTCGAGCACGACCAGCGTCCGCCGGGCCAGGCTCCGCCGGCGGTGCACCGCCGGCGCCGTGCCCACCTGGGCGTACGTGACCACGGCACCGTGCAGGTCGGCGGCTGAGTACAGGTCGGCGTTGCGGAACGCAGCGTCGAGCTGGATGCCCACCCGGGCCGCGGCACCCGCCCACTGGGTCTTGAGGTGCTCGGTCGGCGTCACCACGGTGACCGCCTCCACCGTGCGGTCAGCCAGCAGCTCCGTGGCGACCCGCAGGGCGAACGCGGTCTTGCCGGCGCCCGGGGTCGCCACCGCCAGGAAGTCCTCGTCCCGCCGGCGCAGGTACTCCACCAGGGCCCGCCGTTGCCAGGCCCGCAGCGGGGGGAACGCGTCCAGGTCCGGTCGGCCGACGGCCATGCGAGCTGGACCCCCTCCCGGGCACGAAAAGAGCCCCGGGCCGGGTCGACCGCGAAGGCGGGTCCAGCTTAGCCGCAGCCCGGGTAGGGATCGCGTAGGGCGTGACGTCGCTAGTCGTTCAGCGACTCGTAGATCTCCTTGCACTGCGGGCAGACGGGGAACCGCTTCGGGTCGCGGGAGGGCACCCAGACCTTGCCGCAGAGGGCGCGGATCGGCGTACCCTCGATCATGGCTTCCATGATCTTGTTCTTCTCCGCGTAGTGCGAGAAGCGCTCATGGTCGCCCTCGTCCATGCGGTAGTCGGTCCGCTCCTCAACCAGCGTGCCGGTGTCCGGCTGTTGGGTCGTCGGTGTGCTCACCCGACCAGTGTCTCAGGTGCGCTCAGCCCGCACACCGGGGACCGATCGTGTCCAGGGGCGCGCCGGTCGCCGGGTCCAGGCGCAGCCGCCAGTCCCGGTAGCTGGTGCGGACCTCCACCTCGTCCGGCCCGACGAACCTGGCCGTCACGTGGCCGCAGGCCAACCCCAGGCTGCCCACGTCCCGGGCGGTCATCCCCTGCCCCGACCAGAGCCGCAGCTGGCGGTCGTTCTCCCGCTCAACCAGCATCACCGCGCGGTCCCGGTCGGCCGAGCGGGCCAGCTCGGTCGTCTTCGGCGGCGCGAAGATCTGGCCGGCCAGCCCCCAGCAGAAGAACCCGACGAGGATGAGAACGGCCGTGCCGGCGCGCAGCACGATCCGCCGCCCCTGAGCCGCCTCGTTGGCCACCGGCAGCAGCAGCCAGGAGGCGATGAAGGCGAGGACCGCGAAGATCAGCAGGCCAGCCGCCGGGTTGCCCAGGTAGTGGTCCATGGCGACCAGGTGCCACGGGTTCCACGCACCCAGGCTGAACCCGGCCACCACCGCGAGTGCCAGCGCGGCGGCGACGATGCCGAGAGAGCGGCGGAGCAGCGGGTTCACCCCGCGATCCTGCCCGCTGGCGGTTGCTCAATAGGGTGATCGTTGTGAACGAGTTCCATATCCGTTATGGCGCCGAGACCCGCGAGGCCATAGACCGTGGCCGTCCAGTGGTGGCCCTGGAGAGCACCCTCGTCGCGCACGGCCTGCCGCGGCCGGACAACCTCGACGTGGCCCGGGCCATAGAGCAGGCGGTACGCGCTGCCGGTGCGGTGCCGGCGACGGTCGGGATGGTCGGCGGGGAGCTGGTGGTGGGGCTGGACGACGCGCAGCTGGCCCGGCTCGCGACAGCCGAGGGCATGGCCAAGCTGTCAGTGCGTGACCTGGCCGTCGCGGCGGCCGCCGGCGTCGACGGGGCGACCACCGTGGCCAGCACCAGCGCGGTCGCGGCACAGGCCGGCATCGGCGTCTTCGCCACCGGTGGCCTGGGCGGCGTGCACCGGCAGGCCACGACCACCTTTGACGAGTCGGCCGACCTGGTCACGCTGGCCCGTACCCCGGTGACCGTGGTGTGCTCCGGGGTCAAGTCGATCCTCGACGTCGGCGCCACGCTGGAGCGGCTGGAGACGCTCGGGGTGGCGGTCGTCGGGTACCGGACCGGCCGCTTCCCGGGCTTCTACCGCACCGACTCCGGTTTCGACCTGGCCTGGTCGGTCGGGTCACCGGCCGACGTCGCCCGGGTCATGCGGGCCCGCGCCGGCCATGCGGTGCCCACCGGCGCGCTGGTGGTGGCCAACCCGCTGCCAACCGATGAGCAGCTCGACCCGGCGGTGCACGACGAGGTGCTGGCATCGGCGCTGTCCACGATGGAGCGGGAAGGCGTCACCGGCAAGGCGGTCACGCCGTTCCTGCTCGCGTACTTCCACGAGGCGACGCAGGGGCGCAGCGTCGAGGTGAACGTCCGGATCATCCTGCGCAACGCCGCACTGGCCGGGGAGGTCGCGGTGGCCGCAGCCGCCGCGGGCGTGACAGGCATGGCGGGCGGTGGTCCGAAGTGGGCTGCGGTGGGCCGGTGACCGGCCCGGTCCTGGTCGTCGGCGACCTCGTCACAGACGTACTGGCGGTGCTCGGCGGCCGGCTGGCGGTCGGTTCGGACACCCCGGCCCGGATCCGGGTCACCGGGGGCGGCTCGGCGGCGAACACCGCGGCCTGGCTGGCCCGCGCCGGAGTGCCGGTAACCCTGGTCGCGGCGGCGGGCGCCGACGCGGCCGGCGACGCCCGCCTGGCCGAGCTGGCCGCGGCCGGGGTACGGTGCGCCGTCCGGCGCTGCCCCGGCACCGCGACCGGGGCCGTGGTCGTGCTCTCCGGCTCCGGCGAGCGGTCGATGCTCTGCGACCGGGGCGCGAACCTCCACCTGGCACCATCTGATGTGGATGCTGCGCTAGCCGCCACGCCGGAGGCGGCTCACCTGCACCTGTCCGGCTATACCCTGCTCGACCCGGGCAGCCGGCCGGCCGGGCGGCACGCCCTGGTCGCGGCGGCGGCGCAGGGCCTGACCACGAGCGTGGACGCGGCCTCCGCCGACCCGTTGCGGCGCAGCGGCGGCCAGGCCTTCCTGGACCTGGTACGCGGCACCGACGTGCTCCTGGCCAACCTGGACGAGGCGGTTGCCCTGGCCGGCCGGGAGCTGCCACCGGCGGCGCTCGCCGCCGCGCTGACCCGCCACGCCGGAGCGGCGGTCGTGAAGCTGGGTGGTGCCGGGGCGGTCTGGGCCGACCGGACCGGAGCGGGTGTGACCGTGCCCGCCGAGCCGGCCGAGGTGGTGGACCCGACCGGGGCGGGTGACGCGTTCGCGGCCGGGTTCCTGGAGGCGTGGCTGGCCGGCCACGCCCCGGTCGATGCGCTGCGGGCCGGTGCCCGGCTCGGCGCCCGGGCGGTGGCCCTGGTCGGCGGTCGCCCGGTAGCAGACCGCGTCCGACCCGGCCAGTCTTGACCGGCGCGACCGGCGCCTACCGGCGTCTACCGGTCGGTTGCCGAGGCTCGCCGGGCCTCCGCCCACTCCGCCTTCGTCAGCGCGTACTCCACATCGCCGTGCTCATCGCCGGGGATACGGTCGGGCCAGTCCTGGTGGAAGATCCTGACCCGGCGCAGGCCGGCCTTCTCCATCACCCGCCAGGACGCGACGTTGACCACCATCGTCTCGGCGTACACCCGCTCGACGCCCAGCTCGGTGAAGCCCTTATGGACCAGCGCCCGGGACCCCTCGGTGGCGTACCCCTTGCCCCACGCCGAACGGCGCAGCCGGTACCCCAGCTCGACCCCCTCGCGGACGCTCCCGTCCGAGCGCGACCCGTCCGGGTTGGGGCGGAAGTGGAACCAGCCGAGGAACCCGCCGGTCGCCTTCTCGATGGCGACCCAGAACCCGTAGCCCTCGTACCGCTCGTAGTACGCCAGCATCCGGGGGATGACCTCGTCTCGGACCTCCTCGGGCGGGGTTGGCCTGCCCCCGTTGATGTACCGCATCACCGCGGGATCGGCGTCCAGCTCGACGACGTTGTCCACGTCCTGCGCGGTGAACCGGCGCAGCAGCAGCCGTTCGGTCTCCAGGAACACATGCATCGGTGTGCCCTTGCCCCGTACGCCGCTCAGATGTCGACGTCGATGGTGCGGCCGTTCACCCGGCCGTCCGCGTGGGCGGGCGGCAGCGCGACCGGCGTGGGCGGCTCCGTGTGAGTCCGGCGCAGCCGGTTGGCGAGGCGGTACTGCGCCTTCGGCGCCCGGTCGTTGGCGAGGATCACCGCAAGCCACGGGATGACCACCATCCCGACCAGGCACAGCGGGACCCACAGCCACAGCAGCGGCACCTGGGCAACGGCGAGTACCGTGGCGAGCACGAGACACATCGCCCGTACCGACATCATCAAGACGTACCGCACCTGCCGCGACCGCAGCTGCTCAGCTGGGCTGCGCTCCGCGTCGGTGATGAGCACCGCCCGTCGGGACGGGCGCCTCGCGCGGTCTGGCCGCTTCACGTCATCTCCCGCCTGCCGTGGTCTTCGCGCACGGGCGGGTCCATCCTCCCACCGCCCGCGGCGCCACGCCCAGCCGCTGTGCACCACGCCTTCGGGTCGCTGAGTCTCCCATCTCGTATACCGCTGTCTCTTGGTTACGCTGTCACCGCGGCGCAGAGTCATGGTCCTACATGCGAACCAGTTCGCCACAAGGGTGGGGTGGACGGGATGAGGCGGCACACCAGACCGCGGACTCGGTGACTGCTCACTGAGCCTTGGCGGCGGCCTTCATCTGTTGTTTGTACTCACGCACCTTGACCAGCGACGCCTCATCGACGATGTCGGCCACTGACTTGAAGGTGCCGTCCGGGCCGTAGTCACCGGCCGCTTCCCGCCAGCCCTCCGGCCGGACGCCGTACTGCTTGCCCAGCAGGGCCACCATGATCTGCGCCTTCTGCCTGCCGAAGCCCGGTAGGTCGGACACCCGTCGGAGTAGCTCCTTACCGGTGTCGGCTTCGTTCCACAGACGGGACGGGTCACCGCCGTACCGCTCCACGAGGATCCGGCAGACGTCCTGAACGCGCTTGGCGTTCGCCTTTGGGAAGCGGTGAAGTGCCGGCGGCCCGGTGAAGATCTTGACTAGCTCGTCCGGGTCGTACGCTGCCAGCTCATGTGCGTCTGGTTCGTGCCCGAGGCGCTTCACCAGCTCGTACGGCGCGCTGAACGCCCACTCGAACGGGACCTGCTGGTCGCAATACACACGCGGATGTATGTGCACCATGTGCGAGCAGCCGGTCAGGTAAGCCCTTTGGCAGTGAGGAACGCATCCCACTCCCGCTGCGCCGCCTCAGCCAGTTGCAGAGCATCCTGACTGCCGGTGGTACCACTCGGCTCCGCGAAGTCGATACGCAAGGTCACTGGGTGGTCGTCACCTACGGTAGCCCCACCGATCCAAGCCGTTCGCTGTCCCGACTTCCGGACGTGGTGCTTGTCGGTATTGGCGAAGTCTCCGCACAGCCGCAGAGCCGCCCTGGCTTTGACGTATGGCTCAACCTTCGCCTGGGTATCCGGTGGCACTTGCGGATCTTTCTTAAGCCAGTCCTTGAAGTGGTACGCCCAGACGAAGAAGGCCGACGCGGCGTCACGAGCCTCCTCAATCGAACCGCCAGGCGTTCGGCACAAAGACTGAAGGTCAGCAAGACGACGCCCAACGCGCGCCCACATCTCCTGCCAGCGACGGCCCGGCTGGTACTCAATCCCCAGCGACATGCTGTCGCTCACCGTGAGCGCCTCATGCTCGGTGATGGAGTGACGGCGGCGGGTATCGCCGCACTGAGGGCACGCGACTCCATCGGGGTCCCCGTCGAGGCGATTGCCGCAGCCCATGCACTCAATCACATGCTCCGGCTCGTCTGCACTCACCCGCTCGCCGCCTTTGCCGCCGCCTTCATCTGCTGCTTGTACTCACGCACCTTGGCTAGTGATGCTTCGTCCACAATGTCCGCCACGGACTTATACGAGCGCTCCGCGCCGTAGTCACCGGCCGCTTCCCGCCAGCCCTCCGGCTGGACGCCATACTGCTTGCCGAGCAAGGCCACCATGATCTGTGCCTTCTGCTTGCCGAACCCCGGCAGTTCGGACACCTGCCGCAACAGCTCCTGGCCGCTACTGGCCTCGTTCCACAGCCGTGCCAGGTCGCCGTCGTAGCGCTCCACGAGCAGCCGGCAGACGTCCTGGACCCGCTTGGCGTTGGCCTTCGGAAAACGGTGTAGTGCTGGCGGCCCGGTAAAGATCCGGATTAGCTCGTCCGGATCGAACTCGGCCAGCTCGTGCGCGTCCGGCTCGTGGCCCAGGCGCTTGACCAACTCGTACGGCGCACTGAACGCCCACTCTAATGGGACTTGTTGGTCTAAAACCATACCAATCACCAAAGCGAGCGGGTTCCGGCGCAACAGGTCGTTCGCTTCAGCGTCGATGGGCAATGCGATCGCCATAGCGGCCTCCGGATCTCGCGCGGGCTACGCCTTACATCCTGCCGCGCCCGCTGACGGCGTGTGCAGCGGCTGAGGCGCTGCCGCGGATGCGCCGGACCCCCGCGAGGTACGCCGAGGCGGCGATCCTCCAAGCGAGCGCGGCGGCCCATCCTCGCTTACCCGGTTCCGGCTGGAGCACCGCTCCATGCCGGAGCTGAGCATCACATTAAACAGGAACCACCCCTATGGAACATATCGATCACGAGAGAGGAGCACACCGCCGTCCGCACCCAGAGCTGATCGGCCATCCGGACGATCTCACCCTCGACACCGCCGGCCAGCTCCACCCATGCTACGAGGTCGTCCGGCGCCATGCCGGCTACCTGGCCTGCGGCGAACTAGCCGTCGAGCCCGTCCTTGGAGCAGTGCGGGTCGCCGGAGTGACCCGCGTCGCAGACCGTCCCAGCGGTCCCTTCGTCCGCCTGACCTGGCGTGACGATCACGGGCCCTGCACCGCCATCGGGCAGTACCCGGCGAGCAGGCTCTTCCCGGTCAGGATTCCCGCCTCCGCCGATCGTCAGTCCATCCGGCAGAACATCGCCCGCGCTGCCGCGCTGCACGGCGACATCGACGCCGACACCGCCCGCCTGATCGCCGCTCACCTGCACAGCGGCCCGCACAGCGCGCTCTATGACTTCGCGGTCGACGGCGGCGTCCACGACCGCCTGTTCGACGAACTGGATACCGTCAACCGGCATCGACCGTATGCCCGCAGCTGGGTCCAAGCGCTGGCCCGCTACTGCCTGGCCCGTAAAGATCTGGGGCCGTTACCCGCCTGGCGGGCTATACGCGGTGCGGCCTGGTTGCAGGCCGCGCGACCAGTCGCCGCACACGACGCCGAGCCGGAGACGAACCAGACCGCAGTGACCGCATCAGCCCCGGGTCTCGGCGACGCGGAGTTTGTGCGTTCCGACCTTGCCGTGCAGCTCATCGATGCGGCCTTCGCTATCGGCGCGGCCGTACACCGCACGGACGTCTTCGCCTCCGCATCGCTGATCAAACTGCTCAACCGAACCCGACTCGCCGGGTAGCCGCCTGTCGTCCTCCGGCCGCCTGCGGGAGCCCACGCATGCCCGTCGTGCTGCGAGGCGCCGTCCGGCCATCGCACCAGCGCCAGCGGGCGCGGGCAACACCATCAGCAACGTAAACAGGAACAAGATCATATGGAGCACCACAACCAAGAAGGAGGCTTTGAGCAGCCACCACCACACCACGAACAACTCACGCCAGCCTCGATCCGTCACGATCTTGATGGGAAGCCGCTCCTGAGCTGCGAGAACACCAGATTTCTGCCTGCACCAAATGGGTGCACCTCCGTGGCGGAGATCTTGGGCGTCTGCGGAGGTCAGAAGCATGATCAGCTAGTGTCCTGACCTTGGTGTGAATAGCCGAGGCCAGATGAGCAGGCCATCGAGCGGAGCATCGCAGCCGCCCGGGCCGAAGACCGCGAAGTCCATGATGCCGTGGCCCGCGGCATAGCGACCCAGCTGCACGGCGGGCAGGACTCGGCGCTCTACCGCTTCGCCGGCACTGGCAGCCTCGACGATGAGCGGCTCGACGCCGAGCTGTACGAGCTGTACCAGAGCCGGGACCCCCGCATCCTGGAGTGGGCGAGCGTGCTCGGCACCTATGCCCTGCACCGCGAACACCGCGGACCGGTTGACGGCTGGGCCGAGCTGTGGCCGGGCCAGCCAGCCAACGGGACAGACGACGTTGCCGACCATGTGGACCCGGCACCCGAGCCACCATCTAACGATGCGGCAGACGTCCGGGCCGACCTCATGCGGCGCATCAACGCGGCCGGCGTCACCACGCTCGGCCGCATCGCCACCATCGTCACCGGCGAGGGGAGTTTCGGTCGTGACGCCGATCAAGACGGGTGGCGCGAAGCTGACGTCTACCCCTGGACCGATGCCGCCGACTGGTACGCCGACGGCGGTCCAGACGAGCTGGCCGACCCCGAAGCCGGGAGCCTGGCCGCCGCGCAGGTCGAGGAGCTGTTCGCCCGCCTCCCGGATGCCGAGGTCGGTAGCTGCGAGGCGATGGGCTGGGGCGGTCTGCTGCGTCACGCGGACCGGCCCGGCGGTGTGATCCTCGGCGCCAACCAGTACGGCCGGCGCTGGGGATGGGCGACCGACTCCGACATCGAACTGCGGCGGCGCTGGCGGCAGCTTGCGCAGGAACAGGCGGCCTTTCGGAACGCCAGCTGGTCACCAAAGGGTGATGGCAGCGACAACCCAGCGATCTGGGTCGGCAGCCTGGCCGACTACGCCGCCGGTTATCTGCACGGCGCCTGGCTCGATGCCACCACCGAACCTGACGAGCTGGTCGCTGCGGTCCAGTTCCTGCTGGACAACGCCCACGAGCCAGACGCTGAGGAGCACGCCGTCATGGACTACGACGGCTTCGGCGCCGAACTCAGCCGCGCGCTCGGGGAGTACCCGAGCCTGGAGACGGTGGTCCGGGTCGCCCGGGGCATCGCCGAGTACGGCGGGGCGTTTGCCGCCTGGGCGGCGTATGTCGGACCGGAGCACCACGAACAGCTCGACCGGTTCGAGGACCACTACCGCGGCGAGTGGGCGGACATGGTGACGTACGTCCGCGATGTCCTCGACAGCATCGGGCTGTACGACGCCCTCGATGAAGCTTTGCGCGGCATCCCCGAAGACCTGCGCCGGTACATCGACATCGACGTTGAAGCGCTGGCGCGGGATTGGGCGATCGAGATGCACGTGGTGGAGAATCCTGACGGCGGGGTGTGGTTGTTTGATATGAGGGCGTAGTACGGCGTTCGGGCAACCTGGGCCGCCGAGTAGCCCGGGGGTGAGATCCCCCGGGCTACTCGGCAACCTGGGCCTGGATGAACGACTGAACCCATATAGCATGGTCAGCCGATTAGTCAGCGCCAAAAGGGCGAGTGTCGCAATACCAGGGTTCGCTTTGGCGGTAGCGTGAGCAGCGTCCCGGCGGATTCTGAGAGGTATCGTGCAAGAGAACCGAAACTTGGGGGAATTATGGCGGAAGGCTTCATGACGGACGACGGAAGTGACGGCTGGGGGCGTGGCCATATGGCATCAGCTGCCATCATTGTCGCTGCAATCATCACGACAATAGGTGTCATTATTGCAGCGGTCATCAACTCGGGCAAGGACGACTCCTCACCACTACAAACACCGCCCACCACCTCTGCCGCCGTTCTCTCTCCAACGGCGCCAGCCGCTGGACCCATCCAATGCTTGATTGAGAAGCCCGCCGACCGGTCCGCCGTTCCAGCATTAGTGGAGGTAACCGGAACTATCAGCCAAGATTTAGGCGGAGGGATTGCCTGGTTATTTGTACGTGCTCCGGATGGAATCTACTACCGGATCGATCGCATCAATACGAATAGGACTCCAGGATCAGCACCTTTCGCGGTTGGTGGTGTTGGCATCGGTGAGACCGTCGACTTTGGAAATTACATAATTCAAGTCGTGGTAGCCAGCGGTAGTGCCGCGCAACAGATTGACGCTATTCAGTCCGACGCGAGAGGCGATTATGCGATTCCCCGCCTACCAGTTGGCGCGAACCCATTATGTTCAAGGGAGGTACATCGCTAAGAAGGCCCACGCTCACTCACCGCCGGTAATACCAACTGGTCAAAGCTATGACCTACTCCCGTGGTTCCGCTGGGGTGCCGTACCACGGGAGTAATAATCAAAAATGGTAAGGAGGGTAGCAGCTACCCATTCACCAATAAGATCCATCAAGCGGCCCGTATAGTTCAACAGATACCTGCCGCGAAGGACGGAACAACATCCTCGCCGCCACTCTGGCGGCCGTCTCAGCCTCTCCTATAAGGGTTCTATGTCGGTTGTGAAGAAGGTAGACACAGGCGCTTGCTAATGGAGTCGAGATCGTGGATACGGCAAGACCCTCTAACAGAGACGCGCCCATCATAGGCGGCACGATGTCTGACACCAGCCCGGCGGCACCAGGCATCACCCACCCCACGGTCCGGAGAAGGCGAGATCGGCGTCGTATTCGCCGCCAATCCTCGGTTCGTGCTTGAATGCGATACCCAACCACCGTCTCGACGAAGTGCTGGTATGCTCTCGTGGCGTCCAATAGCACCAGTGCCATCGCAGCATCGCCAGAAGATTCGTTGTGAGTTGAGCGAAGGGCACCTGTCGTTGCCGCTTGGTTTGCATCCACAGATCTTATTACGCGCATATATCTTAAGTACTCGGGGCAGGACCGGATCTCTAGGATGTCCTCGGGCTCAAGGTAGACGGCCAAGTATCTAATGTCATCGAGTGTTCGTCGGAGTTCGCCTTCAACTAACGTGGGTTCGTTGAGGTAAGTTTCTTCTGCTTGCGCGTTCCATGGATGCCGCGTACCAAACACCTGATCGGCGTACGGTGCAAACGCAGCCGGATATACGGGGAAGAGACCGAGGGTAGTCGCCGTTAGTCCATGAGCTAATACCGCCATTTGATTCCGGATGTGTCGAGCACATACGTAGTCCTTACATTTGTCCAACTTGTCCGCGAACTGCCAAAACTCCGTTCGCCTAAAGTATTCGACACCATTGGCCGCTGCAGCTTGGGGGACGTATTTCACGAGCTGTTCACTGGCTTCTCCGAGTCCGATGGTCAGCCACAGAGAGCGATCCAAGAAATATCTCTCGACGAGTTCGTGCATTAGCTCTCTGTTACTCCGTGTTGGTGTGCTCGCAGCCCTTATTCGAAGGTTATCGAGGGTTCGAGCATTAGCATAGATTGCCTCTTCTCCGACATCTTGATATTGCCGCCTGCCGATTACCATGTCCGCAACCTCGGCAAAGGAGTCAGCCGATTCTCTCATAGCGGCAACAACAGCGCCGCCAGCAAAGACGTCCTCGTAGGCTGGATGCTGTTGCAGTAATCTCATCAGAGGAAGGCTCGCTAGAAGACTCGTGTCTTCCAAAACCAGTCGACGGTGCATGAGAAGATTATAGTTAAGATTTGCCTTCAGCTCGGTGGTACGCTGAGTTATTCTCTTCTCGGGTGTAGATTTTGTTTGCTTGCGGGCTCTCCCAAATGTGGGGTCGCCTGCCGCCCAGTATGCGTCAGGTGGCTCCAGTGGTTGATTAATGTAATCCAAGCCCACCGGTTACTCTACTTTCGATGCGCCTATATCACACTCACCAAGAATACCATGACACCTACTATGGTGCCCGTAGCCGCCTCTCGTCGATTCCCAACCTATCACTTTATCCGCTATACGCATGGCGCCGCCGCACCCGGTCAAAGCTGCGCGAGGTGCGGTGCGTCGACGGCACGCAAAATGATTCGAGCCTGCCTATGGACGTCATGTTGCTACTCGAACCGAGCAACCAAGCCGACTTCCTAAACAATCTTGATCGACCGACGCAATGATTGGACCTACTGCCGTTTCCGTGGGTGGGATGTGAGTGTCCCGGTGTGGGTGTGCAGTTGCTGGGTGGGGGATCTCCTCGGTCGGGCAGTCTGTGACCAGACGTCGGTTCTCGGCCGGTGG
>Ga0075420_100003277_pt1 | contig 14136 bp, 15 predicted proteins | sample SoiMetdeltSBSDD4_FD_75296 | JGI IMG/M metagenome (GOLD analysis project Ga0075420, IMG submission 75296) | Bulk soil microbial communities from a Populus tree surrounding site in Tennessee, USA - Soil MetaG P. deltoides SBSDD4 | ecosystem: Environmental > Terrestrial > Soil > Tree plantation... | reverse complement strand
TGGGATCCCCTCCTCGGCCAGCGTGTCGTTGAACAGCTCCTCAATGGCGCGCCGCCCGGGCACGCCGCCCAGGTCCGCTTCCGGGGCCAGCTCGGCGATGATGCGGCGCTGGATCCGCGACTTCAGCACGCCGAAGTCGGCGCGGTTGAGCTGGACGCTGGCAAGCTGGGCCTGCTCCTTGGAGCGCTCGCTGGGACGAGACGGGCCGGCTCGCTTGGTCTCGGCTTCGGACCGGGCGCCGCTGAGGCGCTCGAAGATTGGTGTGGGCATGTTCGCTCAGTCCCTCGGAAGGTGTGCCGCGAAAGCCGCTCTGTTAAGGCCAACGCGGCCGGCCCATCCGGCGGGACGGGCCGGGGTGTGGTGGGGCGTCAGCTCGCGCGGCGGCGCCCCAGCCGCCGGAAGACGCCACCGAGCGGTGCCGCCGAGCTCGAGGATTGACCGTCGTCGCCGAACCCGAACAGGCTGATGAGCTCGCCCGCCACCGATCGGATCTCGCGAGCGATCCGCGCGCTCGGACGCATCAACACGACGGGCTCGCCGGCGTTCAGCGCCTCGATGACGGGGATGCCGTCGCTGGGGAGGCCGAACGCCATCTTGTGCCGCAAGTTGGCCTCGATGTCCTTGAGCGGGATCGAGCCGTGGCTGCTGAGGCGGTTGATCGTCAGCTTCAGCTTCTCGTCGCCGTAGCCCAGCTCGTGGGCGAGCGCCAGGAACCGCGCCGCGTTCTTCAGCGAGGCGATCTCCGGCGTGCAGACCACCAGCACCACGTCCGACTGGTCTAGCGCCGCCAGCAGGTGCTCGTCCGGCCGCGAGGCCGTGTCCACCACCACCACGTCGTAGTACTGCCGCAGCGCCGCCAGGACGGCGGTGGTCTCTTCGCCGTTGATGACCTCGGCGCGCTCCAGCTCGGACGGCGCCGGCAGCACCCAGACGCCGGCCCCGTGGTGGAGCAGCGTGTCGTTCAGCAGGTCGCCGTCCAGCTCGCGGACGTGGGCGACCACGTCGGCGATGCTGTTCTCGTTGGCGATGTTCATCGCCACCGCGACGTCGCCGGAGAGCAGGCTGCCGTCCACCAGCACGACCCGGAGGTTCGTCTGCTGGTAGATCGCGACGGCCAGGTTCACGGCGATCGTGGTGGTGCCCACGCCGCCCTTCGGGCCGTGGACGGCGATCAGCCGGCCGGAGCTCGGGCCGCCCTGCGGCATCGACTTGCGGCGCCGGCGGTCCTCCTTCTCGTAGATCCGGCGGATCATCTCGATCAGCTCGTCCGGCTCGAAGGGCCGGAACAGGTAGGCGCGAGCACCCGCCAGGATGCAGGCCTGGGCCAGCGTCGCCTGGTCGCCCTCCAGCAGGACGATCACCGGGATCTCCGGCACCGCCTGGTCAAGCTGCTCGACCACGGCGGCCGGCTCGCCGGCGACCTCGTCGATCACGACCAGGTCGATGTCGCCGCGGTGGGCGGCACGCGCGGCCTCGCCGTAGCCGGCCGCGCTCTCGCTGACCTTGAAGCTGGGCTCCTGCTCCAGCATCTGGGTGATCTCGCCGCTGCCGGTGTCCTGGCCGTCCAGCTGGAAGCCGGGATCGCGCAGGACCAGGATCCGCAGGCGCGAGGTGCGGTTACTGCTCATTCCGAACCTCCGTCGGCACCCGGAACCGGAAGCGCTCGGCGATGCTGTCGACCGTCACGGCGTCGGTCCGCACGATCCGCTCCTCGTCCGACGAGCGCAGCGCCAGGTCGATCACGCCGCCGGAATCCTTGATGTACTTGAGGATGATCGCGTCCTGGTGGTCCAGGAGCAGGGCGAGCGGCTGCCCGCTTGGTCCCTTGGGCTGATTGTTCTTGTCCGCCGGCTGGGCTTCCGTCTGGATCTGCTCGCCGATCGCGAAGATCTCGACGTTCTGGAGCGTGACCTGGGTGCTCAACCCCTGGGCGGTGCCCGTCTGATCGCCCACCGGCCTGGTCAGGGTCAGCGAGAGCAGGATGTCGAGCCGGTCGCCGGGGCGGAACCCGATCTGCCCGGCGATCAGGGCCGGCATCGGCAGCCAGACCACCACCCGGCCGGGCGGCACCCGGTCCGACATGGTCGGCGCGCGCCGCCCGGTCGAGACGTGGCCGTTCAGGAGGATCTGATCCTTGTAGATCGTGCCGACGGCGAACTTGCCGACCGCCTGCTCGGGCTGCGACACGGCGCCGACCGGCGCGAACTCGGCCGGGAACGGCCGAACGACCAGCGCATCCGGTGTGACGATCCCCTGGTCCGGGATCTCCCTGGTCGCCATCACGACGTACACCTGGGGAACCACCGCCCGGTTGACCTCGCCGGCCTGGCGCGCGATCCCGAGCACGATCACGCTCGCTCCGCCGGCGAGGAGGATGCCGAGGGCCATCAGGGCTAGCGCTCCGCGTCGCTTCATCTCCTTCTTCCTTCCGCTTCCGCTGACTCGACCGGTCGAGCGCCGGCCGTCCCGTCCGACCGTGTCAGGCCCGGTTCAGGAGGGGACCCGCATGCCCTCTCCACCCGCGGATCGTGCGTGTCGCGCATCGGCGCGTCCGACCGCGTGCTCCTCACGCATCGAGGCTCCGCTCTTGACAACGTGAGATCGCCCCAAAGGGAGACTCCCCGGTCGGCAAAGCTGTCAGCCCATTCCGGGGCGGAGCGAGCCGCCACGCATCGCCCCGACCGCGCGAGTTCCCGCTCACCCGGGCCGGAATGGGAAGCGGCCCATCCGAGTACCGGATGGGCCGCGGCGAGCGCCTGAGCACCGAATCGGAGCGCGAGGCGCCCCGGGTCCCCCGGTCGCGGAGCGATCTTAGTGGGCGGCCAGCTCCGTCTGCGCCCGCGAGAAGACGCTGGAGATGCTGGTGCCGAGCGTGCCCAGGATGACGATCGAGACGATCGAGATCAGCACGATGATCAGCGCGTACTCGACCAGGCCCTGGCCCTTGCCGGTCTTCAGCGCCAGCAGGTTCAGGTAATACCGCAGGATGTCCACCATGATGCCCTCCGCACGTCCGTCGTGGGTCAAACCCCGTAATGTCGCTTCAGCGCGTCAAGATGGTCTCTCTGTGCGCTTCATAGTCGAAAACGCCGGGGCGACGAACGAAGTGACGGGTGCAAAAGAGTGATACAGAAGAATAGCCCGACCGGGTACAAAGGTAGTCCACTCGTGGAGCCGGACCGGGCACCAGGCACGTCGACGCGAATCGGTCAGGAGCATCAGGCCGTACGTGAAGTAGAGCAGGCCGAGCACGCGCCCGTAGCTGTACAGGTCCGCCCAGACCAGCGGCCCCGTCCCCAGCGCCAGCGCCGCCTGGAGCCAGAGCAGCCAGGCGAAGACGTCCCGCCGCTCCAGCACCTTCATCAGGCCGATCACCACGATCGCCGCGCTCACCGCCACGATGGCGGCCTCCGCGAGCACGTTACTGGACGGGACCGGCTCGCCGAGCATCGGCCCGTGCCAGCCCAGCAGCAGCCCCAGGCGGTAGTAGGCCCCGCCGAACGGCACCCCGAAATTGGTCGGCGACTGCGCGGACGGGAACACCCCCAGCCTCGCCCAGATCCAGACGTGCCAGCCGATCGGCAGCGCCAGCGGCAGCAGGTACGCCGCCCCGCGCCGCCAGTCCCAGCGCCCCAGGGCGTACAAGCCCAGCCCCAACGGCACCAGCAACGACGGCTCGCGCGTCAGGACGGCGAGCGCCAGGACCACCCCCGCCGTCCGGTGGCGGCCTCGGAGCGCCAGCGCCAGCCCCGCCGCCACCAGCGCGAACGAGGTCGGCTCGGCCAGCACCGCCGTCACGCCGATCAGGATCGGCGGGCTGAACGCGTAGCCGAGGACGAGCCAGCGGTTGGCGCCGAGCTGGCGCAGCAGGTCGTAGCAGGCGGCCGTCCCGCCGAGGACGGCCAGCAGGTTCACGGCCAGCAGCGACCACGGCAGCGCGGCCGGCTGGCCCAGCGCCACCAGCCAGGCGAGCGCCGGATAGAGGATCCGCGCGGACCGATAGGCCGGCAGGTCCAGGAACGATTCGGGATCGGAGGCGCGCAGCAGCGGATCGTGCGCCAGGTAGAAGAACCACTGGCCGTCGTAGCCGACGCCGGGCACCACCCGGGTGGTGGCGGTCCAGAAGCGCTCGGCCGGCAGCAGGTCGCCGATCCGGATCGGGCCGGTCGGGTCGAAGTCGAACGCCCGCAACATGGCGAACGTGATCAGCCCGTAGCCGACCAGCACGACCGCCAGCGGCAGCCGGGCGTCGGCGAGCCAGCGCCGGGGGGTGGAGCGCCGCGGGCCACCGGGCGCGTCAGACGGAAGCATCGGCACCTCCAGCGGCTAGCGCGCCGCGCTCGCCGCGTCCGTGAACTCGGCGCGGACGAACACCAGCGCCTGGGCGTCCTCGTAGACCAGCCGCCAGCGCGGCGATTCCTGCGCGGCGGCGATCAGGCGGCGCTGGCTGGCCCGGTTGAGCGCCAGGCGCGTGACGCCGTGGAGGTCGAGGCGGCGCTCCCAGCTCACGTGGCCCCCGTTGATCGTCGCGTACTCCTCCCAGACCTCGGCCGGATGCAGCTCGAAGCGGTTGTCGACGAAGACGCGCGTGTCGGGTGCCAGACGCCAGGAGAAGTAGGCGCTCCAGTCGGTGTCGTTGAAGAGCCGACCGTCCACGGGGTGCGCCGCGAGATACTCGGCGACGGCGACCGGCGTGTCGCGGTCGAGCAGGACCGTGCGGGACGCCGGCAGGGGGAGGCGCTGGCGCCACCAGGGCAGCGAAGCGATCACCAGGGCGCCGAACAGGGCCAGGCAGACGAGGTTCAGGACCGCCGAGCCGGCCGGGAGCGGTCCGGGCCGTGGGATCGCCGGCCGGCCCGGCCTGCCCGCGAGCTCGGCGAGGCCCCGCGCCACGAACGGCGTCGCGATCAACGACCACCAGAGGATGTGCCGGGTCGACGAGACGGCGAGCAGCCCGAAGCCCAACAGCAGCAGCCCCTCGCCCAGGCGCGGGCGCCGGCCGGCCCCGAGCAGCAGGATCGTCAGCAGCACCGAGCCGTAGAACAGGCCGCCGTACGCCGTCCGGATGGCCGGCGCACCCCACTCGACCCCCAGCACCCCGATCGAGGTGCCGCCGCCGTTGAACAGGATCGTGTCGCCAACATAGGCGGCCAGCCCGACGCCGTACGGGTTCAGCAGCGGCGCGGGGGCGCACAGCGCCGACAGGACGGCCGCCCGTCGCAGCCGGTCCGCCTGCCCGGTCCGCACCCGCTCGACCGCCGCCTCCAGCAGCCCGACCGCGAGCAGCGGGTAGATCAAGATGAACGAGCCGTGGACGTTCGCCCAGAACACGACGACCGACGCTATCGCCAGGACGCCCGCCGCCGACCGTGGCGGATGCAGCGCGGCGCGCCAGACGACCAGGAACGGGAGGACCGCCAGCAGTTGGGGGCGCAACGCCAGGCCGGGCGCGAACAGGACGACGCTCAGGCTGGGCACGACGGCCGCGAGGCGAGGCCCGACGCCGGCCGCCCGGCAGGCGTGCGCCAGCCCGAGCGCGACGGCGACCGCCACGACGGTCCTGAGCGTCAGCCCGAGCTCGACGCCGCCGAGGTCGTGGAGCGCCGACAGGATGACCCTGGCGAGCCACTGGCCGTCGATGATCGGGCCCCGGACCGGCGTGTAGACCAGGACGTCGTCCGTCGGCAGCGCGCCGAGCTCGCGGATCAGCGTGCCGAGGCGGACGCTCCACCAGTAGTCGATCGACTCCACCGACTGGATGGCGCCCGCGAGGGCGGCTGCCAGGACGGCCAGGCCGAGCCAGACGTGTTCGAGCGTCGGCGCGCGCAGGCGCGCCACCGGCCGGACCTCGACGGGCCCACCGACCGTCGTCGGGGCGCGCTCGATGGCCTGGGCCACGTCCGGCGGCCCGCTCAGCGCTCGCCCAGGACGCCGGGCCGGAGCGCGAAGAGGTGGCTGCAGCCGCCGCAGCGGTAGATCGGCACCAGCTGCGCGGCGTAGAACGGGCTCATCCCGAGCATGACGAAGTCGCGCATCGGCTGCTCGCGCTCGCAGCGCGGGCAGGTCATCGTCCGACTCTGGACGTTGACGAGGACGGGTGTCGACTGTTCCATCTTCCGCTCTCCGGGGCGAAGAGGTCGCTCCATTCGGTGCAACGGCGCGACCAGCGGCCGAGGGACGGAAGTTGCATCTGCGATCACCACTCCGGGTGTCTCCCCCCACCCAGACGGGCTATCGCTGGTCAGTTAGCCGGTCGGGCGCAGCCGCTCCTCGTGCCGTCGCGGCAGCAGCCAGGTCGGCGTGCGGTCCAGGCGCCGGTGGTTCTCCGCCGACATCGCCGTCAGCGCCGCCGCGATCTCCAGCAGCGGCCGCAGGTCCGGGCACTCCGGGTAGTCGGCGACGCACGACTCGACGTCGTCGCCGTCGGACAGCCGGTCGAGGCAGATCGCGAGCACCTCTTCGAACATCTCGTCCATCGTCTCGTCCATCGTCCTTCACCCTCCTGATGATGTAACGGGCGCGCCCGAGCGATGGGGACCGCCCGAATGGGCCATTCGGACTCGAAGAGAGACTTGCAGCTCCGCGAGATATCGAGAGGGCACCCAGGAGGCATCGCGCAAACTGCCCAGAATGCGCGGAGCGGGTACTCGGCGCAGTAGACAGCCCGCCCCCGCTCGCATATGATCGGCCGGGGCTCGCCGCACGCCCCCCAGGCAATCGATCTTCTTACGTGTTCGACTTCCGGGAGGTGGTACTGTGAGAGCCGTTTGGGTCCCGCTGACGGGGGCCTTCGCGGTGGCCTTGACCACGATCGCACTCCTACCAGGGAGCACCCAGGCCCAGCAAACCGTCACCGTCAACCTGACGGCCCAGAACGACTCGGGCCAGGCGGGGACGGTCATCCTGACCTCCGAAGGCTCCGGCACGAAGGTCGTCGTCACCCTCAGCAACGCGCCCGGGCCGCACCCCGCGCACATCCACACCGGTTCCTGCCCCACGCCCGGCGCGGTGGTGTTCCCGCTGACCTCCGTGACCAACGGCCGCTCCGAGACGACCGTTGCCGCCTCGATCGCCGACATCCTCCGCGCACCGCACGCCATTAACGTCCACAAGTCGCCGCAAGAGATCCCGGTCTACACCTCGTGCGGCAACGTGACCGCGGCCGGCGCACCGGCCGCGGCCCCGGCCGCCGCGCCCGCGTCGGCTCCGGCGGCAGCCGCCCCGGCCGCCCAGCCGTCGCCCGCCGCGAAGCCGGCCGCGCCACCTCCGCCGTCGGGGCAAGCGCAGGTCCCGGCCGCCGCCCCGGCCCAGGCTCCGGCCACCAAGCCGGCCGCCGCGGCCTCGCCGGCCGCCGCCCCGGCCCAGGCGCCTCGCCCGGTCGCCTCGCCGGCCGCCCTGCCACGCACCGGCGAGGCCGCCGATCCCACGGCCGGCCTCTGGATGGTCGCCGCCGTCGGCGTCGGGCTGGTCGGCGCGGGCGCGCTCCTGATCGCGCGGCGGCGGCGCTCGGCGTAGCCCGGATCTCCGTCCGCTCGGGGCCGGCGGTGCGGCAGGCCCCGATCCGGCACCACCATCGGCGCCCGGGGAGCGATCCCCGGGCGCCGCTCGTTGTGTGGCGCGGTAGAATCCGAGCGGCGGGACTCCCGCGCCCCGCCAGCCTGCATGCTGGAGCTGCTGTGGATATCGTTGCGAGCCTCGTCACCTTTCATAGCTTCTGGCGCTACGCCGTCCTGATCGCCGCCGTCATCGCGCTGGTGGTGGCGTTCGTCGGCTGGCTCGGGTCGGTCCCCCAGCGAACGCTCCTCCAGCCCGTCGTCCGGCGGGCCGGCTCGCTCTACATCGTCGCGCTGGACGTCCAGGCGCTGGTCGGCATCGTCATCTGGCTCGGGAAGGGCTGGCACGCGGTGCCGGGCTTCTTCCGGGCCGAGCACCCCGCCACGATGCTCCTGGCCGTGATCGCGGCGCACGTCGCCATGGTCATCGCGAAGCGCTCGCCCCTGCCGCTGCGGGCAGCGCGAGCCGTCGCGCTCGGCGTCGCGATCAGCCTGGCGCTGGTGCTGATCGGCATCCCGGGCATCGTTCGCGGTGGCTGATCGTGGACCTCGTCCTCCCCGGGGCGGCGGCCGGGCTGTGCGTCGTGCTCGCCTGGTCCATGCTCCGGCGCTTCGCCGCCCGCCGCCGCCTCCATGAGCTGATCTGGGGCGTCACCTTCTGCGCCTTCGGGCTGGCGGCCGGCGCCGAGGCGTACGCCGGCCTCTTCGGCTGGACCCCAAACCTCGTCCGCCTCTACTACCTGGCCGGCGCCTCGCTCTCGGTCGGGTTCCTGGCGCTCGGGACGCTCGTGCTGCTGATCCCCAGGCGGATCGCCCTCGTCACGCTCGGCGTCGTGCTGGTGCAGTCCATGTTCATGGTCTTCCTGGTGCTCCGGTCCCCCGTCGATCCGGAGGTGATCCGGACGGCCGGCTGGTCCGCCCTCGGCAAGGATGGCAGCCTGCGCGCGCTCGCGCTGACCATCAACATCCTCGGGACGCTGATCGTCCTGCTCGGGACGTTCGGCTCGGCGTACGCCCAGTGGGCGGACGGCAACGGCGCGCGGGCCTTCGGCGTGTTCTTGATCGGCCTGGGCACGCTGACCGTCGCGGCCGGCGGCAGCCTGACGCGCTTCGGCCACCACTGGCTCTACGGCCCGATGGTCCTCGGCCTGCTCCTGATCTTCGCCGGCTACCGCCGCGTCACCGATCCGAGCGCCCACACTTCCCCCACGTCGGCGCCCCGCAACGCCGACGCCGGGCCCGAGATCGCTCCGTCCGATGCTACAATCCGAGGAGACGAGGCCGCCGGGAGAGAAGCATGGCCACCTCATTCGAGGAGCTCACCGCCGTCGCTCTCGAAGGGAGCGTCGGACCCCTGACCCTCGCCGTCGGTGCCGGTGCGCTCGCCGTCGCGCTCGCGGCCGGCTCGACGCGCCCGCTCAGACGGATGGCCTCGACGTCCGTGGTCGCCGCCGGCCGCAACGCCCAGCTCAACCCGAAGGGCTGGATCGAGGCCGCGAGACGCCACTGGTCCAGCCTCGTCGAAGAAGCGCGGGCCGAATACGAAGCGGGCCGCCTTCCGGCGACCGCCATCGTGACGCCATCGATCGTCGTGGCGACGGAGACGGGCGCCGTCCCGGCGGCCGGCAGCGTCATCGTCGTCCCCGGCGCGGCGGGCGTCCCGGCGTCGCTCGCGCCGACGGAGGAGGCGAGTCGCACCAGGGACCAGCGGGGCCGCTTCGTCCGTCGCGCGACGAACGGCCGCCAGCCGGAGTGACCTGAAGCGAGCGCGGCGCGACGGCGAACGGACAGACCGTATCCGATGACGTCGTCGCCGACGCCGATCGGCCGGGCCAGCACGAGGACGCCTCCCGCGCGGCCCGGGTCCGCTCCGCACGGCGTCCGCCGCGCGTTTCGCCCGTCGCCGGTGCATCTCGCGCAGTCGTGACATAACGCGCACCGACGACGCAACCTCGAAAATCCCAGGCCGTTCCACCCCACGAGCGATTCGCGGACCGCGATCGAGATGGCCGTGCCCCCTCCTGCGTCGGGGCAGGCTCAGGCGCAGGCACGGCCATCTCGTGAGTCGGGACGGCGGACTGGGAGCGTCACGATGACCAGCGGCCAGGTGACGAGAGACCGGATGCGGGTCCTGCTCGTGAGCGACGACGATGCATTCTCGGCCCGGCTCAAGCCGAGCATGCCCGGCTTCGAGGTGTGGTCGCTGACCGAGGACTCCGTCTGGATGGCGAATCGGGCCGGTCTCGACGTCACGCGCGGGGTCGACGTCGTCCTCCTGGACCACCAGGTCACCGGCCGGCTCCAGCGCGGCCTCTACGAGACCCTGCACCCGAGCGCCGGCGCCGCCCGGGTGCCGGTCATCTTCACCCGGTCCAGGCTGACGGCCGCGACCGCGGGCTTCGACCACGCGCTGGACATCTACCAGCCGGAGGGCGCCAGCCCGGACGAGACGGCGCGCCTGGTGATGCACGTCCTGGGCGACCCGCCGGAGCCGTCGCGCGTCGCCGCGCCGCCTGGCCCCGGCCTGTTGCAGCGGCTCGCGCTCTGGAGCATCGCCACGGCGCTGATCGGGTTCACGTTCTGGCCGCTGGTCGGCAGCGGGCCCGTGCGGGACGCCGTCTACGGCCCGCTCCGGGCGCTCGCCGGCGGATCGTCGGACGTCGGCGGCACGGTCATGAAGGCCGGCATCTCTCGCTGAATGCCACCAGGGACTGCCTGATCCCCCGCGTCGGCCCGCACGTTAACGCAGTATCCTCCGTTAAGGCAGATGGTGTCGCATGCTGATGCGATACACGTAGTGCACCGGATGGCCTGAGCATCGGTCCTCGTAAGGCAGCCCCGCGCGAGCGTGAACCGCTTCGCGACCCGGACGAACAAGGAGTACGATGGTGGACGAGCCCGTGGGGAGCGCGCGGCCGAACGATGCCGGCACGGTGGATCGACCGGCCTCGCCGTACGAGGCCGAGTGGAAGGATGGGCTCGGACGACTGATGTCCTCCTTCGACAACGAGATCGGCCGAGCCGTAGAAGCCGCCCGGCGCCAGGCGACTGAGGCCTTCCGCGACATCGAGCGCGACGGCCTCGACCTGTTCAAGACGCTCGACACGCGTCAGCGCGAGGCCGAAGAGCGCGTCGTGGAGGTCCAGGCGACCATCCAGGCCGCCGAGGAGGAGCTGCGCCAGCGGCGGGCGACGGCCGAGCGCGAGGCGGCCCAGACGACCGAGCAGGCCCGCCGCCGCGCCGACGCCCTGATCGCCGACGCCGAGGAGCGCCAGCGCCAGGCCGAGGCCGACCAGGCGGCCATCCAGGAGCGCGTGGCCCAGATCCAGGCCACCATCGAGGCCGCCGAAGATGAGCTGAGCCAGAGTCGCGCCCAGGCCGAGCGCGAGGCCGCCGAGCTGATCGCCTCCGCCCGCCGCCGCGCCGACCAGATCATCGCGCGGGCCGAGGATCACGCCGAAGAGATCGTCGCCGAGGCCCGAGCCGAGGCCGCCTCGCGCGGGGGCGGCGCCGACGCGCGCACCGCGAGCGGTCGGCTGCGCGGCCTCGCCGAGCGGGTCGGCCTCCTGCTGACCACCCCCGGCGCTGCCGCCGGGGCCGGGGCGGCTGCCGCCGGCGGGGCGACCAGCCTCGCCGCTGCCGCCCCGCCGGCCGAAGCACCGTCGCGCCCCGGCGAGCCCGTCGAGCCGGAGGAGGCACCGGAGCCGCCGGCCCCCGTCACCGCGCACGACGAGGGTGCGGAAGAGAACGCAGTCGACGACGAGTCGCCGACCGTCGGGATGCACGCCGCGCCGACGTCGCGCGGCCCGGCCCCGCCGCCGGAGATGATGCGGTCCTGGTCCCGCCCATCCGAGGCCGCCGACGAGGACGAGCACGACGCCGAGGCCGCCACGGCGAGCACGCCGGGCGCGCCTCCCTGGCCCACGCCGGCGGAACAGAGGTCATCGGCCTCCGCGCAAGAGCCGGAGTCCCCGGTCTTCGTGCGCCGGGTCCCCGATCCGGAGGCCGTCTCGGTGGACGACCACGCCGACGAGCCGGAGCCCGAGCCTGCCGCGCCGGCGGCGATCTCGGCCACGCCGACGGCACCGGAGATCCCGGAGCCCGTCGCCGGCCCGACCGGGACCGTCACCCAGACCCTGATCTTCCAGTCCGTGCCGAACTTCCAGGCGGCGCTGGCATTAGAGCGGTCGCTGAAGGCGTTGTCCGAGGTCCGCGAGGTCCGCGTCGCCGACTTCGACGAGCGACAACTGACCTTCCAGGTGACGCACGAGCTCGGCGCGCAGTTGCCGCGCGTCCTGCTGACCCAGCGGGCCGGCGAGCTGGAGTTCGTCGAGGCGAAGCCCGAGCGCGTCGAGTTCGTCTTCCGAAGCTGACCACCCGTCTCGGGTACGCCGACCTTGTGGCGCGGGGGCTCGTCGCCCGCCCGCTGTGACAGGAACGGGTGGGAGACGAGCCCTCGCGCTACGCTTCGCGCCGGGATCAGGTGAGCGCCGAGCGCCCCATCCCGACGGCGCGACCCGACGGCGTAGGCCTGGCGCACCGCCGGCCTGATTCTTGCTGGATCTCCCCGCTGATCCGCCCGGTGGACGATAATCAGCCATGATGAGCGAAGCCAGCGCCAGCCCTGCCCAGAAGACCATCCTCGTCGTCGAAGATAGCGACGAGATCCGCGAGCTGCTCGGTTTCGTGCTCGAAGCCGAAGGCTATGGGGTGGTCGCCCTGGAAGACGGCCGCGACGTCGTCGAAACCGCCCGCGAGCAGCAGCCCGTGCTCATCACCCTCGACCTGGCGCTGCCGGGCAAGGACGGCTGGGCGATCGTGCGCGAGCTCCAGGACGACGAGAAGACCCGCGACATCCCGATCCTGGTGATCTCGGCGTATACCCGCGAGCTGGACGCCCCGCTCCGCCGGCGGGTGGCGCGGGTGATCTCCAAGCCGTTCTACATCACCCAGGTCGTCTCAGAAGTCGAGGAGATCCTGACCGGCGGTCCCGCGCCGTCCTGACCGGGCCCGTCCCCACCGTCGCCGCCCGCTCGCTCCACGCCCGTCCTCGCCTCCCGTGCTTCCTCACCGCGCATGCTTCCCTGCTAACGCGTGTCTTCCTGCTAGCACGGCTTCGGCGCCGTCGTGGCAGGTCCGCACCGCGAGCGTGAGCGAGTCGGACCCTGCCACAGTGACACGGAATCCGTATCACAGCCCACCGGCCTCGGATCGGGATGTCACGCGGTCCGCCCTCGAACCGTGCGCGGGAGCGTTGGATAGGTGCCCTCGGCTAGCTTTTGAGACGGGTGAGGGCGCGGGCGTAGAAGGAGTTGAGGGCCGTCAGGTCGGTCTCGACGGTGTGGATCAGCACGCCCTGCTCGATCCAGCGGGTCATCCGCTCGAAGCCGTCGTCGTTGGCGGGGTGGACCAGTGAGACCTGCTTGCCGGCCTCCAGGGCGGCGTCGACGATCCGTTTCTCCATCTCCAGGACTCTGGGATGGAACTGCTCGCCGGGGACGCCGAGCGCCAGCGAGATATCGTTGCGGCCGGTCTGGATGCAGCCGATCCCCTCGACCTTGACGATCTCCTTGTAGTTCTGGATCCCCTCGGTGCCTTCGATCTGGACGGAGAGGAGCACCTCGTTGGCGGACCATTCGTAGTACTCGCTCGCCGGCACGTGGCGGAAGCGGTTCGGACGGGCGGCCTCGCGCTCCCCGATCGGTGGGTAGAAGACCCCGGCGACGGCGCGCTTCGCCTCCTCGACCGACGACATGTTGGAGATCGAGATCGCCTGGGCGCCCATGTCCAGCACGGTCATCAGCACCCAGGGATCGTTGCGCGTGCGGATCCAGGGGGTGATGCCCTGGTCGTATGACGCGCGGATCATGTTGCCGAGGGTGTCGGGGTTCCAGCGGTTGTGGTAGTTGTCCATCCGGACGAAGTCGAGGCCGGCCTGGGCCAGCGCCTCGACGACCTCGGGCGCCGGAATGCGGACGTACGCACCAAAGGCCGGGTTGCCCTGTCGGCAGAGCGCCATGACTCTGTTCGGCGGCATCGCCATCGTGCCTCGCCTCCTCACGCTGCGGGATGCCCCAGTATGGTCGAAGCGATGGCTTCGTGCGTGGTACCGGCGTGGTCAAACGTGGTACTGGCGCGGGATGATGACGTGGTCAGCAACCCAGATTGAGTCGAACCCAGGCGTCTCTGCCTGAAGCGCGCGTGTACGGACTGCGTCTGGACTCGCGGTCGGACCGAAGATCGTCGAGCTGAGCACACACCCGAAGGTCGTAGCCATGCGACATCCCCCTGGGCCCACCGTGGCCTCCACGCCTGGCCCTCAGGGTAGGGCGCGTGACGCCGATAGCGCCACCATGTGTATCCGCACACGGCTCACCCACGCCTTCGGTGAAGAGGGCCCTCGCCCAGCAGGTTTTGTGGTATACAGGGCTGCAACAGCGGCGTGCTATCTATAACCGAGGGGAGTTGCGATGGCGACGATGCTCGATGGCGAGTCCTATGTGGGCCGTGTGCTGGTTCGGCCGGTGTCCTCAGCCGGGGACGTCACCCTGTATTGCTGGCCCTTGCGGTGCCTGAAGGGCAA
>Ga0075420_100003276_pt1 | contig 14137 bp, 7 predicted proteins | sample SoiMetdeltSBSDD4_FD_75296 | JGI IMG/M metagenome (GOLD analysis project Ga0075420, IMG submission 75296) | Bulk soil microbial communities from a Populus tree surrounding site in Tennessee, USA - Soil MetaG P. deltoides SBSDD4 | ecosystem: Environmental > Terrestrial > Soil > Tree plantation... | reverse complement strand
GGATCCCGCCGGGGGCCGTGCGCTCTCTCGCCGCAGGCGCCGACCTGCTGCTCATCGGCGCGCAGGTGGATCACGCGCTGATCGAGGACACCGCCGCCGGCATCGCCGGCGCCCTGCGCGACGGGCGGCTCGCCCTCGCCCGGGTCGAGGACGCCGTCGCACGCAACCGGGCGCTCGCCGCCTGGACGCTCGGCCGGTCGCTGGAGACGCCCGATCCGGATCTCGGGTACGCCGCTGCCCGGCGCGCGGTCCGCATCGAGGGCTCGGTCGAGGGCTCGGGTACGGCGCTGGTCGTGCACGTGGAGTCCGGGTACTCGATCGCGGAGGGCAAGGTGCCGTGGGGCCTCGGGCCGCACCTGTCCGGTACGGTCAGCCAGCTCTGGGTCGACTCTGCCGTGTCTACTGTGGACGCTCTGCGGAGGGCCGCGGAGGGCCGGCCGATCGTCCTGGTCGGTCGGCATCTGCACCGCGCCGCGGCCACCCGTGCTCTCGTGGAGAACCTGGCCAAGGTCCACCCGGTCGTGGTCGTCGAGATGGGCTGGCCGTCGAGCTGGCGTCCGTCCGGCGCGACGGCGTTCGTCACCACGTACGGCGCCAGTCACGCCAACGGCCGCGCCGCCGCGGAGGCGCTGGAACTGCGCTAGCTGGCGCCGCCTTCGGGTAGCTGGTCCGGGACCGGTCAGCCGAGGGCGGGTTCGGTGGCCGTGTCCACCGGTACAGTCGCGGCGGCGTCGTGTGCGGCCGCCCTCCCGCGCGGTGTGCGTTCGACGTCGTCGAGTGGGAAGTGACACGCGACCCGGTGTCCGGTAGCCAGCTCGCGCAATGGCGGTACCTCATCGGCACAGATGTCCTGCGCCTTCCAGCAGCGGGTGCGGAACCGGCAGCCCGACGGGGGGTCGATCGGACTGGGCACCTCGCCGGTGAGCAGGATCCGCTCTCTCTGCAGCCGGTCCCGGCGGACCGGGTCGGGTACCGGGACCGCCGAGAGCAGGGCCAGCGTGTAAGGGTGAAACGGCCGGGAGTACAGCTCGTCCCGGTCCGCCAGCTCGACGATCTTGCCGAGGTACATGACGGCGACCCGGTCGGAGATGTGCCGCACCACGGACAGGTCGTGCGCGATGAAGAGGTACGTCAGGTTCAGTTCCCGCTGCAGGTCGTCGAGCAGGTTGATGACCTGTGCCTGAATCGACACGTCGAGCGCCGAGACCGGCTCGTCGGCGACGATCATCTTGGGGCGCAGGGCCAGCGCCCGCGCAACGCCGATGCGTTGGCGCTGGCCGCCGGAGAACTCGTGCGGGTACCGGTTGTAGTGCTCGGGGTTGAGGCCGACGAGTTCCAACAGCTCCTGCACGGCGAACTTCAGACCGCGAGGCGCGGGAACGTTCTGCACCCGCAACGGCGCGCCGACGATCGTGCCGACGGTGTGCCGGGGGTTCAGCGACGAGTACGGATCCTGGAAGATCATTTGGATCTCGCGCCTCAACGGGCGCATCCGGTGGATCGACAAGTGGGTGATGTCCCGACCGTCGAAGACCACCCGCCCGCCGGTCGGCTCCAGCAGCCTGGTCACCAGCCGGGCGGTGGTGGACTTCCCGCAGCCGGACTCGCCGACGAGGCCCAACGTCTCGCCCGACCGGACCGTGAAGTCGATGCCGTCGACCGCCTGGACCGCACCGACCCGCCGCTTGACGACGATGCCGCGGCCGATCGGAAAGTGCTTCTCCAGCCCGGTGACCTCCAGGAGGTTGTCGGCTGCGGCAGGGCCGGTCGGCACGGGCGTCTCCTCGTGGCGCTTCACAGCTGGGGCAGGATTTCGTCGACGAGTATCCGGCTGCGCGCCCGCGGCGGCAGGTGGCAGGCGGCACCATGCAACTCGCCCTCGTCGAGCGTCGGGACCACGGTCCGGCACGGTATGCCGTCGCGGTCGGCGTAGGGGCAACGAGGGTGGAAGGCGCAGCCCGGTGGGACGTGGATGAGGCTGGGCGGCGTACCGCGGATCGGCACGAGCCGCTCCCGCACCGGGTGGTCGAGGCGCGGCATCGAGCCGAGCAGGCCCCAGGTGTATGGGTGTTCCGGCCGCTGGAACAACTCCATCGCCGAACCGTGCTCCACGGCCTTGCCGGCGTACATGACCAGGATCTCGTCGGCCAGCTCGGCCACGACGCCGAGGTCGTGGGTGATGATGACGACCGCCGACCCGAACTCCTCCTGCAGATCCCGGATCAGGTCGAGGATCTGCGCCTGGACGGTCACGTCGAGCGCCGTCGTCGGCTCGTCGGCGATCAGCAGCTCCGGGTTGTTGACCAGGGCCATCGCGATCATCGCGCGCTGGCGCATGCCACCCGAGAACTGGTGCGGGTAGTCGTCGACGCGCCGGTCGGGCCGCGGGATGCCGACCCGGTCGAGCAGGTCGATCGCGTGCCGGCGGGCCTGCCTCTTGTTCACGTTGGTGTAGATGCGGTAGGCCTCCACGATCTGCTGCCCGACCGTGTAGAACGGGTGCATCGACGACAGTGGGTCCTGGAAGATCATCGCCATCTTCCGGCCGCGTAGCTGCCGGACCGTCTCGGAGCTAGCCGAGACCAGCTCCTGCCCGTCGAGCCAGATCTCCCCCGACATCCGCACCGATTCCCGTTTGTGCAGACCCATGACGGACAGGCTCGTGACGCTCTTGCCCGAGCCCGACTCGCCCACGATGCCCAGCGTCTTGCCGCGGTCGAGCTGGAACGACAAGCCGTCCACGGCCTTGACGACGCCGTCGTCGGTCGGGAACTGCACCCGCAACTCGCGTACGTCGAGGAACCGCGGTTCGTCCATGAGGCGGGGCGCGACGGTGACCGTGGCGGCCGGACGCGGCTGCCCGTTCACGCGAGCCGTACCCGCGGATCGATCACCGCGTACAGGAGATCGACGATGAGGTTGGCGATGATGATAAAGAAGGATCCGACCATGACGACGCCCAACACCTTCGGCAGGTCGTTGTTGACGATCGCATCGATGGCGTACTTGCCGATGCCGGGCAGCGAGTACGTGCTCTCGGTGAGGACCGCACCGCCGAGCAGGATGCCGAGATCGAGGCCGAAGATCGTGGTGATCGGGGTGAGCGCCGAGCGCAGCCCGTGTTTGACGACGACGGTCCGCTCGGGCAGCCCCTTGGCCCGGGCCGTGCGGATGTAGTCCTCATTCATCGTCTCGAGCATGCCAGCCCGGGTCAGCCGGGCGTAAGCCGCCGCGTTGAGGAAGGCCAGCGTTATCCAGGGCAGCGTGAGGTCGTACGCCCACTGGATCGGATCTTCGGTGATCGGCGTGAAGCTTCCGCCCGGCGGGAACCAGCGCAGCTTGTACGCGAAGATCGACAGTGACAGCAGGCCCGTGAAGAAGATAGGCAGGGAAACGCCGGCCAGCGCGGTGCCCATCGCCGCCCGGTCGAACACGCTGCCCTTGCGCAGCGCCGAGAGCACGCCGGTCGCCACGCCCGCCAGCAGCCAGATCACCGCGGCCCCCGCGGCCAGCGACATCGTCACGCGCATCCGGTCGACGAGGTCGGGCCAGACCGGGTTCTGCGTGATGAACGAGTACCCGAAGCAGGGCGCCGGGCAGTGCATCGTCGTCGGACCGACGCTGTAGTCCGCGCCGAGGACGACGCTCTTGACGAACCGGCCGTACTGCACGTACAGCGGGTCGTGGAAGCCGAGCTTGTCGGCCATCTGGCGGACCGTCTCAGCGTCGGCGGTCTTGCCGACGTACCGGGAAGCCAGGTCGTCGGCTGTCGCGCCGGCCAGCCGTGGTACCAGGAAGAAGATCGCGAACGTGATGATGCTGACGATGAACAGCAGCAACACGGTCGCGAGCAGGCGTCGGATGATGTATCGGATCACGGCATCGGCTGCGGTGGCCGGCAAGACGTGCCTCGCCGGCCACCGGTCGCCCTCACCTACCTCTTACTGCTTGACACCCATCTGCACGAACTCGTAGTAGCCGCCCAGACCGTCGCTGACGAAGACGTTGGTCAGGGTGGGCGGGCGGTACAGCAGTACCTTGGCCCAGATGCCGGGCAGGACGACCGCCTCCTCCATGACCCGCTTGTCGATCTGACTCCAGATCTTCTCGCGCGCCGCGGTGTCGGTGGTCTGCAATGCCTCGTCGAGCATGCGGTCGACGTCGGGGATCTTGACGGTGAGGTTCGTGTTGCCACCCGATTCGCGGATCACCCGGCTGTCGACGATCTGTTGCAGGAACCCGAACCCGTCCGGCCAGTCGGCACCCCAACCGTTGGACATCAGGCCCAGCTTGTTGTCCCGGGCGTACTGCGGCTTGCCCGCGTAGAGCTTGAAGTAGTCGCCCTGGGGGAACGGCCTGAGCGTGAGCTTGATGCCGACCCGGGCGAGCGACTGCTGCAGGGACTCGGCGAGCGCCTTCTCCTTCGGGCGCTCGGCCCGATAGGACATGTTGGTCTCGAACCCGTTCGGCTGGCCGCACTGTTGCAGCTCCGTCTTGGCCGAGTCGAGGTCGCCGTTCTTCTTGGACTCGAAGTTGTACAGGTCGACCTTGGCGAAGCCCGGGACCAGCGGCGGCATCATGTTCGTCGCGATGTCGCCACCGGTCGAGCCACCGTAGGCGCGCTGGTAGCCCTCGTGGTCGGTGGCGAACAGGACAGCCTTGCGGCAGTGGATGTTGTCCAGCGGCGCCACATCGGAGTTGATCGACGTGTACCACAGCCGAGCCAGCGCGGCGGTGTCGGCGTTCTTCTTCAGATTGGCGTCGGCGAGGAGCTTGCCCTGGGTCGCCGGCTGCACACCGGTACCGGCCACGTCGACATCGAGGTCGCCGGAGAGGAGCCGGTTGTCGATGTCGTCGGCGTTGACGTTGAGCGCGACCTCGATCCGGTCCGGCAGGGCCTTGCGGTTGGGGTCGGTAGCCGGGTCCCAGTTCGGGTTGCGGACCAGCGTGAAGTTCTTCTGGAGGTTGTTGGTCTCGAACATGTACGGCCCAGAGGAAATCACGTGCTCCTTGTACTTCGTACCGGTGTCCTTGCTCGCCGGTACCGGGATGGTCGCCGGCAGCATCGCGAAGTAGTCGAAGCCACTGAACGGCGCCTTCAGGTGGAACACGATCGTGTTGTCATCGGGCGTCTCGATCGCCTTCAAACCCAGCTTGTCCGGCGAGGGGTCCTTATACGGACTCGTGTAGCCCTGCAGATCGAGGAAGTCGTTGAAGTACGTCGGGCCGTTGGGGAACGTCTCCTTGTCCAGCGCGCGCTCGACGCCGTACTTCACGTCTTTCGAGGTGATCGGCGTGCCGTCTTCGAACTTGAGGTTCTTGCGGATCTTGTAGGTCCAGGTCTTGGCGCCGTCGCTCGGCGTGCCGAGCGACTCGGCCAGATCGGGGATGAGCTTGTTGCCGTCCGGGCCCGGCTTCGGCGCGAACATCACCAGCGCCCGCCCGTAGAACCTGATGAAGTCCCAGGAGAAGCCGTAGTAGGTGTCGGCCGGGTCGAGCGAGTCCCAGTCGCCGGAGTTGGCCATGCGCAGGGTCCCGCCCTTGACGTCGGACGGCTTGAATACCTTGCCGACCGCCGCGTTGAACTCGGGGTTCTGGGTTGTCGGACCCGGCGCGTCGGGACCTTTGTTACACGACGCGAGGACCATGATTAGCGCTGCGCCGAGCGCGGCCGCCGCGACCGCAGGTCGTCTGCTCATTTGCTGACACCTTTCGTCAGGTAGAGGTTCGTTAACGCGCCCGGGGATCGAGCGCATCGCGCAGTCCGTCACCGAACAGGTTGAAAGCGAGTACGGTGACGAAGATCGCGAGGCCGGGAAAGATCATGAAGTGTGGTGCGATCTGGTACCAGTGGGTGGCGTCGGAGAGCATGCCGCCCCAGGTCGCGGTCGGCGGCCGTACACCCACGCCAAGGAACGACAGCGCCGCCTCGAACAGGATGTTCGTCGGGATGAGCAGTGTCGTGTACACCAGGATCGGCGCGAAGAGGTTGGGCAGCACCTCCCGGAAGATGATCCGCGGCGCGCGGGCACCAGTGCTGCGGGCCGCCTCCACGAACTCACGCTCCCGCAACGACAGGGTCTGGCCTCGCATGATCCGGCCGATGTAGGGCCAGTTGAAGAACCCGATGATGAAGATCAGCAGGATGATCCGGAGGCTGTCCCCCTGCAGCCCGAAGCCCCGGTCCGGCACCACACCGGCGAGCGCGATCGCGAACAGCAGGAGCGGAAACGCGAGGAACACGTCCATGGTCCGGCTGATCAGCGTGTCGACCCAGCCGCCGAAGTACCCGGAGATGACGCCTAGCACGGTGCCGAGACCAACGGACAGCACGGTCGCCAGGAATCCGATCAGCAACGAGATCCGGGCCCCATAGACGACCCGGCTGAACAGGTCGCGCCCGTTCTGCGGCTCCAAGCCGAACAGGAAGTCCTTGCCCATCCCGCCGAACTTGCCCGTGGGGATCTGCAGGTCGGCGTCGATGAGATCCTGGTGGAACTCGTTCGGTGGGTGGCCGAGCAGCTTCACGATGAGCGGGGCGAAGAGCGCGACCAGGACCAGGAAGATCACAAAGCCGCCGCCGGCCATCGCGACGCGGTCACGCTTGAGGCGCGACCAGGCGATCTGTCCGAGTGAACGACCCTGGATCCGGGCGAGTTCGAACGAACCTTCGAGTTCCGGCGTCAGGGTGGTCGGTTCGAAGGCGCCGGGGGCGGTGGGGTCCGACGTACCAGTTGGCGTCGCCATGCCGGTCCCCTTCGCTGCAGGCCGGTCCCGTTCAGCGACATATGTCAGTCTGTCGCTACCGGAACACTTCCTGCCGCTGGACCGCCAGTCAAGACGCTCGATGCGGCCGTGACGATCGCGTAACCTGGTCCGCGAACGACAAAAGGCGCTAAACCGCGGCGGTGGTGCGGACCAGGGTGCGGATCTGGCGCAGCACCACGCTCAGGGCGGCCAGGTCGGCGCGCGAGTCGCTGAACTCGCGCAACGCATTGCGGGCCCGGGCGATGGATGCCGCGTTCGACTGCTCCCACTGCGCCACCCGGTCCTCCGGCGTACCCTCCGACGGGGTCGAGTTCAGCACCTCGGTGGTCAGCGCGGCGAGGGCGGCGTACAGGTCGTACCGCAACGCCATCCTGGCCAGCGTCTGCCACCGGTCCTCGCGCGGCAGCGCGGAGATCTCCGACAGCAGGTCGTCGACGCGGAACTGTTCCGACAGGGCGAAGTAGATACCGGCGACCTCGGTCATGTCCCGTCCCGTGGTCAGCGCGACCTCGACGATGTCGAGCAGGCCGAAGCCGTACACGATCCGGGTGGCCCAGTCGGCTAGCTCCTGCGGGATGCCCTTCTCCACCAACGCCGTCTCGTACCCCTGCAGCGCCTCGCATTCCTTGCCGCGGAACAGCCGGTCGAGGTCGGGCAGCAGGTGGGTGATGCCGGGGCGCAGCCGGGCGATCTCGCCCTCGACGTCCAGCGGCGAGCGACGGTTCTGCAGCAGCCAACGCACCGCACGGTCGAGCAGCCGCCGGCACGCCAGGTACACCGACGTCTGCGCACTCGTCGGCACGTGGTTGTCCAGCTCCTCGACGGCATGCCACAGGTCGCGCAGGCCGTAGACGTCACGGACGATGACGTACCCCCGGATCACGTCCTCGGCCGACGCGCCGGTCTCCTCGACCGCCCGGTAGACGAACGACGTACCGCCGCGGTTGACCGTCTCGTTGACCAACGACGTGGTGACGATCTCCCGGTGCAGTGGGTGGCCGGCCATCCGGTCCGGACACCGCTCGCGCAACGGGGTCGGGAAGTACTGGGCGAGAACCTCCGCGGTCCACGGGTCGTTCGGCAGGGACGACTCCACCACCTCGTCCTCGAGCACGATCTTCACGTACGCCAGCAGCACCGCGAACTCCGGCGACGTCAGGCCGGTACCGGCCTCCGCGCGAGCGGCCAGCTCCTCGTCCGTCGGCAGCGCCTCGATCGTGCGGTCCAGCCGCCCGGCCCGCTCCAGGTCCGAGATCATGCGCCGGTGTACCGGCAGCAGCGAGCGGGTCTGCGCCCGGGCGTTGCCCAGCGCGCACGCCTGGTCGTAGTTGTCCCGCAGCACGAGGTCGGCCACCTCGTCGGTCATCTCGGCCAGCAACTCGTCCCGTTCGGCCAGTGTCAGCTCGCCATCGGCCACCGCACCGCCGAGCAGAACCTTGATGTTGACCTCGTGGTCGGAGCAGTCCACTCCGGCGGAGTTGTCGATGAAGTCCGTGCAGATGTGGCCACCCGCGGTCGCGAACTCGATCCGGCCCCGTTGGGTAAGGCCCAGGTTGCCGCCCTCGCCGACCACCTTGACCCGCAACTGCCGGCCGTTGACCCGGATGCCGTCGTTGGCCTTGTCCCCCACGTCCACATGGGACTCGGTGCTCGCCTTGACGTAGGTGCCGATGCCGCCGTTCCACAGCAGGTCCACCGGTGCCTGAAGGATCGACTTCATCAGCTCGGCCGGGGACATCGACGTAACGCCGGCGTCGTCGATGCCGAGAGCTGCTCGCGCCTGCTTCGAGATGGGGATCGCCTTGGCCGTCCGCGGCCACACGCCCCCACCGGCGGAGATCAGTTTCTTCTCGTAGTCGGCCCAACTGCTGCGCGGCAGCTCGAACAACCGCCGGCGCTCCACATAGGACGGTGCGGCCTTCGGGTTCGGGTCGAGGAAGATGTGCCGGTGGTCGAAGGCGGCCACGAGCCGGATGTGCTCGGAGAGCAGCATGCCGTTGCCGAACACGTCGCCGGACATGTCGCCGACGCCCACGACCGTGAAGTCCTGCGTCTGCGTGTCGACATCCAGCTCGCGGAAGTGCCGCTTCACGGACTCCCAGGCACCCCGGGCGGTGATGCCCATCTTCTTGTGGTCGTAGCCGGCCGAGCCACCGGAGGCGAACGCGTCACCGAGCCAGAAGCCGTACGACGTCGAGATCTCGTTGGCGATGTCGGAGAACGTGGCGGTGCCCTTGTCCGCCGCCACGACGAGGTACGGGTCGTCGACGTCGTGCCGGATCACGTCCGGCGGCGGGTCGATCGCGCCGCCGACCAGGTTGTCGGTGACGTCCAGCAGCGCCGCTACGAACATGCGGTAGCAGGCCACACCCTCGGTCTGGTACGCGTCTCGGTCTGTTGTGGACGGTGGCCGCTTGAGCACGAAGCCGCCCTTGGCGCCGACCGGTACGATCACCGCGTTCTTGACCATCTGCGCCTTGACCAGACCGAGGACCTCGGTGCGGAAGTCCTCCCGCCGGTCCGACCAGCGCAGTCCGCCGCGGGCCACCGGACCGAACCGCAGGTGCACGCCCTCGAAGCGGGGCGAGTACACGAAGATCTCGTACCTCGGTCGCGGTGCGGGCAGCTCCGGAATCGCCTGCGGATCGAGCTTGATTGCCACATAGGACTTCGGCCGTCCGTCGCGGGCCCGCTGGAAGAACGAGGTCCGCAGGGTGGCCTGGATCAGGTTGAGGTACGAGCGCAGGATCCGGTCCTGGTCCAAACTGGACACGTTGTCCAGTTGCCGGCCGACCGCGGTCACCAGCTCCTTGGTCTGCAGCGATCTGTCCTCATCGGACAGTCCGAGCCGCGGGTCGAACCTCGTCTCGAACAGCGCCACCAGCAACGCCGCGATGCCGGGATAGTTGATGAACGTCTGCTCCATGTACTCCTGGGAGAACACGGTCCCGGCCTGCCGCAGGTACTTGGCGTAGGCGCGGAGCACCACGACCTGTCGCCAGGTCAGACCGGCGCGCAGCACCAGCTCGTTGAAGCCGTCCACTTCGGCCTCGCCGCGCCAGGTGGCGGAGAACGCGTTCTCCACATGCGGGCGTACCTCGGCCAGGTCCCGGGCGCCCTCCGGCAGCGTCAGGCCGAAGTCGTAGAGGTAGATGGTGCCGTCGGCGCGGCGGACCTCGTACGGCCGCTCGTCGGTCACCCGTACGCCGAGTGAGTGCAGCACGGGCAGGACGGTGGACAGCATCATCGGCTCGCCGTACCGGTACACCTTGAACCGCACGTCGCGATCGTCCTGGCGGCGCCGGAACAGGTGCATCTCGAGCTGGCCGGACTCCTCCAGCAGCTCCAGCTTGGCGAGGTCCTTCACGCCCTCGTACGGCGTGTGCTCGTCCATGAACGTGTCCGGCAGCGCGTCGGCGTACCGCGAGTACAAGGCCTTGGCCTGCTCGTCGCCCAGCTTGCGTTCGAGCACCAGCCGGAAGTCGTCCGACCACAGCCGGGTCGCGTCCGCCAGCTCCTCGGCCAGCGCGTCCACGTCGATGTGCGCCGGCGGGTTGGCCGGGTCGGTCCGCACGATGTAGTGCACCCGCGCCAGCATCGACTCGCTGACCCGGGTGGTGTAGTCGACGCCGACACCGTTCAGCTCACGCAGCAGGATGTCCTGCATCCGCAACCGGTTCTGCGTGGTGAACCGGTCCCGGGGTAGGTAGATGAGGCAGGAGATGAACCGGCCGTACCCGTCCCGGCGCAGGAACAGCCGCAGTTGCCGGCGACCGGCCATCCGCAGCACGCCGACGACCGCGCGGTACAGGTCGTCGACCTTGATCTGGAACAGCTCGTCCCGGGGGTACGTCTCCAGGATCTCCATGAGGTCCTTGCCGGAGTGGCTCCTCGGGGAGAGCCCGGACCGGTCGAGCACCTCGGCCACCTTGCGCTTGACCACCGGCAGCTCGCGCACTGACGTGCGGTACGCGGCGCTGGAGAACAGCCCGAGAAACCGGCGCTCACCGGTCACGTTGCCGTCCGCGTCGAAGGTCTTGAAGCCGATGTAGTCCAGGTACGCCGAGCGGTGCACGGTGGCCCGCGAGTTGGCCTTGGTGATGATGAGCAACCGCTTCTCGAGTACCTTCTCGGCCGCTTCGGGCGTCATCGACGAGAGCACCCGCGGGGACGACTGGTCCTGGCGGAGGATACCCAGGCCGGTACCGAGGATGGCCTCGAGCAACAGCTCCCCGTCGGGACCGGGCGTCAACTTGTACTCCCGGTAGCCCAGGAACGTGAAGTGATCGTCGGCGAGCCAGCGCAACAGCTCGACGGAGTCGGTGATGTCCTTGTCCGGTACCGGCAACTGCGCGCTGGCCAGCTCGTCGGCGAGGGTCAGTGCCTGGGTCCGCATCTTCGGCCAGTCCTCGACCGCCTCCCGCACGTCGGTGAGAACCCGTTGCAGGTCGTTGCGCAACTGCTCCCGCTCGTCGGGGTCGCGAACCGGGTCGACCTCGATGCGCATCCAGCTCTCCAGCTGGTCGCCGCTGAGGGCGTCGTCGGGTTCGACATCCGCGCACACCTCGAGGAGCTTGCCCAGCGGCTCGCGGTGCACGACGAGGATCGGGTGGACCAGCATGTGTACGTCCAGATCGCGGGCGGTCAGAGCACCGGTGACCGAGTCGACGAGAAACGGCATGTCGTCGGTGACGATCTCGATGACCGTATGGTGCTGGTTGTCCGCTTCGGACAGTCGCAGCTTCAGCTCACCCGGTACCCGTTGCTCTGCCAACTCACGGTGCCGCCGCGCGGCCTCGAGCATCCCCCGCGGAGAGCGCCCGACGAGCTCTTCGTCGGCGGCGAACCGCCAGTAGCGGGTGACCAACATCGCCTCGTCGAGGTCGTCGCCGGCCAGCGCGACCGCCTGGGCCACCAGCCGTTCGACGTTCGGGACCGGCTCGTCCAGCTCGGCATCCTCGACGTCGTCCACGTCCTCGTCGGCGGTCGGCACCCCCTCGACGCGCAGCGTGTCGATACTCGCTCCGGCGCTGTCGTCACCGCGAGCGCCAGCGGCTGTCACCGTCTTCGGACGTGCGCTCATGGGTGCCACTCCCCTCGCCCACCACGCTGTGGGCTTACCGTGGACTGCTCCTCCGCCAGCCTAGGTCCTCGGGTCAGCGGGCCCCATCCGGTACACGTCGCAGAATTGACCATGTATGCCCAACGTTACCCCGGTAGATTCCGGTCGCCTTGTGCGGATGACCGACAATGTGCTGTCTGCCCGTACCCGTACCCCGGAGGTGACCGGAGGATGCGCCGATTGGCTCTTGGTCTGTGCTGCGTCATGGCCGCGGCGACACTGGCCGCCTGCTCACGCGACCCGGCGCCGGGTCCGACGCTCGATGCCTTCCTGGCCGGCTGGCACAGCGGAAACATGTCCGCCGTGGGCTTCGTCGCGCCGGATGGCCAAGGCGTACCGGCGGCCACGGTGACCGAGCAGCTGAAGGCGCTATCCGGCGAGCTGGCCAAGACCCCGCCGGCGCTTCGCACCGTGAATGAGCCACGAGTGAGTGGCGACCTCGCTAACGCCGACGTGGCCGTGGCCTGGCCGGTGGCGGCCGGCGTCTCCTGGGACTACACGACGGCCGTCCAGTTGTCCCGCAACAAGGAAAAGCAGTGGCAGGTGGTCTGGGCGCCGACTGTCGTACATCCGAAACTCGCCGCAGGCGACGTGCTCGGTACCACGCGGGTGGGCGCGCCGCGGGCGGGCATCCTCGACGGCAGCGGCGCACCGATGGTCACCGACCGCACGGTGTACCGCATCGGCGTCGAGCCGAAGGAGTTTCTGGCCAAGCCCGCCTCGCTGACCGAGCTGGACGCGGCCCTGAAGGCGGCCGGCGCCAGCGTGGACGTGTCCGGTCTGCCGGCCCGGTTGGCCGGTGCCAAGGAGGGCATCTTCGTCGAGGTGGTGGTGCTGCGCGAGGAGCCGTTCAATCGGGTACGGGCCCGGCTCGAGGCGATCGACGGCGTCTTCCTGCGCAAGGACACCTTGCCGCTGGCGGAGAGCCGCGAGTTCGCCCGTGCCCTGCTGGGCACCGTCGGCGAGGTCACTAAGGAGATCATGGACGCCAAGCCCGGCGTGTACAACGTCGGCGACGAGGTCGGCCTGTTCGGGCTGCAGCGCCAGTACGAGGACCGGCTGCGCGGCGCGCCGGGCCTGACCGTCGTGGCCCGCCGTACGGCGGCGGACAACTCGGTCACCTCGACGGAGTTGTGGAAGTCCGAGCCCAAGCCCGGAGCGCCGTTGAAGACGACGCTCGACCCGGCGGTCCAGCGGGCGGCCGACGCCGCGCTGCGCGGGCTCGGCCGGCGCGGCGCGATCGTGGCGCTGAACGTCAAGGACTCCGCGGTGCTCGCCGTCGCCAACACCGACGACGCCAATCTGGCTTTGGAGGCTCAGGTACCGCCGGGGTCCACCTTCAAGGTCGTGACGGCGTACGGCGTCATGTCGTCCGGCGCCGTGACTTCTGATACTCCGGTGCCGTGCCCCGCCGAATTGGTCGTCGACGGCAAGCCGTTCCGGAACGCACACGGCTTCTCGATCCCCGGGTCGGTACCGTTCCACACCGACTTCGCCCGATCCTGCAACACCGCGTTCGCCTCACTGGCACCTCGGTTGGGCGCGTCGGGACTGGCCGACGCGGGCCGGGCCGTCGGCGTGGGGGTTCCGTGGGACATGGGCGTGCCGGCGTTCAGCGGTAGCGTCGCGACCGGCGGCTCGCTGGCCGAGCAGGCGGCCGCGGCATTCGGCCAGGGACGTACTCAGGTCAGTCCGATCGCGCTGGCCGCGGTGGCGGCGGCTGTCGCACGTGGACAGTGGCAGCAGCCTCGGGTACTGGTCGACCCGGCGCCCGCTTCGCCCGCGGCGGCCGGTCCTTCGCTCAATGCGTCCACTGTGGACTCGTTGCGGCAGATGATGCGCGAGGTCGTCACGTCGGGTACCGCCTCGGACCTGTCGGACGTGCCGGGGGCCGTGTACGGCAAGACCGGTACCGCCGAGTTCGACAACGCCAACGCGAACCGAACGCATGCCTGGTTCGTCGGCTGGCGGGGGGATGTCGCGTTCGCGGTGTTCGTCTTCGACGGCGGCGACAGTACCGCCACCGCCGTACCGCTGGCCGAAAAGTTCCTCCGCGCCTTGCCCCAGGCCTAAATGCAACCCATACGCTATTGTTGTCGGTATGGCTGCACACACCCTCGGCTTCGCGGTCGCGGACGAAGATCGCGAGCGTCTCGATCGGCTGGTGGAACGCTTCGGTGGCGGTAACCGTTCCGCCTACCTACGCGCGACGTTCAAGGTGATGGAGGCTCTGGCTATCGCCGAGGA
>Ga0075420_100003274_pt1 | contig 14138 bp, 13 predicted proteins | sample SoiMetdeltSBSDD4_FD_75296 | JGI IMG/M metagenome (GOLD analysis project Ga0075420, IMG submission 75296) | Bulk soil microbial communities from a Populus tree surrounding site in Tennessee, USA - Soil MetaG P. deltoides SBSDD4 | ecosystem: Environmental > Terrestrial > Soil > Tree plantation... | reverse complement strand
CCGAGGAGGACGTCGACCGCGATGCGCTCGTCGGGCGACCGCGGCGCGAGGCTGCGGATCCCGGGAAGGTCGATGACGCGGAGGGCGGCGCCGTCGGCCGTCTCCGCGAGCCCCACGCGGCGTTCGACGGTGACGCCCGCGTAGTTGGCGACGCGCTGGCGCAGGCCGGTCAGGCGGTTGAAGAGCGTGCTCTTCCCGCAATTCGGGTTGCCGACGAGGGCGACCGTGCGCAGGGCCGGGGGCGCGGCGACGCTCACGGGGACTCCTCCCGCACGTGAATCGTGCCGGCGTCCGCGCGCCGGAGGGCGAACCGGAATCCGCCCCGGTCGAGGACCATCGGTCCGCCGAACGGGAGGGCGCGGACGACCTCCAGGTCGGACCCGGGGACGAGCCCCAGCTCCGCGAGGCGCGTCGCGAGCGCGCCGTCGATCCGCTCGATGCGGACCCGCGCGCCGGCCGTCTTCCGGTCGAGGGTGTCAGGCATGCCGTTCCACTCTCTGCGGCGCCTTGGACTGGCACCGGCGGCAGTAGCCGAAGATCTTGTGGCTGTGGTACATCGCGGTGAAGTGGTGGCGGCGGGTCACCTCGTCCTGGAGCCGCTCGATGCGGGGTTCCCGGAACTCGATCACGGCGCCGCACGAGACGCAGAAGAGGTGGTCGTGGTGGGGCCGGCCCAGGGCGCGCTCGTAGACCTTGTGCCCCGACCCGAAATCGTGCTCGTCGAAGAGGCCGCTCCCGCGGAGGATCGCGAGCGTCCGGTAGACGGTCGCCCTCCCCACCGGCGTGCCGTCCCGCCGGAGGAGCTCGATGAGGTCGTCGGCGGCGACGTGGCCCCCGGTCGAGAGGAGCTTGCCCGCCACGAGGCGGCGGGGCTTCGTGAGCTTGAGGCCCCGCTGCCGGAGCCGCTCCTGGAACGTCCCGAGGTCGACTTTCATCGAGATCTCTAATTGATACTGAGTCTCAGTATCTAAGTAGAGAATAAGGAAACGTGCGGATGAAAGCAAGAAAGAATGAAAGGAAAACAGGCGGTCCCGGCAGGAATCTCGAATCTCGAATCTGGGCCGGGGAATCAGCGGGCGGGCTTGCAGGCGTCGCAGTGGACGGCGACGCCGGGACCGGGAGGAGCCGGCAGGAACACCTCCACGCCGCACGTGGCGCAGAGCGTGACGTGGCCGGGACCGGCGGGCTCCTTCGCGCGGGCCGCCTCCTGGGCGGTCCGGCGCGCGCGCGCGTCGGCCCGGCACGGCGGGCAGCGGCGCGGCTCGTGGCCGTAGCCCCGCCGGGTGTGAACCTTCTGCTCGTCCTCCGAGAAGATGAAGGCGAGCCCGCACTCCACGCAATTGAAGATCTTGTCGCCGCTCATGCCTTGAGACCGTCCACAACCATGGCCACCGCCACCAGGAGGAGCAGGCCCGCCAGGATCCTCTTGATCCCGTCCGGCCTGATCTTGGGCGCCACGATCGCCCCGACCTGCGCGCCCGCCGCCGCGCCCAGCCCCACGATCACCATCGTCCGCCAGTCCACCGACGGCTCGGGGGGCAAGGCGTACGCGACCATCCCCCCCGCCGCCGTGACGGCGAGCACGACCTGGGACGTCGCCACCGCCACGTGGACCGGCATCCCGTAGAGGACCACCATCACCGGCACGTGCAGGAACCCGCCTCCCACGCCGAAGAGGGAGGAGACGAACCCCACGATCAAGCTAACCGCGACGCCGAACGGAAGATTCACGCCGTATTCATGCCGCACGCCGAAGGCGTCCGTGAAGTCGCGGCGCGATCCCCGCCGGAACCACGCCAGGCGCGTCGCGTCGCCCGCGGACGGCTGGGCGGCCAGCAGCGACACCGCGGCCAGCGCCACGACGACCGCGAACGCGATCTTGAACTGCGAGGCGTCGATCGCCGCCCCCGCCTTCCGGCCGAGCCACGCGCCGGGAAGCGTCGCCCCGGCGAACGCGGCCGCGACGGCCCAGTCGATCCGGCGCTGGAGCGTCCAGCGGACCGACCCCGACACCGCGTTGAAGACGATCGCCCCCAGCGACGTCCCCACCGCCCGCGCCGGGGCGAGCCCGCCGGCGAGCGTGAAGTACGGGACCATGAAGAAGCCGCCGCCGACGCCGACGAGCGTGCCCAGGAATCCGACCCCGATGCCGAACGGGATGAGGACGGCGGGATGAAGTGCGAGTGTTTCCATTTTCTGCCGGCGCGCCCCATCATATCGCGGAGCCCCCGCCCCCTTGCTAGACTGAGCCCCCGTGAAAATCGCCACGCTGGGGGGAGGGACCGGCCAGGCGCAGGTGCTCCGGGGACTCGCGGCCCGGGGCGCGGAGGTGACGGCCGTCGTCGGCGTCACCGACAACGGAGGACACAGCGGAGCCCTCCGGAAGCAGCTCGGCATCCCCGCGGTCGGCGACCTCCGGGGCTGCATCGCGGCCCTCGCCCTTCCGGGCAACGGACTGGGACGCGCGCTCAACCAGAGATTCAAGTCCGGCGATCTCCAGGGCGCCAGCCTCGGCAACCTCATCCTGGCGGGGCTCGCCGCGTCCGAGGGATCCTTGACCGGCGCCGCGGGCCGCCTCGCCGAGCTGACCCGGGCGCGCGGGCGCATCCTCCCCGTCTCGGAGGGAACATCGCAGATCTCGGCCCGGCTCATGAACGGACGGACCATCCGGGGCGAATGGGAGATCATCCGGCGGTCGCCCCGCACCCGCATCGCGGCGCTCTTTCACGACCCGCCGATCTCCGCGACGAGGGACACGCTGCGGGCGCTCCGCCAGGCGGACTTCGTCGTTCTCGGCCCGGGGTCCCTCCGCACGGCGATCGTGTCGATCCTGCTCGTGAAGGGCGTGAGCGAGGCCCTGAAGCGAAAGCGCGTCGCGTTCGTCCTCAACATCCTGACGCAGGCCGGCCAGACGGACGGGTTCACCGCGGCGGACCACGTCGAGGAGATCTCGCGCTACCTGGGGAAGGTGCCCGAGGTCGTGATCGCCAACACGCGCAAGGTCCCCGACTGGGCGTTGCAGGGGGCGGAGTTCGTGGATCCCGTCGGGCTCGACCACGTGGGGGACGACCTGCTCGAGCCTCTGAAGCGTTCGGATCTCAAGAGCCGATCCCGGCCCTCGCAGTTCATCTCCGGACCCCACCTGGTCCGGCACGACTCCGCGAAGCTGGCGCGGGCGATCCTGAAGATGGCGCGGGGTTGAGACGGCGCTCAGAATTTCACGTCCAAGGTCGCGATGAAGTTCGTGCCCGGTTCGTTGGTGCCCGAGCCGTGGTACCGGTAATCGCGGTCCGCGAGGTTCTCCACGGCCACGGTGACGGTGGCCTGCTCGCACAAGGTCACGGCGCCGCGCAACGTGAGCACCATGTACCCGGGCGTTCCGCCGGGCGGGATCCGCTGGGTGTCCGTCTCGTCCGTCGGGGAGAGCCGCTCCTGGTGGCGGACGCCGGTGACGAGCCCCTCCACCCACACGCGCCGGGGGACGTCCTGCCAGCGCACCGCCAGGTGCGACGTCGTGGGGTTCATCTTGCTGATCGGCCGCTCCTTGATCTCCGTTCCGACGAGCGCGTCGAGGTTGCCGATCGACCAGGTCGCGTCGACGCGCGCGCTCCAGGCCTCGGAAAACTCGTAGGTCGCCGACGCCTCGACGCCCTTGACCCAGCCGTCGGAGAAATTCTCCTTCGTGAACGCGGTCGGCGAAATCGACGGGGCGGGGAGGCGGGCGATGAAGTCGTCGAGGTCGGTGTAGAAGCCCACCAGCTGGCCCTGGAAGCCGGCGACCCTCGCGCGGGCGCCGAGTTCGTAGTTCACCGACGTCTCGGGGTCGAGATCGGGATTCGGGAAGTCCGTCTGTCCGGACAGCACGAGCCGGACGGCCGTGGTGTCGTCCAGGTTGGGCGCCCGGAATCCCTGCGACACGCCGCCGAAGAGCTTGAAATCCTCCGACGCGTGCCAAAGGAAGCGCGCCGTGCCGGCGAGCGCCGAGTACGTCTCCTCGAAGTCCTCCAGGTTGGGTCCGCCGAGGCCGCTGGGGTCGACGTCTTTCGCGTCGATCTTCTCCCACGTCCAGCGGGCGCCGAGCGTGAAGTCGACCGCTCCCACCGTGACCTCGTCCTGGAGGAAGACGCCGGCCAGGTCGACCTGCGCGTCGCCGGCGATCTCGCCCCGCTCGAAGTCGGTCCGGACGCCCGCGGCCGACCGGTTGAAGCCGCTGCTCTCGACGCGGTCGCTCGTGAAGTCGAAGCCGCCGGTGATGAATCCGAAGCCGGTGCGCTTCCCCGCGTGCAGGAAGGTCCCCGGCGCGGTGATCTCGAATTCCCGGTACTCCTTGGCCCCCGCGCTCGTGATCCGGTTCAGGTCCTCGTAGTGGCGGTGGAGCGAGAGGCTGGCGTGGACGGAGTCGACGACCCCGCCCAGCTCGTCCGCGCGGTACTGCACGTACGCCAGGTCGCGCTCCTGGTCGAAGTCGTGGCGCAGGTCGGTGCCGGCGACGGTGCCGTGCCACTCCTTCGCGTAGATCGTGCGGTGCGTGCGGGGGACGTCGTCCTGCCGGACGGACTGCACGGCGAAGGTCAACGTCTGCTTCGTCCCGAGATTGAGGACGAACTTCGAGTCGAGGTCGTACTCGTCGTACCCCGTGTTCGGCTGCTCCCCCGTGTGGCGGCCGCCGATCACGTCATTCATGTCGCGGACGGTGACGCCGGCCATCACGCCGGACGACGGCCCCGCGGCGGAAAAGTCCAGGCGCTCCACGAAGGACTGCTCGGCCGAGGAATAGCGGCCGAGCGCGCGCGCCTCGAGGTTCCACGCATCCGGGAACGTGTCGATCGTCCGCGTGTGGACGTAGACCGTGCCGCCGATGGCGTCGCTGCCGTAGAGGCTGCTCGCGGGCCCGCGGAGAACCTCGAGGCTCCTGACGGTGAACGAATCGATCGTGTTCCAGTACTGGTTGGGGCCGTCGCGGAACGCCGCGTGGTTGAGGCGGATCCCGTCGATGAGGAGGACGTTGCGGAAGCCCGTGAAGCCGCGGATGAAGGGCGACCCGTGGCCGGCCGCGGTCTTCTGGACGGTGACCCCGGGGATCTCCTTGAGGGCGTCGGGAAGCGAGCGGCCCTGGCGTTCGAGCAGCTTCTCCTCTTCGAGGAGATCGATCGAGTACGGGGCGACCCATGGGTCGTCGGGCTTCAGCGGGCTGGCGGTGATGACGACGGTCTGGTCGGGCGCGGGCTTCCTGGGCTCCGGCTCTTGAACCTGGAGAATGAACAGGAGCGGGATCAGCGCGTGCATGGAGTGTCCTCGTGATTAAGGCCGTGTTAAGCAACCGACGTGCCACGCGCCCCGCCCTGCGGGGGCGGCGCCCCGCGGCGGCGGTTCGAGCTACTAACTGCTCAGCCGATGCGCACTCAATAACCCGGGGGCTTCGGACCCGGCGTGTATTCGCTCATGAACGAGGGATTGATCTTTCCCCCTGCGTGGCGCTTCGCCGTCGCCAGGTAGCGCATCGCGCGATCCTCGAACGTCGCGAACTGCTCGTCCGTCACGCGCCCGATCGGCTTCGCGGGGACTCCGGCGACGACCGAGCGGGGCGGCACCTTCTGGTTTTCCCGGACGAGGGCCCCGGCCGCGACGATGCATCCCTCCCCGATCTCGCTTCCCGCCAGGAGGATGGACCCCATCCCGATCAGGCACTTGTCGGCAATCGACTTCCCGTGGATCACGGCCGCATGGCCGATCGTGACGAACTTCCCGATCGCGAGGTCGAGGCCGGGATCGCAGTGAAGAACGCAGAGGTCCTGGATGTTCGTGTTCTCGCCCACCGTGATGGGGGCCATGTCGCCGCGGAGGACGGCGCCGTACCAGACGTTGACCCCGGAAGCGAGCCGGACGTCTCCGACGATGGTCGCATTGTCCGCAAGGTAGATGCCGTTCTTGTGAACGAGTGTCATGGCTCAGATTGTAGATGGTGGATTGTTGATTGTGGATCAGACCCGGGCCGAGCGGCCGTCATCTACAATCGACAATCTACAATCCACAATCTTGCGTCAGCTCGCCGCTCTCGCGTTCTCGTGAAGCACTCTCAAGTAGCGTTCCTTCTCCCTCTCGAAAACGTACACGATGAGGGTCACGCGGTGCTGGCGCCAGCCCGCGGAGTACTTGTTGGCCCACTCCGCGCAGACCTCCTGGGGATCCGGGGCGGCGCCCGTCTTCACGCCCTGGATCCACTTCTCGCGCTCGATCTCGGCGACCTGCTCGAGGATCTCGCGCTCGGGGTTGATGCTGCGGTTCTGGATGATGAAGAACTTGATGGCGGTGTCGTCGGGGATGGGCGGGAGGCCGCGCTCGATCTGGTCCCGCTTGTACTGCTCGATTTCCGGGGCGTGGACGATGATGAAGCGCTCGAGGTCGGTCTTGATGTAATCCAGTTGACCCGACTCGTACTTCGACCGAATTTCGTCGATTTCCGTCATACCCCGGCCCGGATCCCCCCTCTACCCTAACGCAACGCCGGACCCCTTGCCATCAGGCCAAGCCGAGGAACTCGGCCAGGTTGGCCTTCCGGGTGAAAATCGGCTCGAGGGTGCCCCGGGGCGACGTGAGGATGGCGTTGACCCCCAGCCCGTGGCCGGCGAAGCGGCTGGTGCCGTGGGAGATGACGCCGATCGTGATGGCGCCGGGCTGCCAGCGGTGGCCGTGCGTGGCGTCGTGGTCGGTGATGGCGACGAGGTCTCCGAGCCGGACCTGGTCGAGCGTGAATTCCTTGAGCACCTCGGCGGAGCTGGTCTGGATGTCGCACCCGCCCGACTGGGGGTAGGCGCCGAGTCCGGCCCCCGCGAGCTTGCCGGGGATGACCTTGGCGACCGGGACGCGGACCTTGCCGCCCTTCTCGGAGGGATTCAGGGCCCGGAGGAGCCGCGGTCCCATGTTGAACACGGTGAGGTCCGGGTAGTCGAGGAACCGGAGGCCGACGCCCGCGGCGCGGACCTGGATCCGATCGCCGACGCAGAGCCGGTCGACGACGCGCTTCGGGAAGGAGACGAAGACGCGGTCGCCCCCGCAGTGCTTGCCCGTGACGACGCCCGCGACGCCCTTGAGCTTGAGGTCCTTGCCTTCGAAGACGGCGTCCGTGATGACGGCGTCGTTGCCGATGCAGGCCAGGGCCGCGAGGGCGGCGTTCTCGCGGGGGTCGTCGGCGCGGAGGGCGACGCCGGGTTCGACGTGATCGCCGCCGGCCCAGCCGCCCGCCGGATCGCCGACGCGGACGTTGAACGTGATGCCGGAGCCGCGGACGGGGACGCCGGAGTGGCCGTCGGCGGCGGGCCGGAGGTCGTGGGCCTCGGCGCGCGGATGGCCGATGCGTCCGGCGACGGCGGATTCGACCAGCTGGTCGACGTTGGACTTGATCATGGGGCCTCCTGGGATCCCTTCCGGGACCGAAACCCCTCTGCTCCGGAGGCCATACTTTACGGATTTGACATATGACTTTCAACCCCCGCCCGGCGCGCGCAATTCACTTATGAATTCGCCGCGCCCGCGGGCCCCGAAGGAGGCGCTTCGTTTCCCCTCGGGGCGGGAAGGTCGATCGTCACCGTCGTCCCCCGGCCCTTCTCGCTCTTGATCTGCAGCCGCCCCCCGTGATTCTCCACGATGCTGGCCGCCACCGGGAGGCCCAGCCCCGATCCCTCCCCCGCCTCCTTCGTCGTGTAGAAGGGGTCCAGGCACCGCTCGAGCTCCTCGGGCGTCATCCCCATCCCATTGTCCTGGATGGAGATATGAGCGCGGCCCCCCTCCCGACGATCGGAGATCCGGATCTTTCCCTGGCCCGTTTCGACCGCGTCCACCGCGTTCATCAGGATGTTGAGGATCGCCTGCTGCAATTCCAGGGGGTCGCCGACCACGGGGGCCGCCGCCGCCTCCACCTCGATCGCGTACTGGACGCCCCGCCGGCTGGCCTTGTGGTCCAGGAACGCGACCGCGCGGTCGACGATCTCCCGCAGCGACACCGGCACCGGCTGGAAGGCCTGCGGCCGGAAGTGCAGGATCTTCTGCACGATCGCCTTGACCCGGGCGAGCCCGTCGGAGATCAGCTCCAGGTACTGGGCCTGCTTTTCCGCGCCGAGCTTCCCGGACTTCAGGACCTCCGCCGCGTTCATCATGCCGCCGAGCGGGTTGTTGATCTCGTGGGCGATGCCGGCCGCGAGCGTGCCGGTCGTCGAGAGCCGCTGGGCGTGGAAGAGCTTGCGCTCGGTGTCCGTGATCCGCTCCCGCGCCTTCTGGATGTCGCTCTTCAGCGTCTCGTGGTACGCCTCGAGCTTCTCCATCATGGAGTTGAAGGCGCGGATCATCGTGGCCACCTCGTCCTCCCTCGCGGGAGCCGGGATGGGGCGCGAGTAGTCGCCCTCCGAGACGCGCCGCGAGCCCTCGACGATCGACGTGAGAGGCGCGATCACCATGCGGTTGATCAGCATGTACGTGAGCAGGACGAGCGTCAGGGCGCCCAGGACGAGGATGGCGACGCTCGTCCAGAGCGTGCCCATGATGGTCGACGAGATCTTGAGATCCGGCTTGAGGTCGAGGCGCGCGACGACCGTCTCCCGGCCCGGCCCCACGAACCGGAAGTAGGCGCGGGGCCGCTCGGGACCGCCGCTGGAGATCACCTGCTCCGTCGCGAACGCCCGGCGGAAGAGGGCGGTCTCCTCGGGCGGGACCGCGGACTCCCCGGTGTTCGACGAGCGGACGGCCAGGCCTTCGCTCTCCAGGGCCGCGATGAGCCATCCGTCGATGAGCCCCGAGTTGGCGAGGCGGACGTTGAACGCCGGCCAGGTCTTCGGCGAGGTCTCCCCGCCCGGCTCGGAGATCCACGCCTCGAAGAGGCGGCCCAGCCGGATCGCCTCGTCCTCGAGGTGGGCGGCCTGGCGCGCGTAGCTGTCGATCATGAGGTTGGCCGTGACCAGCGCCCACACGAGGATCATCACCCCGGTGACGCCGCCGATCATCCGTCCACGAAGGCTCATTTGAAGTTATGGAATGAGGAATTTGGAATGGGGAATGAGGAATGGAATTGGGAATGAGGAATGGAATGGGGAATCAGGAATGGCGCCGGAGTTGATCCCGCGGGATTTCATTTCCAATTCCTGATTCTCTCTGAAAAAAAAGAAAGCGCCTCCTTGCGGGAGGCGCTCTCTTGGGCGACCCAATTCGTGCTTCTAGCTCTTCGTCGACCCGATGCCCTGCAGCAGGCTGACCAGCGGCAGGAAGAGGGCCACGACGATGAAGCCGACCGTGAAGCCCAGGCCGACGATGAGCAGGGGCTCCAGGATGCTCATGAGGGCGCTCACGGCCGCGTCGACTTCCGCGTCGTAGTTGTCGGCGATCTTCAAGAGCATCTTGTCGAGCTCGCCCGTTTCCTCGCCGACGTCGATCATGTTGATCACGATGTCGTCGAAGACGCCGCTCTGGGCCAGGGGCTCGGCGATGGACTCGCCTTCGCGGATCGAATCGTGGACCTTCGCGATGGCGGACGCGACGACCTCGTTGCCCGTCGCGTTCTTGACGATGTTCAGCGCCTCGAGGATGGGCACGCCGGACTGGAGCAGCGTTCCCAGCGTGCGGCAGAACCGGCCGATGATCGACTTCTTGATGATCGGTCCGATGAGCGGGGCGTGCAGCTTGAACCGGTCGATCGTGTGGCGGCCGCCCTTGGTGCGCCCCCACGCCTTCAGGATGAAGTACAAGATGACCGGGGCGAAGATCAGGACGAACCACCAGGTCTTGACGAAGTTCGAGATGCCCATGAGGGCGACGGTCATCGGCGGCATGTTGACCTTGACCGACTTGAACACGTCCTCGAACTTCGGGACGATGAAGGTCATGATCGCGAGCACGACGCCGATCGCGATGATGATGACGACGATCGGGTAGATGGACGCGCCGATGATCTTCCGCTTCAGGGCCTCCATGCGCTCCATGAAGCCCGCGAGGCGCTGCAGGATGACGTCGAGCACGCCGCCCGCCTCGCCCGCCTTCACCATGTTCACGTAGAGCTTGTCGAACGTCTTCGGGTGCTTGTTCAGGGCCTCGGAGAGCGACGAGCCGGTCTCGACGTCCTCGGCCACCTCGGAGGCGATGTTCTTCAGGAGGCTCGGCCGCATCTGGTTGGCCAGGATCTTGAGGCTGCGGACGACCGGCAGGCCGGCGTCCATCAGCACGGAGAGCTGCTGCGTGAACTGGGTGAGCTGCTTGTGCTTCACCCGGCCCATGAAGACGGACCGGCGCGCCTTCTTGCCGCCGCCCTGGCCCGCGCCCGCGAACGCCGCGGCGACCTGGCCGTGGCCCGCCGCCGGCTGCGTTCCGGTCTTGTGCTCTCCCGACGCCCCCGGCGCCGCCCCGGCGAGCACGCTGCCGGCCCCCGTCTTCTCCTTCACGTTGACCGGCTTGAACCCCCGGCCCTTGATCTTCGAGATGGCCTCGTTGGCCGACGCGGCTTCCACGTCCACCTTGATCTTCTTGCCCGCGCCGTCCATCGCCTCGACGGTGAACCCGGCCATGCAACTCCTCCTTGCGAAGGGCGGTTCCGTGCCGCCCGATTCTAACCCAAGGTGCGGACCCCGTTCCAACGGCCCAGCTTACTGCCCCGCGAACAGCGTTTCGCGGACGACTTCCTCGATCGTCGTGTGCCCGTCGAAAATCGCCAGCAGCCCCGACTCGCGCAGGGTCCGCATCCCCTGCTCGCGGGCGACGTGCCGGATCTGCTCCGTGGACGCGTGTCCCATGACGAGCTGCTTGATGCGCTCGTTCATCAGCATGATCTCGAAAATCGCCTGGCGGCCCCGGTACCCCGTGCCGTTGCAGTTCGGGCAGCCGCGGCCCCAGCAGAACTTCTTGTTCTTCACGTCCGTCGGGAGGAGGCCCAGCTCCATGAGCATCTCCTCGGTCGGCTGGATCTCCTCCTTGCACTTCCCGCAGATCCGCCGCACGAGCCGCTGCGCCACGATCGCCTCGAGCGACGCGCAGATGAGGAACGGTTCGACGCCCAGGTCGAGGACGCGCGTGATCGAGCTCGGCGCGTCGTTCGTGTGCAGCGTGGAGAAGACGACGTGGCCCGTGAGCGCCGCCTCGACCGCGATCTGCGCCGTCTCCAGGTCGCGCATCTCGCCGACCAGGATCGTGTCCGGGTCCTGCCGCAGGATGCTCCGGAGGAGGTTCGCGTACGAGACCCCGATGTCGTCGTTGATCTGGCACTGGACGATGCCGTCCAGGTCGTACTCGACCGGGTCCTCGGTCGTGATGATCTTCCAGCGGATGTCGTTGGCGAAGTTGAGGCAGGAGTAGAGCGTCGTCGTCTTGCCGGAGCCCGTGGGCCCCGTGACGATGATGATGCCGTGGGGCAGGTTGATGAGGTCCTTGAGCATCTTCATCTCGTCCTCGCGCAGGCCGACGTTGTCGAGGTCGAGCTTGACGACGCTGCGGTCGAGGACGCGCATGACGACGCTCTCGCCGAAGATCGTGGGAAGCGTCGAGATGCGGAGGTCGACGGGCCGGCCGCCCACGGAGAGGAGGATGCGGCCGTCCTGCGGCAGGCGCGTCTCGGAGATGTCGAGGTTCGAGAGCACCTTGACGCGCGAGATGAGCGGCAGGGCCAGGTGGAGCGGCGGCGCCTCCATCTCGTACAGCACGCCGTCGACGCGGTACCGGACCTTGAACTCGTTCTCGAAGGGCTCGAAGTGGATGTCCGAGGACTGCGCCTTGATGGCCGTCACGAGGATGAGGTTGAGCAGCTTCACGACGGGCGCCGCGTTGATCATCTCGTCGACGTTGTAGGCGGAGCCCTTCTTGCGGACGGCGTCTTTCAGCTCCTCGAACTTGAGGTCGCCCTCGCCGAGCTCCGTGAGGACCTGGTTGAGGCTCTGCGCCTCGTGCGCGTAGTACTTCTGGAGCGCCCGCTCGACGGCCTCCTGGCTCGCGACCGCCCCGATGACCTCGCAATGCAGGGTGTAGCGGAGGTCGTCGAGGATGTTGATGTCGTGCGGGTTGGCCATGGCGACCGTGAGGTGCTTGGTCGCCGCGTCCCACTTGATCGGGACGACCTTGAAGGACTTGGCCAGCGTCGCGGGGACCTTGTCGGTGACGTCCGAGGTCAGCTCGAGTTCGTCGAGCTGGACCACTTCCATCCCGCGCTGGGCGCCGAGGGCGAGGAGCAGCTCCTGCGGGGTGATGTAGGCGAGCTCGACGAGGACGTCGCCGATGGCGCCGCCCCTTTTGCGCTGGATGGCCAGCGCCTCCTGGATCTGCCCCTCGCTGACCAGCTCCATATCCTTGAGGAGCTGTCCAAGGGGACGGGAATCACGAGGCACGGGGACCCCCGCCGAATGACAGGAAATGCCGCCCGGCCGTCATTCCCCCCGCACGGCCGGCGACGAAAAAGCCGATTATATAGAGGGCCGAAACAGGAGTGTCAAACGAAAAGCTCGGCCGCGCCTGAAGTCGAGTCCCGAGTTCAAGGTCCAAAGTCCAAAGTTGTCCTGCGTCCGAAGTCCGAATTCTGAGGTCTGAAGTCGGCTGTTCGTCGTGTGCTAGAGTGCCCATCATGGTCGTTGTTCGAGCCCTTCTCGTTGTCGTTCTCTGTGGCCTTCCCGCCCTGAAGGTAAGCGAAGCGCATCCTTCAGGGCCCGCCCTGAAGGTAAGCGCAGCGCATCCTTCAGGGCCCGCGTACACCCAGGAGCCGCGCCTGGCCGACAAGGCCGACGCGGCCGTCGCTCGCTCGGGCCTGTCCGGAGGGCGGCTCGCGATCTTCATATACTCGACGCGGGCGGAGGCCCCCGTGTACGACCGGGACGCGAAAAAAGTTCTCCGCCTCGCCTCGAACACGAAGCTGATCACCACGGCCTGCGCGATCGCGAAGCTCGGCCCCGGGTACCGGTTCCGGACGACCCTCGCCTGGGACGACTCCGGCGACCTGCACGTCTTCGGGGCGGGCGATCCGCTGATCGGCGGCCGGCTCTACGGCGACGACCCGACGAAGGTCTTCCGGGACGCCGCGGCGCGGCTCAAGGAGGCGGGCCAGGCCTCGTTCCCCGGCCGGTTGGTCCTGCATCCCGGGATCTTCGACGACGTGGCGCTCCATCCCGCCTGGGTCGAGGCGCGGTACGACCAGGACTCGTGGTGGTGCGCGCCGGTCGGCGGGCTCTCCTTCAACGACAACTGCGTCGACCTGATCTACGAGGGCGGCGCCGGCGCGGGCGACGCGGTCAAGATCACGCCGCGGCCGGAGACCCGGTACGTCTCCATCGACAACCGGGCCGCCACCGTCCAGGTCCGCCCGAAGGATTTCGGCTTCGTGCGGAAGGACGGCACGAACCGGATCATCGCCAACGGCGAGCTGGCCGCCGGCACCAAGCCGCGGATCGCGTGGGTGGCCATCCAGGACCCCGCGCGCTACTTCGGCACGGTGCTGCGGGAGACCCTGGCTCGCGAAGGCGTATTGGTGGCGGGCGACCTGGCGGTCGAGCCGGGACTGAAGCTGGAGACGAAGCACACGGAGCTCCTTCTCGTCGAGCACACGCTCGAGGAGGCTGTGAAACCGTGCAACACCGTGAGCCAGAATCTCTACGCCGAGATGATTTTGAAGTTGCTCGGGTTCAGATTTCGCGGAGTGGGATCGACGGCCGCCGGGATCGAGGTCGTCCAGGAATTCCTCAGGAACGACGTGGGCGTCACCGACGTGGAGCTCGTGGACGGTTCGGGGCTCGCGCGCGACAACAAAGCGTCGGCGGAGTCGATGGTCACCCTGCTTCGCTACATGCGCAAGCACCGGCACGGGAAGGCGTTCATGGACTCGCTGGCCGTGGCGGGCGCGAGCGGGACGTTGAAGGAGCGGATGGAACCGACGGCGGGTCGCGTGCACGCGAAAACCGGGTCCATCTCCGGCGTCTCCTGCCTCACGGGCTTCGCGGAAAGCCCGGCCGGCGAGCTCTTCATCTTCTCGGTCCTGGCGAACGACTGGCGCCGCGGATCGCCGCGGGAACTGCAGGACGCCATCGGGGAATTGCTGGCGAGGTAATCTCCGAACCTCGAATCTCGAATCTGGAATCTGGAATCTCGGGAACCGCAAACAAGCTATCCTCGGGAACCCGAGAGTCGGA
>Ga0075420_100003273_pt1 | contig 14140 bp, 12 predicted proteins | sample SoiMetdeltSBSDD4_FD_75296 | JGI IMG/M metagenome (GOLD analysis project Ga0075420, IMG submission 75296) | Bulk soil microbial communities from a Populus tree surrounding site in Tennessee, USA - Soil MetaG P. deltoides SBSDD4 | ecosystem: Environmental > Terrestrial > Soil > Tree plantation... | reverse complement strand
CGTACGATGTGAGCCCTACGTACTGTACGTAGGCCGGGTCTTTAGACCCGGCAACATCCACAACTCCACGTGATCATCACACGGCCGACCGACGCGCGGCTGTCCGATGACGCTCGATGTTCGCGAGCATCGTCCGCCGGTGCGATACCTGTCGTTCGCTCAACGTCGGAGGCGTGAGCGCACCGCCTACGAAGGACAGATCGAACGGCACGAGGGGCGACGCCTCGAGCGGGAGTTCCCGCTGCTGGTCGAGCCGCCGCGCCCGAACCCGCTCACGTTCGCTCCGAAAGCACTCGAAGCACAGCGTGTGGTGCCTGTCGGCGCGCCCTCCGCCCCGATACTGGAACCTCGCCTTGCGCTCGCGGCACGACGCGCAGGTCCTGCGTGAACGGCGTGACTGACGGTCAGCGGTGAACGACATCTTCGGCCTCCACCTTAACTGTCTCAAGTGGACCGGACAGCCCAGGTCATACGCCAGACCTTCGCTGAGCTGCTGCGGGTCCAATAGGCCCAGCCGAGGTAAGAACGGCGGGTCTGTATCGAAGACCTGCAGGGCTGAGCACCCGATCAGTTGGAATATTGCGAGTTCTCACGCCCTTCGCTCGCTGTGGCGGGGAACGGATCCTGCTCTGACTCGAAGCAGCCAGGCAGTCTTGGCAACACGGCACATCTGACGAGAGGACGCTGAGCCATGAAACTACCCAGCCTTGTCGGCATTGCACTCGTGATCCTCGGCGTGATTGCGCTCACTTACGGCGGAATCAACTACACCCGGGAAAAGAAGGTGATCGACATCGGACCGTTCGAGGCCACGACAACGGAGCACGAACGTATTCCGCTACCGCCGGTACTCGGGGGAATTGCGCTGGTGGGCGGTATCGCGTTGCTAGCGGTCGGGGTGCGTCGCGCCGCCTGACGCGGCTCAAATGGATGGTCTAGAAGGCACCAGGCCTGGAGGAGTATTTTGATCGCTCAAAATTTATATTGACCAATATTCAAAATTAAAACACAGTAGCTCTTCAAATGACGCCCCTGCTCGGCTATCGGGCCGTATCGAGACTACTGGCTCCAGTCGCAACGCTTCTGCTACTCGCGACATCGCCTGCTCTGGCGCAAACCCCCGAGCGGCCAGCCGCCGCCAGGCGAGAGTCCCGCACAAACCTTTCCGGCTACATGGACTTCCACTACAACAAGGTGGAATTCACGGACGGCCGCCTCGACTTTCACCGCTTTGTCCTGCTGGTCACGCACAGCTTCAGCGACCGTATCCGCTTTGTTGGCGAGCTGGAACTGGAACACGCGCTGGTCGAAGGACTCGAGGACGCGGGCGAACTCGAGTTGGAGCAGGCGTACGTGGACTTCCTGCTCCATCGCTCGTTCAACGTCCGCGCGGGCATGATGCTCATGCCGATCGGTATCATCAACGAGCGGCACGAGCCGCCGATGTACTACGGCGTCGAACGCCCGTTCGTCGATACCGTCATCATCCCGACCACGTGGTTCGAGACCGGCGTCGGCGTCCACGGCGAAGTTGGCCGCGGCTGGCGCTATCGCGCGTTTGTCGCGGCGCCGCTCAACGCCGCCGAGTTCAGCGCCGGGGAGGGTGTGCGCGGCGGTTCGCAAAAGGGCTCGGAGTCCAACATCGGCCGGGCCGCGGTCACGGGCCGGCTCGAATACGTCGGGCGCAGGGGCCTGACGCTTGGCGCGAGCGCATGGTCCGGACACTCTGGCTTCGAGTTCCGACCACGGTTTGACGTCCCGGTCTCGGTCGTCGCCGCCGATGCGCGATACAGCCGCAACCGGCTCGAGCTCCGAGGCCAGTTCGCACACGTCGCGATTGAGCACGCCGATCAACTGAACGATGCCCTCGCGCGGCGTGTCGGTGTAGACCCGAACATCGCGCGCGCGATGCGCGGATTCTACGGGGAGGCTGGCTATCGCGTGATCTCGGGCGCGAGGTTCGGCGACGTGGGCGCGTTCGCGCGCTACGAGAACTTCGACACGCAGTTCAGGATGCCCGCTGGCGCGGTACGACTGCCGCAATTCGACCGGGACGCGTTCGTTGTGGGCGCCAACTTCTGGCCGGACCCGGACGTGGCGGTGAAGGTCGACTACTCCATCGTACGGAACCGGAGCGCGTTCATCCAGGCGCCCAACTCGCTCAACATCGGTCTTGGATGGTGGTTCTGATGCGCGCGGTCACTCGAGTCCTCGCGGTCCTGCTGCTCGTCGCACTGTCGGACACGCACGCGTCGCTTCAGGACACACCTGCCGCGGGCGTGCAGGTCGTCGAAATCTCCGCAGAACGTTTCAGCTTCACGCCGTCCGAGATTCGCGTAAAGGCCGGCACACGGCTCGAGCTGCGACTGCGCAGCGACGATACAACCCACGGCTTCCACATCATAGGAACCGACATCGACATCGAACTGCCCAAGCGCGGGCGCGGGACGACGACGGTCGAGTTCCAACCGAAGGCCGGACGATACACGTTCGAATGCTCACAACTGTGCGGCGCGGGTCACGAATTCATGCGCGGCGTCATCATCGCCACGGAATAGGAACGATGTCGTTCTCTTCACGGCTGTATCGCCGCCTCCTCGCGCTCGGTGGCGGCGCGAGCATCGTCTTCCTGACGGGCGCGTTCGTCGTCGCGCAACGCGATCCGCTTGTCGGCGGGCCGCTCCCCGGCATCACGCCCGTCGAGTTCGAGGAGTTTCGAATCGGACTCAATGATTTCGTCGAAGTGGAGACCCCGGAAGAGGGGCTCGGGCCCGCCTTCAACGGCACGAGCTGCTCCGGGTGCCACAGCATCCCGGCCATCGGCGGCATCGGAACCATCACCGAAGTCCGCGCGGGACGACGTGACGCGCAGGGACAGTTTGAGACGCTCGACGCCACTGGCGAAACGCTGTTTCACCTCATGTCGGTGCCGAACCACGCATGCCAGCCCGTTATCCCTTCGTATGCCACGGTGATCGCGCGCCGCTCGCCGATTCCTTTGTTTGGAGCGGGCCTCGTCGAGGCGATTCCTGACGAGACGATCCTCGCGCTCGAGGATCCGGACGACCGGGACCGCGACGGCGTCTCAGGGCGCGCCGCGCGGATCATCGACGTCGCGACCAACGACCGACGTGTTGGCCGTTTCGGGTGGAAGGCTCAACACGCCACGCTGCTTGCCTTCAGCGCCGACGCCTATCGGAACGAAATGGGCATCACGAACGATCTGTTCTCACGTGAGGTTGCCTTCGGCATCTCGCACGAGCGCATGCGCGCATGCGACCCAATCCCTGAGCCCGAAGATATCCCTGATCCACAGACGCGCCGGCGGGGCATCGACAACTTCACCAGCTTCATGCGGTTTCTGGCGCCGATTCCGCGCGATATATCTGTCGCGCAAACCGCCACCGGAGAACAGGTCTTTGCGTCCATTGGCTGCACGCGCTGCCATACCCCAGCGCTGACAACGGGACCCAACGTGAATCCGCTCTTCGATCGCCGAACCGTGGCGCTCTTCTCGGATCTCTTGCTGCACGACGTAGGCACCGGAGACGGCATCGTGCAGGAGAGTGCTGCCGCCAACGAGATTCGCACGCCAGCCCTGTGGGGCCTCCGGTTGCGTCGTCCGCTGCTCCACGATGGCTCGGCCGCCACCATCGAGGACGCAGTGAGCCGCCACGCGGGCGAAGCCGACCTTGCACGCCGCGGTTTCGAACGCCTGAGCGATACGGATCGCGCCGCACTCGCTGTTTTCCTGCGTTCGCTCTGAAAATCAACCCGGTTGACGCGGGTCAGGCGCCGCGTTGTGGCAGCGCCTGCTCCCGCGATGCGCGGGCAAAGTGATCGAGCAGTTCCTGCTGCGATCGCACGCCGGTGCGCTTGAACGCGCCTTTCAAGTGATTGCGAACCGTCTGCTGCTTGATCCCGAGGCGCTGGGCAATCGCCGGGACCCGCACGTGCTGGAGCAACAGGCGCACGATTTCCTCTTCGCGCGGCCGCAAGCCGGGCAGCATCACGACGCCGTAGTTGTCGCTGACGGGCCCGATCCCCGCGACCGCCACTGCCTCGGCAATCCGCCGCAGCGTCTTCTCGAGGTGCCGCTCGCGGGCCAGCGCGGCGCCCGCGCCCGCTGGTTCCCGTCGAGCGGACTCCTGCTGACACAGCGCCATCAGGCACGTCGCCTCAAATTGTTCGCGATGAATCGGTTTGCAGAGCACGCTCCGCTCTCCGATCTCGGTGAGCGCGGTCGCCGTCTGGTGGTCGAGTCGCTCGAGCACGAAGACGCAGGCCGTGCCGCGACTGGTCCTGAGTGACGAGGCGAATTCAAGGTACGAAGGCGCATCCCTTGGTGGCACGTTCAACACCAGTAGATGGGGAGGCGGCACAATCAGGTGCGGACCCACCTCCAGGAGCGAGCGAGCGACGGTCGCCTGCACGTGCATCCGTTCAAGTGCCTGCGTGAAGTAGGTGGCGGTCCGCGGATCGCTATCGAGAATCAGAACTCTGCGCATCAGCTACCTGCGCGGTCGTGCTCACAACCGGTATCCGCTCCGGCCGGTGCACCGACGAAAAAAAAATGATTGAGGCGGTTGATGCGCGTGACGCGCTCAGAGTCTCTACGTAAGGCATCAACCAAAGACCGGGAAGTACAGGCGCGTCTTAGTTTCCTAGGCACACTACGTGCCGACTCTCCAGCGGGAACCCTCGTCGATAAATCTATTTAGATCGTGAGGTTCTCCGCACACGACGCAGTCCGAGGTGATCTCGTGTCGTGTAATAACTGCACTGTGCGTAGCCTCAGTTCGGTGCCTCAACGCCGAGAACCAAACTTTTTTGTTGGAGATTTGAATGAATTGGCGAGGCGCCGATTCCAGAAGGACATGGCGTACGCGCCCCCAGACCCCCTCGTAGACCCGCGCGCTACGCTCGATCGGTCCAACGATCATCTGTCCCTCACCGGACATTTCGGTAGCGCGATATCGGTGCGCGATCTTCTCGATCGCGACGCGATCGTCACGTACTTCCAGCCCATCCTTTCGGCTCGACAGCGCACAACGCTCGGCGTTGAAGCTCTGGCGCGCGCGCCACTCGCCGACGGGCATGTCATGGGGGCAGTCGAGCTCTTCAAGCGCGCAGCGGACGAGGGCCTGAGTGCAGAAGTCGAACGACGCTGCTGCGAGAAGGCCATTACGCGCTTCGCCAACCTTCCCCATCGTCGCGACGATCAGGTGCTCTTCATCAACCTCGGGGCCTGGGTTGAGGCCGACGATATCTCCGTGGTGGATGAGCTGACCTGTCACGTACGAGGCGTCGGCCTGTCGCCCAGACAAGTTGCCATCGAGGTTCTGGAAAACCGGACGGAGGACATCAACCATCTCGGTCGGCTGGTGCAGCGATTCCGGGACCAGGGCTTTCTGGTGGTTCTGGATGATGTGGGGGCCGGACACTCGAATCTGGACCGCGTGCCGCTCCTCAAGCCAGACATCCTCAAGATCGATCGCAGCCTCGTCGCCAACATCGACACCGATTTCCACAAACAGGAAACCATCAAGAGCCTCGTGGGCCTCAGCCGTCGCATCGGAGCGCTCGTCATCGCCGAGGGCATGGAGACGGAGGCTGAAGCCATCGTCGCCCTCGAGCTTGGCGCCGACCTGTTGCAGGGCTATCTCCTCGGCGAGCCCATGCCGGAACCGACGGTGCTGCTCGACGGGGCCGCGATCGCACCCATGGGTATCAGAACCCTCGCCGAGGCGTTCAAGGCCCATATGGTGCAGAAGATCAACCAGCGGAAGTTCCAGCACCGCCGATACAACATCCTGCTGAACGAGATCCTGTGTCACCTCGCCTACGGCCAGGTCGAGCAGTTCGACAGTCTGCTGCAGGAGGCGGTCGGGGCGCACCCGACGGTTGAATGCGTCTACGTGCTCGATGGCGCGGGCATCCAGCTCACCGACACGATCTGGAATCCGTCAACGAAGCGACGCGAGGACGGCGCGATTTTCAAACCGGCGCCGAAAGGCACCGACCACTCCTTGAAGGAGTACTACTACATCCTCCTCGACGTCGAATTGCAGAAGTATACGACCGAGCCGTACGTGTCGTTCGCCAGCGGCAACATCAGCCGAACGATCAGCACGTATTTCAGGGACGCGGCCAACAACACGCTTTACGTGCTCTGCATAGACGTCCTCGTGCAGGACTAGCTTCCCGCCGGGTCCGGCTTCCAACGCCGGTCCGCGTTCGTGCCACAGGCGGGGCAGCAGTAAATTTCCTCGATCACTCCGCCAAGCACCTGATCAACGTGGGACGCGTCATCCTCTCCTGTCGGCTCGACGAGCTTCTCCGCGTGGCGGTTCATCGGGGTTCCACACGCAGGACATTCAAGCGGCGGGCGGCTCGGCGACATCATCAGGACCTCAGCGCAATGGACTCACGGCCGTGTCTCAAGGTCTCGGCCATCCAAATCAACTCTTTCAGAAACTTGTCGGTGCGCTTGACAAAGGCGTGATCCCGTAACTCTCCCACCTCGTCGAACACCTTCGACACGTGCCCGAAGTTCACATCCCAGAAAATGGTGACGAGTCCCAGCTCACGCAGGACGGGAAGGAACTGCTCGATGACACGTGTGGCGCCGAAGGGTCCGGAGGATACGCCCACGATGCCGACCGCCTTGTGAATGTATTCCTTGAGGCAGGTGTCCAGCGTGTGCTTCAGAAGACCAGGAAAGCTACGGTTGTATTCCGGCGACACGATGACGATCGCGTCGGCCCGGTTCATCTTCTCTGAAAATCCAGCGTCCTTGATCGCCTCTCCCGCATCGTCGACGGGCTGCGGCAGGTCCGCAATGTCGATCAGTTCAGTGATGACACCTGCCTCTCGGGCAAGCTGACCCACGACGAAACGAGCCGCGTGCGCGCTCATCCGACCCTTCCGGGTCGTTCCGAGGATCACAGGAATATTCAAAGGACGGGTATCGGCCATGGGCCCTCATCGTAATGCCTCGGTGCCTCTTACGATGCAAGACGCTCTACGGTCCAGATGAGAGCGCAGGTCTGTCGTGGTATCGCTCGGCAACACGGCTGGTTCGGGGATCTTGGCACACGCCCAGTGCCCGGCAAGCCAGGGACGCTGCGAGCATTTCCCAGGTCTGCTAGCACCTCTCTCCTGGATAGTTACGGCCCGGAACGGCGATTGGATTCTCCTGTCCAGGTCAGGGCCACGCCGCCACCGCCGGCTGATGCCATCGGCGCGACCGTCCATGCACGGCCGAGCGTTACCGTATGACCCGCCATGATGCCGAGCGCGGCGCCAAATGCGACGTCGCTCGCGTAGTGGCGTCCCGTCTGAATCCGCGACGCTCCCACATACGTGGCCACCGCAAAGGCAGGCACGCCCACCTTCCAGCCGTAGTGCTTCTGCAGCACGGTCGCGGTCGCGAAGCTCATGCTCGTATGCCCCGACGGGAAGCCGAGGCTCGTGCCATCGGGCCGATCGCGCTGGAACGACACTTTCAACCCCATGGTCAGGGCCTGGGACACGAGCTGCGCCCTGATGAGATCTGCGCCGACGCCTGCCACGCATGGCCGGGCGAAGGCTCGCCCGAGGGCATACGTTGCTGCGGCCGCCCCGAGCTGTACGGGTCCGGATCCGATCACCGAACCCGGGCGCATCGCCGCGAGTGCGTGGGGCCCTTCAAGCGATCGCGAGATGCGGCCGTCTGCCTGATGCACGCCAAACGCGGCCGCACCGCCAATACCCAGCACCGTTGCATTTTCGAGCGTGGCCAGGTTGCGGAGGTCGCTCAGGGTCGCACCGAAGGGCTCGCGCACGGGAACGGGCAGGGTCCGTGACTGAGGCGAACCATTGATGCGACAAGGCTGGGATGTCGAGTGAGTCTGTGCCGAAGGAGTCTGTGCGCGCGTCGCCAGTGGTGCACAGAGGAGGAACACTTCCGCCAGAAGCAACGTCGAGTATCGGCGAGTCATCACGCCTCCGGGATCCGCATGAAGCCAACAAGTCGCCACTCTCCACCCTGAAGCCGGAAGACAGCATCCACTGGAATCTCCCACGCGGGACGTCCGTTATCGACGCCACTGATGGTCACCCGGACGAATGCGCCGGCGTCCCGTGGCAGCGTGGGCGGTGGGTCGAGGCGAGTCGTGGCACCGTTTGTTTCGAACAGCTTGCGACTTTCACCCGTCGTGTTGTCGAAGGCAAACCAGGTTGCACGATACGACTGCGGCGCCGGTGCAACACCCGCGTCCACAGCAGCGTTCCTGAAGGTGAGGACACCGTCGCGATCGACGGCCGGATCCGCGATGGGATTGACCGCACTCAAATAAGTGCGCACGATGGCATCACGACGCTCGCGAAGAGCACGCGCGAGAACCGCTTCGGCTTCGGGATTGCCAAACTCCCCCGTCTCGACGGCCGCGTCGATCATCTCGTCTGTCAGCGCAGCCAGCTTTCGCGCCGCCCAGAATTTGTCGTCGGCTCTTGCGTGTAGAAATGCACGGTTCGGAACGCGAGGCCGCCAAAGCTCCGGGTCGAAGCTGTCGTGGTCCTCTCGGAGACGGCCGATCGCCGGCGACTCAAACCACTTCGCCGTGTGCCAGGCCGGAAACCTGAAGCCGAACCCGACAATCTGTCGCGCGATCTCTCCAGGCTGCAGCAGGTACTGATCGCCAGCCCAGTAGTCGGCCGGGCCCACACCTCCGCTGCCAAGCGCGGAGCCGAAGTCGATCAGGTGATGCCGGACGAACGTGCGTCCATCACGCTCGACGAGCATGTCGAGCGAGTTGATGGCTTTCGCATCCACATGATTCAACCAGGCGGCGAAGACGCCGTAGCCGCGAAGCTCGCGTCGGTCCTGGTGCGGAACGATGTCGTTCGGGTCGTCCGACCGCGTGCCGTAGAAGCGCACGCGACCGATCGGCTTTCCGTCGAGTGCCCTGCTCGCCACCACACGGAATGACCCATTCGGCTCGCGATCAGCGCGGGTCAGCAGCGAGTCCAGATCCTCGATCCGCATGGAACGCTTCTTTCCCCCGGCGGGCGTGAACTTCGCACTCGAGCCGACGGTCAACTGCTCGCGTCGCATGTACGCGATGTGATTTTCCGGGACGTTGTAGCCGAGCGCCCACATCAGCTTCGTGGCGGTGACCTCGGTCCCTGTAGCCATGCCACGGTGACCGGGAGGATCGAACTTGAGGAACCAGACCTGGCCGGTGGCATCGCGCACCGTGAAGCCAGGCGTGACACCATCGCTCTTCGACGAAATCACCGTCCAGGTGCCTGCTGCCGGGCCGGTCGTCGTGTTGGGACCGTTCTGGATGTCTGCCACTGACAGCGGCCGGTGACCGAGACGGTTCGTGAACCAGCTCGAGTCGGGTACCTCATCGACGGTGTTTACGTTGCGCGCGCGGCCAGGCGCGCTGTTCACACGCGACAGCAGGTTGTAGGTCAGGTCGACGGCCAGGTCGACTTCAAGCATCTTCATCGTCGAGGCGTCTTCGGTGTCGTGCTCGACCCAGATGGGGTCGTCGTCGTAGAACTTCGGCGACGAAGCCGACAAGCCCATCGCTGTCGTCACGAGAAGCGCGGCGGCGATGACCGCCAGTGTCCGGAGTCGTGCCCGTGTCAGTGCCCGGTCAAGCCAGGTCTTGGTAGCGGGAGGTGTCATACCTCTCAACGCGTCAGGCGACATCAAACCCCGCAATGCACGCCGGGTCTGAAGACCCGGCCTACGTACTACGTACCGCCCGGCCTACGTAATACGTACCCCGACCGGGCCTACGTACTACGTACTGCGACGGCCGCCCCCAGACGTACGTCGGGCGGGTCTTTAGACCCGCCCGACATGCCGGGTCTGAAGACCCGGCCTACGTACGACCGCTGAAGACCCGGTCTGCGCACGACCGCCTGGCACGCCGCGTGTCAGAAACTCGGGCTGAAGGAGATGCCGAACGAGGTGCCCTCGGTGCCGCGCGCCAGTTCCAGACGAACCACCGTGCTGGTGAAGGAGTGCAGCGACGCGCCAATGCCGTATGACTTGTGGAGATTGCGGAGATCGAGGTCAGAGGCGCGGTCCGCGACCTTGCCGGCATCCATGAAGAGTGCCATGTCAACGAATGGACCGGCTGTCCAGCGGTACTCGCCAGACAACAGCAGGCGATTCGGACCGCGGAAGCGCCACGACTGATACCCACGGAGGGTATGCGGCCCGCCCAGGTCGGGCATCAGGAAATACGGCACCTCGTTGCCGGCCGACGTCGTCGTGACCGAGGCAAGCGCCCGCACCGCAATCACCCAGTTCTCGCGAAGGAGCGGCACAAACTGCGATGCCTGCGCGTCAAGACGGCCAAAGCTGAACGAATCGCCGTTCAACTGTCTATTGTTCGTCCAGTCCACGCGGTAGAGTCCGCCGCTGCGCGTGTAGCGCGGCGAGGTGCGGGTATCGATCTCGGCGAAGACACCGAAGCGCTCGTAGGTGGGCGCGATTCCCGGCGCGTCGAGGGTCGTGACATCCGCGCTGGCACCTACAGCGAGGGCCGAGGGACCCTTGAATCGCGCGGCACCACCGACCGAGCTGACCTGGAAGGCGAAGGGCGACGTGTTCGTCCGCTCCGAGTCGTTGCCAAGACCGAAGAACGCTACATCAGGCGCATCGAGGTAGTTGCCGCGAAACTGAACCGTGAGCCGGTCCGACACCAGGCGCGGCAGCGTCAGAGCGACATCGACTGCCTTGTAGTTCTTCACCGACCACGACGCGTGCGTATCAAACGCACCCGTTTCAGCGAACTTTGCGCGGAAACCAGGGCCCAGCGCCAAGCCTCCACCCGGATAGGCGCTCCCGATGAAGGTGTAAACCGGCCGTTGCGTCAGCAGCATCCCTTCGGCCACGGCGATCCGCTGCTCGAGTGGCTCTGGGGACGGGGGCTCCAGCCGTTCTGCCTTGATGGCGCGGGCGGCCGCAAGCAGTTCCTGACGACTCTCCTGCGCAAACGCTGACGTCGGTGCCAGGAGAAGTGCCAGGACCGCGGCCGCCGGCGCGTATCGACGGACGCTCGTCCACGACATCGTGGCGCGGGGCGTGAGAATCAACAGAGCGACCGCCAGCCACGCAAACGTCAGTACCGTGTTGACGAGTGCGAACGTCGCGACGTCGAGGTGCAGCATGGAAGTTCCCACGAACACCACGACCGCCGACAGCACGTCGCCGCCCCTGACGAAGAAGGCGTCGATCGCCTGCTTTGCCTTGTATTTCTCCTCGCGCGTCGCGGGGAGCCACAGCAACTGTCTGGCCGTGTTCATGATCGAGTAGTCGGTCGCGTTCTCGGCGGTCTTGATCCAGCGAACGACCGAGAAACCAGCGCCAGCGGCGATCACGGCGTATCCACCGAGCGCGATGAGCGGAAGCGCCAGCAGGACGCCGCGCAGACCCGCGTGCTTCACCAGACGCGAAGCGACGAACGCCTGCAGCAGAAGTGCAGCCACGTTGACTGACAACTGATAGTCGGCGCTGAAGGCGCCGATGTAGGCCGTCTTGTTGAACGCCCCGTCCCCGGCGGCAAGCAGGGCCACATGGTCCGTCAGCAACCGCGCGACGATGTATTCGCCTGTCGTATTGACCACGTTCAGGAGGACCACAAGCGCGGCGACCAGACGCAGGTAGGGGCTGGCGAGCACGAGGCCGAACCCGCCGAGCGCCGAGGCGACCGGTTCGGGTTCGCGGCCAGTGCGGACGGTCTCGCGGCGGTTTACGAGCGCGTAGAGCACGGCGCTTACGGCCAGCAGCACGGCTGATACCTGCAGAATCAACTGCGGCGGCAAGCCCAGTCGGAACAGGCGTCCGGCCACGAGCGAACCGAACGGCGCGCCGGCTGTCATCCCGATCACGAGGAGTGGAAAGAGACGAAGGCCCGCCTCCTTCGTATAGATGTCGTTGGCCAGCGACCAGAACTGGGCGACCAGCGACACGTTGAAGATGCCGACCCAGATGAAGAACGCCACGCCCACATACGGCACCCTCATCGTGACAGCCACAGTGAAAAGCTCGATGCACAGGATGAAGAAGAGCGTCATCCCGACCAGAAGCCTGACTCGGCCCACGCGGGAAGCGAACCAGCCGTAGAGAGGCACGAACGCCACCAGGAGCAGCGCCTGACCCGCGGCGGCGTAGGACCGAATCTCGGCGCCTCCTCCGAGGAGGATGAGCGGCTCGCGGACGGTCTTGATGACGGCGTAGCAGAGGAGGAGCAGGAAGACGTTGGCCAGCAGGAGGAGCGCGGTCGCCCCTTCGCCGGCACGCACATCGGTGATGGGCGAGAGCGCTCGGTCGAGCCAGGTCTTGGTAGCAGGAGGTGTCATACCTCCTAACGCGTCAGGCCAGGGGAAAACCCGCAACGGCGGCGCGACTTTCCAGGTACGGCCAGAGGAGTTCGCGAATCTGCGATGGCAGGACCTCGTCGAGATACTCGACGGCGGTTCCCACGAGGTTGGGATCGTTGCCCTGAAGACCCCGGAAGGCGACTTCGAGGGGCTGCCGCTCCATCACCAGCGCGAGGAGGGCAAAGGTGTGGGTAAGCGCATGGCTCGCGCGTCCGGGCGCGATGGCCGGCTGAAGGTCGCGAGCACTCTGGGTCAGCTCCCGGAGAACAACGGGCAGAACCCGGCTCCGGTCGACCTGGACGAGCGGATTCCGCTCGATAATCGCCAGAAGGGATCGGGTTGCCTGCCGTCGAACCTCGAAATTGCCATCGTCAAGCGCCAGGAGAAGACCCTCAACCGCCCGCTGTGACACGCAGATAGAGAGGACGCGCGCCAGCCGGAACCGCACGAGGTGGTCCTGGTTTGGATCGAGCAGTGCATCCGTGAGCTCGCCGACTCGCTCCTCCGCCACTTTTCGGAGGGCAAAGACAGCGTGTTCCGCCACTCCCTCCCACGAGAGCAGCGCAATCACATGAGGAACCAAGGCCCGTGAAATGCCCTCAGATCGGGCCAGAACGCGCACGACGCGGGCACGATCGCGGGACCGCAAGCGCACGATGTCCGCCAGATCGGGGTCCGACGACAACGCGGCCATGACGGCCGGCTGATTCTGGCGAGTCGGCTCGACGTCATCCGAGATCGCATCGGCGCGCTCGCGGCCGAGCGTCCCCTGTACGAGCGTTCGCAACGTATTCGGCGTGTCCTGTGCGACAAGCGAACTCTGGCGCATCAGACTCCGCTCCAGCGTCTGCACGTAGACACGGTTCAATCGGCTCGCGACAACGATGGCGCCCGCCGAGCACGCGATGCCAAGTCCAAGGAGTACCGAGACATGCCCGACCGGAGCGAGCATCACGCCCAGACGGACGAGCGTGCCTCCGACGGCGTCGCCCATCCGGTCGACACCAACGTCGATGATCGATTTGGCGGCGCGCTTCTCTTCCTGCGGGATCGGCGTGTAGAACAGCTCATAACCCGCACTGTAGAGCGAGCCGCGCATCACGGCTTCCCCGCCGCGCGCGGCCACAAGCGCACCAAACGCGGGAGAAACGAGGCTCCCGATGCCGCCCACGACCAGCGCAAGCGATGGGGTGCTGGCACTGAACGCCAGGCCGAACCGTCCCAGAACGCCGCTGCTCGAAAAGGTCTGCAGGGCGAACGTCAGGATGCTGGTGCCGGCGTAGTAGAGGGCAAAAAACCTCAGGAGGTGGTCACCGCGACCGAATGCCTCCACCGCTCGGGCTTTGAAGACATAGTCCACAAGCGCGGCGGAGGTGGCACCAAGAAGAACCAGCAACGCCAGGCGTCGCAGGTAGCTGGCCTGGGTGATCGTCCGTACGCTGGCCATCGGCGCGAGCGCGGTGCCCGTGTTCTCGGGCATCCTGCCGTGGGCAGGAGCGGCGGCCAGCAGCCACACCAGATACGCGCATAAAAACTGGAGAAACGCGAGCCACGGAAGCATCGCCGGGACGCCAAATCGCGTCGCTGCACGTTCGGCAACAAGCGCGCTGAGGAGGCCGCCCAGAGTCCCTGCACCGGCGATCTGTCCGAAACGCTTGCGCGCAGAATGCGGGTCGAAGCGTTCGCTCGTAATCAACCAGAAGCCCGAGGCGACCAGCGGCCCAAGCGTGGACGTGTGGAGGTAAACCGCCAC
>Ga0075420_100003271_pt1 | contig 14142 bp, 10 predicted proteins | sample SoiMetdeltSBSDD4_FD_75296 | JGI IMG/M metagenome (GOLD analysis project Ga0075420, IMG submission 75296) | Bulk soil microbial communities from a Populus tree surrounding site in Tennessee, USA - Soil MetaG P. deltoides SBSDD4 | ecosystem: Environmental > Terrestrial > Soil > Tree plantation... | reverse complement strand
AATCGATCACGATTTCGTAACAATCAAACAAGCTTTACAAATTCTCGCGCACTCACAAGGGGTTTTGTGCGAGGCGACATGCCTTAGTTTGGTAGGCACAGCCACATTTCTGGGCCACAAGCTTAAACAAATCTCGCATAGGTAATATCGCTTCAGATTCAGCAACTTCCTCATCTGTGATTCATGAAGCATTCGAAGGAGTATCAACTATGCAAGCTTTCATTCTTAAACTGAGTACAGTTCTGTGTTTGATTTTCGCACTCAGCTCGGCCACGGCCGCGCAGACAACCCAGTCGCTCAACCTGACTACCAGCGGGCAACCTGAGGTCTACTTTGTTACCGACGTAGCTGCCCAGTTCAATCAACTGGCCCTGCGACCGGATCCGATTGGTTTCACTCTCAGCCCAACCGCACCTGAACCGCGGCTTGGCAAACATTTCCAGGGGATTGTTCGGAGGCATGGTCCCGGCGTGCCTTACATGTTCCTGTCGCGGAGTGGCAACGACGTTCCCGAATGCGTCGGCTGCAACGATGATCCGGGCAACATCTTTGTCGTTCGCATGCAGTCCAGAGATACAAACGGCGAGCGCATGCGTTCCAATCGCCTTCGTCGAAACTGGTCCATCGCCGGCACGATCTGGCCCGGTGTTCCCAACTTCTGGACTACGCCACCCGACATATTGGACCAGAACTTCCGGACCATTCACTTCGATGGACACGACGGTTGGCCCAACTACGCTCACCCGGGTGGAATGCAAGTGGTGGGCGATGTTTTGATCGTTCCACTATCGCGCCCATACAACCAGGGCGACCCGAAAAACCTGTTTCTCTTCATCGACATATCTAACCCGGAGTTTCCGTCGCCGCTGAGCACTTTCGACCCGCTCTCGGTCTCGGATCCGAGTTCGGAGTTCGGCGTCGGCGAACTCGCCGTAGCGCCCGTGAAAAATCCACTTGGTCCGGGCGTCCGCTACATCCTGCTCGTCGCCGGTGAGAGCAATCGCGACGTCAGACTTTATCGATCGAAGCCAACTTCCGAGGACGGATCGACTAACCTGAAAGATCTGAACCTGAAGTGGGAATTCATTAAAAGCTGGAGCCGCGACACTGTGACGGACACGGGTCCGGATGCATGGCCTTGCTGTGGTTCACAGTCACATCAAATGTTCAATTTCGTTCGGCAGGAAAGTCTCGATGGTCCATTGTTCCTGATCGGCGCCCGCAACGACTCGTCGGTGATTGAGCCGTTTGGCGGCACAGATTTTCTCCATCTTTACAAGGTGAACATAGACCAGTTCGGCAATCCGGGCGATCGTCTTCTCACGCACATCGAGCGCAAACACGTATCGTCAGACTCGACTGGAGGAGGCGGTGACACATCGCATTTCACCGGCTCAACGGGGGTGTACGTCAGCCCGTCAGGTGAGTTGATCGTTTACGCATCTGAGCATGCGAACTACGGACCACCGCAGGAATTGTTGGGCCGCCAGACTGTGCGGTTCGGAGAGTATCGACATCGCGAAATGGTCCGTCCGGGAAGTCCGACGATGAAGCCGGGCATCGTACCAACCGGCACATTCGAGGTCGACGAAGGCAGCACAACCTTGCTCTTTTCACAGGGGCGTCCGGCGATCACGAAGGCCTGGATGCAGTTCTTTGAAGATGATGGAATCGGACTGGATGACGAGTTCGACGGTAACGAGTGGCTGCCGGTCGATTGGCAGGACACTGACAAGGACAACTACGACGATTTCACAAAGCTCTTCTTCAACTTCAACGATAACGCCGGTTCGTGGCGCTGGTTCGCACCAACGGGCTGCACCATCGACGTCTATCAACACACCTTCGACGATGACGATTTTCCGGGTTATCGCAAGACGTTGCATGGCACGGGAGCAGTCGAGGAAGCCGGCGATCTGGACCAGGTCATGGATGACAGTAACTCCGTTTCCATGAACGACATGATCTCGTCGTTGCAGTTCAAGTCGTGCGACACCTACTACAACGCGCCGCTCTCGGTCTCCTGGGACCTGGACCAAAACGGATCATATGAAAAGCCCGGCAATCTCGTGACGTTCTCAGCCGAAGAATTGGACGGCCGTCCGACGTTACTGGCGATTCCTGTGCGCGCTCAACATCCGACCGATACGAGTCCGTTGGGAACGAGCGCGCCGGCGACGGTCAGCGTCCGCGTCAAAAACGTCGCTCCGTTGATTGGAACTCTCGACCTGCTCGATCCAGTGGGATTCAAAGTCGGCGTCGACGTTCCTTTTGCGATCGCGAATCTCCAGTACACGAGCACAGGCACGTTCACCGACCCGGGAAAACCCGACACTCAGACAGCTATGCTCGACATGGGCGACGGAACAATTACCGACAATACAAAGTTCGTCTTGTTCACGGATGCTTTCGGAGGCCGGACCGGTGAATTCAAACAGCATCATCGTTATCGAGCGAGCGGCACGTACACGATAACGCTCGAAGTGAAGGACGACGATGGTGGTACGACCACAGCTACGAAATCAGTGACTGTCGTAACGGCTGCCGAAGTTATCGGATCCGTCATAGCCGAGATAGACAAGCTGCTGGCGACCGCGACCAATCGGACCGTGATCCGGGCATTGCGTGATGCTCGCGACAATCTGAAGGGTCATAACGATGGGGCCGCACACGACGGTGCGCTTGACGCGTTAGCTAGTCGCGATCTTGTTGCCGCTCTGGAGAAAATCAGCGCCGCAACAGATGCGTTGCAGAAAGCGGAAGCAGCCGGTGCGGGAGACTTGAACAACCTGAAGTACTTGTTGGCGTTGGCTGGGGAATCGGTAGCTCAGGGAGCATACCAGGACGCTGTCGATGCAATCACTACTCCGAGTCCGGGTCAAACCGCACAACTGGACCGCATCAGGCAATTGATCACCGATGGTCACAACCTGGTAATGAGCAAGGACTATCTTGGCGGAATCGCTCTGTTCAAGGACGCAGCAGGCCGAGCCCTGTCGCTGCTTTAACGAGTTAAGTCGCTGTAAGTAAGTTCATCACTCAGAGTTTGGGGGGCGCGAGAGGCATCGCTCGCGCCTCGCTCTCGCTTTCCGCAATAACTATCCGTCTGGACCATTCGCTCGACGAGCGACGCGGTTGTGGTCCAAAGAAATACATTTCGCCGAATCGTCGAACACACGCGCCGCGCCGCGCTGGTCTGTTGCCAATGCACCATTCATCCCGCTGCCGTGCCTTTGTCGATTGCCGGGCTATCCGCGAGAAGTGCGATCGTAAACGTTGGACCACCGCTGGTCGGTCCGCGATTTACTTTTCGTCGAAAGAGGGTGTCCCCTTTGGTCTACGGCTTGTTTGGGGTCACGCGATTTAGCGCGAGCGCAACCGTGTCGGGTCAAAGATTCTCGGATGTTGACACGGGCTTCAGTTCAGCGGTGGGAGGCGGAATGGATATCACGTTGAATGATCGCGTCGCCATCCGCGCGTTCCAGCTCGACTACTTTCGTCCCAATTTTTTTGGGGAGGCCCACAATCGAGGGCGACTCGCCTTTGGCGTCGTTTTCCACTTAGGTAAAAACTAACGTGACAAGATCCACGGCGTCTTAGGCGAACGCCAGAGCCAATCATGTCAACTCAACAAGCTGAGATTCTGTCTCCACCAAATCGCTTATTCCCGTCTAAGACATCTCAGACATCTCATTCTCACAACTTGAGGTATTGCGCAGGGGTCTGCTCTTTTCGACAGCTTCATTAGTGAGTACCAACGGACGCAGAAAAATTCTTGACGCGCGCCGGTCCAATGAACTAAAAAGCTACCATATCTCGCCCAGCGGACCGCTCAAGCCCAGACACTAACTAAAAAGAGCGGTGCCTATCTAAGTTAAACCTTTAACCAGAGCCTGCCACGACGGCTCGCGGAGAAACAATATGCGACAAATCTTGCTTGCCTCCCTATTTCTGCTGTTGGTGTGCTTTGCAGTCTTTGGCCAGCAGACACCAACCCAACCACAAGCTCTTACCTTCTATTACGACTACCACGTCAATCCCGGAAAAGAAGAGGAGTTCATGAATCTCATTAAGACTGTCGGCGCACCAGTGCGCGACAAGTTAATGGCGGATGGCGTCATTCTGGCCTGGGGAATGGAGACACCAATTCTGCGCTATCCCGGCGGAACTACAAACCTGATCTGGTTTACCGTTGCGAATATGGAAGGTGTCGATAAAGTGCTCACGGCCATGGAAGCACAGCAGGCCAGGCTCGAAGCTGAGGCGAAAGCGAGCAAATCAAAGCCTCCCTCTGAACGACTTCGAGAAACAGTAGACATGAGCAAGACTCGCGACTGGCTCACGGTCGATCTCGTGGCCCAGTTTGGTCCAAACCCGGCGCCAGGAGTGCTACCCGTCACCCGCTACAACTTTATCAAAGTTAAACCAGGCAAAGGGGCTGACTATCGGAGGACGTGGGAGAAATACAACAAACCGATCTTCGACAAGTTGGTGACCGACGGAGTGATATTAGCGTTTGGCCTGGCAACGGAGTCTTTAAAGACAGATGGTGACTTCACACACTTCGTCTGGCTGGCAACCGCAAACATGGCCGGGCTCGACAAAATCGGAGCAGCAGTTGCAGCGGATCGCGCGCGGCGGACGGAAGATGAGCGAAACTCGATCCAGCAGGCGTTTGGCGACGCCACTGAACCCGATAAGGCTCGATCTATAGTGACTCGGTCGAGGATCTTTCGAATGGCCGCTAAGTGAAGACAGGTGTGAGGTGATCTGCCGTTGACTCAAAGTCCTCTCATTCTCACCGGGGCTTCAGCCCGGTGAGATAGGGGGGAGATCACTTGGAACCTTATTAGGCCAGAAATTAGCTGCGTTAGATTTGTGAGTTGAGGTTTGCTTGGACGAAGCCGGCTGGAAAATTGTCTTGTAGACGGAGAAGAGGCAATGTACAAAGTCTCTGACTGCGCTCTTTAATCTCAACGCTTGGCGCGAGTGCTCAAGTATTCTGCCAACGCCCTGTCAGCAGTTTGGATGTGGACGACGAGCCAACTTCGCAACGCCTCAATCAACCGCTGCTTATCTGTCGACGTACCAGTCGCGAGACTGAGCTTGAGATTTGCCACCTCACGAGTCAAATGTTCGTGCTCCAACAAATGAGCTTCATACGCTTCGTATGCATGAAGTTTCATCGCGAGTTGTTCGGATAAAAAATGGAGGCTTGTGTGTTCCACAAGGTCATTCAATAGAGCGTAGACCAAACCGTCGTCAGCTCCCCCGCGAACTGCAGCCTTGAGATCATTGAACAAACTAATCTGACCAGCGTGCTCACGATCCATTGTCGCAACGTCGTAATCGAACTCTGTCGAGTCGTCCAGGTCATGCATAGTCGTTGTTATTCGTTACTTTCAAACTCTGAACAATGCCAGAATATGACGGTGTTAAGCAGAAACGGAAGCCCGCATACGGCCGCTAGAGTAGCGCGCACGAGATTCGCGGTGTGAAAGACTGCTTATGAGCGTCTCCGTCATTCCTTCACTCAAATCTATTCCGGCAGGTTGAGCCGTTTCAACACTTCCTTGAATCGGGGATCGTCGCGAAGGGGGCGCCAATATGGATCTGCGTTCAATCGATACAATTCCCAATCCCGTAACTCAAAGGCTTTACGAAGCTCCTCAAAGGCTTTATCTCTCTCTCCAAGCGCCCCGTAGATAGCCGCAATCCGGCAACTTGGGATGTACTGTGTTTTCGAGATTTCCCGGAATCGAGTGATCATTTCCTCTGCTTTGTCTCTTCGTCCTGCTTTCGCGTAAGCAATTCCGGCGTCCCGAAGCGCAAATTGGTTTGTCGGATCTGTCTGCAGCCATTGTTCGCTGAGTGAAATGGCCTCCTGGTATCTTCCTGTATCTGTATAGATCTGGCTTAGTATCCAGCGTCCTATTGGGTGAACGGGATCGAGATCGTAGGTCTTTTTTGCTTGCTCAAAAGCCTTGTCATCCTGCCTCGCTACAGAATAGGCCCACGCCAGGGTTGCTCCCATGTTGATATCGAGCGGTTCCAGATCCAGCCCGCGTTTTATTTCGGCCAGCGCTTCGTCAACGCGTCCCGTAGGTGCGAGGTATATCTGTCCGTAACGAAAGTGCGCGGCGGAATTATTTGGGTCAAGTTCGATCGCGCGTTGGAACGAGCGCTCGGCTTCGACCCAATTCCAATCATAGATGACTAATGAATATGCCAGGAACGTGTGGGCCTCAGGCAATGTTGGGTCGATTTCTAACGCCTGCTGAGCGGCAGCCTTGGCCTGCGGAAAAGCTTCCTTTGGCGATAAATACGGATAGGCGGGCATACTCCCATATGTTTCGGAGATCCTCGCATATGCTAACGCGAACTTCGGGTCGAGTTTGATCGCCTGCCTGAAGTACTCGATTGCCCGCAGCGTGTCGTCTTTAGTGCGCTTCGCAAAGCTGTATCGACCTTTCAGGTAAAGTTGATACGCATCATTGCTGTCCGTGTAGCGCTTGGTGATGCCCTTTGCATCGTTGCCTGACAGTTTTAGTTGGAGCTTTTGCGTTATGGCCGTTGCTATCTCACGTTGGGTGGCCAGCAGATCTGACATCTTACGGTCATATTTTTCGGCCCAGATGAGTTTCTTTGTTCTCGCGTCGACCAATTCGACGCTTATTGTCAAGTCTTCGCCCCGCTGAGACACACGCCCGGACATTACTGCGTCAACCTCAAGTTCGCGAGCAATCTGATCTATGTCTGTGTTCTTGTCTTTGTACCTCATGACTGAGCTCGTCGGGCTCACCTTCAGATTCGGCAATTGTGACAGCCGATAGATGAGCGACTCCGCCAGACCATCGGATAAGTATTCAGTGTCAGCGTCCGAACTCCGATTCTGAAATGGCAACACCGCAATTGAGTCGATCGCGGTCGCGGTTTTGCCGGAGTTCATATAAACACTAAGACCGACCGCGCCGCCAACCAGCAGGACTAGCGCAATCGCCACTACGAGCTTATGCTGCTTAAATCCGGAAAGAATGTACTCGGCGCTGGATGAGGGCGAGTGCGTAACGGACGCAGTAGTCTCCGCACGCACGTACTGGTCTGTGCCACCTGGCCCGCTGCTCGTGCTGGCGCTCGTCGACGGCGCCACTGAACGCTCGATGTTGCTCACGCCCTTCATCTCATCGAGCAGTTCTTCGAGATCATTGGCAGTGTCGCGAATCGTCTGATAACGCTTCGCCGGCTCCTTCGCCAAACACTTGCGAATGACGCGCTGCAATTCAGGTGAAGCTGACGGATTAAAGTCGCTGATGGCGGGTGCCGGGGCGTGAATGATCTTGTGCAGCGTGTCAACGACGGAGTCGCCTATGAACGGCTTGCGGCGAGTGGCGGCTTCGTAGAGCATGCAGCCGAAAGAAAAGATATCGGAGCGCTGGTCAACTGGCTGAGCCCGGGCTTGTTCTGGAGACATGTAGCCGACCGTTCCCATCACCATGCCAGGAGTCGAATGCTGAATAGGCATCAGCGCAGTCGCTGCTTCGCCGGTTTCATCGCTGCTTTCCGGCCTGGTCTCAAGGAGTTTAGCCAGACCGAAATCCAGAATCTTCGCATGCCCGTCAACGGTGATCATGATGTTGTCAGGCTTGAGGTCGCGATGCACAATTCCTGCCCCATGCGCCTTTGCAAGTCCGTCGGCTACCTGCAGTAAGTGCTTGAGCAGAGTTCGAAGATCGCTTCTTTCGTCGTGTATCTTCGCGCGTAGTGTTAGGCCATCCACAAACTCCATCGCAATAAAGTTGGTCTCTTCACTCTCACCAATTTCATAAATATGTGCGATGTTCGGATGGTTAAGCGCTGCTGCCGCTTGCGCCTCCTGGACGAAACGACGCATGCGATCTCCGTTAGCAGCGAGTTCTGGCGGAAGAATTTTCAGTGCGACTTTGCGATTAAGTTTCGTGTCCTGGGCCAGATAGACCTCACCCATTCCACCCGCGCCGAGTTTCGAGACGATGCGGTAATGCGACAGGGTGGTTTCGGGTGTGAGTTCTTCGCTCACGATATTCCATGCTCGGGCGGAATTGAAGACGCAGGCCCTTCAGGCTGAACCAGGAGTGTCTCCACTGGCACACCCTTTCTGTATTGCGTGAGCAACGCGTCGGGATCGAATTCCACACCGATGGGATTCGCGGCGAATGCGTCACTGTGCATAAAGGCGTGAGCCTCGTCTGCATGGGCGCAGCAGTCAACCTGAAACTCCATTCGATTTCCGTCGGGATCCTGGTAATAGACGGATAGAGTTAGGCCGTGATGAACACGCCAGTACGGCGTAATGCCGAGCTGCTTGAGACGATCATAGGTCTCGAGGAGTTCCCCGAGATTCGCGTAGGTGTAACCGACATGATTAACCCCGATACTGGCGCGGTTATCAATCTCAACACCATTAGGACTAAAGACTGCCATGTTGGCGAAGGCGAACCGGTGATGCTCGTCGTCATAGGTGAGAAAAGCGAACGCCGGATTTTGATACTGCACCTTTGCCTCGAATACTTGTTTGTACCAGGAGACCATTTCATCGAACCGTCTCGTCATATAGACCACGTGGGCCAATTTTGTCGGAGGTGCCATAGTCGTAACTCCTTAAGGCTAAGCCTTCGGGTGAATTCGCTGAAGAGTTTGTTTTTTCTCTTGAAAGGGCTTTTTTGTTACACAGTTACACGCATTAAAAAACGAGAAATCTTTGTTGACGGATACACCTGCCAGACCGGCGCGGATTACTCTTCGGCGGGACTTTAAGACAAGGTCGGGAGTAACCGTCTTCAAGATGAAAGGGAATTTATGTCTTTGTCTAATTCTTCTGGGCGCTGTTTAAACCGCGGGCATCTTAACCGCATATCGTCCAGCGCGCTAGGTGTTGGTGCGTCCCAACGGAATCCGCACGCTTGTTCCGCGTCCGGCCGAAACTCCCTGACGGCACAAGCTACCTGAGTTTGTTTCCCAACACCGAATCCCGTCGGAGGCGAGTTAGGGAATTCAAGCCCGACGTGATAGAGTGCGCGCCGAACCGAGTCCTAGCCTGCTCTCTTCTCAGCGTATTCTGGAATCTTCCCGGATCACCTGAACCAACAGCTCCAACTTCAAGGACAAAAATTATCAAAAACATTTTCTTAATGTTCATTCTGACGTTTGCCTTCGCCGGACATGCTTTCGGCGAATGTGGCGAGTCGGACAAAAAGGCACTCGAAGCATTTGACCGCGCGTGGGGCGATGCGGGAGTGAAAGGCGACCGCAACGCTTTGCTGACAATTTACGCCGACGATTACATGGGCATGCCCGCATTGCAGGATAAAACGCAGACGATCGAAACGACGATGGCAGCATTTGAACGCGGCAAACTGAATCCGCAAACGGTCGACAAGTTAACGCACGATAACTATTTGATAACCTGCACGCCTGTCTCCGCGGTCATCACGCATCGCAACGTCGTGACAACGAAAAATGGCACTGGCGGCAATGCGGAAACCTTTTGGACGCGCAGCGTTCATTTTCTCGAAAAACGCGGCGGAAAATGGCAGGTCGTCGGCAATGCCGGAAATAGTTTGGACGAATCCGCAATACTCGGCTATATGGAACTCGACTGGAACACTGCCGATAGAAACAAAGATATGAGCTGGTTTGAACGAAACTTCGCCGCCGATTACAGCAGTATCAGCAGCCGCACAGCCAAGATTGCCACCAAAGCCGAAGACCTCGCTGAAATGAAAACGGATAAGAGCGTTACCGAATGGAATGCTCTGTCAAATATGAACATTCGTATTGACGGTAACACGGCCGTTGTGACAGGCGTTGTTCACTCCAAGGGACGCGACGACAAAAACCAGCTGTTCGATCGACGCGTCAGCTTTACGGATACGTTTATTAAGCGTGACGGACGCTGGCAAGTCTGGGCGACACAAGGGACGCGCATTCCACAGTAGATCAATTGAGAATTACGAATTATGAATGTCGGGATTATTTTCTTTAATTCGTATTTCGTAATTTGAAATTCAGAATCGACTCCGGCGCCGTTCCACTTTCTCGTTGAACCGTGAGAGCACAGCAAGAGCTGTCGAGATTAAACGCCAATTGAGATGACTGCGTCGGAAAGAACCCAAGGCAAGTACGAAACCACCGAAGAAGCACCCTTCTATTAGTCACTAACCGAACAAATGACAGATGTCCTGCCGGTTAACAAAGCAAAACCCAGCGTGAGCAATGGAAAGCCAAAACGGCAACCGACGTATCGCGGTTGCCATTTTGGCGTGCATACTCAGGTGGGGAGCTGGGAGGGCCTCCCATCAGCGGCGCGCAGCTAACGAACCAGAGCTGCGACCTCAACAACTTCATAACTTGACCTGACTGAATCGCTCTTTGATCCATTCGACGCCAGTTCCTGCTGTAGTTCTCTTTTCGATTGGAACAACTGACGCCCGTAGGATTCACCTGACCAAACCTCAGCCAGAAAGTACTGCTGGCCGTGCCGGTGAAACACCATTCGAGCGATTCGCTTTTGGCTATGCTGGGCAGCCTCATGGGTGAGTACCAATGCCAGGGACTTTCCTTCACGCGTTCTAATATTCAAGGCGTGGCCGTCACTTGTTGCCGAATTCACCATGTATTTACCCGCCGGAAGCGTCTGGTCGCCGACGATAAAATCGAAAGGGATATCAGCTCTTACGGTGGATGTCGATTGAGCATTGGCCGACACCAATGTTGTTGCCAACGCCAATCCAACCACCAGCGCCAGCATCGTGAAATTCTTTAATATGCGGCTTGACATTTGTTGCTCCTCTCGGCCTTTCAGGCCTTGGGTCGAAGTGTCGACCGCTCCAAGGGGTAGAAGCCTCGTTTGCCGACTTCTTCTGGGCAGCTCAACTGGCTTCAGTTGGGCTGACATGGACCATTGCCATTGATGTGCCACAGGGCAGGTTTTCTGAAATCGATGAAAAGAGACGAAAATCAAGGGGCTGCACGAATGGGAAAGGAAACTCTCGAACGCATGAGGCGCTGGGACCTTTCGCATCGCTATCCGATCAGATAGCAATTTATCCTTTCAGATAGGTATTTCCGGAAAGATTGAACAAGCATTTGCTCGTAACATGCCGCGTAGACTCTCGATATCAAAGGTTTCTAGCACAACATGAACGGATCGGCGATTCACACTCTGTCCTGCTTCACGAAGGGCAACTACACGGATACAGCAAAGCTGCTCGGCGTACATCGTAATTACCTCCATCGCCTGATCAAAAATCTAAATCTGCGTGAACACTTGAAACGCTAATCTTTATTCAACGCCTTAAATCTGCCGTCCAGTTCAGCACGACGGTTATTGGTGTAAACGTCGCTTCCTGTACGGAGATTCCGATCAGGAATTTTTGACCATCGGCAGTAGCGTCAAATGCCGCTCCGCCAAGGCCGCCGGGTAAGGGTGCGCCGCGAATTTCAAACAACGGTTGCGGCGTAGCCATCTCTAATGTATCTCCGTCCATTTTGACTTCGACACTCATGAGTTGGTCCCCACTCACGTAGAAGATTTCTTTGCCGTCGCCGCGCCACTTGGGCGGGCCTCCGCCTCCTCTCGAGATCTGCCACTTGCCTCGGCCAATGGGAAAGCTCTGAACGTAAACATCGCGTGGTCCTGTTTCATCCGAGGTGTAAGCGATCCAGCGCCCGTTTGGTGAGAACCGGGCCTCACGTTCGCCAAATTGTGTCTCAAGGTATGGGAACGGCTTGCGATCTCCGGACAGCGGCAGGACCCAGATGTCAGCGCGTGTAGTGCCGGATAACTTGTGGAACACAATAAACTGTCCATCAGACGACCAGTCGTTGCAGAATGTTGGTTGATCCGAGGCGAAGATCTGTTCCTCGTTCCCACTGCCATTTGAAAGCTTCTGGTACATATTCACCTGTCCGGCGCGGTTCGAGGAGAACGCTAGACGATTTCCGTCGGGCGACCAAATCGGAAAGACTTCGTTTGCGCTATCGAATGTGAAACGCGTTTGCCCGTTGTCCGCTAAGTCGATGATCCAAAGATCCCATCTGGTAGAGGGATCACGCAGCGCTGTAACCAGCCGTTTGTTGTCGCGCGAGAGACGGATGTATCCGTAATCGGCCGCCTTGGCGACGGGCCCGATTTGCTTCCCTTTTCGGTCAACCCACATCAGGTCTGCCTTATTGAATTCGCTGCCGCCGTAATACACGAGTACTCCGTTTTCCGAGACCGAGAAGCGCGCCAGATTACTAGTGAGATCGAAACCAATAACTGCATCTGCGATCGGGATAGGCTCGCCTTTTAGCTCGAGCCGTTCAAGATCGAACGGGTGGGCCATCAGCGTTCCTTCGCGTACATAAAGCACATAACCCGGCGGAGAATACACGGCACCCGAATCGGCGTTGATGAGCCGCTTGAACTCTTTTGATTCGAGCGATCCGACGCAGATAGAGTTGCCCTCGTAAGTGGCGCCGCGAGCGAAGAATAGAAAGTGTCTGCCGTCAGGTAGAAACCAGGGATAACGATGCGAGATCTCTTTGCGCGATTGATCGAGCGCCGTTACTTCCGTTACCGGACCGCCGGTCGACGACACTCGTGAAAGCGGGCCCTCCGCGGCCGGCGCGAAGACGATAACGCCGTCACGATTCCAGGTTCCGCCGCGGCCGTTAGGAGCATTTGCGAGGCTTGTTGGAGCTCCAGCGTTTATGTCGAGTCTCTTAAGCTTGTTATCTGAGCTGCTGACGAACGCCAGAGAGCGACTGTCAGGTGACCAGAATGTCGTGAAAAAAGGATTGTCTGTTCCTGGCAACGGTTGAGCCGTGATGGAATCCAACGAGCGCAGCCACAAGACTTGTTTACCCTCCGCGTTTGGCGCGCCGTAAACAACTCGCCGTCCATCAGGTGACACACTCAACGTTGAGACCACACCTCTCGGAGGTGGCGGAATGGTCAACCGCACTGCGTGTGTTTCTTCCTTCTGAGCCGGTCTAAGGTACGGAGCCAGAAACGCAGAAGCCGCCAGCATCGCAAATACACCGGCAACAATCCACGGTATCCGCTCGCGCCATTTTGCGCGTGCCGGTCGCACCGCAAGTGCAGCGTCGGACTGCAATTTTCCGGTCGAACCAGAGACTGCTTCCAGCGCATACACCAGATCCAGCGCAGACTGAAAACGCGACTCCGGATTTTTCTCGAGGCAATGGTTGACCAGCCGTTCAAGAGCAGATGAAACTCCTTTGTTTGTATCTGAAAGCTCTGGTGGATCTTCTTTCAAGATCGCGCTCATGGTTTCAGCTCTTGATTCACGTTGAAACGCACGCCGTCCGGTAAGCATTTCGTAGAGAACGGCACCAAAGGAAAAAATGTCTGAACGCTGATCGGCCGCGCGTCCCTTTAATTGCTCGGGCGAGATGTAGCCGAGTGTGCCCATCGCCACACCTGGTTCTGTATCGACGCGACGAGTCGGAATGTCCGTTTGGACTGGTTGATCGTCGACTTCGGTCAACTTTGCCAAACCGAAGTCAAGGATCTTCACGCGTCCGTCGTTGGTAATGAAGATGTTGTCCGGTTTAAGATCGCGATGGATAATTCCTTTCTCATGCGCCGCAGCAAGACCGTGTGCAATCTGCGAGGCGTATTCAAGCGCACGTCGCTGTCCCAACGCAGTTCCGCCGATGCGTGTGCGCAACGTTTCGCCTTCCAGCAATTCACATACAACGTAAGGGGCACCGTCGGATGCAATGTCGTGCACAACCAAAATATTCGGATGGTTAAGTGCGCTCGCCGCGCAAGCTTCGTGCTCGAAGCGTCTCAACCGATCTTGATCAACCGCGAAAGCTGAAGGAAGAACTTTAATCGCAACATCTCGTCCGAGTTGGGTATCGCGTGCACGGTACACTTCGCCCATTCCACCCGCGCCGAGCGTAGAGCGAATTTCGTAACGACCGAGTTTTGTGCCAGCAGAAAGCATCGCTTTAACCCTGATCGACGGAACCCGGCACGACCGCCGCTGTCGGCGCGGAAACTCGCTTGCATTTGAGTCTGTTTCGGGCCATGGGAGTTTGGAAGGATCCTATTTTGCGCGGGTATCGAAACCGGGTCAACTGGAGTTGGTT
>Ga0075420_100003269_pt1 | contig 14144 bp, 15 predicted proteins | sample SoiMetdeltSBSDD4_FD_75296 | JGI IMG/M metagenome (GOLD analysis project Ga0075420, IMG submission 75296) | Bulk soil microbial communities from a Populus tree surrounding site in Tennessee, USA - Soil MetaG P. deltoides SBSDD4 | ecosystem: Environmental > Terrestrial > Soil > Tree plantation... | reverse complement strand
CTGGCGCTTCAACCGCCGCTTCCAGCTCGAGACGATGCTGCCGCGCTTCGTGCACAGCGCCGCTCGCACCGACCCACTGCCCTACCGGCTCCTCACGGCCGGATGAGAATGCGGGCTGATCAGGAAGCCTTTCTGTCCCGGACTCTCTCGGCGCTGAAACAGGTTCCCGATTTCCGCGAGCGCTACCGCTGGCTCATCGGCGACGATGGCGAGACGTTCCGTGCAACGCTGCTGGCGGAGCTGGGCCGGCTGCGCGACCCCGGCCTGATCGCGGCCGCCGCCGATAAGCTGTGTGAAGCGAGACCGCCGCGGGAGGCCGGCGTGGCCTGCCTGCGTCGAATGCGCGGCATCAAGAGCTCGTCCGACCAGGAGCGGCTCGTTTCCGTCCTGTGCACGGCCCTGGACGCCTACCGCCGCGCGCACCCGGACTGCACCGCCGCCATGGCGATGGAAGCCCTCAACGAAGTTTACGCAATCGTTTCCGAAATTCACCACGATGAGCTCAAGCGGAGGTCGCCATGAGCTACCAGCGCCAACCGCGCGTGAAGCTGTGCACGCTCAGTATTCGCACCAGCTCAAAGGGCAATGACTACCTGTCAGGCTATCTGGGCAAGGCGAAAGTCATCGGCTTCCGCGGCGAACCAGACAAATACGGCAGCGATACTTGGGACATTTTCGTAAGCGAGCCCGAGCCGCGGCAGGACGCGCACGACGCCGCCTCGCCGGCCCCGCGTGCTCCCGCCCCTCCTGGCGCACCTCCCCGGCCCCGCGCCGCACCTGCCCGCCGCGAAGGCGGCGGGTCGCGGATGGAGCAGGCCGCGAGCGCCTCATACCAGCGCCTCGGCGCGCCGGGGCTCAACGATGAGATTCCGTTCTGAGGACCCCGCACTACCCGCCAGTCGCCCAACATCCTCGTCGCCGTGTCAACCTACAGCGGGCAGATCCATGTGAATCTCTGCGGCTCCCTTATCACCGCACCACAGTCACCGTGCCGTTAGCCAAGTGGATGGTCCGACTACTTGTGTTGTCGAGATCATTCGACTCGATGAGGCGGTTGTAGGGGTCAACCTGGATCTTGAGGTCATAATCCCCATCCGCAAGCCCAGTTATTTCAATCGATTGGTCGGACCTAGTGTAGGAATACAGGTCGCCCCAACCAACCGATATCCCCTGCGGCTCGTCCTTGCTGCACCTTGTGTAGTAGCTGTTTGCAGGGCTTCCAGGCAGCGTAAGGTTTACCTGAAGATTATCCAGCAGACATGAGCTGGTTTTCTCCGAACTCCTGCCGGATGAACCAGGAGAATTCAAAGGTTCCAAGATATATTTCGTATAACCTTCAAAGTGGAAATGAGCGTGTCCGGGATGGTATACGAATCTGCCGGCAAAATTGAGACGGTACGTTCGATCATCAGAGTAAATCTTTTGATATACTTTCTGCTTCCTGGCTCTTGATTCTGGTTTGTCTGGAACGAGCTCCATAGGACCAGCCCCGCTGTTCCAGGTGATCGTGCTGAACCTTACATAGGTGTGACCGTTGTCCTCCAGAACGCTTATGTCCTCGGCAGGCTTGGGCGTGAGATTGGGCAACAGCTCCGTCGCCCTGGCCTTGCTCGCGAAGCCGGGATCGAGCACCAGAATCCCCACGCCGAGCATTACCAACGACATCTTTGTGTTCATTGTGCGTCCCCTTTGAGAATCCCGGATGGCGTCGTCCTGCGAGGATGATCCGGTGGAGCTTCGCAACTAGCCCTTCTTGGAGCGACCCAACCGCGTTGTCCTGAAAACGCGTAGTGCAAATTGCCCTATATAGCTAGTGGCCAGATGGATATAGATGATACCGCCCGTCCGGGGACTGCCGACGCCGAGCATCTGCCGCCAGAAGCGAGGACGACGGTGCGAGATGTCGGCGTCGCCCCGTCAGCCACCGGTCACGACTGTGCCGCAGGCACATCACCGACACCCGGCAACTCGGGCTGCCACTGGATGCGGCATGAGCGCGACGATGTTGCACCTCAGCGGGTCCTGGTGGCGCATCCTACCCGTGAGGGGAGGTTACGCGCCGGATTTTTTCAGCGTCGGACCTTCTCCAGCTTACTCTCTCTGCGGATCGACACGATGAGCTTCTTGTCCCTTGCCGCGTTCGCGCGGGTCACCGGCCGCACCAAGAGCGAGGTCGAGACGCTCCTCAATGTCGGCCTGCCAAGCACCACGACCGGCACCGGCCGCGGCAGCACCACCAAGATCGAGATCGAGGCTGCCCTGAAGTGGCTGACGGCCCGGGCGCTCGACGCGCCGGCGGCGCTGCCCGAGGGCGTGAGCCTCGAGCAGGCGAAAACGGCGCTGGCGTTGGCGCAGGCTCGGATCGCCGAGCTGAGGTTCAAGCAGATGAGCGGCGACCTGATCTCGATCGATGAGTTCATGCCAGTCGTCGAGCGGGCGGTGGCGGCGGCGCGCGCGCGGCTGCTGGCGGTACCGACCAAGCTGGCTCCAATCGTGTCTCCAGCGGACCCGGTGCGTGGCCAGCGGATCCTGGAGGGCGCCATGCAGGAGGTACTGGCCGAGCTCAGGACGATGCTCGACGGCCCCGATCTGATGCCGCCCGACCAGGCCGAGGCCGACGCGGCATGATGGTGACGCGGCCCCTTGCCCCGCTGCCTCTCGCTCTCGTGTCCGATCTGGTCGCCAGCTACCACCGCGACCGCGCGCGATGGGACGCGGCACCGCGGGCGGCCGAGGTGCGGCAACGGCTCGAGCGCGCCGAGAGGAAGCTGGCCACCGCGGTCGACGCGTGGGGTGATCTGCTGCCAGCCGACCTGGAGCTCGCCGGGCTTGATCGCGATCGCGCGTGCGCCCACCTCGCCGCGTGTCGCGACCAGCTCGCCTTGCTGCGGGCTGGTGTGCAGGAGCTGGACGGCCTGGGCGCTGGCGTCGGCGGCAACCGCCGGCTGCCGGGGGTGCTGGGCGAGCCGCCGCCTCGGTTCGTCACGCTTCTGCGGCTGCGCGCCGCGCTCGCCGTCGCCTTGGGCCGCCCGCCAACCCGCCGCGAGTTGGCCGATGCCGCGGCCGAGCTGTTCACCATGGCCGGTGACGCGGAGCCGGAGCGCGGGCTGCGCGACCTGGTGCGCCAGGTTCCGTTGACGGAAAACCGGCCAGAAAAATTGCCGGTTTGTCCATTACACGGGAAGTCGACCGCCGACACAATGGCGGCATGAACACGACCTCGCTTCCTCCCGTAGCGCTCGAGCGCTTCAAGCGGCTCCAGCAGATGTTGGTCGCGGCACGCGCCCTACACCGAGGTCTGGCCGACGAGTTTGACAAGCTGGTCGACCAGGAAGGCCGCGTCCAGATTAGCTTGCAGATGGCCGCAAACAACTTGTGGCGCGGCGGCGCTTTAGAGGTCCGCGATGGCCGCGCCTATTGGGTGACGGCCCAGGAGACGCGCGCACACAGCGACGGGCTCACCCATCAAGACCTACACCCCTGATCTGCGGCATGAGCCGAAGCTCGACGTTCTCGCCGGGCAGCTCGCCGAGCACCGCGAGCGGGTGACCGAGGCCCACGTTGCGAGCAACGCCGCCGGCGAGCGGGCCGCGCGGCTGGCGGCTGCCGTAGAGGCGGCCCGTGGTGCGCTCCGACGGCTTGGCTGGCGGGAGACCCGGTGATGGCCGCGGCACGAATCAAGGCGACTGACCCCGTGACCGAGCTGGCGGGGCTGGCGGCGAGGCGTGAGGAGCTGCGCGAGCAACGGACGCTGGTCGAGGCTACGCCGCGGCCTTATGCGGAAGCCGAGCCCGACGTTGACCGGATCGTCGAGCTCGCCGCGGCCCAGGTTAATGCCTCGCTGGCACCCGTGGCCGCCGGCACCCGCGGCTACGCCGATGTGCTCTTCAACCTCACGCGCCAGGACGATCCGATAGCGCCCGCGCCGATCGCGGTCCTCGCGGCCGTGGCGCCCGAGCTGGTCCGCGAGTTCCTCGCCCACCGGCTGCGCGACGCCTACGCGGACTTGCCAGAGCCAATGCCCGCCGCGGCCCGCGCGGTCGAGCTGGCGAAGCTCGACCGGGCCATCGCCGCTGCTGAGCGCCAGGCGGCCGAGGTTTGGTGGCGGACGGTGGACGCCGGGATGACCATCGACCCACCCGACTTGCCCGGCGAAGCGCTGCTCGGGCTCGAACTGGAGACCGCGGATGACTAATCGCTTGGAAATCGAGGGCGCCGTTAAGGCCGAGGCACGGACCGAGCTCGTCGAGGCCGTCACGGCGGCGCAGGCCGCCGGCCTTGCACCGGTGCAGGTGCTCGCGACCATCGTCCAGGCCACGAGCTGGAACGGGCTAATCGAGACGCTTTGCCTGACCCGCGGCGATCGTCCGCAGGCGGCAGCGCCGGCAGTTTCGCCTGTGGCCGGCCCGCGGCCCGACACCTACGGCTGGGGTGCCGCCTTCGCTAAGGCGCGCGCTGGAAGCTGACCGAGTTCGGGTGGGCTCTCGTGGCGACGTCAGCTCACCCGATGCTAGGCGGTGACTGTCAGGTCCGCCGCCTGGTCTCTCGGGGGGGCGCGTGCACTCTCCGCGCTCCCCGTCTTCTTGTCCCCCTTTCAGACGCACCCTTAGGTTCTCCTGGGCCATCTGCACCGTGCGGGCAAGGTACGCGCGGGACTTTTGGAAGCGCCGGCCCGCCCGAGTTTTTCACACGACCGCTGGTTACGACTTTGGGCGCCGCTTGGCAGCATTGAGGCGTGCAAGAATAGCGGGGTGCCGACCGCGACCGGCACTAGAAACTAACTAGCTGGTGAGGCGAAGTTTTATTGACATGGCGCGCGTAAGGGCGCAGCCTGGGGTGTCGCTCGGAGAGCGCCGGCGCCGGCGAGGTGCTACCAACACCCCGCCGGACCTAACCATCCTGATGAGGCAACCATCCGATGGCTCTGACCACCGATACCACTGTCCACAGGTCAGCGACTTTCATCACAAACCGCTGACCTCCATCCGGCTTGGTGGGCCGAGTGCGAGCGGCTGCGCGCCCAGCTCAACGCCGGCGAGCTGGACGAGGCTGAGTACGAGACGATGTTCGAGCTCGAGCAGAAGGTCGCCGAGACCCCAGCGCAGACGATCCCGGGCGTGCTGGCGCAGGTGCGCTACCTCGCTGTTGCCGCCCGCGGTGAGGGTCCCGACCAAGAAGCCGCTCTGGCGAACGTGGGCAACGCGCTGGCGCGGCTGGTCGGGAAGGAAGCCGGCTTGTACCGGATAACGGCGAGCCCGACGGGCGTCTTTCTCGAGCCCGCGTGGGCGCCAGGGCAGGTGATCCGACTGGCCGAGTTCACCGACACCGGCGCTGGCTTGGACCCGGCACTGCGCTGGCTGGCCGAGCGGACCAAGTAGCCTTTGACCGCGGCGGCCGCTCGAGCTCGGGCGGCCGTCCTTACTCAGACCGGGCAATTTGCCCGGTACGTTTTCAGCGCGACGCAGCCGGATCGCTCCCAGAATGGCCAAGACGAAGACGAAGCTCCACCGGATCCATCTCGACGAGAAGCGGATGCCGTTCTGCGGGCCGGCGGCATGAGGGCGCGGAGCCCGGCCGCGGCGGGTTACCGCACCGACGGCGAGCCGGATTGGGCGGGTGTGGTCCTGGATCGGCTGGCCGTCGCGCACATGACCGTGTTCTTGTGCATCTTCGCGACCGACGCGGCCCTCGGCCTCGAGAATCATTTCGTCTTCTTCCAGATGCCGATCCAGCTCTTCCTCGCGATGCTGGCGCCGATCGCACTGCGCGTGCACCTGCCCGACCTGCTGCGGCATGAGGGGCGCTGGACGATCACCCTCTACCGCGACCACCGCCAGGTCCTGCTGCCTTTCCTCGGCCTCGTGTTGCTCAGCTTCGCCACCTCGTTCCAGCCGGGTGCTTATCTCGAGGGCGGCAGCACCAAGGAGGTCTTCATCCTCGGCTACCGGTTGTTGATGTTCGCCGGGGCCATAACCACGGCCGTGCTGCTGTGGTCCACGAGGTGGCGCCTCATCCTGCGCCTGGTGCTGCTCGTTTTCATCGGCTCGGTGTTCTACGACGTTGCCTACCCCGGCACGTTCGCCTTCCCCAGCTCACGCGCCGCGGGCTTCGTGCGCAATCCCAACTTGTCTGCGCTCACGGTCACCCTATTGACGCTGATGGCAGTCCGCTTCGCGCGCATCTATGCGCTGGACCTCCTCCTTATGCTCCTGAGCTTCCTTGCCGTGTTCGCCACCCTCTCGCGCAGCGGCCTGCTCATCTTCGCGGTCTTCGTCGTCAACTATCTCTATTTCACCGGCCGCGGACGGCGCGCGCAGCAGCTTGCCTGGATTCCGATCATCGCCTTCGTCCTGGTTCCGCTCGCTGGCTTTGCCATCTCCGACCTCACCACCCGGTTCGAGATCTTCGGCGACCCGAACGCGCAACGCCGGCTCGCGACCTTCACCTTCTCCAACGAGGCGGTCTACGCGAGCGACGACGTCCGCTTGAGCCTCGTGCCGCAGTACTTGGCACTGATCGACAAGGCGCCATTCTTTGGCCACGGCACGGGCTTCAGCGCATCCCTGCCGCAAGGGCCGCACAACATGTACCTCGAGTTCTGGGTCAACAACGGCCTGTTCAGCATGCTGCTCTACGTGTGGCTGCTGCTAGGGCTGTTCGGCCTCGCCTGGAAGCGGGGCTTCCCCGCTGGCATGGCGCTGGCCCAGGTCTTGGCCGTCGACGGCTTCTTCAACCACGGGTCCATCCAGATGGGACCAGTCCTGATCCTCGCCGGCCTCGCCATGGGCCTCTCCTGGTGCCAGGCGCGCGGCGCGGCGCCCGCCCGCCCACGCAGGGCGTCGAGCTGCCACTTCGGATGAAACGGCACTTGCGACTCGACGATCAACGCTCCTGGGTGATCGTTACCGACCTGAACCAGTTCCTCTAGCCAGGTATCGATCTGTACCCGGTGCCAAACAGCCCGCCCGGCACCTACGATTATGGATTCCTGCCACCGGCGTTGTTCGAGGTGATCCGCGCCCGGATCGAAGCCGCGGGCTCATTCGCGACCCGGCGAAGGGATCGTTAGACCCGCCAAGATTCTCGCACTTGATGCCCCGGCTGAACCGCGAGGTCAGTAACGGCAACGAGGCGGCCGCTCGCACCTTCGGATCGATCCGAAGTTGTTCCTTGGACCGGGCTCCCCCACGCGCCGCTTCCCGCGAAATTCGCTTGGCGCCGCGTGACCCTGATGCCGGCGCAAAGAAAGGCCCGAGCTAGGCCCGGGCCAGAACGAGGTAGGAGGTAACCGCACGAGAGTAGCACGCGCCCGCGCGACGAGGGCGCGACGTTTGGGCGCCCAAACGTTGCCGGTAAAGCGCCGGCTCTCCCGCGCGACCGTCCCGGCACCGGGACGAAGGGAAATTCGTTGAGGCCTGGACGCTAGGAAACTCCCGCGCCCGTCTTTGCCCCGTATTGTGGGCGGCCCAGAGGGAGCCCGCCGCCACGATGGGGCGCTAGAAGAACTCGTCCACGCCGAGAAGCAGCGCGGTGTTGCCCTCGGGCAGGCTCAGCTCAAGCCCGGCGTCGGTGAAGGCGTAGCTGCCCCGGTCGGTGCTCTGGCTCACGCCATCGTCGCGGGTGAGCTTGCCGTCGTCGTTCCGGTCGCACGCGCTGATCAGGTAGGACAGGAAGTGTGGATCGCTGGCCGGCCCTGACGTCATGATGAGGCTGTCCTGCCCGGCCACGAAGTCGGTGATCGTTGCCGTGATCGCGCCGCCGTCGGTGCCATCAAGGTAGATGGTGTCCGCGCCAGGCCCGCCCGAGATGGTGGCCGCGCGCGCTGGGCCCAGCACATTGAAGAAGTCGTCCCCCGCCTCGCCGTAGAGGCGAATGTAGTTGCCCCCGCCATAGATGTAATCGTCGCCGGCGTCGCCGAAGAGCAGGTCCCGCCCGTCCCCGCCGTCGAGGCGGTCGTTCCCGTCGCCACCCCACACCCGATCGTTGCCTTCGCCGCCGAGCAACGTGTCGTCGCCCTTGCCGCCGTGCAGGTGGTCGTCGCCGGCCAGGCCGCGCAGCCTGTCGTCGCCGCCGATGCCGTAGAGCACATCGCTGTCGAGTGTGCCCAGAAGTCGGTCGTTGCCCGGGGTGCCGCGTCGAATAGCCATGGCGAGCCGCCCTAATCGTTACGCACGTAACGCTTACGTTAGCAGGTCGAGCTCTCTGAGAAAACCGGCGAGTTCTCGAATTGCGCTGCTGGGACTTTAAAGTATTATCCGCAAATTTCACCGGACGTGCGGATTTTTTGCAGCGGAATTAGGCCGATCACTCTAGCGAGCCCGACGAGCTGAGCCCCCGGTCACCGCACCAAGCGACACCGGGATGGTTGACATGGTGTCAATATGAAGTCACTATGGCTCTTGTAAGAAGTCATGGAGACATCAATGCACGTTCGTCGAATCATCGAAGGTCGCCTCTACAACACCGCCACCGCCAAGCTGGTTGCGACCGACCGGTACCACCTAGACGTGCGCGACGCGGGCGTGGGTAAACCACACGGCGACCTCGAAGACCACCTCTACGTGACCAAAGGCGGAGCTTTTTTCCTCGTCACACTCGGCGGCGAGCGTGATCAGGACGGCCGATTCAGCTTGGTCATGGTCGAGCCTCAGACCCGCGAGGAGGTCGAGCACTGGTGGAGGCACACCGAGCAGGCCGAGCTGCACGACGAGACCGTATTCGCTCTGCCTGACGAGGCAGCGGCAGAGGATGCCGGGCGCGCCCGGGTGGTCACGTTCACCCTTCGGCTGCCGGAGCCGCTGCGGGATCGCCTGCAAAAAGCGGCCGCCGAGCAGTCCCTTTCGATCAACGCGTATCTGATCCGGTGCGCCGAGAAATGCCTGCGGGGCTAGGTCCGATGCTGACCCGCTGCGACCTCGCCAGCCCCCAGGAGCGCGCACGCTACGTCCTCGAGATGCATGCCGTGATGGCTTGGCCAAAGGACCAGGCCCGGCGCCGTAGCTTCCTGTGTTTCGTTGGTGCCTTCCTGGCCGACGTCCACGGCAAGGCGATGGAGGCCGCGGAAGCGGCCGGAGACGAAACCCTTGCCCGCGAGGAAGAGCGGTGGCGAGACTCGTGGGAGCACGTCTACAGCGACAACGGCGGCCGTCGGGGACTGATGCAGGCGCCCGCGGGCGACCAACTCCTCGACGAGTATGACCGTCGGGTCAAAGACGCGTTCCTAGCCGGACGCGTGCTCAACTTCGCCATAAAGTTGTACAAGTCCGATGGCTCTAGCGGCAACGCCTCGCTGCGGAAGGCCAAGGAAATTGTCTACAAGCACGTGCCGCGCGACGTCGCGGCCATGCTAAACCTGCCGCGGTCGCACCGCCCGGTCGACGAAGCATGGGCCTCGCATCGCTGCGTCGCCCATCTCGCCGCCGCCTTCATGAACCATCGGGGGCTAGCGCTCGACGCGATGGTCAACGGCAGGGGCGATGGTTGCACGAGGTTCGGGCTGTTCCTGGAACGGCAGGAACTGATTGACCTGCTACGCACCGCGGTCACCGCGCAGACCATCGCGGCTGACGTCATCCCGGATGGCCAAAAAGCACCCATCCTGCCGGCGAGCGAGATCATCGGGGCTTTCCCGGGCGTGACGCCGTTCGCCGACGATGAGGTCGACTTCGTGCCCTTGGCGGAAACTGTGGCATTTTCGCTACAGAAGGCATCTCGGCGGCGCGGCGCAGCCTGTCCACCGGGGGGGGTAGATCACTACCCGCGCGCGGCGCGCCGTGCTTCATCCTGGGGGGTTGAGCGCGGAGAATCCTATGCAGCGCACTGCACCGACTGGCGAGTTGGCCCGCATTCGCGCCGTCCTGGCGTTCGCAAGGGCAACGCAGGCACCCCCCGAGGCGGTGGCCTGGCTGCTGCGGCTGTCCCGGCAGGCCGAGGCCCGGCGCGGCGACGACGCGGCGCCCGTGATGCCGACGTTGCTTGCGGCGCCGCCCGCGCCGGACGTCCTTTCATGAATCGGGCGAGGTCGGAGGTGTCCACCGACCGAACCCCGATGGGGAGCCCGGCGCGGTGTTCATCGGGTGGCACCGCGCCGGGCGCCTGTCCCGAGTTTCCGAGACCTGACGACCGGCCAGCGGCCGATAACCGTCAGGTGGCGGGCGGCGGTTCGAGTTCAGGGTCGAGGTCGCCGTCGCCCGCCTCGCCGGGGAGTCTCAAGAAGCTGAGACGGGGCGAATCAGTGGCTCCACTCAACACCTGCCTCGGAACCGCGCAAACGCTGGCTCGACCGCTTGAGGCTGATGCGGCTCTGGAGACCGGGCAGGCGCAGCAAGCCCTTGCTCGCACAGGGTCCAACACGTCTTTGGACATAACCCAGATTCGGCGATTGGAGCCGGCATCAACGCGGTACTCCCGTTGGCACTACCGTTCCCTTGACGCCTCGGCACTGCCGGCGGCATTACCTCGGAACGCCGGCACTCCCGCCGGCAATGCCGAGGGCGAGCATGGTCACGAAGCTACACGACGGGCGAGGGCAGGTGAGCTTGAAGGGCCACTCCATCACGAACGAGTGGGAGCAGCTCGTGAAGACCGCGGCCGGGCGCAACGGGCAGACGGTGGCGGATTTCGTGGTCGACGTGACCCGGGATGCCGCCCAGGCCATCCTCAAGGGAGAGGCGGCAGTCCCGGCGGCACTCCCGGCCCGCCCGGAGGAGCTGGTCGACAGGCTGGCCGAAGCAATGGCGCGGCGGGCCGATGAGCAAGCGGCCCAGCTTGCGGAGCAGATGCGCCGCGTCCAGTCTGACGCGCTTTCCGAGCTCCGCCGCGAAGCCCGTCGCGGCCGTTGGCGGCGATGAACCTAGCAGAGGAGGACCGGGCCATGACCCGATCACGGAACACCTAGCCCCTGAAAGTAAGAGCCCTCCAGCGTTCGGGCGCTGGAGGGCTCTGATGCCGATGCGGTGGCTACAACCGCTCAGAAGAGATTGCAGACGGAATGTAGCCGCCGCGACCTCCTTCGTCCATGGGAGATCGCGACCATGCGGCTGAATGCGCCGTTTCGCGTCCACGACGCCACCCTTCCGCCTTCCGACCCCGCCACCGAGGCCGCTTTCGCCCAATGGGGGAACCGGCCATGACCGCGTCCGACCGGATCACCGCCGAGATCGCCGCCAAAGAACTCGGTGCAGCCGAGAAGGGCTCGAGCGGTTGGTGGCACTGCAAGTGTCCCTGCCACTGCGACGGGCGCGCCTCGCTGGCGCTGCGCGACACCGACGACGGCCGAATCGCCTATAAGTGCATGGCCGGCTGCGACAAGGCCGTGGTGGGTGCCGCGCTCGAGGCCAAGAGTCTCCTGCCTAAGAAGGAACGCAAAGCGCGCACGCGCGACGGCAAGATCGTCGCCACGTACCCCTACCACGACGAGGACGGCGTCCTCCTGTTCGAGGTGGTGCGCTTCGAGCCGAAGGACTTCCGGCAGCGCCGACCGGATGGCAAGGGCGGCTGGGATTGGAAGCTCGGCGATACCCGGCGGGTGCTCTACCGCCTGCCCGAGCTGCTCACCGCCAACCCGACCGAGCCAGTGTTCGTGCCCGAGGGCGAGAAGGACGTGGATCGCCTGCGGGCGCTCGGCCTGACTGCCACCACGAGCCCACAGGGTGCTGGGAAGTGGAGCAAGACAGACCGGGGTGCGCTGGCTGGTCGGCACGTCGTGGTGCTGCCTGACGATGACCAGCCCGGCCGCGACCACGCTGCCATCATCGCCCGAGATCTCGACGATAAGGCGGCATCCGTGCGCGTGCTGCACCTGCCGGGCCTGCCCGAGAAGGGCGACGTGTCCGACTGGCTGGCGGCCGGCGGCACGGCGGAGAAGCTGCTCGAGCTCGCCGCCGCGGCGGCCGCACCGGCAAAGGAAATAGCGGCCGCGCCCGCAGGCGACAGCGCCGAGCCCTGGCAGAGCAAGCTGCACCGCACCGACCGGGATGAGGCGCGCGACGTCCTCCACAACGTCGTGATCATCCTGCGCCAGGACGAGCGGTTCGCCGGCCACCTCCGCTGGAACGGGCTGCTTAGGGCGGCCGAGGGTCGAGACCTGCCATGGCATCCCGGCGGCGGCTGGCGCGAATGGACCGACGCCGACGACCTGCAACTGGCGAACTGGTGCCAGGAGCGCCGCGTCTACGTGAAACCACGGACGACCTGCGCCGCGGCGGTGCAGGTCGCGGCCAGCGATCGGACCTGCCACCCGGTCCACGAGCGGCTCGATACCCTGGCCTGGGACGGCAAGCCGCGCCTGAACCGGTGGCTGTTCGACTACCTGGGCGCCACGGTCGAGGTCCGCGACGGAGATGTCGAGGAGGCGCATCAAAAACGCATTCGCTACCTAGAAGAGGTAGGGCGCCGTTGGATGATCTCGGCTGTAGCCAGGGTCTTCAAACCTGGCTGTAAGGCTGACCACGCCCTGATCCTCGAGGGACCGCAAGGGGCCCTCAAGAGCACAGCTGCCGCCACGCTGGCGCTCGAGCCGGCTTGGTTCGCCGACGAGATCGCCGACCTCGGGACCAAGGACAGCGCTCAGGACTTGCGCGGTAAGTGGATCATCGAGCTCGGCGAGCTGTCCGCCATGCGGCGCGGCGAGGTCGAGCGGGTCAAGGCGTTCCTGAGCCGGCGCGAGGACCACTACCGGCCTTCCTACGGCCCTCGCTCGCAGGACTTTCCGCGGCAGTGCGTGTTCATCGGCACCACCAACGCTGACACCTACCTCGCGGACGAAACGGGCGGCCGACGCTTCTGGCCTGTCAAGGTCGGCGCAATCAAGATCGATGCGCTGAGCCGTGACCGCGAGCAGCTCTGGGCCGAGGCCGTTGTCGCCTACCGCCAGGGCGAGCGCTGGTGGCTCGAGCGCGAGGTCGAGGACGCGGCGCGCGAGGAGCAGGAGGAGCGCCGGATCGATGACCCGTGGGAACAGCACGTTCTGGCGTGGCTGATCGACAGGAGCGAGGCGTCGGTTGAGCTGGCGCTTCAGGGCGCGATCGACATGCCGAGGGAGCGCCACGACCAACGCGCCAGGAACCGGATCGCTGCCGTCTTCAAGGCGCACAAGTGGGCGCGGGTGCAGAAGCGGCAGCCGGACGGAAGCCGGAGCTGGGTCTATCAGCGCCCGGAGACTGGTGACAGCTCATCCCATGCTGGGAACAGCGAATCCTTGCGAACGGGCGCCGAAAATGGCCCGCGGACTGGTGACAGGACGCCCGAGACTGGTGACACTGGTGACGCAAAAGCGAGCGATTTCAACGATGTCACCAGTGTCACCAGTGTCACCAGTAGGTTTCCCGCACATGCACACGCGCACGTGCACACGCGCGCTGCACTTTCAAAAAACGCGTGTGACACTGGTGACACTGGTGACAGACCCCCGCCCTGGACGTCCGATCGAGACTGGATCGACCGCATCCTGAAAGCACCGTCCCAGCAGGATCGGGTGTCCCAGGTGCTGGCCTGGGGCCGAGCGGCCGGCGGCGCAGTTCAGGACGGCGAAGCTCCCGCACTAACCTTGCCGCCTGGCCTGACCAAGGGCCTCGCGTTCAAGGAGCTGTGCCGGTTCGCACGCCAGGTTGGCGTCCATGTGGTGCAGCCGTGAAGGCCGACCTCGCCCGCCTCCTCCGTGCCGCCCGCCGTCGTGGCTGGCTGGTCGAGCGCACGCGCGGCTCGCATTGGCGCCTCCGTCACCCGACCGGCGTCATCGTCTTCACCAGCGGCTCACCGAGTTGTCCTCGAGCCGTAGCAAACACGCGCGCGGACCTGCGCCGCGTCGAGCGGGGGGCCTGCCCATGAGCGAGAAGTCTCTGGAAAACGCTTCCAAAAAGCGCGGCAGGCCAAGGCTCCTCGCACCCCAGGCGGAAGCGGTTTTCGCCAAGGTCTACCCCGGAGTCCGCACCCGGCGTGGGCGGCAGAACAAAGCCTTTCCTGATCAGCCTTCAAACTCATCCAGCCTGGGCTAGGATCGGCGCGGGTTTGGCGGTCGCGGGAGGCACGGCAGTGGCGGCACGGCTGGCGGCGCGGGTCAAGGGGCTGAGCGAGGCCGCGTTCCGCGCGGCGTTCGGAACCGAGGAGCAATGCCGCGCGGCGCTGGAGAAGCTGCGCTGGCCCCA
>Ga0075420_100003267_pt1 | contig 14149 bp, 21 predicted proteins | sample SoiMetdeltSBSDD4_FD_75296 | JGI IMG/M metagenome (GOLD analysis project Ga0075420, IMG submission 75296) | Bulk soil microbial communities from a Populus tree surrounding site in Tennessee, USA - Soil MetaG P. deltoides SBSDD4 | ecosystem: Environmental > Terrestrial > Soil > Tree plantation... | reverse complement strand
GGCTCCGGTACCGGCCAGCTTCGCGACCGCCTGCACGATCTCGGCGGTGGCGAGCATGCCGGTCTTGACCGCGGCCACCGGCAGGTCGTCGAGTACGGCATCGATCTGGGCCAGCACGAACGACGCGGGCATGGCGTAGACGCCACGGACGCCCACCGTGTTCTGCGCGGTGAGGGCGGTGATCGCGCTGGTACCGAAGACGCCGAGCGCGGCGAACGTCTTCAGGTCGGCTTGGATACCGGCTCCCCCGCCGGAGTCGGAGCCGGCGATGGTCAGAGCGACGGGCGGGTTCGTTACGGATGCGTCCATTGGGACAGCCTTTCGAGATACTCGGTGACGATCGTGGGTGAGCGCAGGATCGGACCCATGACGGCGACGCCGTACGCGCCGGCTTCGAGGCACTCGGGTACCGCGTCCGGCGTCACCCCGCCGAGGGCGAACACCGGTAACCCCGGTCGGCAGAGCGCGGCCAGTCCCGACGGCCCGAGTGCGGGACCGTAGCCCGGCTTGGAAGGGGTCGGGTAGACCGGCGAAACGGTGACGTAGTCGCATCCCTGCGCGGCGGCCCGCGATACCTCTTCCGTGTCGTGGCAGGAGCGGCCGACCAGTGCGGGGCGCGGCTCGGGGAACGGTTCGCGCGCGGCGAGGTGGACCGCGTCGCCACGGCCGCCCGCCATGATGAGCAGCCCGCCGACCGGTGCGAGCAGTTGGCGCACTGCGGCAGCCAGCTCCAGCCGCGGTGCGGTCGGCAGCTCGCGGGCTCGCAGTACCACCGCGCGGGCTCCACAGTGGACCGCCTCGGCCACGACGGCACGGAGCCGACCGCCGACCGTACGCGCATCGGCGATGACGAGCAACCTCGGTAACTCACTCACAATTCCGGCAACCCCGAGACTTGTGTCGAGGCCTGCGCGTGCCACCGCCGCGGGATGCGCCCGGCCCGGTACGCGAGCCGGCCCGCGGACACCGCGTCGCGCATCGCGGTGGCCATCAGCTCGGGATCGTGGGCGCGGGTCACCGCCGTAGCGAGCAATACCGCGTCGCAGCCCAGCTCCATGGCCAGCGCCGCATCCGAAGCGGTACCGATGCCGGCGTCCAGCACGACGGGCACGCTGACCGCCTCCCGGATGAGCGCGATGTTGTGCGGGTTGCGGATGCCCAGCCCGCTGCCGATCGGCGAGCCGAGCGGCATCACCGCGGCGCAGCCGATGTCGGCGAGGCGCCGGGCCATGATCGGGTCGTCGTTGGTGTACGGCAGCACGGTGAAGCCGTCCGCGACGAGCTGTTCCGCGGCGTCGAGCAGCTCGACCGGGTCGGGTAGCAGAGTGTGCTCGTCACCGATGACCTCGAGCTTGACCCAGGACGTCTCGAACGCCTCCCGCGCGAGTTTGGCGGTGAGCACCGCTTCCCGTGCGGTCATGCAGCCCGCCGTGTTGGGCAGCAACCTCACCCGGCACCGCTCCAGAACGGAGAGCAGCGGTCCACTGGTCGACGCCTCGATCCGGCGCAACGCGACCGTCACCATCTCGGTACCCGAGCAGTGGATCACCTTGTCGAGCACGTCGAGGCTGGGCAGCCCGCCGGTACCCAGTACCAGCCGCGACTCGAACTTCTCCCCCGCGATCATCAATTGGTCCATGCCGGTCAACCCCCTGCCACCGGTGCGAGTACCTCGATGAGGTCGCCTTCGGCCAGCGGCGTGGAGTCCCACTGGCCTCGCGGCACGACCTCGCCGTTCCGCGCCACCGCGACGCGACGCTGCTCCTCGGTACGCGACCGGACCAGGTCACCCACTGACCAGCCCGGCATCGCCTCGAGCGAACGTCCGTTGACGGTTATCCTCATGGTCTCGCCACCTCCGGCAGGGCGCCGTTCACGATGAGGTCCGCGATCGCGTCGGCGGTCACCGGCGTCAGCAGGATCCCGTTGCGGTAGTGGCCGGTAGCCAGCACGAGCCCGGGCAGCTCGGTGCCGCCGAGCAACGGGGCGTTGTCCGGCGTGCCGGGGCGGAACCGGACCAGGCTCTCGGTCAGTTCCAGTTCGCCGACGCCCGGTACGACCTCGATGGCGTCGCGGAGCAGCTCGTAGACCGCGCCGGCGGTGACCGCCTCGTCGAACCCCTTCTCCTCCACCGTGGCTCCGACGATCAGCTCGTCTGTCCGAAGTGGAACGAGGTAGACCGACCGGCCGCGGACCAGTGCCCGGACGGTACCGTCGAGGAGTCCGCGCGCCCCGCGCAGCCGCAGGATCTGTCCCTTGACCGGCCGTACCGGAATCGACAGTCCGGCCAGCGATCCGCTCCACGCGCCCAGCGCGACCACCACCGTCCCGCCGCGCAGCGTCGTACCGTCGGCCAGCCGGACTCCCACCGCCCTGTCGGATACGACGACGACCTCGTCGACAACGCCGTACTCGACCCGGGCGCCGGCCCGCTGCGCCGCCGTCTTCAACGCCTCCCGCAACGCCCTGGCGTCGACGGAGTGGTCCGACGGTACGTGCACCGCGCCTCGGATTCGCGGCGACAGGGACGGCTCCCGCTGCCGGGCATGACCCGCGGTCAGCCGCTCCGCCGGCAGGCCCAACGTCTCGTGGAACCGGTGCAGGTCGTCCACTGCCCGCATGTCGTCCGCGTCGAAGCCGACCTGCAGGGTGCCGCTGGTCCGCAGGCCGACGTTCACGCCCGAGGCGGCCCGCAGTTCCTCCACAAAGGACGGATACCGCTCCAGCGAGGCGAGGCTGAGCCGAAGCAGCCACTCCTCACCGTAGGTCGCCTCGGTGACGGGCGCCAACATGCCCGCCGCGGCCTCGTAGGCGCCGCCGCGCGAGGCGTCGACGACTGCCACGGTGCGTCCCCGCTGAGCGCACCGCCAGGCGATGGCCAAGCCGATCGGGCCGCCTCCGGCGACTACGACGTCCGGCATGACGCCTCCGTGAGCGCGGCGAGCAGGGACCTCGTGGCCGCGGCCGGGTCAACCGAGTCGGTGATCGCGGTGACCACGGCGACGCCGTGCGCGCCCGCGTCGACCAACGGGCGGACCCGTTCCGTCGTGATACCCCCGATGGCGATCACCGGTACCGCGACCGCCCGCGCCACCGCACCGATCCCCTCCGGCCCCAACGGAGCCGGCAGTCCGTCCTTTGTGGACGTTTCGTACGCCGGACCCACGCCCAGGTAGTCCGCTCCCTCCGCGACCAGCTCCGCCGCGTGCCGGGGCTCCCGCGCGGTACCGCCGATGAGGTGTCCCGGACCGGCCACCCGCCGTACCGCCGTCACGGAAAGGTCGTCGGCACCGAGATGCGTACCGTGCGCGCCGATCGCGAGCGCGATGTCGACGCGGTCGTTCACGATGCAGGTCGCCCCGTGGCTGGCGCAGATCGCCATCAGGCGCGTACCCAGGTCGTACAGCTCGCGGTCGGTACACCCCTTGACCCGCAGCTGCACCACGGGCGCACCGGCCTCGACCGCCTGGGCCGTGACGCCGATCGTGTCCCGTCCCGCCCTGGCGTCGGTGAGCACGTGCAGCCGGCCGAGCATCTCGGTCACCGGCCACGCCTGGCAACGGCCAGTGGCGCTGTGAGGACGGCCGCCACCACCAGGCTCACCAGGGACGCCGACCAGCCGTTGGCGGGATCGATCCCGAGGTCCGCCTGGCGCGCGCCCCACCAGGCTGTCCACCCGGAGCCCAGGCCCTCGAAGTACGTCGGCAGCGTCAGTTGGTACGCCACGAAGCCGGCCAGCCACGGCAGCAGCAGCCAGGGCCGCGCCGGTGCGCTGTCCGAGGTGTCCCAGGTGCCGCGGGGTACGAGGAAGTACGCGACCACGAACACGCCGACCAGCGGTACGAAGATGGCTCCGATGAGGAACAGGAACGGTTCGTACGCCACCAGGTCGAAGCCGAACGCGAGCAGCGTGGCCACCGCACCGACGACGATTGCCAGTACCCGCCGGTCCAGCCGGGCGGCGAAGTTCTGGGTCGACACCGCGGTCGAGTAGATGTTCGCGAAGGCCTCGTCGAGCTCGACGACGATCAGGATGACGACGGCGATTGCCCCGAGCGGTACCGCGAGCAGCGCCCCGATCACGTCGATTCCGGCGGCGCTGTACGCCGCGATCGCCAGCACGCCCAGCGTGAAGAAGGCGATCGTGGCCGCGCCGTAGCCGACCGACGTACCGAGGAACGCGGTCCGTCCACTTCGGACATATCTGGTGTAGTCAGCCACCAGCGGGAACCAGGAGATCGGCAGCGCGATGACGATGTCGGCGGCGGTCCAGAACGACGCGGCGCCGCCCGCCGTCACGGGCGCCAGCGGGGTCGTGAGCACCTCGACGAACAGGTAGACCACGCAGGCGAGGGCGACCCAGACGGCGTACCGGCCGAGGATCCGCACCGAGCCGAGCGGCCGCAGGGCCATCAGCGTGGCCAGCAGTCCCGCGGCGAGCACGAACGGCCAGCGCGGCGCGGCCAGCGCGCGCGAGGCCGCCTCCGCGATGACCCAGACCTCGAAGGCGGCCCAGCCTACGCACTGAACCAGGTTGAACACGGTCGGTAGGTACGACACCCACCGGCCGAGCAGTCCACGCAGGAGCACCATGGTCGGTACGCCCTCGCGGGCGCCGGCGACCGCCCCCAGCCCGAGCAGGGCCGAGCCGATGACGGCGCCGACCACGATGGCCAGCACGGTGATTCCGAGTGGTCGACCCGGCAGTACGACGAACGCCGCGGCTACCGGCAGCAGCAGGCTGATGCCGAGGTTGCCCCAGAGGCCCATCGTCTCGCGGAGTCCGAGCAGCCGCGGGGCCGGCTCGACCAGGGTGAGCGGTGCGTCAGTGACTGCCTGCGTAACCATGTGCGTGCTCCCTACGCCGGCATTACCCGGTCAGGTTCCAGCGGTCGGCGGCAGATTCGTCCGCCCTCTCAGCCCGGTCGTCTCCGAGCTCCCGTCAACAACGCCGCAACTGTACGCCCACCTGTCCAGGCAGCGGTAACAATGAGGTCGTGATGATCCGCACCGCTACCGCCGAGGACTCGCCCGTGGTCGCCGCGATCTGGCGGGACGGTTGGCGCGACGGTCACCTGGGACACGTCCCGGGCGCGCTCGTCGCGGAGCGCACACCCGAGTCGTTCGACGAGCGGGCCGCGCAGCGGGTGGACGACACCACGGTCGCGGTGGTCGACGGCACGGTTGCCGGGTTCGTGATGGTCGTCGGCGACGAGGTCGAGCAGGTCTACGTGTCCGCCGACCATCGCGGTACCGGGGTGGCCGCCGCTCTGCTCGCCGAGGCCGAGCGCCTCGTCTCGGCCAACGGCCATGACCGGGCGTGGCTCGCGGTCGCCACCGGCAACGCCCACGCGCGCCGGTTCTACGAGCGCCGGGGCTGGGTCGACGAAGGGCCGTTCGACTACCCCGCGGCCGGTGCGAACGGACCGATCCCGGTGCCCTGCCACCGGTACGCGAAGCGGGTCTAGCGGCATAGTCTGGTCAGCGTGTACGAGATCGCGTTGAGCGTGTCGGCGTGCCTGCGGGCCGGTACCCGGGTGAACGTCGCATGGGTGGTCGAGACCCGAGGATTCAGTGCCCGGGACAAGAGCGAGGCCCTGGCGATCACGCCCGGCGGCGGTCGGGTCGGCTCGATCCTGTCGGGCTCGCTCGACGACCAGCTCGTCGACCTGTCCGACCGCACCACGACCGGACGCTCCATCGACGTGCACGTCGGTGACATGGCGGCCGAGCTGGCCGGACTGGCCTGTGGTGGTGACGCGCGCTGCCTGGTCGTACCGGCCGCCGATCTGCCGGCCGGACTGTGGGAGCGGCTGCGCGACCGGGAGCCCGTCTGCCTCGTGGCCCGCCTCGACGGAGACCGGGTCGCGGAGGTCACGATGTTCGGCCGCGACAACATCGCCGATGCCGGCGAGGACGCGGCGCGGCTGTTCGGCCGGGGCGTGAGCGATGCGTCGATCGCGCCGGACACGGTGACGACGGTCTTCTGGCCGGTACCGAAGCTGGTGATCATCGGCGGTGGGACCGTCACCGACGCGTTGCGCAGCGCGGCGGACCTCCTCGGCTGGCACACCCAGGTGGCCACCGAGGTCGGTACCGCGACCGGCGTCATCGCCGGCCTGGCCATGCTGGACAAGGTCGTCGTGACCAGCCACGATGTCGAGCTGGCCGGTGCCGCGCTCGAGGCGGCGCTGTCGGGCGAGGTGGGCTACATCGGGGCGCTCGGCTCCCGCCGGACGCAGCAGGCCCGAGCGGACTGGCTGGCCTACCGCGGCGTCACCGACCTCGACCGGGTGCACGGCCCCGCCGGCCTGGACATCGGCGCCAACACACCACCGGAGATCGCGGTCTCCATCCTCGCCGAGGCACTGTCGGTGCAGTCGAACGCACCGGCGCGGTCCCTCCGCGAGAAGTCCGGCTCGATCCATTGAAGCCCACGTAAGCGAACTATTAATCTGCTGTCGCGTATGGCGCTCGGGCCGCTTAGGGTTGACCAACGAGCTGAGAGGACGGTTGGTCATGGCGTACCAGCCCGATGACACGGTTGACGTGCTGCGAGCCGTGTGGACCGCCGAAGGACAGGGTTCCGAGGTGCTCGACGAGGCGTGTGGGCCGACGAAGAGCTGCCGGAACATGAAGGACGTCAGCTTCGACGGGATGGCCGAGCCGGGCAGTGACCTGCGCGCCGCCTGGCGCGAACGGCTCCAGCGCGAGGGCAAGCTGAGCACGTCGGGTGGCAGCATTCGCGAGCTGGTGCTAGGCCCCGAAGCACATTGATGGACCGTCCGGAGACGGTAGCCGAGCTGACCCAACAGTTGCGCGACGGCGGCTACCTGGCCGACCGTGGGCTGGCTACCGCGCTGTTCGTCGCGCTGTCGTTGGGGCGCCCGATCCTCGTCGAGGGTGAGGTCGGCGTCGGCAAGACCGAGGTCGCCAAGACGCTCGCGGCGGTCTTCGGCCGGCGGCTGATCCGCCTGCAGTGCTACGAGGGCATCGACACCAACCAGGCGCTCTACGAGTGGGACTACGCGCGCCAGATGCTGCAGATCCGGGCGTTGTCCGAGCGGAAGCTGGACCGCGACGACGCGGTCGACCTGCTGTTCGGGCCGAAGTTCCTGATCGAGCGGCCGCTGCTCGAGGCGGTCCGCGCCGGCGACCAGGCCGTCCTGCTCATCGACGAGGTCGACCGGGCCGACGACGAGTTCGAGGCGTTCCTGCTCGAGCTGCTCGCCGACTTCCAGATCACCATCCCCGAGATCGGCACGATCAAGGCCGAGACACCGCCGCTGGTCGTCCTGACGTCGAACCGCACGCGGGAACTGCACGACGCGCTGAAACGGCGCTGCCTGTACCACTGGGTGGGTTACCCGAGCGCCGAGCGCGAGGTGGAGATCGTACTCGTGCGGGAGCCTCGCGCGTCCGAGGCGTTGACGCGCAAGGTGGTGGCCGCGGTACACCGGATGCGCGACCTGGAGCTGGCCAAGCCGCCGGGTGTCGCGGAGACCATCGACTGGGTACGCACGCTCGACGTGCTCGGAGCCACCGAGCTGGACGCCGCCACGGTCGACGACACGCTGGGCGCGGTCGTCAAGGAGCGCGACGACCTCGAGCTGGTCCGCGCCAACCTGGACAGGCTCGTCCCGCGTGGCTGACGCCCCGTTCGTCGGTGTATTGGTCGCGTTCGCGGATCGGCTGCGCCACGCGGGTCTGGCGGTCGGCTCCGGCGATGTGCTCACCTACTGCGCGGCCATGGCGCCACTGGACCCGACCGACCTGCTGGACCTGTACTGGGCCGGCCGCACCTCGCTCGTCACCCGGCGCGAGCACATCCCGGTCTACGACCGCGTGTTCCGGGCGTTCTTCCTCGACGAGGCGGACAGGCTGCCGGAACCGGTACAGCAGACGATTCGCGTCACGAAGGAGACCCAGTCGGTGCTGCAGGTGCCGGCGACCGAACCCGGTACCGAGGGCCGGGACGAACAGATGGCCGAACTCGGCCTGGTCGGCTCGGACGCGGAAGTGTTGCGGAACAAGGCGTTCGCCGCCTGTACCCCCGAAGAGCTGGCGTCCCTGCGGCGCATCATCGCGCGCATGCGGCTCGCGCCACCGCGGCGGCGCACCCGGCGCACGGAGGCCGCGCGGGAGGGCCGAGCGCCCGATCCCCGCCGCACGGTACGGGCGATGATGCGTACCCATGGCGAACCGTCCACATTGTTGTGGCGCCGGCGCCGGCTCCGGCTGCGCCCGCTGATCCTGATCCTGGACGTGTCGGGCTCGATGGCCGACTACTCCCGGAACCTGGTGCAGTTCGCCTACTCGGCGAGGCGGGCCAGCGCGCGGGTCGAGGCGTTCTGCTTCGGTACCCGGCTCACGCGCATCACCCGCGCGCTGGAGCGGCGCCGGGTCGACGACGCGATGGACCAGGCCGCCAGGAGCGTCTTCGACTGGGAAGGCGGTACCCGCATCGGCGACTCGCTGGACACGTTCGTGCGGCACTGGGGACGGCGTGGCGTATGCCGGGGCGGGATCGTGGTGATCTGCTCCGACGGGCTCGACCGCGGTGACCCGCAGGTCCTGGCGAATGCGATGGAGAGGCTGGCCCGGCTGTGCCACCGGGTGGTATGGATGAACCCCCACAAGGGCAACAACCGGAACTTCCAGCCGAGCACGCTCGGCATGATGGTGGTGGCACCGCACATCGACGTGCTGCTGTCGGGGCACAATCTGCACAGCCTGGAGGAGTTCGCGGCCTTGCTGCCCGCGCTGAGTTAGGAGCTGGGCCGGTGAAGTGGAGCGTGTCCATCGTGGCCGAGGGCGACCGCGAGGTCAGCCACGAGGAGGTCGTGGAGCTCGCAGACGCCGTGGCCGGCTGGGGCGGGATCGCCTCCGGCATCGGCGCGCAGCACTACGGCGCCCAGCTGGTCGTCGAGGCCGATGACCGGGACACCGCGGTACAGCGGGCCACGGACGCGTTCGTCGCCGCCGTCGCGCGGGCGGGCCTGCCGTCGTGGCCCATCACCGAGGTCGACGCGATCAGCGAGGCCGACGACGAGCTCGGCTACCTCGAATGATCAGGCTCGGTTCGCTGGCCGGCTACCCCTTCGACGGGCCCCGGCTGCTCGGTGGCTGGACCCCGCCGGCGAGTCCAGCGGTGTACGCCATCATGTACAAGCCGGATCCCGAGAACAGGCGCGAGACGTACGCGGTCATCTACGTCGGGCACGCCGACGACCTGTCGGCCGAGCGGTTCCCGTTCCACCACCCGCGCGCGCAGTGCTGGATCCGGCGGGCCGGAAACCGTTGGCAGATCTACATCTGCACGTACGAGGTACCCGGCGGGCTGCGCTCGCACCGCGAGGAGATCGCGCGGGAGCTGGCCGCCATCTACCGCCCGAGCTGCAACGAGCAGCGGTACGAGCGGGCGTGGAAGGACGAGTGGATCGGCGAGTACACGGCACCGACCACCGGTCCCCTCACGACCGGCCGCGACCCCGGTGACCCCAGTTAGTCGGCCGAGTGCCGGCCTCCGATGGCCGCCGCGTAGCCGACGGCGTCGTGCAGCCGAGAGCGGCGCCGCCCCGAAGCGGGCTGGGCCGGCTGGCGCTGGGCCGGTACCGCGGGCTGGTACGTCGCGCCGGTGACGATGCCCTCGGCCATGCCGTACAGCAGCGGCAGCGCGCCGGCGATGACCCCGCCGGTCTGGTTGATGCGTTCCACGCCGGGTTCGATGGCCTGTGCGTGCCCCCGGATCGTGTGCACGATCTCGGCGCACTCCTCGAGGTTGGTGGCGATCCGCTTCAGCTGGCCACCGACGACGAACAGGTAGAACGCGAGCCCGGCGATCAGCAGGGCGATGTCGACGACCGACAGGATGACCAGAGTGTCCATTGGCGGTTACGACCTCACCTTGTCGAGTACGCGGCCCAGGAACAGGTGATGCTGGAGACCTTCGGCGAGGACGGCGTCCACGCGCTCGGCGGTCTCACCGATCAGGGCGGTGTTCGCGGTGTTGGCGGCGGCGGCGCGCAGGCTGTCCCGCACCTTGACCACCCGCTTGTCGATCCGGCGGACCAGGATGACGAGGATCGTGAGCAACGCGGCGACGGCGACCACGATCGCGAGCCCGCCGTAGATCGCGCCCCACCACAGGTCCTCCTGCGTCGGGGTGAGCGCGTATACCATCGTCAGCCTCCCAGCCGTGTGCGTCCGCGGTTCAGTCCGGCGACGATGACCTCGGCGTGGTCGATCGTCGTGTTCAGCTCTCTCAGCGCCGCGGTGTTGTGTACCGACTCGGTGAGCGAGTCGTTGATCATCTTGGCTTCCTTGCCGATCGACGCCGCCAGCACCAGGATCGGCACCACGAGGGCGACCACCACCAGCACCACGGCGATGGTGATCCCGTAGCCCAGCATCCAGCCCGGGTTGTCGCTCATGATTTCACCTCACGGATCGTGTTCGCCTCGACGAACTGCACGAGTGACTTGGTCGGGTTGGGGATACGGTGCACGACCACGACGTGCTTGGCGACCTCGGCCATCAGCTCGTCCCGGGTTGGCGCGGTGAACTGCGTCTTGCACACGGGGCTGCCGCAGCGGAACTCGTACATCGTCGGCTCCTCCCGCTCAGATCGATTCGCAGAAGTCGCGGACCGGCTTCAGGCTCGCGTTGACCGACGGCAGGGCCTGCGGCACCGTACGGGTCTGGTGGGCGACGACCCACACCCCGACGATCACGGTACCCAGCGTCTGCCGGATGGCCCGGAGATGGAAGATGACCCGCAGCAGACCCAGCGCCGCGGCGGCGATGATCAGCGCGGTGATGGCCAGGGTCACCCAGGCAGGTGCCGGCATGACAAGTCCTTTCTCTACTCGGGCAGGAGTTTCGCGACGGAACCCGCGTACCGCACCGCGCCCTGGGCGACATCCTTGATGGTGCGGTCGGTGACGGCCAGCATCTCCGGTACGTCGTCTAGCTCGCCGGTCAGCGCGACACCGCCGGCGAGGATGTTGTCGGTTGCCCCGCGGATCCGCTCCAGCGCCGCGAGTACGCGGTTGAGCAGCGCGACGAGCACAGGGACCACGACGAGCAACAGGATCCCGTTGCCGATCCACCACAGTGTCATCAGTGGTCTCCTCAGTTCGGGTTGGGCTGGTAGGGCAGGAAGAAGCGACGCAGCACGCGGGCGAGCGCCAGCCGCATCGCGCGCAGCCCGATGGTGAAGCCGCTGGCCGAACGCGTCGCTCCGGCCCGGTCCGGGGACAGGCCCCGGTTCATGGCGTCGATCCGGGTCTGCATGTTCGTGGCGAAGTCGCGCATCAGGATCGCGCTGACGTCCGAGATCATGCCGCGGCCGTACTGCGCGGCCGCCCCGGACAGCTGCAGGTCCTGGCTGACCTCGACGCGGGTACCGCCGCGGGCCGGCGTCAGCGTCGCGGTGACCAGCATGGCCGCCTGACCCCGACCCTTGTCGTCCGCGCCGGCCGCGTCGACGACGATGCGCTTCGCCGCGTCGTCCCGCTCCTTGATCCGCGCGGTACCGGCGAACTGCAGCTTCACCGGTCCCATCCGGATCATGACGCGACCGCGGTACGCGTTGTCGCCGAGGTTCTCGGTCAGTTCCGCACCGGGCAGGCAGGCGGCGACCTGCGGGATGTTGTCGAAGAACCGCCAGACCTTGTCGACCGGCTGGGCGACCTCGAAGGCGTTCTCGATCAGCATCAGGCCTCCTGGGTGGCGTGGTGGGCGTGCGGATCCTTCGCGAAGGCTTTCCGGCAGCCGACACAGCAGAAGTAGTAGGTCACACCGTCGTGCTCGAACGGATGGCTGGACGCGTCGACGCGTACCGTCATGCCACAGATCGGATCGCGCGCCTCGGCGGGCGGCTTCGCCTCGCCCTCGGCGGACGTCGGTGCCAGCTCGCCCGTGGCCCGCAGCTGGACCAGCTGGGCGAGCACCGCGACGGCGATCTCGCGGTGGGTGGTGTGACCGAGGTCGAGCCCGACCGGTACGTGGACCCGGTCGAGCAGGTGCCGCGGCACCCCACGGTCGGCGAGGTAGCCGAGGACCGCCTCGCCGCGCTTGTGTGAGGCGACCATTCCCACGAACGCGGGGAACGCCGACACCGCGGTTTCGACCGCCTCCTCGTCGCCGTGCCCCTGGGTGGCGACCACGACGATCGAGCGGGTGTCCAGTTCCGCCGCGGAGAACTCGGATCCGTCACGGACGTCGGCCCGCCAGCCGAGCACCCGGGCAAGCTCCGCGAGGGTATGTGCCATCGGCGAGCGGCCGACGATGATCAGCCGTGGCGTCGGGATCACGGGTTCGATGTAGACCTGCAAGGCACCCTCGCTCTGGCAGGAGATCGGGACGGCTACCATCCCCTCCGGAATGGCGGTACCGAACTGCTCCGGAGCGCCGAGCAGCAGCAGCTTCGGCTGCCGTTCGGCGATGACCTGCCGGGCCTCGCGGACGACCACCGGCTCGGCGCAGGCACCGCCGATCCAGCCGTACAGCTGGCCGGTAGCGGTCACGATCGCCCGCGATCCGGCCTGACCCGAGGACGGTCCCTGCCGCCAGACCACCGTCGCGAGCGCGAACTCCTCGCCGCGGCGCGACAGCTCATCGGCTCGTTCGAAGATGTCCCAACTCATTACCTACTACCTCAGTCCGTCCGGATCGGGGGTGCGCCGGATATGTCGCGGCGGGTCGCCAGGGCCTCGAAGACCCGGTCGGGCAGCAACGGCATGTCGATGTTGCGGACGCCGCTCTCCCCGATCGCGTCCAGTACCGCGTTGACGAACGCGGCCGGACCGCCGACGGTGGCGCACTCGCCCACGCCCTTGGCGCCGATGGGGTGGTGCGGGGAAGGCGTGACGACCTCGTGCAACTCGTAGCCCGGGGTCTCCCACGCGGTGGGCAGCAGGTAATCCATGTAGTTGGACCCGATGCAGTTGCCCTGCGCGTCGAAGGTGATGAACTGCATGTTGGCCATCGCGTACGCCTCGGTCAGTCCACCCATGATCTGTCCTTCGACGATCATCGGGTTGATGCGTACGCCGCAGTCGTCGACGGCGACCACCCGCAGCACGTCCCAGACCCCGGTCTGCGGATCGACCTCGACGGTCACGATGTAGCAGCCGAAGGGCCAGGTGAGGTTGGGCGGGTCGTAGTACGCGACGTTCTCCAGGCCGGGCTCCATGCCGTCGGGCATGTTGCTGTACGCGGCCATCGCGCACTCCTGGATGGTCACGCCCCGGTCGGGTGCGCTGCGGACGTAGAAGCGGCCGAGCTCCCACTCGATGTCCTCTTCGGACACTTCGAGCAGATGGGCGGCGAGCTTGCGGGCCTTGGCCCGGACCTTGCGGGACACCATCGCTACCGCCGCGCCGGCCACCGGCGTGCTCCGCGAGGCATAGGTACCCATGCCGAACGGCGCGGTGTCGGTATCGCCCTCCTCCACCGTGACGTCGTCCGCCGGGATGCCCAGCTCGTGGGCCACGATCTGGGCCCACGTCGTCTCGTGGCCCTGGCCCTGGGTCTTCGCCCCGGTACGCAGGATCGCCTTGCCGGTCATGTGCACGCGAAGCTCGGCGGCGTCGAACATCTTGATGCCGAGGATGTCGTACTCGCGGCTGTTCCCGGCGCCCAGCGGCTCGCTCATCGTGGAGATGCCGATGCCCAGCAGGCGGCCCTGCTGCCGGGCTTCTTCCTTCTGCTTCAGGAAGTCGTCGTACCCGATGGCGTCCAGCCCGACGTCGAGGCACTTGCTGTACTGACCAGAATCGGTCAGGAACCCGAACGGCGTGCGGTGCGGGAAGTCGTCGTCGCGGACGAAGTTGGCGCGCCGGAACTCGGCCTGGTCCATGCCGAGGTCGGAGGCTGCCGCCTGCATCATCCGTTCCTGGAAGAACATGGCCTCGGTGATCCGGAACGAGCAGCGGTACGCGACCCCGCCCGGCGCCTTGTTCGTGTACACCCCCCGCGCCATGAGGTGGGCGGCGGGAATGTCGTAGCAGGCGAAGGCCGAGTGCATCAGCCCGATCTTGAACTTGCTCGGCTGGGCGTCGGAGAAGAACGCGCCGTGGTCGGAGTACGTGAGCATCCGTACGCCGAGAATCTTGCCGTCCTGCCGGAGCGCCAGCTCACCGCG
>Ga0075420_100003265_pt1 | contig 14156 bp, 11 predicted proteins | sample SoiMetdeltSBSDD4_FD_75296 | JGI IMG/M metagenome (GOLD analysis project Ga0075420, IMG submission 75296) | Bulk soil microbial communities from a Populus tree surrounding site in Tennessee, USA - Soil MetaG P. deltoides SBSDD4 | ecosystem: Environmental > Terrestrial > Soil > Tree plantation... | reverse complement strand
CGCTGCGCTCAGGATGACATGACACACAGAACGCGGGTGTGCGCCGCTACCGTCGCGAGCCGGGATAACAGACAGGACAGGGATCGGCGCCGCGGTACTTGTGTCCCCGGCTGCACGTCTTCCAGCCGCCTCGGTTCGTCTTCTTCGCTTCCCGGTCCTTCGCTCGATCGCCCCGCTCGGTTGGTCTGGCCATGGACGCCCTCCGGTAGTCGAGTCCGTTCGTCCCAGTAGCAAGAATGCTGCGCGCGAGCGCGTCACGAGCGGTGCATCCTCGCGTCATGGCATGGCCGATTCCGACCGATTCGACCCTGAAACAGGGTAGTTCATCACTCGGCCGAACGCCTAACGCTGCACGATGATTGACCGGAACGGCGGTCACGCTCTATCTTCTGTCGGATTCCGACAAGAGGCACCCATGCCCGCGTTGTCGCTGGTGACGATCGCGTCCGCTACGCTGCAGGCCGCGGACATTCCGCTTCCGCCTCCGACCGGCATGCACCCGGTCGGGACGGTGACATACGAATGGGTCGACAGCGCACGCGTCGACTCCATGGCGAGCCCACCGGCACCACGCACCGTGCTGGTGCGCATCTGGTACCCGGCCCGTCGCGTCGAGGGCGCGGCTTCGGCCCCCTACGTGGAGCGCATCGAGGGCGCGACGACCGAGTGGGCACAACTCCACGCGCGAGTGCGTGCGCACGCGATCGCGCGAACGCCCTTCCTCGACGCGTCGCGGCGCGCGCCGGTGATCGTGTTCGCCCCGGGACGCTCCACCGCGACGTTCGACTACACGTCGCTCGGCGAGGACCTCGCGAGCCACGGCTACGTCGTCGTCGGGGTCGATAGCCCGCATCACTCGAAGGTCGTTCGCGGCGATGGCTCGCTCGCGCCGATCCTCTTTCCGTCGATGGGACCAAGCACCTATCCCGACGGATTCGATCGGGCGCAGGAGCCGATGAACCATCTCGTCGGGGCCGATCTGCGCTACGCGTTTCAGCGTCTCGCAACGCTCGACCGTGATGACCCCATTCTGCGCGGCCGCCTCGACCTCACGCGGGTCGCCATGGCCGGTCACTCGAACGGCGGGATGGCTGGTTCACGGGCCTGCGCCGAGGAGCTCGCGTGTCGCGCCTTTCTCGGCATCGAGGGGATGCAAACGCGCGAGCTTCGCAAGCACGGTGTCGATCGCCCCTACGGTCTCGTGTACAGCGAGCAGACTCTCGCGTTCGACACGCTCCGCATCTTCACCGAGATGCGGCTCAACCCGAGAGCCCCGTTCACGCTCTATCGGGTGAACGACGCCGGTCACAACTCGTTCACCGACCTGTTGCTCGTCAGGCCCGCGCTGTTCTCGTACCCGATGCCAGCACGACGCGGCGTCGACGTGACGCGTGCTATCGTCCGGGGTTTCTTCGATCAGTATCTGCTCGGTCGCGAGAAGACCGACGCGCTCGCGGCGTTCCCGGAAGTCACGATCGAGCTTTACACCCCGCAGCAAGCGACGGTGAAGGCAGAGCTGTTCGGCGAAGGGGTGTTTTCGACCGGTGACTACGAGCTCCCGCCGACGTTCACGAAAGACGGACGCACGGCCTACTTCACGGTGAGCACACCGCAGTACGGACGTATCCGGTGGATCCTCGAGACCCATCGGCGCGGTGAACGGTGGAGCGAACCAACCGTCGCGGCCTTTTCAGGCAGGTACGATGACGCCGACCCGTGGATCTCGCCTGACGGGAATCAGCTCTTCTTCCTCTCGAAGCGGCCGATCGGGCCCGGCTCACCGCCGAAGCGCGATCTCGACATCTGGGTGATGAACAAGCAGGCGAACGGCAGCTGGGGCGAGCCGCGGCACCTGGGGTCGAAGGTCAACGGCCAGGGCGAGGAGCATTACGTTACCGCCACGACCGACGGCACCCTCTACATCGCGGCCGTGCGACCGGACAGCCGAAACCTCGGCGACCTGTATCGCGTGCCGTTCGTGAATGGGGAATACGGCGAGCCGGTCAACCTCGGCTCGACGCTCAACATGCCCGAGACGCACGAGACGACCCCGTACGTCGCCCCGGATGGGCGCTACCTGATCTTCGGCTCGCGCGGGCGGCCCGACTCACACGGCGATCTCGATCTGTACATCACCATGCGCGACTCGGCGGGAAACTGGAGCGCACCGCGCAACCTCGGGCGGGGCGTGAACTCGAGCGCGGGTGAGCTCTGCCCGATCGTGTCTCCCGACGGGCGCTACCTGTACTTCACCAGTCTGCGCAGCTTCATCGACGGAGAACCGGGCGACACAGCGAATGGACGCGATCTCAAGCGGCGGCTTCGAAGCCCCGGCAACGGGCTCGGGGACACGTACCGTGTTCCGCTCGCGCCGATTCTCGCGGCCGTCGGGCTTCGGGGCGCACAGGTGGGACGGCTCCTTGATTCGATGGTCGTTGCGCACGCGCGAGCTCAACATCAGCGGCGGAGCAGTAATCAGTATTCAGTCGTTTCAGTCGTCAGTCATCAGTCAGTCATCAGTCACTGAATACACGACTGATTACTGATTACTGGCGTCGTTTCCGATGTTGGGCCGGTAGCGCGCGTCGGCACTCGACGCCTGGAAGCCGTTCGCCAATCGACACGGAGCTCGTCTCAATCCACCCTGAGCGCAATTGCCGGGTCGGTGGTGCTCGCGCGCCGTGCGGGGATCCACGTCCCGAGCACGACGACCAGCACGAGCAGCACCGACGCGCCGAGGAAGGAGAGTGGGTCCGTCGTCTCGACCCCGTAAACGAGCGCGCGCAACACTCGGCCGCCAGCTCGCGCGAGGAGCACTCCGAGCGCTCCGCCCACGACCGCGATCCGCAGCCCTTCGGCCAACACGCGCCTAACGAGCACAGCCGGGTCGGCGCCGAGCGCGAGGCGAATCGCCAGCTCTCGCGTGCGCTGTGCCACCGAGTAGGCCATCGACGCGTAGATCCCCACCGCCGCGAGCAGGAGCGCGAGCGCCGCGAACGCCTGCAGCATGACCGCGTAGAGACGTGTCGGGCGAAGGAAATCGGCCTGCTCCGCGGCGAGCGTGCGGACGTTCTCGACGAACAACCGCGCGTCGACGTCGCGCACGGCGGCCTTTACTCCGCCGACGAGGCGCTCCGGCGTCCCATCCACGCGGGTGACGAGCGTGACATTGCGCGACGGGAACTGATCGTAGGCGACGTACAGGTGCGGGAGCACGCGATCGTGCATCGAGCTCCGCACCATCGATGCGACGATGCCGACGATCGTCACCGTTGGTGTTACTGGATTTCCCTCCGCGTCCGACGCCGCGATCCGCAGCGTTCGGCCAACGGCATCGCCCGCCGGCCACGCGCGTCGCGCGAGCTCCTCGTTCACGACCGCGACGAGTGGCGCCCCGCTCACGTCGTCGGCGGTGATGTCGCGGCCACGGCGTAGCGTCGTTGCCATGGCCTGGAAGAAACCGGGGCTCACGGCTTCGATGGCGCGCGGAGAATCGGGCCCCAGCACATCGCCGCTGCGACCCGGCGTCGTCAGTTCGATGGGCGTCCCGAGTCGAGACGCGAACGGGAATGCCGACACGCCGATCGCTGCGACCCCGGGGTGTCCGGCGACCGTCTGCGTGAGCTCGCGCACGGTCGAACGGAGCGTCGCCACGTCGTCATAACGCGGTTCCGAAAGCGCGATGTCGGCCCGAAGCGCGTTGCGTGGATCGAAGCCGAGGTCGCGTTGCTGCCGGTTCCAGAGCGTTCGCGCCATGAGGCTCGCGCCAGTCACGAGCACGAGTGCCGCTGCGACCTCCGCGTACAGGAGAAGGGTTCGCAAGCGACGCTGTCCGCGCGAGGCAGACGCGCCACGGGCCCCGCCTTCGCGGAGTGCGGTGTCTGCGTGCATCCGCGCGGCGAACGCTGCAGGTGCGACCGCGATGAGGAACGCGACGATGAGTACGAGCGCCGCACCGGCGGCGGCGGTGATCGCATCGATCGGCACGTGCACCGACGGAGGTAGGCCGGCCAGCGTCGTGACGGCGCGTATTCCCCAGACGGAAAGCACTCCGGCTGGTACGCTCGCGATCGCGGCGAGCACGATCCCCTCTGCCATCACGAGTCGGAAACGCTGCCACCGCGTCGCACCGAGCGCCGTGCGAATCGCCATCTCTCGCCGGCGCGCGACCGCGCGTGCGAGCAGCAGGTTCGCGACGTTGGCAGCGGCGATCAGCAGGAGAAAACCCACAGCCGCCTGAAGCTGGTACCACCCACCGCCCGACTCGCGCGCGCGAAGGCGCGCGAGCGGCGTCGGCGACAGCTCCCAGCCGTCGGTCGTCTCGCGATGCTCCGCGGCGAGCCTCCCCGCGATCATTGCGAGCTCCGCTCTCGCCGCCTCCAGCGACGTATTCGGCGCCAGTCGCGCGACGACGGTGTACTGGCGGTCATCGCGCGGCGCCGTTGCGGGCGGAATGCCGAGTGGCATCCACGCGTCGGTGTTCTCATCGAACCGCGGTGGCATCACGCCGAGGACCGTGTTCGGCTGGCCATCGACCTGAACCGTGCGTCCGACCACATTCGGGTCGGCGCCGAACTGGGCGTGCCAGAGGCGATCGCTCAACACGACCACGGCGCTTGCCTCGTCCGCGCCGCCGATCGGACGGCCAAGGGCGGCACCGGTGCCTAACGTCGTGAAGAAGTCGCCGGTGACTCGCTTGCCGGCGATGCGCTGGGGTTCGCTGCCGCCGCGGAGCGTGACGGTCACATCGCTGCTCGCGGCGACGGTGGAGAGCGTGCGGGTCGCGCGCCGAACGTCGTCGAAGTCGGCGAGCGACATCGGGTACCCTGCGGCACCTCTCGCGACGTTCGATGCGTCCACCTGAACGAGGCGCGAGCCATCAGGGTAGGGAAGGATCGGGAACTCGATCGCCCGCAGGACGCCGAACACGGTGAGGTTCGCGCCGATGCCAATGGCGAGCGAGAGCACGGACGCCACTACGAGCCCAGGGGCCCTCGCGAGCGTTCGCCAGGCGTCGCGGATGCTGCGCGCTACGGCCGACACTGTTCCTCCTCGGAACCGAGAGGGCTGAAAGCGCCCTCGGGTTTGCTGGTGCGGGCGAGGCGGCCTCCAGGGCGCCTCACCCATCGCTCAGCAGTTACGTCCGAGACGGTCAGGCCGCTGCGTCAGAACTCTCCTCGGTGCGCGGAACGTAGCTTCCCACTGGCACTCGCATCGAGATCGCAAGCCGGTTCCAGCCGTTGATCGCAACGATCGCCGCCGTGAGGTTCGTGATCTCCAGCTCGGTGAAGTGCTCGCGCACCTCATCGTAGACGTCGTCTGGCGCGTGCGTCCTGCTGATCTCTGTGACCGCATCGGTCCATGCCAGCGCCGCCCGCTCGCGCGGGGTGAAGAACGGCGTCTCGCGCCATACCGGAACGGCGTAGAGTCGCTGCTCGGTCTCGCGCTCGAGGCGGGCGTCCTTCGTGTGCATGTCCACGCAGTACGCGCAGCCGTTGATGTACGACGCGCGAAGCTTGATGAGGTGCAGTAACGATGGCTCGAGTCCCGACGCGCGGACGTACCTCTCGAGCGCCAGGTGGGCGCGCACGGCGCCGGGCGCAGCGTTGGCGTAGTCGATGCGTGGTCGAAGAGTCGAGCTGGCCCCGGTATAGGGTGTTGTGGTCATTGTCGTCTCCCTGAGTTCGTAACAGGTCGAAGCGACCTGCACCCGCACAGACGGTCACGCGCTGCGGCTGTGACAGCGGGGAGTCGCGCTGTCACAGGGCGCGCCCCTGCCCCGTCTTTAGCTTTCATGACCATGATCTCTCACACGGATGCCTCACCGGTGGCCGAGTTCGAGCGGTATCGACCTCGGCTTTTCGGCATCGCGTATCGCATGCTGGGCGACGTGCACGAAGCTGAAGACCTCGTCCAGGAGACGTATCTCCGCTGGCACCAGGCTGATCGGGCCGAGATCGTGACGCCCGAGGCGTGGCTGGTGGCTGTGGTCACTCGACTCGCGATCGACCGGCTGCGCCGCGCGGAGACGGAGCGACTGCAGTACTTCGGGAGCTGGCTTCCGGAGCCGCTCGCCACGAGCTCGGACGCGCCCGACCGGAGCTCGGAGCTCGCATCGGATCTCTCGATGGCGTTTCTCGTGCTGCTCGAGCGGCTCGCGCCGGAGGAACGGGCGGCGTTTCTGCTTCGCGAAGTGTTCGACGTCGGCTACGATGAGATCGCGCGTGTCCTCGGCAAGAGCGAGCCCGCGTCGCGACAGATCGTGCATCGCGCGAAGACGCGTGTACGTGAGGGACGCGCGCGGTTCACGACGGATCCAGACGAGCAGCGCGCGCTCCTCGGCCGATTTCTCGAGGCGCTCGCCGCGCACGACAAGGATGCCGTGCTTGCCCTCTTCGCCCCCGACGCGACGTTCACGAGCGATGGCGGAGGCAAGGTGCCCGCGGTGACCAACGTGCTGACCGGCCGTGATCGCATCGCGCGGTTCCTGTTAGGCATCGAGCGAAAGTACCGTCTGCCGGTGGAGCATCGGATCGTCGAGCTCAACGGGCAGCCGGCGATCGTCACGACGCTTCACGGCACGATCGTCTTCACCACGGCGTTCGAGACGGATGGCACGCATATCATCGGCGTGTATCGTGTTCTCAACCCGGACAAGTTGGAGCACGTCCGCGCTCACCTCAGCGATGCGCTCCAGCCGCCGTCGACGATCATCGAATGACCGGTGACGTAGGAGGCGGCGTCGGAGCAGAGCCAGAGCACGGCCGCTGCAGCTTCCTCCGGCGTCCCGATGCGTCGCATCGGGACCATCGCCTGATACTGCGCCTCTACCTGCGTCGCGCCAGCGGGGTCGCCGCCTGACGCGGTGTGAAACACGCCCTCGAGCATGGGCGTGCGGAATGCGCCGGCGACGAGGGCGTTCACCCGGATGCCTGACGTCGCGTACTCCTGCGCGGCCGTCTTCGTGAACGCGAGAATGCCGGCTTTCGCCGCCGAGTAGAGTGACGCCTGCGCGGCGCCGCCGAGTCCGTTGAGCGATGAGGTGTTCACGATCGCGCCGCCACCGGGCGTCTGCGCGAGCATCTGCAGGATCTCCTGCCGCATGCACAGCCAGACGCTCTTGAGGTTGTTGTCGAGCGCCCGGTCGTACTCCTCCTCGGAGATATCCGCGACCATGCGGAAGGCGCCGTCGAGCGTCCCCGCGTTGTTGAACGCGTAATCGAGTCGTCCGTAGGCTTCGACGGTCTCGGAAACGAGACGGGCGACGTCGTGCGCGCGGGAGACATCACACGCGACGTACCGTGCCGTGCCGCCGGCCTCGGTGATCTCCCGCGCGACCGCTTCGCCACGCTCGGCGGTCCGTGATGCGATGACGACCCTGGCGCCCTGGCGCGCGAACGCGATCGCGGTGGCGCGACCGATGCCGGAGCTGCCGCCGGTTACGAGCGCGACCTGGTTGCTGAACGTTCCAGCGGTCATCGTGAGCTGTCCGGTTTGTGAGGAATCTTCGCCTGACGGCTCAGGATGACAGCCTGGGATTCACGCAACGATTTCGTCGAAGCTCTGCACGACCGGCTCGTCTTCCCTCGCCGGCTCAGGATTCCCGGGGCGCACGCAGAGCATCGTCTGGAAACCGGCCGCACGTGCGGCGAGCAGCTCGGCGTGCACGTCCGAGAGGAACAGCAGCTCCGCCGGGTCGTGTCGCAGCTCCGCCGCGATGTAGCGGTAGCTGTCGGCCGAGCGCTTCGCCCCGATCGTCGCGTCGAAGAACTGGTTGATGCGCGGCGTGAGGTCACCGGCAGGCGTGTGGCCGAAGATCAGCCGCTGCGCGAGCACGCTGCCTGACGAGTAGATCGCGACGTCGATCGATGACGTGCGCCAGCGCTCGAGCGCGGCCGGCACATCGGGAAAGAGCTCACCGCGCAACGTGCCGTCGGCGAAGCCCTGCTGCCAGATCATCCCCTGCAGCAGTTTGAGCGCCGGTGATTTGCGGTCGCGGTCCATGAGCCACAGAACGTACGGCTCGAGGTCCGCGGCGTTCCCCGAGCTCACGTCCGCTGGCAGCGGTGGTGGCGCGTCACCGCGCGCGATGTCCGCCGCGTGCTCCTCCCGCAGCTGCCGGTCCACCTCGGCGAGCAGGCCGGTCGTGCCGTGGCTCTTCAGAAACTCGCGGAGGTGGGTCCGCGCGTACGGGAAGAGCACGTCGTAGACGAACGAGATGGGCGTGGTCGTGCCTTCGATGTCGAGCACCACCCCCCGAACGCCGAGCGTGCCTAACGCGTACGTCACACCTGGAGTCCGGGGGTGACCCGGGCGGGCGGGATGTACGACGGACCGAAGCAGAGCGGCTGGAACTTCGCGTCCTCACCGCTTTCGGTGTAATGCGGCGTCCATCCCGACGGGTCCTGGAAGAGACGGATCGCGCGGATGCGCCGGTCGCCGCAGAGGTCGAACCAGTGGTGTGTTCCGCGCGGCACGCGAATCAGGTCGCCGGCTTCGACCTCGAGCGCGAACACAGGGCCGTCGGGGGGATGGATGTGGAACAGGCCGCGCCCCTCGACGATGAGGCGAACCTCGTCCTCGTCGTGCCAGTGCTCGCTCGCGAACCGCTTGAGCATCGCGTCGAGGTTCGGCGTCTCGGGCTTCACATCGATCACGTCGGCGACGACGTAGCCGCCGCGCTGCTTGAGCTCGTCGATCTTCGGCGCCCACGCGGCCAGGATCTCGTCGGACGTGGAGTCGGGCGTGAGCCCGGGGCCCGCACCCGCGCGCTCGTACTCGATCCCGCGCTCGGCCAGGTAGTCGCGGACTTCCGCCGCGTCGGTGATCGTGCGGTCTTCGTCAGGAACTCTGAGCAATGCCATGATAGCCCTCCCGTCCACTGTGCAACGAGGTGCGACCGACCGTTTCGAACAGGAACTCGAGGATTTCGACGTGGCGCACGGCGTCCGCGAGCGACTTGCCCCAGGTGTAGAGCCCGTGCCGACGCAGCAGCACGGCGTGGGCCGCTGGATGCTGGTCGAGCGTGGCGCGGAGCGCCCGGGACAGTCGCGTCATGTCCTGATCGTTGTCAACGATCGGGACCCATTCACGATGCTCGTGCGTACACACGCCGTCGAGCCCCTTGAGCATCTCGTACCCCTCGATCCCGAGCCCGCCGTTCAGGGCATGGCGGTCGGAGAGCATGGTCGCCCAGACCGAGTGCGTGTGGAGCACCGCGCACGCGGCTCGCCGTCGAACGATCTCGACGTGCAGGAGCGTCTCGGCCGACGGGCGTCCGGTGCCCGAAACGACGACGCCGTCCTCGCCGACATGCAGGATGTGCGACGGCTCGAGCGCGCCCTTGTCGAGCGAGCTCGATGTGATGGCGAGCCGCAGCGGGTCGTCGGAGACGACGGCGCTGAAGTTCCCGCTCGTGCCGAGAACCCAGCCGCGGGCGTAGAAGCGCCGGCCGACGGCGACGAGCTGATCGGCGATTGTAGGCCCGGTGACGTCGTCGGTAGCGTTAGGCATCGAGAGCGCCATACTCGCGGACGAACGCTTCAACTTTCGGGGGCATCGGGCCGTCCATTTCCCCGGCGTGGTCGACGAGGCCGCGGGCGCATTCACGGAGCCACGCGTCGCGGTCTTCAACCGACCTGTCGTCTGGTAGTGCCGCGAGGACCTGCTCGATGAGAATGAACCGGTCTTCCCACAGGGCTGACCCGGCGGACCGCATCTGCTCCTGCTGCACGCGTTGAACGTAGTCGAATAGCTCGATCATGCCGGCGGCTGTGTCTCGGTCGAATCGAGGGATCTCCCAGGCCCAGTGTCTCATTCGAGGCCAGCAGTCGCGACAGTACTGGCTCAGGCGCTCGATGTCACGAGTCACGAATGCGACGGTGCCGGTCTTTCCGCACTCGGCACACGTCGCGGCCGGATCGAGCGGTGACGGCGGCTCGAAACCGGTTGGGCCAAGCTCGACGCGCGTTGAGGACCTCCTCGCCGAGGGCACGAGCCCGTGCCGCTCGACGCGCCGCCCTTTAACGGTCGCTATGGACATGTTTCCGACTTGCTCCGTCCGCGCCGCCTCGACGGCGCGCGACACGGCAGCCGGCGGGGCAGGATGCTCGTCCACGACGGTGCAGAGTCTGCGTGCGAGATAGCGCCGTTGCTCGATTGGAGACGCGCGCACGGAGAACTCCCGTTCCTCGATTTCGCGAAGCTTTGCCGCGGCCATGAGCTCGCGACGCGGATCGCCGTCCATCATCACGATCCCGCCCACGACGTCCAACGCGTAGTGGTCCACATCTTCGGGCGTCAGGGTGCCAAGCCGAGCGCCGAGCGGGTCCCATTCGTTGATCAGGACATTTACCCCGAGCTCGAGCTGCTCGCGGGTTGGCCACGACCGACGCTCGAGGAAGTCGTCCTCGTCGAAGCGTTTGGATGGGGTTTGTGACCCGGGTGTTTGCGGAAGCGGAGCAGCCGCGGCGACGTGGTCACTGAGCCGCTTCGCGAACGCGTCATGCCCTAACGCCTCGGGCAGCGACCGAAGCCACGAGAGAAACTCGCCCGGCCCGAACCCCGTCCCGAGGGCGAGCCCGGGCGGGCGTCCGAGGTCGGCGCCCACGCGCCGAAGCTCGTCGAAAATCGCGCGGATTTCGTCGTCGGTCATGCGCTCCCGCACCGGTCGCGAGACTCTGCAACATAGCGCCCGGACTGCCGGCAGTCAGTCCGAGGGAGGCGACGACCGCCCTCGCCCGTCAACCCGGAGCCGGTCGAGCTGTCGTCCCGACGCGCGATGAGTAACGGCCAGGACGGAACCGTCGAGGTGGCAGACCAGTTCGTCGGCGACGCCCGGCACGATCGCCCGCGCGACCGAGTATGATGATGGGAGCGTAGGCTCGAACCCGGAGAGATGGCTGCACCATGTCCACCGATGCGGTCGCCGCGTCCGTAGCGTGATCGCCCTCGTGCGCGTAGCGGCGCTCGTTGTGGTGTCAGGCCTGGCGGCCTGCGGCAGCGACAGGCCCGCCGGGCCGGTCGAGCAGCTCGGCGCGGATGCGGAGACCTACTGGCCGGCGGCCTCGTGGCGGACGGCCACGCCGGCCGAGGTGGCCGTGGACGCGGGCGCGATCGACGATCTCGTCGGGCGGCTGCGCAACGGGTCGTTAGGCGCGGAGCACGCGCTCGTGATCGTGCGGAAGGGATACCTCATCGTCGACGAGTACTTCGCCGGCTGGACCCCGGACTCCGTTCACACCGAGCAGTCGGTCTCCAAGAGCGTGATGTCGCTCGTTACCGGCATCGCGATCGGGCGCGGCGACGTGCGCAGCGCGGACCAACCTCTCGTCGACCTGCTCGGCTCGTACGCGCCGATCGCGAACCTCGACGACCGCAAGCGTGCGCTGACCGTACGGGACGTGCTCACCATGCGCACGGGCTTGGACTGGAACGAGGATTCGTATCCCGGCTCTCCACTCGAGACGTTGAACAATCTCCGCTCCGACTGGATACGCTTCGTGATCGACCATCCGATGCGGGAGCAGCCCGGGACCCGCTGGCAGTACAACTCGGGCGGCGTCATCGCCCTCGGCGGCGCGGTCGGGATCGCGGGGCGCATGAACACGGCGGAGTATGCGCGCGAGCATCTGTTCCGGCCGATCGGGATCACGACGGACCGGTGGTATCGGGGGTTCCCGGACCTGCTTCCGCACACGGGAGGCGGGTTGTTCCTGCGTCCGCGCGATCTCGCTCGCGTGGGCTACCTCGTGCTGCGCCGCGGGCGGTGGAATACCACGCAAATCGTCCCCGAGTCGTGGATCACGGAGTCGACGCGACCGCTCGTGACGCCGACCTACCGGCTCGGCGGACGCACCTCGAGCTACGGCTATCTGTGGTGGCTCTACACGCTCGACGGCGGGCCGCCGACCGCGAGCACGACCGACATCGTGATTGGCGCATCGGGGGCGCAGGGGCAATGGCTCTTCGTCGTCCCGCGTCACGATCTGGTCGTTGCCATCAACGCCGGGATCACGAATGGGCCGGACCCTGCGCTCGACATGCTGTTCCGGAACATCCTGCCCGCAATGCGTTAGGCGGCAGCGGCGGCGCCACCGACCGCGCGATGACGTGGTCACCCCGCTACCCGGTGTCAGGGCGCGATGCAAGGAGAGCGGATCCCCAAGCGGGCGGGGGACGGCAGGGTTAACGCTCGGCCACGACTCCGGCTAACGTTCAGCGACCGCGCGTTCGACCATCGGACAACGACGGACTTCGTGGAACCACTTCGCTATACCGGCGGCCGGCTCGACCGGGTCGCCAGGCTCCGGCAGGATGACGACTGGGTGTCGGCCGCCTTTGTCGGCGACGACGCGCAGGCCGTGGTCGTCTGCAACGACGAGAATCTCGTGGCGGGATCGACGAGCGGCGAGGAGCGCCTACGGGCCGGGCTGGTGCCGCTGTCGCTCGTTCGCGATCGCCTTCCGGCGGACTCCTTCACGTGGGCGCTGCTCGGTCTGGACGGCACGACGCCCGTGTTCGCCGTCGACCTGCCGACGGACGCACTCGCAGCGCTGCCCGAGCTCGCGGATGCCGGTCGGTTCGTGGACATCCGGAAGGTCGGCGCGCTCGTTCCCATGGCTGACGCCGCGCTCCTCGCGTATGCGCGCGCGCTCCTCGGATGGCATCGACGTCAGCGGTTCTGTAGCTCCTGCGGTGCGCCGACCGATCCGCGTCAGGCAGGCCATGTGCGCCGCTGCCGGAACGCCGAGTGCGCTGCGGACGTGTTCCCTCGAACCGATCCGGTGGTGATCGCGCTCGTCACGCATCGACGCGAGCACGACGGGGTGGTGCGCTGCCTGCTCGGTCGCCACGCGCGGCTCCCGCGCGGCGTCTACTCGATCCTCGCCGGCTTCGTCGAGCCGGGCGAAAGCCCCGAGGAGGCGGTCGCGCGCGAAGTGCGTGAGGAATCGGGGGTGGACGTCACGGACGTCCGCTACGTTGCCGCGCAGCCGTGGCCGTTCCCGTATTCACTGATGATGGGGTTTCGCGCGACCGCGACGACGGACGACATTGTGCGCGATGGCGATGAGCTCGAGGATGCGCAGTGGTTCACGGCCGCCGAGCTCGCCGCGTTCGGCGAGTGGGATGACGAGTCGGCGACCTACCGTCTCCCGCGCCGCGACAGCATCGCGCGCGTGCTGCTCGACGAGTGGCTTGCGGAATCCGGCTTGAAACCTTGAACCGACCCACACGCGTGGTGCGCCGATACTAACTGCGACGCAGAATTCGCAGACCAGAGCCGGCCGGCGCGGACGCCGAGGACGCAGATGGGATCGTTGGTCACACCCTGCCGGCGACGTTGCGGACGATGGTTTCATACATGAGGGGAACGGCCCCCCGGATCCACTACCCGACAGGTCGTTCCCCTTCAATTCACTTCAACGGTCGTCCGCAGGAGTGATCGGCAGGGCGGCTGGTGGTGTCGATCTGCGTAATCTGCGCCTCGCCGTTCCTGCGTATTCTGCGTCGCAGTCCGTTTCGCCTCCGGTCGTTCGCCGCCTAACGCCGAGGCCAGACGACCCCCTGATTGCGCGCCACGGCGCCAACGCCTTTGTAGGTGAACTTCTGCAGCCGCTTCCCCTCGTACGTCTCGGTCGTGAAGATGTTGCCGCGCGAATCGGTCGCAATGCTGTGCACGGCGAAGAACTGACCGGGCTGCCGGCCACCGTCGCCGAACTGCGTCAGGACCTGGAGCGACTGACGGTCGATGACGTAGATGCGCTCGTTCTTCCCGTCGGCGAGGTAGATGTAGCGCTGCTGCGGGTCCCGCGAGAACGCGATGTCCCACACCGAGCCGTCGCCTAACGTGCGCGGCGCGATCCGCTGCTCCTTCACGAACGAGCCGTCCTTGCGAAAGACCTGAATGCGGTCGTTCGGGCGGTCGCAGACGTACACGAACCCGTCGTTCGATGGCTCCGCGCAATGCACCGGCGTGCGGAACTGGCTATCGGGTGGCGCGTCCGGGTTGTACGCGGGCATCTGTTTGTCGTCGGGCTTGTTGCCGTACGCGCCCCAGAACCGCCTGATCTTGCCCGTACCCATGTCGATCACGGCCACGCGACGATGCCGGTAGCCGTCGGCCACGTACGCTTCGCCCGCTTTCACGTCGAAGG
>Ga0075420_100003259_pt1 | contig 14170 bp, 16 predicted proteins | sample SoiMetdeltSBSDD4_FD_75296 | JGI IMG/M metagenome (GOLD analysis project Ga0075420, IMG submission 75296) | Bulk soil microbial communities from a Populus tree surrounding site in Tennessee, USA - Soil MetaG P. deltoides SBSDD4 | ecosystem: Environmental > Terrestrial > Soil > Tree plantation... | reverse complement strand
CTCGCTGAGCCCGCTGCGGTTGCGGATCGGCAGCGTCGCGACGCGGACTCCGGTGCGGCCGATGAACAGCTCGAGCGCTCGCACGCTCGGCGCATCGATGTCGAGGTCGTCGCGTGTGGCGTCGCCGATCAGCACGGTCCCGGGCCGCCCGGGCGGCGGCGTCAGGCGCTGCGCGCGACGAACCCACTCGACCGACCAGCGCACGCCGAGCGCCCACGCGGCGCTGTCGTCGCCTTGGCGGCGGGCGAGCTCCGCGAGCGACGGGAGCAGCACCTCTTCGACCGTGCGCTCGACGGAGCGCATCGCGAGCGCGGCCTCCATCGCGCTGTCCGCGCGCTCGGGCTCGAACGCCGCCAACGCACCGACGAGGATGTGGGTGTCGCCGCGCAGTGACTCGCGTGCACGGGACACCGCCGACGAGATCGAGAGACCGTCGCGCAGCGCGTCACGCAGAGCCGCCACTTCGCCGTACACATACACGCGGTGCTTACCCGGCGTCCGCTGCGGTTTCGGGTACCCGAAGCGCCGCTCCCATGCACGGAGCGTGTTGGCGCTGACGTTCAGCAGCGCCGCAGCTTCACTGGTTTTCAGCGTACGCACGAGCGGAAAGGGAGCACTTTTCGGGAAGTCTAACCACCTTTAGGTGGCTTGGTGGACATCTTGCACCCTAAACCTGTGCGCTTTGGCGGCCGAGATATGAAGCATGAACAAGCATATTGCTCGCCTCATGCCCGCGGCCCTCGTGGTCTCGGGCCTCATCGCTGCGTTCGGCGGCTTCTTCACCGGCCGCTAGACACCATCTGCGCACCTCCCTGGCTCGCGTCCTCGCCTTTTGAGAAGGTCTGGACGTGAGTCAGGGAGGACATGCGCGCGCCGCACATACGGCATCGCTCGTCGGCCTCCTCGGCGGGTTCCTCTGGTTTGCCCTGACGGCGGACAGCCGACTCGGCGACCCTCTCTTCTTCGTCCTCGTCGGCATCACGGTCGGCGCGGCGCTGCTGACGACCCGCGTCGACGGCACCTTGATGGTGTCGGCGACGTTCACGGCCTCGATGCTCGCCGTCGCCTTCCTCGGGCCGGCGGCCGCGTTCGCGATCGTCGCGATTGCCGAGCTCGTCGAATGGGCGGTCGAGCGCTACCGCCCGACGGCGCTGGCAATGAACATCGCCGTCACCGGCATCCCGAACCTGATCGGCGCGACGATCTTCCCGCACGTGTCCGGTGGCGACGACACAACCGTGCGCTTCGTCGCGGTACTCGCGCTGATCGCGATCGGCGAGCTGGTACTCAACTTCGTCTCGGTCAGCACGATCCTCGCGCTGCGAGACGGCCGCCCGGTCTTGCCGGCGCTGCGCCCCCCGCGCGACTTGATTCCGCCGCTGGCGCTCAACGTCGCGCTGATCGTGACGCTGGCCGAGGTCTACGCGCAGTTCGGCCTGGCGACGATCAGCTTCGCCGGGCTGATCGTCGTCGCCTTCTCGTACATGGCGCGGCTCGTCGCACAGGCGCGCGAGCGGGCCCGCGCGTACGCGGCGCTCTCATGGGGCGTCCTCAGCGGTCTGCTGCGGGCGCTCGACGAGCGTGACGAGCGTGCGGCGCGACACGGCGCCGCGGTCGCCCGCTTTTCACGCGACATCGCCAGCGCCCGCGGCCTCAGCCCGCGCGACCAGGAACTCGCCCACACGGCGGGGCTCCTGCACGACATCGGCCGCTTCGCGCTGTCCGACCGCGTGATGGAGCGCGGCACAACGCTGATCGACCCGGATTGGAAGTCGATCCGGCGCCACCCCACGATCGGCGCCGACCTGCTGCGCGACGTCGGCCTCTACGGACCGGTGGCGTCGATCGTGCGAGCGCACCACGAGCGCTGGGACGGCCGCGGCTACCCCGACGGCCTCGAAGGCGAGGAGATCCCCGAGATCGCGCGGATCGTCGCCGTCGCCGAGGTCTACGACACGCTGACCGCACCCGACACGTACCGCACCGCGATGACCTCCTTCGAGGCCTTGACCGAGCTGCGTCGAGTGGCCGGCACGCAGCTCGACCCCGAGGTCGTCGAGTCGCTCGCGACGGTGCTCGCCGGGCGCGACACCGATTACCGCCACGCGGGCGACGCCGACTACGACCGCGAGCTCGACATCCTGCGACGTATCGACGAGGCCTCGTCCGGAAGCAGCTAGCGGCCGTCAGGCCGTGTTGGCGGGCGGCCACACGTGTGAGCCCGCGACGTGTCCGTTCGTCACGCCCGCGTCGTGCAGGCCCTCGGCGCGCGGCTCGTCGTGATGGCGATGCACGTCGTCGCCGAAGCCTTCGTCACCGGCGCCGTGGCGGGCCGGAGCGCCGGTCTCGAGCGACTCGAGGAACTCGTCGAGCTGCTGGACGCTGAAGCGCCGCTGGCCGCCGGGCGTGCGATAGCTGCGCAGGTAGCCCAGATCCGACCAGCGCCGGATCGTCGAGAGCGACACGCCGAGGCGACGGGCCGCCTCTGACGTCGTGTAGCCCAGTTTGCGAGTGTTGATGTTCATGCGCACTTGTACGGAGGTTTCGTACCGTTTCCCGAGGCTCGTTGCAGCTTTGCGCAGCTTTCCGGCGCAGAGAGGGCAGCGGGGTGCGACGATGCTGCAGGTATGGGCAGGCTCGACGCACTCGACCTCAAGCTGAAACTCAGCGCCGACGAGGAGGCGCGGCGGCTCGAGACCGGCGGCGCACGCCTCGCGCACCTGCGCCTGACGCTCGCCGGGCTGCTGCCGTTCGGCGACGGGACCACGCGCCCAGGACCGGCGCTGTGCCTCGTCTTCGAAGGCTGGGATGCGAGCGGCAAGGGCGGCGCGATCAAGCGCCTCTCGTGGCCGCTCGATCCACGAGCGGTGCGCTACTCCTCCTACGGACCGCCGACCGCCGACGAGCTTCGGCACCACTACCTGTGGCGATTCACGGCGGCCCTGCCGGGCTGGGGCGACATGACCGTCTACGACCGCTCGTGGTACGGCCGTGTGCTCGTCGAGCGCGTCGAGGCGCTCGCGACGGAGAAGCAGTGGCGTCGCGCCTACGACGAGATCAACGGCTTCGAGCGCGGCCTCACGGACGGCGGCACGATCATCGCCAAGTTCTGGCTCCACGTCAGCCCCGAGGAGCAGCTCGAGCGCTTTCTCGAGCGCGAGAAGGATCCGGTCAAGCAGTACAAGCTCACCGACGCCGACTGGCGCAACCGCGAGCGGCGCGCCGACTACGAGGTCGCCGTCGAGGAGATGCTCGAGCGCACCGACACGAAGCGCGCGCCGTGGGTGCTCGTCGAGGCCAACTCGAAGAAGTGGGCGCGCGTGAAGGTGATGGAGTCGACGGTCGCCGCGATCGAGGCGGGAATGCGGCACCACGGCTTCGAGCCGCCGGCGCCGCTGCACGCCGGCGACTGAGCGTGGCGCCCCGTACGATCCGGGAGTGCGACGGCTTGCACTCCTCGCCGGTCTGGCACTCGGGGCATGCGGCAGCAGCGAGCCCGCTGCCGTCTCCGGCGCCTGCGAGGAGTCGCCCGCGGCGATCCTGGACGCCCTCCGCGCGGCGCCCGGCGACGTCCGGCTGGGCGACGGAACGCCGCTCTCGGCCTGCGTCTCGCACGCCCGCGACGACGGAGCGATCCAGCAGATCGGGTTCACGCTGACGCCGGCGGCGCTCGAGCTCGCCGACAGGCGAACGACGACCGCGGCGCGGCAGCTCGGCTTCCTCGTCGGCGCCGCGCATCGTGGCGGCCACCAGACGAACAACGTTCACGCGCAGCTGCTGCGAAGGCTCGACGGGATCGCCGCTCGCGTCGGCGAGACGCGGCTCGGCCCTGCCATGCGCCGCGGGATCGCCGCCGGCGAGGACCACGGATGAGACTGCGCCTGTGGCACGCCCCCGACGGCACCAGGGTCGCCTACCGCGAGGCCGGCCGCGGGCCCGCGATCGTGCTGCTGCACTCGTGCGGGCTCAGCCACCGCGAGCTCGAGCCCGTCGTCGAGCACCTCGACGACCGCTTTCGCGTCGTCCTGCCGGACCTGCCGCTGCACGGCGACTCCGAGGACCGGCCGCGGCACCCGTACTCGCCCGACTGGTTCGCCGACGTGATGGCCGGGTTCTGCGTCGACGTCTGCGGCCCCCGGCCGCTCGTCGGCGGCCACGGCATCGGCGCCGAGATCCTGCTGCACGCCGCGAGCACGGGCCGGCTCGAGCCCGAGCGGCTGGTGCTGATGCCCAACCGGCTGCATCGGCGCGCGACGCGCCCCCTGGCGCGAGGGGCGTGGCGGCTCGCGGCGCGCACGGCCGCCGTGCCCGGCCTCGACCGGGCGCTCGCCCACGCGGCGCACATGGCGATCCGCCCGAGCGCCGGGCCCTGGCTCTCGGCGAGCGCGAACCCGGACGCGCGCGACCTCGTTCGCCACGCGTTTGCCGACGTCGGCGGTAACGCCCAGCTCGCGCGCTCCTGGGCGCGCTTCGCGCGCAGCTGGCCGTCCGCCGCCCGCTACGACCTGCTCGAGCGCTACGCAGCCGTCGCCGCGCCGACGCTGCTGCTGTGGGCCGACCGCGACAAGCTGCACCCGATCGAGCCGGCACAGCAGGCGTTCGACCTGCTGCCGAACGCCGACCTGCGCGTCCTCGACGACACCGGCTTCCTGATCGCCTACGACGACCCGGTCGGCGTCGCCCGCGAGCTCGCCGCGTTCCTCGTCTGACGGCCGGCTCGCCGAACGCCGCCGTACGGCAGGCTGCAGGCGGCATTCCATAGGCTGAGGGACATGACAACGACTGATCAGGCCGCCCAGCTGTGGGGCGGAGAGACGACCAAGGCGATCGCCAACTTCCAGATCTCGGGTGAGCGCGTACCGCTCCCGGTGATCCACTGGCTCGGCCGGATCAAGGGCGCCGCCGCCCAGGTCAACGCCGAGCTCGGGCTCGTCGACGCCGCGATCGGCGAACGCGTCGCCGCCGCAGCGACCGAGGTCGCAGAGGGCCGCCACGACGAGCAGTTCCCGATCGACGTCTTCCAGACCGGCTCGGGCACGTCGTCGAACATGAACGCCAACGAGGTCATCGCGACGCTCGCCGGCGAGGGAGTCCACCCGAACGACCACGTCAACTTCGGCCAGTCCTCGAACGACGTCTTCCCGTCCGCGGTCCACCTCGCCGCGCTCGATCAGGCGACGAACACGCTGCTGCCGGCGTTGGCGCGGCTCGAGCGTGCGTTCGCCGACAAGGCCGAGGCGTTCGCCGACATCGTCAAGTCCGGCCGCACGCACCTGATGGACGCCGTCCCCGTCACGCTCGGCCAGGAGTTCGCCGGCTACGCCGCGCAGATCCGCCTCGGCGCCCGTCGCGTGACCAACGCGCTGCCGCAGGTCGCGCAGATCCCACTCGGCGGGACGGCGACCGGCACCGGCCTCAACACGCATCCGGAGTTCGCCGAGCGCGTGCGCGCGCTGCTGACCGAACAGACCGGGCTCGCGATCTCCGCCCCCGAGGACCCGTTCGAGGCGCAGGGCAACCGCGACGCGCTCGTCGAGCTCAGCGGCGCGCTCAAGGTCATCGCCGTGTCGCTGACGAAGATCGCAAACGACCTCGCGCTGATGGGCTCCGGCCCCCGCGCCGGGATCGGCGAGCTGTTCCTGCCCGAGCTGCAGAAGGGCTCGTCGATCATGCCGGGCAAGGTCAACCCCGTGCTGCCGGAGGTCGTGCTCCAGGTCGGCGCGCAGGTGATCGGCAACGACACCGCGATCACGGTCGGCGGCCTCCAGGGCAACTTCGAGCTCAACGTGCGGATCCCGCTGATCGGCCGCAACCTGCTGCAGTCGATCCACCTGCTCGCGACCGCGAGCGAGGCGTTTGCCGAGAAGTGCGTCGAGGGCATCGAGGCCAACGAGGCCGGCTGCAAGGCGAGCGCCGAGGGCACGCTCGCCGCGGCGACGGCGCTGAACGGCTACATCGGCTACGACAAGGCCGGCGCGATCGTCAAGGAAGCGGCTGCGTCGGGGCGCAACCTGCGCGAGGTCGCGCTCGAGCAGGGCGTCGACGCGGCAACCTACGAGAAGGCGATGGATCTGCGCAAGATGGCGCAGGGTGGCTTGGTCTAGACCGATCCATCCAACCGTCATCGTGTACGCTTGTACGTGATGACGAACAACGCGGTCGCGACATTCGCTGCGCACGCCCCGGGGTACGACGCCCAGCGCCGGCGTCTCGTGCCCGGCTACGACGCCTTCTACGGCAGCGTGCTTGAGGCGCTCGACGAGCTCGGCGGGCCGCCGAAGCGGATCCTCGAGCTCGGCGCCGGGACGGGGCTGCTCAGCGCGATGCTCGCCGACGCGCAGCCGCAGGCCGAGCTGACGCTGACCGACGGAGCGGCGCCGATGCTCGACCAGGCCCGGGCGGTCCTCGGCGACCGGGCGCGCTACTACGTCGCCGACCTGCGCGAGCCGTTCCCGGGCGGCGACTTCTGCGCCGTCGTCTCGGCGCTCGCGATCCATCATCTCGACGACGACGCCAAGCGTGACCTGTTCGCCCGCGTTCATGCGGCGCTGAGGCCGGGCGGCGTCTTCGTCAACGCCGAGCAGGTGCTGGCGCCGACGCCACAGCTGGAGCGGGACGACGTCGCCTGGCACCGCGAGACCGCGGCCTCGCTCGGCGCGACGGCGGACGAATGGGCCGCCGCGCTCGAGCGGATGCGCCACGACCAGTCGGCGACGGTCGAGGCGCAGCTGACGTGGCTCCGCGAGGCGGGCTTCGCCGACGTCGACTGCCGCTTCAAGCTGCGGCGCATGGCCGTGCTCTACGCGCGCCGCTGAGCCGCGCGGTCTCGTCCCGGGCGCATCGCCGATGTAGGCACAGGCCGGTCGGCGTCGAACAGGGCTCTGGCGACGCCGGATCCGCGTCGTTGACCGCTGCCCCGTGTTCGACCGTCAGATGGATACCCGCAAGCACGCGCTCAAGGCTGCCGCCGTCCTGATGGGCGCGGTGGCGCTTCTTCCCGGCACGGCCGCCGCCGCCGGCACGAAGAGGCTCGTGATCACCGGCTCCGGATTCGGTCACGGCGTCGGCATGAGCCAGTACGGCGCCTACGGCTACGCGCAGCACGGCGCCGACTACCGCGCGATCCTGGCCCACTATTACACGGGCACCACGCTGCAGCCGGTCGGAGCGGTACGCACCGTGCGCGTGCTGCTGAAGACGAGCGGGAGCGCCCGTTTCAACGGCTCGTCGAGCACCGTCGCGGGGCAACAGCTCGACCCGGCGAAGACGTACACCGCCGTGCCCAGCGGCGCGACGCAGGTCGTCCTGCGCGACGCGACCGGCGCGACCGTCGCGACGACGCCGTCGCCGCTGCGCGTCAGCGGCACCTCGGCCTCACCGCTGCTGCTGCGCGGCAAAGCCGCGAACGGGACGAGCGAAGGTCGCTACCGCGGCGCGCTCGAGTTCCGGCCGACGCCCGCCGGGCGGCTGCTGACGATCAACGCGGTCGGCCTCGAGAACTACGTCCGCGGCGTCGTCGGCGCCGAGAGCCCCTCGACCTGGCCCGCCGCTGCACTCGAGGCGCAGGCCGTCGCCGCGCGCACCTACGCGATCACGACCGCGAAGGCCGTCACCAACGGCTTCGACCAGTTCGCCGACACCCGCTCGCAGGTCTACACGGGGATCAAGGCCGAGACGCCGGCGACCGACGCCGCCGTCACCGCGACGAAGGACCAGGTCGTGGCCTACAACGGCGTTCCCGCCGTCACGTTCTTCTTCTCGACGTCGGGCGGCCGCACGGAGAACGTCGAGAACGCCTTTCCGGGAGCGAACCCGTCGCCGTGGCTCGTCAGCGTCGACGATCCCTACGACGACCTCTCGCCGGTCCATCGCTGGACGGTGACGAAGACGCTCAAGTCCGCGACGCACCAGCTCGGCGATCTCGTCAAGGGCTCGCTGACCTCGATCCGCGTCGTCAAGCGCGGCGTCTCGCCGCGCGTGATCACCGCCGATGTGATCGGCACCGGCGGCACGACGCGTGTCACCGGCACGCAGCTGAAGGCGCGGCTGAACCTGCGCGACACGTGGGCGACGTTCAAGGTCGTCGACGGCAACGGCAAGACGGTCAAGCCGGGCGGCTCGACGACGCCGACCACACCGACGACACCCACGACCCCGACAGGCGGCGCCGGCACCACGCCGACGACCACTGTTCCTCCGACGACGACCGGCGGCGGCGCCGTCGTCGGCGGGCAGCCGCCGACCGGCGGCAGCGGCACAGGTGGCGGCGCGGGCGCACCGTAGGCTGTCGCGCGTGACGGTCCCACCCGCCCCGCTGCTGGCCGTCGACGGGCCGTCGCTGATGTACCGCGCGTTCTTCGCCCTGCCGGCGTCGATCGCCGATGACGCCGGACGGCCGGTCAACGCGCTGCTCGGCAGCGCCAACCAGATCCTCTGGGCGATCGAGCGCCATGCGCCCCGAGCCGTCGTCGTCTGCTTCGGCGCCGAGGCCGCCGTCTACCGCAAGGAGCTCTACGAGCCCTACCACGCCGCCCGCCCGCCGATGCCGGCGGAACTGGAGCACCAGTGGCGCCGCGCCCCCGCCTTCTACGAGGCCTTCGGCTGGTCGGTGATCGACCACGACACGCTCGAGGCCGACGATCTGCTCGGCTCGCTGGCGGCGATCGAGACCGACGCCGGCGGCAGCGCGCTGCTGTTCACCGGCGACCGCGACATGTTCCAGTGCGTCGGCGAGCACGTGCAGGTGCTCTATCCCGGCGGCAAGGACGGCCCGGCGCTGATCGACGCCGCCGAGGTCCGCGCCCGCTACGGCGTCCGGCCCGAGCAGGTGCCGGACTTCATCGCGCTGCGCGGCGACCCGTCCGACGGCCTGCCCGGAGCCAAGGGCATCGGCGAGAAGACCGCGAGCGAGCTGCTGCGCGTCCACGGCACGCTCGAAGCCGCGATCGCCGGCGCCGCGGGCGAGCGCCCGCGCGTCACCGCCGCGCTGCGCGACCAGGCGATGGAGCTGCGCGCGTTCAAGGAGATCGCCTCGCTCGTCCATGTCCCGCTGGAGCGCCCCGGCGACCGGCCGACCGACTTCACGGCCGCCGCCGCCGCGGCGCGCGAGCTGGGGATGCGGCGGCTCGCCGAGCGCCTCGACGGCCTCGCCTCGGCCTGAGCGACGCGAGCGACCCGCTACGGCGTGAACTTGACGGTGATCACGTCGCCGTCGGCCATCACGTAGTCGCGGCCCTCGAGCCGCAGCACGCCGCGATCGCGGGCGCCCGCGTAGCCGCCGGCGTCGACGAGCTCCCGCCAGCCGATGACCTCGGCGCGGACGAAGCCCTTCTGGATGTCCGAGTGGATCTGGCCCGCCGCGTGCCACGCGGTGAGCCCGTCGCGCAGGTGCCACGACTGGGCGATCGTGCCCTCCCCGGCGGTGAAGAACGAGTTGAGCCGCAGCAGCGCGAACGCTCCCTGCGCGACACGGTCGAGGCCCGACTCGCTCAGCCCCAGATCGGCCCGCATCGCCGCGGCGTCGTCCTCGTCGAGCTCGGACAGCTCGGCCTCGAGCCGGGCCGACACCGCCACCGCTCCGGCGCCCGCCGCCGCGGCGTGCGCCGCGACCGCCTCGGGGACGGAGGCGTTGGGCGAGTCCTCGTCGACGTTGGCGACAAACAGCACGGGCTTCGCCGTCAGCGGCGAGAGGTTGCGCAGCGCCTGCGGCGCGGCCTCGGGGACCGGCACGGTGCTCACCGGGCGCGCCGCCTGCAGCGCGGCGATCACGTCGCGCAGCCAGCCCTCCTCGGCCGCGGCCTCGCGGTCACCGCCGCGCGCCAGCTTCTGGACGCGCTCGAAGCGCCGCTCGGCCTGCTCGAGGTCGGCGTAGATCAGCTCGGTCTCGATCGTCTCGATGTCGCGCAGCGGATCGACGGAGCCCTCCGAGTGGAGGATCGAGTCGTCGGTGTGCGCGCGCACGACGTGGACGATCGCGTCCGTCTCGCGGATGTTGGCGAGGAACTTGTTGCCGAGGCCCTCACCTTCGGACGCTCCGCGCACGAGACCCGCGATGTCGTGGAAGTCGATCGTGTCCCAGACGACGCTCGAGGCATGCAGCAACTCGGCGACGGCGGTCATCCGCTCGTCGCGCACGGGCACGACGGCGATGTTCGGCTCGATCGTCGTGAACGGGTAGTTGGCCGCCTCGGCGCCGGCCTTCGTCAACGCGTTGAACAGCGACGACTTGCCCGCGTTGGGCATGCCGACGATCCCGACCTTCATCGTGCCAGCGCCGTTCCGAGCACGGCGCCTGCGAGGACGTCGGACGGGTGATGGACGCGCAGGTAGAGCCGCGACGCGGCGAGCCCCGCCGCGAGCGCGTAGAGCGGGATCGCCGGAGCGCCGAGGCGAGCAAAGCTGCGTGCCCCGCAGAACGCCGTCGTCGCGTGCGCCGACGGGAACGACAGCGTGCTCAGCGTCCGTGCGCGTGCGTCCGCGGGCCTGCCGCGGCGAACGATCACCTTGATCGCCTGGTTGACGCCGTAGGCCAGGGCCACGCGCCGCGCGCCGGCGAGCCATTCGCCACGGCGCGCACCGTCGACCGCCGCGCCGGCGACGCCGATCGCGAGCCAGACCGCTCCATGCTCGCCGAGCTTGGAGAAGCGAGCGACGCTCAGAGGGACGTCTCGCTGCATCGGCGCGCGAGCGCTAGATCCCGAAGCCGACGCGGTGCTCGCTGCGCTCGGTGCGGACGTAGAGGACCTTGTCGAGGTTGATCCGCGATGTGCCGTCGTCGGCCTCGACGTCGGCCCAGCCGCCGTCCGGCAGCTTCTTCAGCAGGGTGTCGAGCTGCTCGGAGCTGATCCGCAGCGACAGACCGCCGCCGAAGAACCCGATCGTGACCTTCTCCATCTCTGTGTCACCTCGTGGCATCGAATGTTGTCGTTCCGGTCCGCGCGCGACTCAGCCGCGCGCGGGCTCGGTGATCTCGGTCAGCACGCCGCCCATCGACGACGGGTGAAGAAACGCCACGCGCGAGTTGCGCAGGCCGGGCCGGGGCCGCTCGTCGATCAGCGTCACGCCGGCGGCCTTGAGCCGGGCGAGCTCGGCCTCGATGTCGGTCGTCCGGTACGCGACGTGGTGCACGCCAGGGCCGCGCGCGGAGAGGAAGCGCCCGACCGGCGTGTCGGCGCCGAGCGGGGCGAGCAACTCGACGTGGCTGTCGCCGACGTCGAGCAGGATCGCCTCGACGCCCTGGCTCTCGAGCGTCTCGCGGTGCGAGACCTCGAGCGCGAGGTCACGCCCGTAGCGCGCGAGCGCCGCGTCGAGATCGTCGACCGCGACGCCGACGTGGTCGATCCGATCGAGCATCGCCCGGGAGGCTAGTGATCGTCAGCCGCAGATCTCGCGCGCGGCGTGCTCGAAGAAGTCCGCGGCGAGCTCGACGTCGCGTACGTCGATGCGCTCGTCGGCGCCGTGCACCAGCGGCGCGCTCTCGTACAGCGACATGTGGCGCTGCGGGAAGAAGCCGTAGGCGACGCAATCGGGGAACGTCGCCCGCCACGTCCGCGAGTCGGTGAACCCCGGCAGGATCGTCGGCACGCTGCGCGCGCCCGGATCCACCTGCTCGACCCAGCGCGAGATCACGTCCATCAGCGGGCTCTCGAGCGCCGACGCGTTGCCCGCGACCTGCTCGGTGAACTCGATCCGGTAGCGCCGTGACCCGTCCGGCTCCGTCGGCGAGCCGAGGACCTCGGCGATCCGGGCCTCGGCCTCGGCGCGGCCGAGGCCCGGCGGGACGCGGCAGTCGACGGTGACCTCGGCGCGAGACGGCAACACGTTGATCTTGTCGCTGGCGTGCACCTTCGTCGGCGCGAAGGTGACGCCGAGCATCGGCTCGACGATCACCGCCAGGCGCTGGTCGCGCTCGGCCAGCTCGTCATACGTGACGCCGAGCCCGTCGAGCATCGCCTGCGGCGCCGCCGTGACGTCGTACGACGGCGTCACCGCGCCGAGCCGCTCGATCAGCGGCGCCAGCTTCAGCAGCGCGTTGTCACCCATCTTCGGCATCGACGCGTGCCCGGCGACACCGTCGGCGATGACCTTGAAGCGAAAGACGCCCTTCTCGGCGACGCAGACGCCGTAGACGCGGTCCTCACCGAACGGGATCACGGCGCCGGCGCCCTCGTTGAGCACGTAGTCAGCACGCACCAGCTCGGGGTGCTCGGCGCAGATCCACTGCGCGCCGTCGGCGCCACCGGTCTCCTCGTCGACGAGCACGACGAGCAACAGGTCGCCCGTGCCGCGCCACCCGGCCGCCGCCAGCCGCAGCACGGCGCTGACCTCGGCCGCCGTCTGCGACTTCATGTCGATCGCCCCGCGGCCCCAGACGAAGCCGTCAGCGACGTCTCCCGACCACGGATCGTGGCTCCACTCGGCCGCGTCGGCGAGCACCGTGTCGACGTGCGACAGCAGGCACAGCGTCGGGCCGCCCCCGGTGCCGCGAAGCCGGGCGACGAGGTTCGGCCGCTCGCGCGTTCGGCCGACGAGCGTGACGTCGAGGCCCGCGCCCTCGAGCAGCCCCGCGAGATGCTCCTGCGCGGCACGCTCGTTGCCGGGCGGGTTGACGGTGTCGAAGCGAATCAGGTCCTGCAGCAGCGCCACGGCGTCGGCCATGGCGCAGCAGGCTACGGAATGGGATCGCTGCCCGCCGATCCAGGCCCGCCCAGGCGTGATACTCCAACGCATGCCCGACCAGCTGTTTCCCGTCGACGATGGAGCGGGTGGGACCGAATCGTCGGCGGCCGAGCTCGCGGCGATGCCGCTGCCGGCGCGGATGCGGCCGCGCGAGCTCGCCGAGGTCGTCGGCCAGGACCACGTGCTCGGACCCGACGGCGCGCTGCGGCGAGCGATCGACGAAGGGCGGCCCTTCTCGATGGTCCTCTACGGGCCGCCGGGCAGCGGCAAGACGACGCTGGCGCGGATCGTCGCGACGGCCGCCGACGCCGCGTTCGAGGAGCTCAGCGCGGTGCAGGCCGGAGCGACCGAGGTCCGGGGCGTGCTCGACCGCGCGCGCGAGCGGCGCAAGGGCGGCCGCGGCACCGTCTTCTTCCTCGACGAGATCCACCGCTTCAACAAGGCCCAGCAGGACCGCCTGCTGCCGGCCGTCGAAGAGGGGCTCGTGACGCTGATCGGCGCGACGACCGAGAACCCGTACTTCGAGGTCAACGCGGCGCTGCTGTCGCGCGCCCGCGTGATCGAGCTGCAGCCGCTCGGCGCCGCCGAGGTCGCGCTTCTGCTGCGCCGGGCGGTCGAGCGGCGCGAGGTCGGTGCCGAGATCGACGACGACGCGCTTGCGTTCCTCGCCGAGCGCGCCGACGGCGACGCCCGCACGGCGCTCGCAGCGCTCGAGCTCGCCGCCGAGACGAGCGGCGCGACGGGGCGCGTGACGCTGGCGCAGGCACAGGACGCGCTGCAGCAGCGCGCGGTGCTCTACGACAAGGGCGGCGACCGCCACTACGACCTGATCTCGGCCTGGATCAAGTCGACGCGCGGCTCGGACCCCGACGCCTCGCTCTACTACCTGGCGGTGATGATCGAGGGTGGCGAGGACGCGCGCTTCATCGCCCGGCGGATGGTGATCCTCGCGTCCGAGGACGTCGGCAACGCCGACCCGCAGGCGCTGCAGGTCGCCGTCGCGACCGCGCATGCCGTCGAGCACGTCGGCATGCCCGAGGCGGTTCACGCGCTGGCGCAGTGCGCGATCTACCTGTCGCTGGCGCCGAAGTCCAACGCGGCCTATGCAGCGATCGCCGCGGCGCGTGCCGAGGTCCGCGAGCACGGCGCCCGCAACCCGCCGTCGGCGCTGCGCAGCGCCGCCTACCCGGGCGCGGCGGAGCTGGGGCGCGGCATCGGCTACGACTACCCGCACGACCACCCTGGCCATCTCGCGGGCCAGGAGCTGCTGCCCGAAGGGCTCGAGGGAACGCGCTTCTACGAGCCGGCCGAGACCGAGCCGCAGATGGCCGAGCGGCTCGAGGCGATTCGCCGCGCCCGCGGCGAATCGGGGCGCCACTGACCCCGATCGTCGCCGGATCGCCTGCGCCGCTCGGCGCCAGGCCGTACCCTGATTCGCGATGCCTGCCGCCGCGTATGCAGGAAAGGAATGCGTCTGCCAGCTGCGCCGCGG
>Ga0075420_100003256_pt1 | contig 14173 bp, 18 predicted proteins | sample SoiMetdeltSBSDD4_FD_75296 | JGI IMG/M metagenome (GOLD analysis project Ga0075420, IMG submission 75296) | Bulk soil microbial communities from a Populus tree surrounding site in Tennessee, USA - Soil MetaG P. deltoides SBSDD4 | ecosystem: Environmental > Terrestrial > Soil > Tree plantation... | reverse complement strand
CATGGATGGTGTTCCGTGCGGGCGACCGCGTCGGCGCCGTGGTGTTCAACGACAGCGAAATACGCCGGATCCGTCCCCACCGCAGCAGGAGCCGTGTCCAGGCCATCTGCAGCGCGATCACGGGGATGAATCAGTCGCTCCGTGCGGAAAGTTCCGTGCGGCCCGATTACGCGCAACTCGACCGGGCGCTCGAAGGCGCGCTCAGGCTGGCACAGCATGATCACCTCGTGTGTGTTGTGAGTGATTTCGCCGGCTCCGGTGAGCGGACGCAACAGTTACTGCGAGAGCTGAGCGCCCACAACGATGTGATCGCGACGTTGGTGTTTGACCCCCTTGCAAAGGCCGCACATGAGTCGGGACGTCTGGTCGTCACAGAAGGGGAACTCCAGATCGAATTCGATCTGGGGGAGCGAAAGGTCCGGGAGCCGATCGAATCGCTCTTCTCCGGACGATTGCGCGAGGTCGCTCAGCTATTGCAACGCAGCGGAGTACCGCTTCTGACGATCAACACAGCAGACGAAGTTGTGGATCAGGTGCGGCACTTGTTGGGCCGGCGCACGCGCCGTGCGGTGTGAATGGGAAAAAGCAGGTCATGGTTCAAGACACAAACGTGCTCGTAACCTTGCAAGAAATCCCGCTGCCCGAACCGGTTTCCTACGTACCGCAGACCGGCGGATGGGTGATAGTCGGAGCGATCGTGCTCATTGCGATAGGCTATGGCCTCTGGCGACTGCATCGGCGCCGGGAGGCGAATTTCTACAGACGAACAGCGCTGGCTCAATTGTGTGAGGTGGAGGGACACCTGACCGACCCTGCAACGCGATTGGACGCGCTTGCCGCCATTCCGATCCTTGTCAAACGGACGGCACTCTCCGCCATGCCTCGCGAGAAGATTGCGAGCCTCTCCGAATCCGCATGGTTGGCATGCCTGGACCGCACCTACTTGGCCGGCGGGTTTTCGAACGGGCCCGGCCGACTCCTGACGCGGTTGGCCTACGCGGGGCCATCCGACCTCGCTGCGCTGCCGGACACTGAGGTCCAGGAACTCGTGAGGCTGGTGCGTCGCTGGATCGAACGACACGATGCTCGTCTTTGACTTTCCATGGGCATTCGCTGCCCTCCCGCTCCCACTGATGGTGTGGTGGCTGCTCCCGCCATATCGGGAGGCAAGTCATGCGGTACGGGTTCCCTTTTTTGACGAAGCGGCCCGGGCGGCAGGTGTGACGCCTTCCCATGGGGCGGTAATTCTTGAAACCAATTGGATGCAAAAACTTTTTGCACCTGTCGCCTGGGGACTTGTCGTCACAGCGACGGCAAACCCTCAGTGGGTTGAGCCGCCGATCGAGCGTGTCGAATCGGCTCGTGAGTTGATGCTGGCGATCGACATCTCGCAGTCCATGGAGACGCGCGACTTCGTCGATCCGCAGGGCCGGCGCGTGGACCGCCTGAAGGCAGTCAAGGGAGTGGTGGACGAGTTCATCGGCCGGCGGAAGGGTGACCGCATCGGGCTGATCGTGTTCGGCGCGTCCGCATTTCCCCAAGCGCCCCTCACGTTGGACCACAAGACGGTGCAATCGCTCCTCGACGAAGTTCGAATCGGCATGGCCGGTCCGCAAACCAGTATCGGCGATGCCATCGGTGTCGCGATCAAGATGACGGAACATTCGAAGACGAAAGAGCGGGTTCTGATCTTACTCACCGACGGCAACGACACGGCCAGCAGGCTCCCACCGAAACAGGCGCTGAGATTGCCAAGCAGCACGGCATCACCATCCATACGATCGGCATCGGGGATCCCCGGGCCGGCGGTGAGCAGCGTGTCGATCTCGGCGCGCTCACGCACGTCGCTCAGGTCACCGGCGGTCGCTGGTTTCGGGGTGAGAACCGGCAAGGTCTGGAGGGAATCTATCGTACCCTTGACGAGATCACACCGGAGAAGGTGAAGCGTGCGGTGTATCGACCCAAACGAGCACTGTTTTATTATCCGCTCGGTGCTGCGGCTCTCTTGCTTCTTGGGTATCACATCGTGACGCTCGCGTGGATGGCTCTCGCCGGCACGCGCCGAATCCGAAGCACGAATCTCGACATTCAAAACAGTAGATCCGTGCATACTGGGTGAGAATGTCGAGGAACTTGGGTGAGTCGTGCCCTGGCAAGAGGTACGACCACCGAATTTCGAGTTTTTGATAATGGAATTGTTCCACTTTCTTCGCCCCTTGTGGTTGCTGCTCGTTCCTGCCGGGTTCGTGCTCGCGTGGCTGTGGCGGAACCCTATCGATTCATGCAGACGCTGGGGTAGTATCATTGCTCCGCATCTCCTCGATCATTTGACTATCGGTGAAAAGGACCGCCCGCGTTTCCGGCCCATTCATCTGGTCGTCGGTGCGCTCGCGCTCGGGGGAGTCTCGACGGCGGGGCCGGCGTGGGAAAAGGAGCCGCCGCCGTTTGCCGAAGACAAGGCGCCGATGGTCGTGGCGCTCGACCTCTCACGCACGATGGACGCGGTCGATGTGCCGCCCACAAGACTCGAGCGTGCCAAGCAGAAGGTACGCGATCTTGCCGCGCTGCGATCCGGGTCTCGTACGGGTCTGGTGGTCTATGCCGGAACCGCGCATCTGGTTCTGCCGCCGACGGAGGATCCGGCTCTCCTGGAGATCTTCCTGGCCGCATTGGACACGAGCCTCATGCCGATGGCTGGGAAGAATGCCGCAGAAGCGCTCGCGGTCGCCGACCGGCTGCTGGCGGTGGAATCGGCGCCCGGTACCGTTCTCTTCATCACCGATGGATTCGATGTAAAAAAACTCCGGACGTTCTCCGCGCACAGCGAGCAGACACCGCATCAGGTCCTCGCGCTGGCTGCAGGCACGTCGCAGGGGGGTCCTATCCGCGACAAGAACGGTCGGATGGCTACAGACGGGCATGGAAGGCTGATACAGGCTCGATTCGATCGCGAGAGTTTCGCGCGCTTCAGCGCTGAAGCGGCGGTTCCGTCTGCCAGCTTGACCCTTGACGAGACGGACGTGGAGTGGGTGCAGCGCCGGGCAATGCACCATCTTCAGGTCGTACAGGAGAGAACCGCCGAGGTGCATTGGAAAGAGGCCGGGTACTATGCGACGTTTCCGATCGCCGTGCTCTCGGCCTTGTGGTTCAGGAGAGGTTGGACCGTGCGGTGGATGCCGGTGGTGATCCTGGTTCTGCTCATCGGACTGGCTGCTCCGACGAGCGCGAGGGTCCTCAATGATTCAAATCCGAAATCCGACGCTCGACACTCGAAACAGGAGAACGCCCAGAATCCGGCACAACGCGTATACACAGGAGTGAAGTCGCTGGTTGTGAATTTGTTCCTGACCGCCGATCAACAGGGGCGCTGGTACTTTGAGCGAGGAGACTATACCACGGCTGCCGAACGGCTCCGCGATCCCATGTGGAAAGGGCTTGCTTACTATCGGACTGGAGATTATGCCTCTGCGCTCGCGCAGTTCGCGCGGCTGGACCAGGCGGAGGCGTTCTTTCTCATGGGCAACTGCTATGCACGGATGAAAGATTATCCGGCCGCAATCGGTGCATACGACAATGCTCTTGGCCGCCGCGCTTCGTTCCATGAAGCGATGGCGAATCGCAATCTTGTGGCAGGGCTGATCCCCAGGAAGCCTAAAAAGGATGACGAGGAAGGGGAGCACGATCCGAACCTTGACCCCGATGAGATCAAGTTCGACAAGAAAGGCAAACGCGGGAAGGCTGGAGCCGTCCCCCAGTGGAAGGTCAAGCCCGAACAGATGGCGGAGCTGTGGATGCGCAATTTGAAAACGTCCCCTGCGGAGTTCCTGCGCGAGAAGTTCCGTGTTCAGGCCGAAGAAGCGACACAGGTTCCAAAGGAGCGATCGTGAGACTGGTGGCAATTCTCGCGCTGCTGCTGTGGGGAACCACTTCGTTCGCGGAGGATGAGGTCCGTACGATGGTCCACGCAAGGATCGATCCCCATCGACCGGTCGTGGTCGGCCAGCCGGTGAGATTGGTCGTGGATGTGTTGGTGACTACCTGGTTCACGCAAGCGCCGGAGTTTCCTCCACTCGAAATTGCCGGTGCCCTGACCGTCTTGCCCGACGAGCAGGCACAGCATATGACGCTCCAGATTGACGGTGTCACCTGGTTCGGGCTGTCGCGTTCGTACATCATTACTCCCATGGAACCGAGGGCCTATACAGTCCCGCGCATTCAGATTGTGCTGCATCCGGGTCTTGCGTTTCATCCCATCAGAGTCTGGACGCCCGCACGCAAACTCTTGGCGGAAGTTCCTCCAGGCGCGAAGGACATGGCGGTCTTTTTTGCGGCAACCGGCCTCCACGTTGCGCAACGGTTCGATCGCAAACTGGAAGGGTTGCGCGTCGGCGACACGTTCAGCCGAACCGTCACGTTGCAGGCGGATGGGACACCGGCCATGTTTCTCCCTCCAACCACGTTTCGAGAAGTGGCGGGGCTTATGATCTATCCGAATCAGCCGGAGGTAGAGAATATCTCTCACGACCGCAAGGGATTCATCGCCGGGCGCAGGAAAGACTCCGCGACATATCTTGTGCAACAACCGGGCGACTATGAGTTATCCGAAATCACCGTCGAATGGTGGGACATCCGGTCACGCAAGCTGCGTCGGCAGATCCTCCCACCTGTTCAATTCACGGCGTTGCGGAATCTCGGCTACCGTCCCGAGATCGGCCTGCCCAGGGAGGCCGACGAAGCGCAACCAGCCGTTGACCAAGGGAAAGACCGGCGGCGGTGGATCTTGTGGGGTTCTGCCGTCCTTGCGGTCATGGTTGTGTCCCGGTTCGTTCTGCCGATCGTACGGAAGTATTGGCGAATACTCGCCGCGTGGCGTGCGGAACGACGACAGCGGTACGACGCTTCCGAGCCAGCCGCCTTTCAACGGCTCGAATCGGCTGTTTTGAGAGGGGATGATGCAGAAACGGTGCAGCGCCTGTATCAGTGGCTCGATCGTGCCGAATTCAGCGAACGGCCTGTGCTGGTTGAGGACGCCGTCGCTGTTGCACGGGACGCGGAGTTTGCGAAGTCAACCGAGGCGTTGCTTGTCCGATGCTTTGGACGCAGAAAACCCTCGGCTCATGAGCAGATCAGTCGCGACCTTGCTGGATCTTTGCATCGCGTCGAGAAGCGCGTTCATGACAGCGATAGAAAACCCATCCAAGACGGTCGTGCCCTCGCACCGCTCAATCCTGAATAACGAGAGAAGGTATGGCCTACTGCGGACCTGTTAAGTCTAACAGTGTACAAGGAGATTCGTTGCATGTACTCTGGCTCCTTCTTCATGAACCTCATGCAGGCGAAGGTGATGATCGTGGGAAGACAATCGGTGCAATGAAAGCGTCGGGAAGCAAGAGATCCGATCAGAGGGGAGGTCTCTCATGTTTCGGATTGGCCACGCTCGCCGGCTTGCTCGGGTTGATGGTTGCCCTGGGCGGATGCTCCAGTTCAATCGTCGGCGGCTGGCAGGTCCGTACCACTTCGACGCCGATGCCTCCATCGTTCGATCCGGACAATCTGGAACACCAACCAGTGGCGGTGTTTTCGGCTCTGGGCCCTCCCGCCTTTCGCGGGAATGAGGTCACGATTGCCTACTACCTCGATGAGGTTCTTCGTAAGGTCGACCCGGACTGGAGGATCATCACGTCGCAGGAGACGGCTACGCGCATCAATCGGCAGGGATTGACTGCGGACTACAGCCGGGTGCGGAGCGAGTACGAGATGACGAACGTCCTGGATCGCGATACCCTGCGAAAAATCGCCACGGCGATCGGTGCACGGTATGTGTTTCAGCCCCGCTTGGCCGACTTCTCCCAACTGATGCAAGATCGCTGGAGCTTTCCTGCAATAGGCGTGCGCATCACACAAACGCGTTCGAGTATCATGCGGCTGTCATTGTCGATGTGGGACGCCGAGACCGGCGAACTGATGTGGGCCTCTATGGCGGAAGCAACGATGGAAAGCGAGGCCCTGTCGCAGGACCCCGTGTACCTGGAGGACATCTCTCGCGCTGCATGGGGCAGCATCGTCTCGGATTTTGTGCATAAGCGAAGGGCCTCCAAGTATACGCCGCTGAACCAGTTCCTCACCAACCTGATCAAGGAGGCCATTCCGGAAGTGGAGAAGGAAACAGGAAAGGCAGTGAAGACGGAACCCTCCTCAAAATGATCACTTTGCACTGGAAGGCATATCGACATTCAACCAATAGGGACTGCTTCCAATCGGAGACGACATATGAGAAGGCTAGTCGGAACCATCGGAGCTGCAGCAGTTGCGATCCATCTGGCTTTGGCGCCGGCCATTGTTTCGGCACAGGCGACTGAATCCTACCGGAAGGGACTATGGGAGTTTATACTGTCGCCCCAGTACACCTTGGCGAAAAATCTCGGGTTCGAGGGAGGTACCACTGCCAAGATTGACGACACATTCGGTTTTGGGGTTCAGGTAGGCTACAACCTGAATGACCATTGGAATCTGGCTGGCCTGTTCTCCTGGAGCCAGCCCGACTACCAGGCCCTCGTCCAACCGGCCGCCGGCAATCCCTTGCCGGCCAGGTCGACTAGCGGGACGATTCAAACCAATACGTTCGCCTTTGCGGTGACCTACAACTTTCTCGAAGGTCCCCTGACCCCGTACGTCGATGCGAATGTCGGCGGAACCCACGTCAACACCGATATCGCCTCCGGCCCTCCCGTCATCGGCTGTTATTGGGATCCCTGGTTCGGCCAGGTATGCGGCGGGGTTCAGCCGACTAAGTCCGACACATTTCTCAGCTACGGGGTCGGCGGAGGTCTGCGATGGGACATCAATCGTGGGTTTTTCTTGCGCGCAGGCGTGAGACAGCAATGGGTGGACTTGTCCTATACCGGTACCCCAAGCTTCACGACGGTCAAGTTGGATATTGGGTTCAAGTTCTGACTGTTGATTCAGAAACAAGCGGCATCCAAATGAAACCAACGAAAAGGAGGACGCAATGCGACTTATTAAGTTTGCAGTCATCGTCATGAGCGTGGTCTTGTGCCAGGCCTGTGCGTCAGAGCAACAGCAGGCCAAGCCTAGCGGTACCGCGACAGCGGCCAGCAAGCCGAGCGCCAGGGTGAGCAATCAGCCTGCAGGGACAACGAATATGCAGATCCTGTTGGATAAGGTGAAAGCGGATAAAAAGCTGCTCGTCGCACAAAACATGGATCTTACGGATGCCGAATCCGCAAAGTTCTGGCCGCTGTACGAGGAGTATCAACAGGGGCTGGATCAGCTCAATCAACGTCTCGCGGGTACGATCACGGAGTATGCGGACGCTTATAGGAAGGGGCCTATCCCCGATGAGACGGCGGCGAAACTGCTCGACGAAGCCCTGACTACGGAGGAGGGGGAGGTGGCGTTGAAAAAATCCTATGCCGACAAATTCGGCGAGTTCCTGCCGGCAACGAAGGTCGCCCGCTATCTGCAGATCGAAACGAAGATCCGATCTATCCTGCGGCTCGACTTGGCCCGCAATATTCCGTTGGTCTCTTGAAACAATCTAGGAGGCTAGCAAACGTGTGTGAAAAATGACCTCCAGGCGGCCGCCCAGGCCTCTCAATGAAGGGGGTCATTCAGCTGCTTCGTGATCGCCCAGGCGCCTTCCGGTGATGTGTTCAATGACTTGGGGCAGGGTGATGGCACAGTACTTGGGGACGAATGCCGAGGCTCCTGCTGCCAGCATCGCTTCATTTATCATGGTGTGATTCAGGGCAGATACACCAATTACGCATACCTGAGGGAGGGTACCCTTGATGCGTCGGGTGGCCTCAATGCCGTCCAGTCCAGGCATCTGGACATCCATCACGATGATGTCGGGACGAAGAGCGAGCGCCATCTCAACGGCGGAGAGGCCATCAGCGGCCTCTCCGATCAGCTTGAGAGACGGCAATGGTGTGAGCATACGTTCTATGGTCTTCCGGAAGGGACGGAAATCGTCCACCAGCAAAATGCGAAGCGGTGGGGCTGTCCCGGGTGGGACCTCAGTGTTCATGGGCGAAGCCTTTCGTCGAAAGCGTTGTCGCGGCGGTTAGTAGTCGTGGCCAGGGGTGGGACTTCACTTACTCCACATGGAGAAACCTAATGGCTGCCATCGATCGCCGGATATGATGACGGTGGGCTGAAATGCCGAAGGCATTTTTCCTGTAACAGGGCGGTTTCGAACGGCTTCACAATATAGTCTCGGGCGCCCTTTCGAACCGCTTCTTCCAACCGCTCGCGACTTGACCGGGAGGACATGACAATCACGGGGATCTTGACGCCCTGTTCGTGAAGTCTTTCGAGCACGGTCATTCCGGGATGATCCCGCATGTCGAAATTCAAGATGATCCCCTCAAATTGGGTTTTCTTGAGCCATTCATTACCCAGGATAGCCATAACGTTGACCCAGACCACATCAAACCCTATAGGAGTCAGTCCTTCGCGCAACACTCCCGGGATCTCGAACTCATTGTCGATCACTAAGATCAGATGTCGCATTGCAGGCTGTCTCCTAGGTAAAACTATCAGCTGATTTTCTACATTCATGAGCCATGCCCCTCGGAGCCGTCAGACCCAGGCGACACCATAGACGAGAAAATCGGCGAGTGACATCTGTCAAAAGAGGAGGTATCATCTTCCGGCATAAGAGGAGGTAGGGATGAACCCCGGCTCTTTCTCACCAATCCCGACTGCCACGCGAGGTCTTCAACGCCATTCCCGGTCTTCTCACACGATATCTCTCCACGAGCTGAAGGCCTCCGCCACCCGATGCCGCACACCGAAACAATTTCGTGAGCTTCTCACTTCGCTGGAGACCCTTCTCCCTTACAAGAACCTCATCTGCGGATGGGGGTATCCCTCGAGTGCGACCATCGGCTTTATCTTCAATCATAGTTTCCCCGTCGATTTCCTGCGCTGGTTTCTCGCGAAGGGCCTGTTGTGGAAGAGCCCGGTCTTCAAGGAATGGCTCCGGACGAACAAGACTCAAGTCTGGCTCGATGTCGCGAGACGAGCGAGAAAACAGTTTGATCCTGACCTCCTCGTGCGTCTCAAGAGCCTGAATCTGGAATATTCATTCTCCGGGGGGTTACTCACCCAGGACCTTTGGGTCTATTTTGTTATCAACATGGCGTCCGAAGAGCGCTGTCGCGCGCACTTGAAGCGATTTGAGACCATCGTGCCCGTTCTGGCACAGGCGCTCACGCAAGCTTGTCCTCGGCCTCTGCTTACGGAGCGCGAGCGAGCCGTCCTAGAGCGTCGCGCAATGGGAGAGCTCATCAAGCAGATTGCCGCCGCGCAGGGTATCAGTGAGCGCACGGTGCGGATGCACCTACAGCGCATCAAAAAGAAGCTCTACACCGATGACCTCGTGAATGCCGTCGTGATCGCGGTGAGAAGCGGCATGCTTGCTCCGTTGTGGAAGGAGTGGCGCTGGCGAGATCGTTCACGACTGCAGCGAACCGAGGCGACAAGCTCCGTCGTCTGACGATCGTCAAATTGCCCCCATTTCGAGTGCGTTCTCGATCGTGAACCCGCCCGCTGTTTGTCATGCGCTGCACATCGTCAACAGCGACGCCGTTCCGACCAGGCAGAGGCCGAGGTAGATGCGGACGAAGAGACGTTCGTATTCATCGGCTACGTGCATCATAGTTGCCTGCTCCCTTGCTGCGAAGTTGGATGGCAGGGTGTCGCGTCCGGCGCCTGGAAATGTCGAAGACATTTCTCCCGTAACAGTTCGGTCTCAAATGGACTCACAATATAGTCCCGGGCGCCCTTTCGAACCGCTTCTTCCAACCGCTCGCGAGGTGATGTGTGGGACACGACGATCATTGGGGTTTCGACACGCTGTTTGTGGAGGCTTTCGAGCACGGTCATTCCATCATGATGCCGCATGTCGAAATTCAAAATGATGCCCTCGAATTTGGATTTCTTCACCCATTGATTACCTAGGATGGTGACGACATGTACCCAGACCACGTAAAACCCTATCGTATTCAGCCGAGCGCGCAACACTCCAGGGATCTGGAAATCATCATCGATTATCAAGATGAGACCACGCATCGAACCGTTCCTCCGGGCGATATCATCAGGGAATCTTCTCGCATTCATGAGTCGCGCACCTCAGAGCCGCCGGACTCGCATGACACGGTAACGGTATAGGAGAAAATCGGTAAATGACATCTGTCAAAAGAGGAGGCATCCTCTTCCGGCATAAGAGCATAAGAGGTAGGGTGTCGGTCGGGACAAAGGAAGAGGCTCCGCTCACCTGTTAATTCTGACAGTTCCCCTCCGCGGTGACATGTGTGCACAATGGACGCTCTTAATAGGGGATCTGTTGGAGGGTAGCTTTCACCATAAACCGGTTGTCGTGTGCAGCCAACCAGGAGGGAGATTCGATGCTGAACAAACTATCCATGACACCTGCAGTGGTTCTCATGGCATTCCTCGTGTCCGGTTGCGCGGGGATGACGGGCGGGTCGGATCAGCTGATGAAGATGATCACAAGCCAACTGGGAGTGACGAATAATCAAGCGATGGGAGGGGTCGGGTCCCAACTCACGCTGGCGAAGGAGAAGATGGGGAGCATGGATTTTAACGCGCTGACCAAGGCCATTCCTGGGTCCGATACCTATATGAAAGCGGCGAAGGACCTTGGGGCCGTCACGGGGCCGGTCGGCGATAAGGCCGGGTTACAGTCCGCCTTCCAGCGCTTGGGTATGCAGTCTGGGATGGTGGACAAGTTTTCCGGTCTCCTGTCGGACTTTGCCGGAAAGATGGGAGGCGCTCCGGTCAAGAGTGCTCTGGCTGCGGTGCTGAAATAACCAAGACCATCCAGCGGATGCAGGGCGCGGTTACGACGCCCGAAAGGTGACAGAAGATGAACAAGCGCGCACGCGTAGATAGATTCTCTGAGTGGCCACTCCTCGTGACGGGGCTGCTTCTGGCAGCCTGCGCCACGGTCCCACCAGAGATCGAGCCGCCGAAGATCTCCATTGCGAACATTGCGCCGAAGGACTTCGCCATTTTCGAACAGCGCTTCGACGTGCAGCTTCGTATCCAGAATCCGAACGAGAAGGAGTTGGGCATCAACGGGATGCGGTTCGACATCGATCTGAACGAGCGGGAATTTGCAAATGGCATGTCAGGGGAAAAGGTCACCATACCTCGGTTCGGCTCACAGGTCGTGAACGTCGAAGTGATCACCGGCATCTCCAGTTTTCTCCGCCAGGTTCAGGAACTGAACAAAGCGGGGGCCGGGAAGATTCGTTATCGCCTCAAAGGGACTGCCTTCGTGGATGCGCCCAGCAGTTTCAAGTTGCCGTTCGATGAGAAAGGCGAGGTCGATCTCGGCATGGGCGAGGCGCCCGAGCAGCAGCAATAAGTCATCTTGGAGGACAAGGCGCCGGCGATGTTCAACGGAAGATTTAGAGTCTCGGCAGGTTGTGGGGCGTTAATGCTGATGCTCGCCAACCAGCTGATCGCCGCCGACTGGTCGAGTATGGAATTGACACGATCGACCGTTCAAAAGGAGAGGCAGGCGATCGTCGCCAAATTCATGGATCTCAATGAGTCGCAGAGCCATGCGTTCTGGCCCGTCTATGGGGATTATCGCCATACCGTAGCGAGGGCGAGCGACGGCATGCTCACGAACATGGAGACTCTCATCGAGCGTCACGGCATTCTTTCGGATAGTCAAGCCAATGATCTGCTGGATGAATATCTGAAGTGGCAGCAAGAGACCATCCAAACTCAGTATGCGTATCTGAAAAAGTTCCGGCAGATCCTGACGCCGAAGCAGGTTGCGAGGCTATTCCAGCTGGAAAACAAGATGGATGCCGTCGTCCGTTACGAACTGGCCGCTAAGGTTCCGCTGATAAAATAGGTGAGCGTTCTGACGATGCAGTACGGGTCTCGAACCATAGTGATGCTCGGTGTCTTCTTGGCGGGGTTATTTCCCTGGGGCACCGCGCTCTCGACCGAAGGGGTCAGTCTGCTGGATGCCAAGCGAGCGAAAATACAGAGCATGCATGTAGAAGCCGTCCGCGATTTCCTTCACTTGGCTCCTCACGAGGAACAACCATTCTGGTCCCTGTACGAAGAGTATCGTGCAGATACCGCCCGGATGAACGACAATTTGGTCCGGTTGCTCAAACACTATGCCTCGAATTCCGACAATTTGACCGATCAGCAGGCGCGGGACCTCCTCGATGAATTTCTCCAAGTCAAAGAGGCGAAGGTTCAGCTCCAATACCTGTACGTGGCGCGGTTCCGACAGATCTTGCCGGGTAGGTCGGTTGCCAGATTGTTTCAACTGGAGCAGAAACTGGACGCCGCGATCGAGGCCGACCTTGCCGATGTCGTGCCGCTTGTCAAATGACCGATTAGGCCCCGCGAGATCACCATGGCGCCACTACCATGCTTGCTCGGATGGGCGTAAAGCCGTTTCCAGGTATACCGCTCTCAACAAGTGTCTTGACAACCTAATACGAGAAGCAGATACGGGAAGAGCGACTCGGTCATAAAGTCAAGGCGAATGGACCAAAAACTGATCGACGGAAGCCCAACCGTTAAGCCAAGGGAGAACTGCCATGCCATCTACTAGAGACACATTGCTGCACATGATCAGTATTCTATTGATGAGCTTCTATCTCGGTGGTTGCTCTATCACAGAAACGGTGAATGACATTCTGTCTTCAACAACCCCCGGTGACTGGTATAGCCGCGACGGGCTGCCCAAAGCGGAACACAAAGTCGACGTGTTCGTCGCGATCAATATGGACAACTTGAAAGTCGACCTTGCGAGAGGCCAGGGCGAATACCTTGAGGCCCTTAGCGTTCTGCTCGCGGTCGCTCCTGATCGCCGACAGGTGTTTTCGATGCTTGCACAGAAGGAATACACTCTTCTTGCAGGCCAGGATAGGAACGCGGTCGGTAAATCCTTGATCGCATTATCACAGCCGCTGCGTGCCCCCTAACGCCGGTTCACGCGATTCGTTGTGAGGCAGTCTGGGTACCGGCGAAGCCCTCTTGTCTAGCGCTGCTCCGAGCAAACGTCTTGGAGTACCTTCGGGATGGACCAACGTCACTGATACACAAGATACAGCGTACCGGATGTTTGCTTTCTCCTATCATTCAACCGGTTGTGTTAGGACATCCCTCGACCCGTAGGCGTCTCCGTACGGAATACCCATGCCGTACCTGTCAGATTTGACAGTAGTCGGCTTCTCAGCCTTGTGATAGAGACTGCAGGGGGCCGCAGAGCAGATGATTGTTGTATTCGGCACGCGGCCAGGACGGATCACATCTAACTGAACGGTGCCTGCACGTGGACAGTCCATAGCAAATCCACGTCAATATAAACAGGGGAATGTGTATGAGGGAGGTGTCGCATGACACAGACGTCCGAACATCGTCGTCTCGAGGAAAACAAATTGCAGACAGCCGCGTGGAAGAAATGGGGTCCATATCTGAGCGAGCGGCAGTGGGGGACGGTGCGAGAGGATTACAGTACAGACGGCAACGCATGGGATTACTTCAACCACGAGCAGTCCCGATCTCGCGCCTATCGCTGGGGCGAAGACGGATTGGCAGGCATCTCGGACGACCATCAAATTCTCTGTTTCGCCCTTGCGCTCTGGAACGGAAAAGATTCTATCCTCAAGGAACGAATCTTTGGCTTGACCAACAGCGAAGGCAATCATGGGGAGGACGTCAAAGAGTATTATTTTTATCTCGACAGCACGCCGACCCACTCCTACATGAAATATCTCTATAAGTACCCCCAGACCGCCTTTCCCTACGACGACCTGGTGGCCACGAACCGCCGCCGCACGCGCCACGACATGGAATACGAGTTGCTCGATACCGGCGTCTTCAACGAGGACCGGTACTTCGATGTCTTTGTGGAGTATGCCAAGGCGGCGCCGAACGATGTACTGGCTCGCATTACCATCCACAACCGTGGTCCTGAGAAGGCTGCTCTGCATGTCTTGCCCACGCTCTGGTTTCGCAATACCTGGTCCTGGGCTTATGGGGGACCCAAGCCGGTGCTCCGATCGGTGAAGGGAGCGAAAGGCGCTGTCGTTCACGCCCACCACACGGATCCACTGTTCCAGGAATCTCTCGCCGACCATTA
>Ga0075420_100003255_pt1 | contig 14173 bp, 11 predicted proteins | sample SoiMetdeltSBSDD4_FD_75296 | JGI IMG/M metagenome (GOLD analysis project Ga0075420, IMG submission 75296) | Bulk soil microbial communities from a Populus tree surrounding site in Tennessee, USA - Soil MetaG P. deltoides SBSDD4 | ecosystem: Environmental > Terrestrial > Soil > Tree plantation... | reverse complement strand
AACGGCATCTCCCAGGCCGGGTTGTAGGCGTGGAAGAAGAACGGACGAACGTTGGGTCGCAGCGGGTGGTACGTCGGCTGGACGATCTTGTCCGACAGGCTGTCGCAGATGTCCACCCAACGCCGGCTCGATTCGGCGTCCGCGTGGTTCGCGTCGCCAATCACGTCGATGGCGTCGTTGTACTTCCCGTCGCAGTCGATGACGACCCGGCGGTCGCGTGGCACACGGTTGAACAGCCGGAGCATGTCCAGCAGATCGCCGTTCTGCACGTCGGTGGTCCATTCGACGATGAAGACGACCGCATCGGCTGTCCGAAGGTCCTTCGAGTAGTTGAAGGCCGATCGAGGATTCCGGGCGCCGTACAACGTCACCTCATGACCGAGCGCCCGGGCCACGCGGGCGTAGTTGTAGATGTCCTGGGCGCTGCCCCGGTCCTCGATCACGTGATGCACGAACATCAAGTGCATAAGGCAACCAGTCCTTTGCTCTCGATGATCTGGATGAGCTCCTGAAGTCGCTTCTGATACGACTGGGTCTCCGCAAGATGGCGGCGGATGCCTCGCACGATGTCTGCATAGTACTCGGGCCGGCTCATGACATCCGCGATCTTGTCGGCCGCGTGCTCATCGAGGACGAGCTCTCTGGCACGATCGCCGAAGATCTCGCCGACATACCGAGGATTGAGTCCGAAGAGCGGAATCGTGTTCGCTGCCGGCGTCTCGAACATCCGCGGGTTGATGAGCTCGAAGTGGTGGAAGATCGGCCTGACCACGACCGGATTGAAGACCGCTCGGCTCATCGTGGCGATGACGTGTTGCGCGGGTATCGGCGGCAAGAGATCGATATCGAGCCCGTGCAGGTACGCGGGATCGGTGTAATAGGCCTGCTCGCGCAGCGGCGACTCGACCCAGTCCGGTACGCGATCCCAGTCGCGGCCCACGATACACACACGACCGACGCATGAGCGCACCTGCTCGAGAGCTCTCAGGACACGCATCATCGGGCGCCAGCGAAACCAGTTGCTGCCCACGTAAATCATTCCCAGCTCTTTGGCGCTGAAATCGAGCGGCACCTCGAGCGCAGGGTTGTAGGCGTGAAACAGGAACGAACCCACATTGGGCAGCACGGGATGCAGCGTCGGCTGGTAGATCTTGTCGGAGAGACTCTCGTACGTCTCCATCCGAAGGCGACACGCCTCCTCGGAGGTATGGTTGAAATCGCCTTCCACAGACGTGATCGGGTTGTACATCCCGTCGTCGTCAATCACGATGCGACGCTCTCTGGGTACCCGATTCATCAGCCGGACCAGATTCAGATGACCAATGCCCATGAGGCCCGGTCTGGCCGGCCGAACGGTGTTCTTCGGCAGCTCGCCTGGATGCAAGTACATGTTCCACTCGAGTACGAAGATCACGGCGTCTGCTGACTCGAGGTTCAGTGAGCACTTCACGGGAAACGGCTCTTCCGGCGCGTACAGCATCACCTCGTGGCCCATCGCCTCAGCGGCTTTCGCATAGCCGTAGAGGGTCTGCGCGCTTCCTGCGTCGCCGGTCCGCCAGTACACAAACATCAGCCGCATGTGTGCTCCAGGGTCTCAGTTCCTCATCAAGTCGACGAGCTCGTGGATCCGCGCCTCGTACGAGTACGTCGCCGCCAGATGGCGGCGAATCCGGCTGACGATGCCGCCGAAATAGTCGGGCCGCGCGAGCACGTCCAGGACCTTGTCCTGCGGGTCGCGCTCGGGCAGCACGAGCTCCGCGGCGTCCGGCCCGTAGATTTCGGTCACGAACGACACTTCCTGCGCGAACAGGGGAATCGTGTTGGCAGCCGGCGTCTCGAACGTTCGACAAGTCACCAGCCGCAGGTGGTCGAAGAGCGGGCGGTAGATGACCGGGGAGAACACCCCTTCCCCCATGCAGGGTACGACCCGGTCGAACCGCACTGGGGGGAGAATGTCCACACCCATCTTCCGCAAGTACGGCAGGTCGGTGTAGTAGGCGTCGCCCGTAGCCATCGGTCCGCCCCAGGACTGCTCGCCGTCCCAGCCATGACCCACCAGTCCGATGCGCCCCACTTCGGGACGAATCGGTTCGACCGCTTCCAGCACTCGTCGCAAGGCGCGCCAACGGAACCAGTTGTTGCCGACGTACACCATGCCGAATCGCTTGTCGCGGCACTCGATCGGCACTTCCCACGTCGGGTTGTACGCGTGAAAGAAGAACGGGCGCACATTCGAACGCAAGGGACGGTAGGTTGGCTGATAAATGCGATCCGCCAGGCTGTCGCACACGTCGATCCAGCGACGACTCGACGCCGCGTCCGGATGGTTCACGTCGCCCACGACGTTGAGCGCATCGTTGTACTTTCCGTCACAGTCGATGACGATGCGGCGATGCCTCGGCACGCGGCTCAACATGCGAAGAAAGCTGAGTCGCTCACTCTGCTCGAGATTCGTCGTGAACTCGAAGATGAACACAAGCGCATCGTCGTCACGGATCTCCATCGAATAGTTGAACGCCGAGGCAGGATTGGCCGGACCGTACAGCACGACGTCATGGCCCAGCGTCCGGGCGACACGGGAGTAGTTATGGAGATCCTGCGCGCTCCCGTGCGTCTCGTGCGCCCAATTGACGAAGACGAATCGCATCGATCGATGCCCTTCCTGAGTTCCAATCCGCGAGATCAGTGCCTGACGATATCGACCAGCTCTTGCAACCGGGCCGTGTACGAGTGTTTCTGGGCCATGTGGCGCCTCACATCCATCACGACATCCGCGTAGTACCTGGGTCGACGAATCAGATCCAGGACCTTCTCGTGCGCCTCCTCGATTGGCAGCCGCAGTTCGCAGCCCGCCTCGCCGAACACCTCTCGCACGTAAGAATCCTCGAGCGCGAACAGCGGAATGGTATTGGCCGCTGGCGTCTCGAACGTACGGCACGTCACGAACCCCAGGTGCTCGAACAGCGGACGATAGATGACGGGATTGAAGGTTGCGCGGCCCATCCACGGGATCACTTCTTCGTAGGGCACGGGAGGCACGAACTCCACGCCGAGTCGCTGCAGGCAGTTTTGATCCGTGTAGTAGTAGTCTTCGATCCCCATCGATGCCGCCCACGGCGGCATCGCATCCCAACCGTGACCGACCACCGCCAGTCGCCCCACCTCGCTCAAATTGGGCTCGACCGCGTCGAGGATCCGGCGCATCGGCCCCCACCTGAACTTGCTGTGCCCGACGTAGACCATGCCGAATTCTTTGCGGTCGAAGTCCAGGGGCTGTTCCCAGGCCGGGTCGTAGCCGTGAAAAAAGAATGGGCGCACGTTGGGCCGCTTGGGATGCAACGTCGGTTGAAACACCCGATCGGCAAGGCTGTCGCAGGCATCGATCCACCGCTGGCTGGCGGCCGCATCTCGATGGTTGTAGTCTCCCTGCACGTTCAACGCATCGTTGTAGTTGCCGTCGCAGTCGATCACGATGCGCTTGTCACGCGGCACGCGGTGCATCAGCCGGAGAACGTCGAGCGGGTCGCCGTACCGCAGTTGCTGGGTCCATTCGAAGATGAACACCAGCGCATCCGCCCAGTCGACATCACGTGAACACCGGAAACCCGAGTCGTTTTCCGGCGGCCCGTACAACACGATCTCGTGCCCCAGCTCGCGGGCGGCGTCCGAGTAGTGGTGAATGTCCTGGGCACTACCGGCGTCCTTCATGATGTAGTAGACGAACATCAGGCGCATCGAGGTCAGTTACCCTTTCCCAGCGAACCTGTCCCAGCGGGTTGGTCTTCGATAATAGCTATGAGCTCGCGGAGCCTGGCGACATGCGAATGCTTCACGCGCAGTTCGTCGCGAATCCCCTGAACGATCCCGGCATAGTGATCAGGACGATCGATCACGTCGAGGATCTTGTCATCGAGAGCGTCGGAGCCGAGCGCGAGGTCGGCAGCCGCGTCGCCGTAGATTTCCTTGACTTGCACAGGATCGAACCCGAACAGCGGAATCGTATTGGCAGCTGGTGTTTCGAAGACGCGGGGCGTGACGAACTGGAGGTGGCGGAAGATTGGCCGGAGCAGAACGGGATTGAACAAGGCTTTGCTCATCCAACCGACCACCTCACCGAACGGTACGGGCGGAATGACCTCGACATCGAGGCGTTGCAAGTACTGTGGGTCGGACGCGTACCAGTCCTCGATCGCCATCTCACTGGCCCACCAGGGCAACTGGTCCCATCCGACACCGACCAGGCCTACTCGTCCCACCTTCGTCCGCGCAGCCTCAACGGCTTGGAGCACGCGCTTCATGGGCCGCCAGCGGAACTTGGCGTGCCCGACGTAGAGCATCGTGAATTCCTTCGTCGTGAAATCCAGCGGCACGTCCCAGGCCGGGTCGTAGGCGTAGAACAGAAAGGACCCGACATTCGGCCGTCGAGGATGCAACGTTGGCTGATAGATCTTGTCTGCGAGCGTGTCGCAGAACTCGACCCAACGGCCGTGCGCGCTCGGGTCTTTGTGGTTGTAGTCGCCGTCGACCGTGATGAGGTCGTTGTAGTTGCCGTCCCCGTCGATGATCACGCGCCTCGACCGGGGGACGCGCCCCATCAAGCGAACGAGATCGAGCTGATCGCCGTACTGGAGCTGCGTCGTCCATTCGAAGATGAACACGACGGCGTCGACTGACGCGACATCCAACGAGTAGTTCAACGGAATCGTCGGATTCGGGGGGCCGTACACGACAACTTCGTGGCCAAGAGCCTGGGCAGCACGCGTGTAGCCCTGAATGACATTCCCGCTGCCCTGATCCGCCCAAGCCCAGTAGACGAACATCAGCTTCATGACACTGACTGACTCCTTCCGCCCGGTCAGGCAGTGTTCAAAGCGACCACGAGCTCTTCTACGCGTTTGCGGTACGAGTGATGCTCCTCCAGATGCCGCCGCACGGATGTGACGATCTCTCGGTATCGGCCGGGGTGTTGAAGGGCGTCGAGCAGGCGTCCGGCCACGTCACCGTGCAAAGCGAGGTGACGTCCATCCGGGCCGTAAACCTCTTCCGCGTGGTCGGGGTCGATCATCACCAGCGGAATCGTGTCGGCGGCAAAGAGCTCGAAGTACTTCGACGTGAGGAGTCTCAGCTGCTTGAAGAGGGGGCGCTGCGTCATGATGTTCACGCGGCCCTCGCTCATTTTTTCGATCACGCGGGTGTACGGAACAGGAGGCTGCACGTTGATTCGAAGCCGCTGAAAGAGCGCGCTGTCCGCACTGAATGCCGCTTCGAGCTCTCGCTCGATAGGGGTCGGTGGCGTCCCGTTCCACCAGGAGCCGACGAACGAGACGTCCCCGACCTGATCACGAATGCGCTCCAGTGATGGCAGGAGCGTCCGGCTGATCTCCTCCCAACGCCACCAGTTGTGCCCGAGATGCACGATGTCGAACCGTTTGGTGGGAGAGGCGGCCGGCTCAATCTTCAACCCTGGGTCGAAGCCGTAAAACGGTACGGATCGCACGCCTGGAAGCTGGGGCTGTGTGGATGGCTGCAGGACCCGTCCCGCCAGCAGATCACAGCGTCCTACCCATTCGGCGCGCTGGGCTTCATTCGGGTGGTTCCGGTCGTAGCCATCGACGCGCACGAGCGGGTTGTACAGGCCATCAGCGTCAAGAATGGCGCGACGGGCGCGGGGAATCGCCGAGAGGATTCGCGGGAGCCGAAGGCCGCTCAACCACTGCACACCGGACTCGAAAATGAACACGACGTAGTCCGCATCCGCGAGATCGCGTGAGAACCGGACCGTGGGGAAGTTCGGATCCGGGCGTCCGTACAGGGCGATGGTGTGACCAAGCTCATCGCCAGCCCGCACGTATGCCGCGACCGCCTGAATGCTGCCAGCATTCACGCGTTTGTCCATCACGAACAGAATCTTCACTCGCCCACCTTGTCCGACCCCTCGCCCGGCATGAGATCAGTTCTCTAACAGCGCCACAAGCTCCTCGAACCGTTTCGTGTAGGAGTGACGGCCTCCCAAGGCCGTCCTGGTTTCAAGAACCGCCTTCCAGTAGGGCTCCGGATTCCGGAGCATGTCCTCCATGCGACCCGCCACGTCGTCCCCGGGCGCGAGCGGCAAGGCTTGAGGGCCGTAGATCGCGGAGACTTGTTCAGCAGGCAGCATCAGGAGCGGCATCGTGTCTGCACAGAATGTCTCGAACGTGCGATTCGTTACGAGCCCCAGTTCCTTGAAAAGGGGCCTATGGAAGACCGGGCTGAACCGACCCTTGCTGGTCAGTGCGACGACCTCGTCGAAGCCAACCGGATCTCGGACTTCCGCGTTCACCCGCCCCAACACCGCAGGGTCCACGTCCACACCTTGCAGCCCGTGCTCGATCGCCCAATCCGGGCGCTTGTCCCAGTTCCACCCAGCGAGACACGTCGGACCGAGCCGGTCCTTCAAGGGCTCGATGGCTTCGAAGAACGGCTTGAGCTGAGACCAGCGCTGCCAGTTGTTCCCGACATAGACGACCCCATACGGCTGCGAACCGTTCGACTTGCCTGACCATGCAAGGACCGCTTCCTGTGACGACGCGTATGGATGCACGACGGCCGAGGGCTCGAAGCCATGGAACAGGAACGACCGTACGTCGCTCCGCAGCGGTGTCAGAGTCGGTTGAACGATGCGGTCGGCCACTGCCTCGAAGCCCTCGACCCACTCCCATCCCTGATGTCCGTCGAGTTTCTCGAGGTGGTTGTAGTCGTGCTCTACGCGAATCGTGTCGTTGAACCGGCCAAGGCAATCGACAATGAGGCGGCGGTCCTTGGGCATTCCATCCAGCAGCGTTGCGAGATAAGGCAAGTCTGGAAAGTCGGCCGGGGAATAAACGACGAACACTGCGTAGTCAAAACTCCGCACGTCCAGCGAATACGGAATGGAAGGAAACGCTGAATTCCGTTCACCAAACAGGGCGACCTCGTGGCCCAGCGCTTGCCCAGCAGCCGCGTACCGCGCAATCGATGCGACGGCCCGCGCATGCCGATCCAGATTCGACACCAACAACAGCTTCATTCCAGTCCTCCACTTGAGCGTGTACACGCTGTGGCTTGCGGGGTCGATGTTCGTGACGAACAGCAGTTTCATCGCGGTTTGAGCGCGTGACTGCCTTAGGCAGACAACCCGGCGCTCTTGGGGAGCGCCGAAGCGGCCATCTGGGAGTTGGCCCAACGAACGGTTTCAGCGAGGCCGTCCGCGAAAGACACCTTCGGCATCCAGCCGAGCACGTCGCGCGCCCGTGAGATATCGGCTTCGACGTTGCGAAGCTCGCCTGGGCGTGTCGCCTCGTAGACGATTGGGTAGTCGCCCCTGCCACCGACAGCCTCGACAACGATCCGGGCCAGTTCACCGATCGGCAGCCGCCGCCCGCTCCCAAGATTCAGCACCCGGCCGTAGCTGGCCGGGTTACCAAGTGCGCTCACCCACGCGTCGACGATGTCGTCGATGTATACGAAATCGCGCGACTGCTTGCCGTCGCCGTAAATCGTGATGGGTTCGCCCCGCAGCACATTGCCCAGGAAAATTCCAAGCACCCCCTGGTACGGATTGTCGACCGATTGCCGCCGCCCGTAGACGTTGTACATGCGAAAACAGGTGACATTGAACGGGAAGGTCAGGTCCGGTCGCTCAGCGGTGGTGCGCACGTAGCGCTCGGCGGCGTACTTCGTGATGCCGTAGTACGAAACCGGCTCGCACGGGGCGTCCTCCGGAGTCGGCAACACCTCGGTGTTGCCGTACGCGGTCATCGAACCCGCGTACAGCAATCGAGAGACCTGATGCTTCAGGCACTGCTGGATGACATTCAGAGTTCCAAGAACGTTCGTGCGCAGGTCGATGCCCGCATCCGTGTACGAGCGTATGAGCGACACCTGTCCAGCGATATGGCACACCGCATCGAGCCCGGAGGCGAACGCCTCGTCGAGGTCTTCCACTCGCGAGACGTCACCCTTGATGAAGCGGGCTTCCCGCGGCACGTTTTCGCGCCGGCCAGTCGACTCATTGTCGAGAACGACAACGTCATGGCCCTCGGCAACCAGACGATCTGCCAGATGAGAGCCGATGAAGCCGGCGCCACCCGTTACCAGTACCTTCACACGGCCGCCTTCAGCATCTCGGCCCCAGCGCCCACCTGGTCGAACAGGTCGCTGTTTTCCATGGCCCAGTCCCACAACCGACGGATGCCGGTCAATTTGTCCACTTGCGGCGCCCACCCGAGATCGCGCGCCGCTTTCCGGATATCGCTCACATAGCAGCGTTGATCGCCTGGCCGCCAGTCGCCGAACGAGACGTCGATTCGCTGCCGAAGCGACGTCGCGATGATGGGCGCGAACTCATGCCACACCGCAAGTGCATTCGACGGCCCGCCGCCGATGTTGTAAACCTGGCCAGCGGTGACGTGGATTCTCTGGGCGGCCAGTCGGAATGCCCTCACCAGGTCTTCGACGAACAGCACGTCGCGCACCTGCTTGCCGTCGCCGTAGATGGTGAGCGGCTTTCCGGTGATGGCGGCGATGATGAAATGCGCAAGCCAGCCCTGATCCTCGTTCCCGAACTGGCGCGGACCATAGATGCAGCTCATTCGGAAGACGACCGTCGGGAGGTTGTAAATACGTGCGTAATCGCGCACGTACTGATCGCCTGTTCCCTTGGAACACCCGTAGGGCGAATGAAAGTCGAGCCGCTGATCCTCGGCGATCCCATTCGGCAGATCTGGGAACTCATAACGGCCGGGCCGCTCCTCGACCGCGACATCCTCGATGCCGCCATAGACCTTGTTGGTCGAGGTGTAAATGACGATCGGCAGTCGATCGCTTTGCCGCGCGGCTTCAAGTACGTTGAACGTACCGAGCGCATTGATCTCGTAATCGGTCCGTGGATCGGTGACCGACGACGTGACCGCAACTTGAGCGGCGAGGTGATAAATGAGCTCTGCGTCCGCAGCGGCACTTTTGACCAGCTTCGTGTCGCGGACGTCTCCACGAATGAACTCCAGGTTCGGGTGGCGTTTGTGCAGCCAGGCAAGGTTCAGTTCGCTGCCCGGTCGCAGCAGGGCATCGAACACTGTGACGCGATGTCCCTCGCGCAGCAACTGATCAACCAGATTGCTGCCGATGAACCCCGCGCCTCCCGTTACGAGTACGTTTTGCGGCTTCATAGTCGTCCTCCGATCGACGATGGCTGTCACGAGCGGCCGGAAATGAATGCGGAAGGACAGCGCAGCGCTGAACGAAGCTCCGCCAAACCGGGCCGAAGGTTGATGAATGCGTCTCCGCTCCGGCGAGCGCCATCGAAACAGAATGTCGAACGCGCGGCTTCCGTTTCGGATAGCTCCGCTGGGCGCGATTTCGAGAATGGAGTCATGGGTCTCGTCGCAGTGAAGATGGAAACGAGAGAATATCGGTCCCCTGACCCAATCTCAATTCATCCCTTAGGCATATTACCTATACCTTTTGAGGCATAGGTCGAGCAAAAAGCTCATTCTGCAACACCGGAAAGCCATATCTGGTTCGCTTCCGGCTGTTGACATGACCGCCGACACGTCGATAATCCGACATATGAAGTGGCTCTAAATGGCCATACGTGTTGTCCTGGCTGACGATCACCCGATTGTTCTTTTGGCGCTACGTCGGCTTCTCGAGGCAGACCCCGGCTTCGAGGTCCTGGGTAGCTACGACAACGGTACCGCTGCGCTCGAGGCGGTGCGAAGCATGCGGCCCGACGTGCTGATTCTGGATCTTCGGATGCCGCCCAAGGATGGCTTGGCTGTGCTGCGGGACCTCAAGAAAACGGACCCTCGAATACGTGTAGTCGTCCTCACAGCCGCAATCGACGAGGCTGAAGTGCTCGATGCGATTCGCATGGGCGTGCAGGGAGTGGTGCTCAAGGAGATGGCACCGCGCCTGTTGTTGGATGCCGTCCGGAAGGTGCACGCGGGTGGCCGATGGGTTGAAACTGAGCTGGCCGGGCGGGCAATGGAAGAAATGCTTCAGCGCGAAGCAGCGATTGCGCAGTTGTCAACCGTGCTGACAGCGCGCGAAATCGAAGTCACTCGTTTGGCTGCCGCCGGCCTGCGCAATGCTGAAGTCGCTGAGCGGCTTTTTATCTCCGAAGGCACGGTGAAGCTTCATCTGCACAATGTCTACGGCAAGCTGAAGGTCGGGAGCCGTTTCGATCTCACGCGCCTGGCCCGGGAAATCGGGCTGGTGTAGTGCCGCGGCAGCTAAGACATGCGGTCGCGCCGATTGTCGATCATCTCCAACAGCCGGTACCCACGACCGCCGAGTAGACTAAATCGGCGTCTCGGTGCTCTACGGTTGCGAGGGTCGCGCGAGAGCCGCCCGCTCTGCCAGGGCTGCCAGGATCTGCCGGGAACCTGGACGTTCGTAATAGCTCAGCGCGGTAAGGAACTCCTCAATCCACGTGCAGGCGGGTGGAACCCGCAGATTCTGCGTAATGAGGTCGCACAGGCCTGTCGGAGCGGGCGTCCCCTTCAGCAGACGATCCAATAGTTTGGCTGCCTGGACGACGGGGTGGGCAGGGATCGGGCAGCCCGTCAGGATTGTTACTTCGCCATCAGGCATGACGACGACGTGATCGGGATCGGGTGTGACGAGCGCGCCACCTGAACGTCTGACTTGCCCGACGACCTCGACGAGCACTGCGACGGCCTCGGACCAGGAGAGTACGACTCCCCGCTCCAGGCAATCGCGCAACGTCACCGGAGCTTGACTGGGCATACTCTGCGACCTCAGAAATGGACTTGCAGCGATTCTACACACGCGCCGCTGATATCCGCAGGTCCGCGGCGATGGCGCTGGCGGGCCTGTCGACGCCTCGCGCGACGTCACGACCGGCGCGGAGTCGCGGGGAGAGTCTGATCGCCGCCGGCCGCGTCGTCCTTGCGGCGGTATCGATCTTGACGTTCTGGTTGGAAGATACCGACTGGCGCCTCCGGCTAACGGTGCTGGCGTATGGAGTGCACGCAATCACGCTCCTCGTGCTGGGCTTGCTGCCCCATTCACAAGCGCGGCGGTGGACGGTGAACGCTCTTGTGATCGATTTGGCCATGTTCACACTCGTGCTCGTGTTCGCCGAGGGACCCACAAGCCCCGTTCTGGTCTACTTCGTCTTTTCGCTCGTCTACGCAACACTGCACTGGGGCTGGCGGGGGACTCTGTGGACGACCGCCGCGGCCATGTCTGTGTTCGTAGTGTTCGGCATCGACTCAGCGCGCGACCCGACGTTCGACCTGCCACGATTCGCCGTGCAGGGCGTGTACATGATCTCTGTCGCGAGCCTCGTGGGTTACCTGGGGGCACACGATCAGCGCGCGCATCGCGACATGGCGTCCCTTGCGGGATGGTCGCCAATGGCCGCTGGAGAACAACACGCCCTGTTGAGGGATGTGCTCGCCCGCGGCGCTGGGGTGCTGCGCACGCCGTGCCTGGTGGCGATCTGGGAGCAGCCGGACGAGCCCTCGACGAACGTTGCTATCTGGCGGGCTGGAACTTTCATCTGGACTCGCGAACCGTCGACCGCCTTTCAGTCGTTTCTGGGGGCCGCACCGACGCCCGCCACCGACCGGTCACAGAAGGCGACGGCGTCCGCGCGTGGGCTTCAGCAGGAGCAGATCCGCACTGGCGGATGGCTCCACGGCCCCCTGCCACCCCTTCTCGTCAAGCGCTTGAGCGCCACCGTCGCGTCGTCCTGGTCGATTAGAGGTCAGGGCATCGCCGGCAGGCTGCTGTGCCTGGACAGGCCGCGGCTCGCGCTGGACGACATGGCGCTGGGAGCGGTTGCCGGCCGCCTGGTGACCGCCACGTTGGAGCACTTTCACCTGCTGGCGCGGCTTCGCCAAGCTGTCGCATCCGAGGAACAGATTCGGCTGGCGCGCAACCTCCACGACAGTGTGCTTCAGTCGCTCGCCAGCGTCGCGATGCAGCTTCATACCGCTCGTCAGCTGTTCGAGTCCAAACCTCTTGCGGCGAGCGCACAGCTTCAGGAGGCTCAGGAGACGCTCGCCGACGAGCAGCGACGCTTGCGCAGGTTCATCGCCAGTCTGCGCCCGTTTCCGACCAGCGACCGCACCTTCGAGGGTGGCCTTGCTCCAGGCCTCGAAGACCTCTGTCAGCGAGTCGAGCGGCAGTGGGGTCTGGAAGCCAGTTTGCGGGTGTCGGGCGCCGACAGCGCGGCGATCGCACCAATTCAGCAAGACATTCTCCGCCTGGTCAATGAAGCGCTGATGAACGCTGCCCGCCATGCACAGGCCTCGTTGGTGACCGTCGACCTGGCGGTTCAAGCGTCCCACGTGCGGATTGAGGTGATCGACGATGGGCAGGGCTTTCCGTTCACCGGTGAGTACGATTTGGCGTCGCTCAACGAAATGGGTGTCGGACCCCACTCGCTGAAAGAACGCGTGCGCGAGATGGGGGGACATCTCGTGCTCGATTCGAGTCCACAGGGCGTCCGCCTCGTGATCACGCTTCCGCTGGAGCCGTCTCGTCGATCGCCGCCCTCGTCCGAGCGCTCGCAGGAAGATGGACCGATGTCAGCGCCCGGCCAGCGGGCCCCAAAAGCCGATCGAATGGTGTGATCGGTTTAACCCTTGAAACAGGCGTCGACTCGGGGCGATGAGGTCTGTCACGCCTCCCAACCGGGCCTGCCCAGGAACTGGTCACGAGCTCGTCAGCCTCGCCTGATCAAGGGTCTCGAGAACACGGGGCTCACCCGAAGGAAGACACGAACAACTGGCAGCCACGCCTCGGGTTCGCGTACGACTTGCGCGGTTTCTAGGAGGGGAAGAGCGGGAGACGAACGGAAGTAGAACAGGGCGCCCGGGTTTCCCGGGCGCCCTGCTTTGTTATCGAAGGGCCGCGTCCAATATCAGAACACGAGACGCGCACCCAGGAAGAACCGCCGCGGATCGTTGAAGCGGATCGGGTCGCCGAAGGCGACGCCGCCGCTGCCGGCGACCAGGTCCTGGTTGCGGAGGGAGTCCTGATTGTTGAACACGTTGAAGATGTCAACGAAGAACTCCGCCCCCAGGCTACCCGTAAACCGGGCCTTGTACTGCGCACGCAGGTCGAGCTGACCCCAGCTCGGGTTCTCGAGCGCCCCCACGGTATCAGCGGGGATCCATTGCACGTTCGTGATGCCGGCGAATTCGAAGGGAGCGCCGAAAATCGGGAGGTTGCGCCCCGAGGCCAACCGTGTCCTGCTGGCCAGAGTTCCCGAGTTCCATCGATAGCCGGCGCCGAGTTCCACGCCGAATGGCCACATGTAGGATCCACCTGCCTTGAACACGTGGGCAATCAGCCCGGGTTGCCGAGCGAACTGATTTGGCGCGCGAGGATCCAGGTAGATGTCATCGCCCTGGAAGTCGGCGTTGGAATCGGAGTTGGTGTTCCCTTCGCCCCAGTTGTAGGTGTACGACCCCAGGAACTGCCAGTTGTCGCTGTAACGCTTCCGGAAGATCAGGTCCAGGCCCTGGTAGTTCCGTTCACCGCCCGCCAGCGTCGCGATGACGAAGTTCGAGCCTGGATTCCGGTCGTACCCGAAGTATTCGAGACCCAAGAAAAGCGAATCTGGATGGTCGATCGGCCCGGGATAATCCGTCGTCCCGTTGGTCGCATACGCGTAGAGCGCGAGGTCGTAGTCCTCGAGGATGTCGCGCGTGCGGCGATAAGTGTAGTTGGACTCGAACATCATGTTGTGTCCAAGATCCACCTGATAGCCGAACGCGACGTCGTCCGTATACGGCGTCTGGGTGGTCGGCGCGAAGAACGCGTCCTGCTGAACCGGGCCTCCGCGCGTCCGGTACGTCACCCACTGGTCATTGATGAAGATCTGCTCTTCCAGGATGGAGCCAGTGAGCGTTCCCGCGAAGTTGGTCATGTTGTTGCGGATCGGATCGTAGTAACGTCCGTAGAACCCGTACACCTTCGAACGTCCGTCTCCGCGCACGTCGTACGCGACGCTCAACCTCGGCGCGAACTCCCAATCGAAGGTGAAGATGTTCTGGTCCGTGGTGGCAAAGTGCTCCCATCGCTCGGCGCGCACTCCGGCGTTGATCGTCGTGCGACCGAACGTGATCTGATCCTGGACGAAGAAGCTCAGCCCCTTCGACGAGGTCAACTGCGGACC
>Ga0075420_100003254_pt1 | contig 14175 bp, 10 predicted proteins | sample SoiMetdeltSBSDD4_FD_75296 | JGI IMG/M metagenome (GOLD analysis project Ga0075420, IMG submission 75296) | Bulk soil microbial communities from a Populus tree surrounding site in Tennessee, USA - Soil MetaG P. deltoides SBSDD4 | ecosystem: Environmental > Terrestrial > Soil > Tree plantation... | reverse complement strand
AGTCGGCGGCCAGCGCTTCGCCGGACCGTATTCAGCGCCCGGGCAAAGTGCCACGGCGGTGTCCGCGTCGGTCAGACCGAGCGCACTCAATGTCGCCCGCCGCTGTGCGTCGTCGACACGCAGATGCGGACGGGGGAGCGGATCAGGAAGCTTTTCACCGGGTTCGATCCCGAGCGCGGCGTAGCGCTGCACCATCAGCGGCAGGGCTGCGGTGTCGAGGGTGCGGACATCGTTCAAGGCGCCCCATCGCATCTCACCGCGGTAGCCGGTGCGGCGCGGGATGCGTGCGAAGAACGGCACGAACGCGGATTTGAGCGTATTCGGAAGGACGATCGCCTGGTCGTAGCGCTCGGGCCGTAATTCGCGGCCGAGCTCACGCCGTTCCGAGAACTGGAATACGCCGTGCTCGAACGGGCTCGAGATCGTGCGCCTTACTTCCGGCATGCGGCGAACGACGGGGCCCGTCCAGCCGGGCGCGAGCACGTCGAGCTCGAGTCCGGAATGTCTCCCGTGCAGGATGCTGAAAAGCGGCTGAGCGAGTACCGTGTCGCCGATCCACGAGGGCGCGACGACCAGGATTTTCATTTAATGACTGCCAGCCTGCGGTCCGCCTTTCAGCGTATAGCGGGTGCCGCAGTACGGACAGAGCGCTTCGCCCGTGTTCTGGATCGGCAGATAGACGCGCGGATGCGCGTTCCACAGCTTCATGGAAGGCATCGGGCAATGCAGCGGCAGGTCAGCTGCCGTGACTTCGATGTGGCTTTGTTTGCTGCTTGCGGCTTCTGACATTGTGAACGTGTGAACGTGTGAACGAATAAAAAATCTACTTTGCTCCTTCGGCGCTTCGCGCCTCCGGGCGCAACGGCGCGGCGCTGTGTACCCTTATGCAGCGACGGGGGTAAGCCAGTCGCGATGGTTCTCGGCTCGTCCCGTCACGCAGTCGAAGAACATCTTCTGGATGCGGGTCGTGACCGGGCCGCGCCTGCCTTCCCCGATGGTCCGGCCATCGACTTCGCGTATCGGTGTCACCTCCGCGGCCGTTCCGGTGAAGAACGCTTCGTCCGCAATATACAGGTCGTCGCGGGTGATGCGGCGCGCCGATACTTTGTATCCCATCTCGCTCGCCAGCGTGATCACCGACTCGCGCGTGATGCCGATGAGGGCGCTCGTCAGCTCCGGCTCGTAGATGCATCCGTTCTTCACCATGAAGAGATTCTCGCCCGAGCCTTCCGCAACGAAGCCGTCGACGTCGAGCAGCAGCCCTTCGTCGTACCCGTGTTCCGTCGCTTCCAGATTGGCGAGTATCGAGTTCGCATACGTTCCCGAATACTTCGCGCGGCACATGGAAACGTTCACGTGATGGCGCGCGTAAGAAGACGTTTTCACGCGTATGCCTTTTTCGATCGCCTCGGGCCCGAGATACGCACCCCAGGGCCACGCGGCAATCGCCACGTGCACGGTTGCGCCTTGCGGCGATACGCCCATTTTTTCCGAGCCGTAAAACGCGATCGGCCTGATGTAGCACGCATCGAGCTTGTTCGCACGCACGACTTCCTTCTGCGCCTCCATGATCTGCTCGCGCGTGTACGGAACTTTCATGAGATAGATGTGCGCGGAATTGAAGAGCCGCTGCGTGTGCTCCTTCAGACGGAAAATCGCCGTGCCTTCGACTGTCTTGTAGGCCCGCACGCCTTCGAACACGGCGAGCCCGTAGTGCAGCGAATGCGTGAGCACGTGCGTCGTCGCATCGCGCCAGGGCACGAGCTTGCCGTCGTACCAGATGTGCCCGTCGCGGTCCGCCATCGACATGTCACTTACTCCTCGACCAAAACACGAATTCTAACGTACGCGCCCCCGCGGGCCGCGCTCAGGCGTCGCCCATGACGCCTATCCACAGCGCACGAACGGCATCGACTTCGGAAGCGACCGTCTCGATCGGTGTGCGCGCGTAGCTCTCGCCCTGGAGCCTCAGGCCATGCTGCAGCTGCCGGAATCTGCGATACGCGTCGTGCGCGGCGAGCGCGGCCGCTTCCGGCAGGAGCCCGAGGCGTGCTGCGAGCTTCAGCAGCGCGAGATTCCCGATGTTTCCGGTGAGCGCTTCGTGGGCGTGCGAATGACCGAGTACGAGGTATTGGACGATGAATTCCACGTCGATGATGCCGCCGCGGTCGTGCTTCAGATCGAAGAGCCCGCTCTTGTTCGGATGTGCTTCGAGCATCTTGCGCCGCATCTCGATAACCGCGGCCTTGAGCTCCGCAAGGTCGCGACGTTGACGCAGCAGCGCGACGCGGACGGCTTCGAACTGCGCACCGATTCCTGCGTCGCCGGCAACGAACCTCGCGCGGGTGAGCGCCTGATGTTCCCAGACCCACGCATGACGAGCCTGGTACTCGCGAAAGCTCTCCGTCGGGCTCACGAGGAGCCCGCTCACCCCGTCGGGCCGCAGCCTCAAGTCGGTTTCGTACAGCACGCCGGCTGGTGTCAGACTCGTAAGCAGGTGATTGATACGCCGGGCGAGCCGGCTGTAATTCTCCGGCGCTTCGGGGGCCGGGTCGTCGTACAGGAAAACGAGGTCGAGATCCGAGGCGTATCCGAGTTCTTTTCCGCCGAGCTTGCCGTAGGCGACGATCGCGAAAGCCGGCGTCTCGCGATGCCGCTGCCTCACGTCCGCCCACGCGAGCCTCAGCACTTCGCGCAATATGACGCATGCAAGATCGCTCAGGTGATCCGAGAGCGTTTCGAGCAAGAGCGTTCCGGCGAGATCCTGCGCGAGCAGATGCATCGTGTGCACGTGTTTGAAGTGACGCAGCAGATCCATCTGCTTTTCGTCGTCGTCGCTCGCATCATCGAGGTGCGTGCGGAGATTCGCTGCCAGAGCGGGCCAGTCCGGGGCGGCATAGAGCGTGCGCGTATCGAGCAGCTCGTCGAGCAGGATGGGGTGGCGCGTCAGGTATTCGGCCGCCCAGGGACTGGCGCTCATGAGGTCCGCCACGCGCGCGAGCGCCTGCGGGTACTCCTGGAGCAGGGCGAGATAAGCTTCGCGCCGGCTCACGCTCTCGAGAAGTCCGAGCATGCGCTCGAGCGTCGCGTCGCGATTCGCGTGCGCCGCTGCCGCGTGAACGGACATCGGCACGAGACGCTCCAGCCGCGCCTGGCTGCTCGCGGGCATCTGGCGATAGCGCAGACTCTGCCTGAGGGCGCGCAGCCGTCTTTGGATTTCTGCGGCGTTCGCGTAGCCCATGTTCGCGAGCAGCTCGCGTGCCCTTTCGTTGTCCGCCGTGTCCCCGGTTTCGTGCCACAGTGCGTCGAGCTCGTGCTGTTCGCGGGGCGCCGCGACGAAGATGTCGTTGAAGTGGCGTGTCACGGCCGCTCGATGCCGTTCGAGCTGCTCCTGAAGCGCCGCGTAATCGGCGCAACCCATGCCGCGCGCAATGAGCTCGCGATCCTCGCTCGATCGCGGCAAGGCGTGCGTCTGCTGGTCGTCGAGATACTGCAGGCGATGCTCGAGATTGCGCAGGAAGACGTACGAAGCGGTGAGCTCGTTCACGGCGTCCGCCGTGAGCAGCCGCCTCTCTGCGAGCAGCGGCAGGACGGTCAGCGTCGGCTGCTGGCGCAATGCGGCATCACGGCCGCCTCGTATCAACTGAAAAACCTGGACGATGAATTCGATCTCGCGGATACCACCCGGCCCGAGCTTGATGTTGTCGGCGATGTCGCGGCGCTCGACTTCGAGCCGCACCTGCCGGTGCAGCTCGCGCATGGACGCGAACGCGCTGTAATCCATATGCCGCCTGAACACGAACGGCCGCACCAGCTCCATCAGCTCGTGCACACGGTCGCCGGTCGCGCACCGGCCTTTGATCCACGCGTAACGTTCCCATTCGCGGCCCTGCGTGATGAGATAGTTCTCCAGCATGTCGAAGCTCGCGACAAGCGGACCGCTGTCGCCGTAAGGCCTGAGTCGCAAGTCGACGCGAAACACGTAACCGTCTTCCGTCACTTCCGAAAGGAGCGCCGTCAGCCTGCGCGCGAGCCGGGTGAAGAATTCATGGTTGCTGAGCGTCCGGGCGCCGTCGGTCTCGCCTTCCTCGGGATAGACGAGCACGAGGTCCACATCGGAGGACACGTTGAGCTCGCCGCCTCCGAGCTTCCCCATGCCGACCACGTGCAGTTGCTGCGGCAAGCCGCCCGATTCGCCGCGTGGCTCCCCGTACTGCTGCGTAAGCTCGGCGTGCGCCGCAGCTGTCGCCGACTGGATTGCGATCTCCGCGAGCGCGGTGGCTATGGAGACGACCTCCGCGAGATCCGCGCGTCCCGCGAGATCACGCGCGATGAGGCCGAGCATCACCTCCTTGCGCAGGCGGCGCAGCGCACGCGCGCAGCTGGTGTCCTCCGCAAGCAGCACGGATAGCCGATCGCGCATGCGGGATGGGGTATAGGGGTGTTCGAGCTGCGCGCGCTTGGCAAGGCCGGGCTCGGCCGCGAGCAGCAGACGTACATAGCGGCTGAACCGCGAAGCGCTTTCGAGCACCCCTTCGCCGCCGGTTGAATCCGGCGCAGTATTCGCTTTCAATCCAGTGCCCGGAGTACTCGGGGTACAATACCTTCAAGTCCGAGCCCAACTATCGCATGTTTCTGAATTTCAGGCAAAAAACGTGTCCCCGGCAGCCGCGCTGCGCTGGCTCAAGCTAAGCTCGCTCTGGACTTGGCGGGCGCTCGCTTGGACCGTCCTCGGTGCGGCGCTCGCGTGTGCGGTGTTCGTTCTCACCCTCCGCTACTGGTTCCTCCCGAACATCGAGCAGTACCGCGAAGACATCGCCGCAGCGGTGAGCCGCGCCGCGAACGTGAGCATCACGATCGGCAGGATCTCCGCGGACTGGGACGGCGTGCGGCCTCACCTGAAGCTCGAACAGGTGAGCGTCTACGACAGGTCCGGACGACGCGCGCTCGACCTCGGCCGCGTGGAGAGCACTCTCGCGTGGCGATCGCTGCCTGCGCTGCGCCTGCATTTTTACGCGCTCGACATCTATCAGCCGACGCTCGAGATACGCCGTGACGCCAACGGGGTGCTCTCCGTCGCCGGCATCGAGCTCCAGACCGAAGACCGCGATCGCGCCGGCTTCACGGATTGGCTGCTCGCGCAACGCGACATCGAGATTCACGGCGCTTCAGTATCGTGGACGGACGAACTGCGCAAGGCGCCGCCGTTGAGCTTGAGCGATGCGTCGCTGCATCTGGTGAACCGCGGAAACCGCCACCGCTTCGGTTTGCGGGCGGTTCCTCCGGCCGAGCTTGCCGCGCCGATCGATCTGCGTGCTGATTTTCGGGGCGAAAGCGTGGAGGTCCTCTCGGACTGGAACGGGCGCATTTTTCTTCAGGTCGACCACGTCGATCTCGCGGCCTGGAAAGCATGGGTCAACGTGCCGGTGGAAGTGACGCACGGTCTGGGAGCCGTGCGGACGTGGCTTACGTTCAAAGAGGACGAGCTCACCGAAATCATCGCGGACGTAAAACTGTCCACGGTCAATGCGCGCCTGCGCGAAGACCTTCCACGGCTCGGGCTCGAACGCCTCGCCGGACGCGTTGCATGGAAACAGGCGCCGTCGGGCTTCGAGCTTGCGGGGGCGAAGCTCGCCCTCTCGGGTGGCGGCGTAAAACTCGACCCGGCCGACTTCCGCCTCAAAGTGGCAGCAGACCAGAAGGGTGAGCGCGTCGGAGAGCTCAACGCGAATGCGCTGGACCTCGCGCCGCTGGTCATGCTTGCGGATCGTCTTCCGCTCGACACCGAGCTGCGGAAGCAGCTCGTTGCGTTTTCGCCGCGTGGCAGGGTGCACGATCTCGCTGCCAAGTGGAAAGGGGAGTGGCCGCAGCTTTCCAGCTATAGCGCGCGCGGCCGTTTCGAAGCGCTTGCGATCCAACGCTCCGAGAGTTTTCCGGGGGTTTCCAATTTGAGTGGCAACATCGACGCGAGCGAAAAAGGTGGCGCGCTGCACGTAAGCGGCGAGCGTGTCGGCCTCGACATGCCGCGGGTCTTCACGTCTGCGCTCGGCTTCGAAACGTTCACCGCGCAGTTCTCGTGGACCCGGCCGGGCGGTCGCATGGAGGTGAAGTTCAACAACGTGTCGTTTGCGAATGCGGATGCAACGGGCAGTCTGTTCGGTAGCTATCGCAGCCTCCCGGACAGTCCCGGCGAGATCGATCTCACCGGTAGTCTCACGCGCGCTGACGCGCGTAACGTATCCCGCTACATACCGGTGACGGTGCTCAAGAACTCGCGTCCCTGGTTCGAGCGCGCGTTCGTCGCGGGCCATTCGAACGACGTGCGATTCCGCGTGAAAGGGAGGCTCGAAGACTTCCCGTTCCCGCAGGAGAAGAGCGGGCTTTTCAACGTGCTCGCGAAAGTGAGCGGCGGCACGCTCGACTATGCCGAGAAGTGGCCGCGCATCGAGAACATCGAAGGCGATCTCCAGTTCCGCGGCACGCGTATGGATTTCATCGCGAAGCACGGCACGATCGAGGGGGTGAAGCTTTCGAAAGTGCAGGGGGAGATCCCCGATCTCAAAGCACGGCCCGAAGTGCTCAGGGTCGCTGGCGAAGCGGAAGGCCGCACTTCCGATTTCCTGGCGTTCATCGCGAAGACTGCGGTCACGGAAATGATCGATCGCTTCACCGACGGCATGCAGGTGCAGGGAATGGGCCGTCTCGCTCTCAACCTCACCCTGCCTCTCGGTCGGCTCGAGACGAGCCAGGTCGCCGGAAATTACCAGCTGATCGACAACCAGGTGATGTTCGATCGCGATCTGCCGCCGCTCGAACACGCGAACGCCCGCATCGAGTTCACGGAGTCTTCGGTTCGAACCTCCGGCGCCAGCGGTGTTTTCCTCGGCGGGCCGGTCACGATCTCCGGGTCGTCGCAGCGCGACTCCGTCATGCGAGCGACTCTGCAGGGTCGTATCAACGCGGACAACGTGCGTAAGGCGGGTGGACCCGCCTGGATGCAGCATCTGCGCGGCTCGACGGAATGGCGCGGCGCGCTCACGTTGCGCAAGAAAGTGCCGGAGCTCGTCATCGAATCGAACCTGCAGGGCATCGCGTCGAACTTGCCCGCGCCTTTCGCGAAAACCGCGAACGAGACAGTGCCGCTGCGCATCGAGCGCCGAACGAGCGGCGCACAACAGGATCGCATCTCGTTCGCTTATGGCGACGTCGTCAAAGCGGAGCTCGCGCGACGTAGTGACGGCAAACAAACGGTCATCGATCGCGGTGTGATACGCCTGGGTGGCGGTGAAACCGGCGAGCTCGACCGCCCGGGCCTGTGGGTGCGAGGCGCGCTCAAGAAAATCGACTTCGACGAATGGCTCGCATTCAGTCGGTCGGGTGAGAGCGACACAAGCTATACGGTCGCAGGCGCGGACGTAAAGTTCACGGAAGTCGACTTCTTCGGCAGGCGCTTCGGTGAGCTCGCCCTCACGATGGCACCGCAAGGCTCGGTAACGCAGCTTACGTTTTCAGGCCGGGAGATCGAAGGGGGTGCGACCTGGCGTGGGGAAGGCAAAGGACGCCTCGCGGCGCGGCTGAAGAAACTCACTTTGCCTTCCGCGCAACCGACAGCGGCAGCTGCAGCTCCTAAGCCGCCGCCCGGCAAGACGCAGGACCTGCCGGCGCTCGACGTGGTTGTAGAGCAGTTCCAGGCGGGAGAAAAGCAGCTCGGTCGGCTCGAGCTGAACGCCACACATCAGGAGCGCGACTGGCGCATCGAGAAACTGCGCTTGTCGAACCCCGACGCTGTGCTCTCCGCCGATGGAGCGTGGCGCGGCTGGCTCACCCAGCCTCGCACGCAATTGAACGTCCGCATGGACGTGACGGATATCGGCCGAACGCTCGAGCGCTGGCGCTATCCGGCGGGTGTGCGCCGCGGAACGGCCAAGATCGAAGGCCATCTCGAGTGGGCGGGCAGCCCGCTCGACTTCGATTACCCGACGCTTGGCGGCCAGGTGGTTGTCGAGGCGGCCAATGGACAATTCGTGAAGCTCGAGCCCGGCATCGCCAAGCTTCTCGGGATACTGTCGCTGCAGGCGCTGCCGCGACGCATCACGCTCGATTTTCGTGACGTATTCAGCGAAGGCCTCGCGTTCGACTCCATCATCGGCGCACTCAAGATCGACCGCGGTGTCGTGAGAACCGAAAACTTCCGCATTCAGGGGCCGTCCACGCGTGTTGTGATGGCCGGCGAGGTGGATCTTGCGCGCGAGACCCAGAAGTTGCGCGTGCGTGTGACGCCCCACGTTTCGGACACCGTCTCGATCGCGGGCGCGTTGATCGGCGGGCCTGTGGCGGGTGTCGCTGCTTATCTGGCGCAGAAAATCCTCAAAGATCCGCTGGAGCAGCTCGTGTCCTTCGAGTACAACGTCACTGGAAGCTGGTCCGATCCGCTGGTCGCGAAAGTCGAGCGGGCCGCGATGCTGCCGCCGCCGGATACCAGCGGCCCATGAACACGGCTCTTTATGGCTCGGCGGCTCTCGCGCTCGCTCTGTGGTCCGGCGCACCGTGCGCGCAGACATCGGACGTGCGTCCGGAACTATGGGACCGGCCGCGCACCGCGAGTGTGATTCTCGGTGAGGAGAGTATCAAGCGCGCGGTCGCGGCTTTGCTGGTGCAACCGGATGCACAGCTTGTCATCCATCATGCCGCGGCGCCGGACCTCGAGCTTCAGGCGGAAGAGCTCAGAGCGTGGCTCGGCGCTCTTGCAATCGATCCCCGGCGCGTTGCGTTGCGTGCGGACCTCGCCGCCCGCGCGCCGATCAGAATAGAGGTGATTCCATGAAGCTGCCGGTTGTCGCTGCCGTCCAGATGGTCTCCGGTCCGAACGTCGATGAGAACCTGCGGGAAGCGGGGCGCCTCATTGCGATCGCGGTGGAACGCGGCGCGAATCTCGTTGCGCTGCCGGAATACTTCCCGATCATGGGCATGGACGAGCGCGACAAGGTCAAGGTGCGCGAAGAAGAGGGCAGTGGGCCGATACAGGCGTTTCTCTCGGAAACGGCGCGCCGGCATGCGATCTGGCTGGTGGGCGGATCGGTGCCGCTCGTCGCGTCCACACCGGACAAAGTACGCAATAGCACGCTCGTTTACGACGAGCGCGGAAAGCAGGTCGCGCGCTACGACAAGATCCACCTGTTCGCGTTCGAAACCGGACGCGAAAGCTATTCCGAGCCGCGAACGATCGAAGCGAGTTCCGACGTCGTGGTCGTCGACTCGCCTTTCGGCCGACTGGGCCTTTCCATCTGCTACGACCTTCGATTTCCCGAGCTCTACCGGGCGATGAAGAACGTCGATCTCATTCTCGCACCTTCAGCTTTCACCGAAACGACCGGCAAAGCGCACTGGGAGATCCTCATCCGGTCGCGCGGGATCGAGAATCTCGCGTACGTGCTCGCGCCGGCGCAGGGCGGCTCGCATCCGAACGGGCGCGAGACGCACGGCAATTCGATGCTGGTCGATCCCTGGGGCGTGATCGTCGATCGCCTGCCGAAAGGAAACGGCGTCGTGATGGGCACGATCGACCGCGAGCACACGCGCCGGCTGCGCGCGAGCCTGCCGGCACTTTCGCATCGCAGACTGTAGACATCACTTCGCAGGGCCGGCGAAACTCGGTTGCCGCCAGGTTGTCTTCTTCAATGATCCTTTTTCAGTCACGGACTTCTTCATAGTGAATTCACAAACACAGACTCAGAATCCGCTTGGTGCGACGTTGCTCGAAATGCCGTTCACGACGGCGCAGGAGATCCTGCTCGCGCCTTACGCTCTGGACGATATGCGCCTGCAGACCGTCTTCGGCGAAATCATGTCTCACAAGGTGGATTACGCCGACCTTTATTTCCAGTACAGCCGCAACGAGTCGTGGAGCCTGGAAGAAGGCATCGTCAAGTCCGGCAGCTTCAACATCGATCAGGGCGTAGGCGTGCGCGCTGTGAGCGGCGAGAAAACCGCTTTCGCGTATTCGGACGACATCAGTCTCGATGCGCTGAAATCCGCTGCGGAAGCGACGCGCGCGATCGCGCGGCGCGGCCAGAGCGGCGGCGTGCAGGTGGTCAAGCGCGGCTCGGGGCGGCAGCTTTATGCGGCCCGCGATCCGCTCGCGAGTTTGAAAGATCAGGAAAAAGTCGCGCTGCTCGAAAGGCTGGAGCGATATGCGCGCGCTCTCGATAACCGCGTGACACAGGTGATGGCGTGGCTCGCGGGCGAGTATGAAGTGATCCTCATCGCACGCTCCGACGGCATGCTCGCTGCGGACGTGCGGCCGCTCGTTCGCGTGTCGGTGCAGGTGATCGTCGAGCAGGATGGGCGGCGTGAGCAGGGTAGCTCCGGAGGCGGCGGCCGGGTCGATTACGGCTATTTCACCGACGAGCTCCTGCGCGAATATGCGAAACGCGCAGTCGACCAGGCAGTCGTCAATCTCGACGCGCGGCCGGCGCCGGCAGGCCCGATGACCGTTGTGCTCGGGCCGGGTTGGCCGGGGGTGTTGTTGCATGAGGCGGTCGGGCACGGCCTGGAAGGCGATTTCAACCGCAAAGGCACTTCGGCGTTCACTGGCCGGCTGGGCGAGCGCGTGGCGGCCCCCGGGGTAACTGTCATCGATGATGGCACTTTGCCGCAGCGCCGCGGCTCGCTCAACGTCGACGACGAAGGCAATGCGACTCAGCGCAACGTCCTGATCGAGAACGGCGTGCTGCGAGGCTATCTGCAGGACAGCCTCAACGCGCGACTCATGGGCGTGCGGCCGACCGGCAACGGCCGGCGGGAATCGTATGCGCACATTCCGATGCCGCGCATGACCAACACGTACATGCTGGCAGGCGACAACGATCCTCAGGAAATCATCGCTTCGGTCAAAAACGGGCTCTATGCCGTGAATTTCGGCGGAGGGCAGGTCGATATCACGAACGGCAAATTCGTGTTCTCCGCCTCGGAAGCTTTCATGATCGAGGACGGCAAGGTCACCTACCCGGTGCGAGGCGCGACGCTCATCGGAAACGGCCCCGACGCCCTTACGCGGGTCTCCATGATCGGTAACGACATGGCCCTCGATACCGGGGTCGGCACGTGCGGGAAGGAAGGACAGAGCGTGCCGGTAGGTGTCGGGCAGCCTACTTTGCGGATAGATGCGCTGACGGTTGGCGGAACGGTATAATCCCTTGTTTTTAGGGGGTTTAGGTTTCATGCAATACAGAACTGACGACCTGCGGATCAGGGAGATCAAGGAGCTCGCGCCGCCTTCTCACCTGCTCCGCGATCTCACGGTCACCGAAAAAGCCGCCAAGACGGTCGTCGAAACGCGGCAGCAGATCCATCGAGTGCTGCACGGCGCGGACGATCGCCTTGTCGTAATCATCGGGCCGTGCTCGATCCATGACGTGCAGGCGGCGAAGGAGTATGCGTCGCGCCTGGCGGAAGCGCGTGCGAGGCTCGGGCGCGATCTTCTGATCGTGATGCGCGTGTATTTCGAAAAGCCGCGCACGACCGTCGGCTGGAAAGGCCTGATCAACGACCCGAAGCTCGACGGCAGCTTCAGCATCAACGAAGGGCTGCGGATCGCGCGCCAGCTTCTCCTCGACGTGAACGAAATGAGCGTCCCCGTCGGATGCGAGTTCCTCGACATGATCACGCCGCAATACATTGCGGACCTCGTCTCGTGGGGCGCGATCGGCGCTCGCACGACTGAAAGCCAGGTCCATCGCGAGCTCGCGTCAGGGCTTTCGTGCCCGGTCGGTTTCAAGAACGGCACCGACGGCAACATCAAGATCGCCGTCGACGCGATCCGTGCAGCGCAGGCGCCACACCATTTCCTGTCGGTGACCAAAGGCGGCCATTCGGCGATCGTTTCGACCACCGGCAACGAGGACTGCCACATCATCCTGCGCGGCGGCAAGCAGCCGAACTACGATGCCGGGAGCGTTGACGCCGCGGGGAAAGGGCTCGCCGAAGCGGGCGTGCCCGTGCGCCTGATGATCGATTTCAGCCACGGCAACAGCAGCAAGAATCCTCAGAAGCAGCTCGATGTCGGCCGCGACATCGCGCATCAGGTCGCCGGCGGCGAAGAGCGCATTTTCGGCGTGATGATGGAAAGCCATCTCAAAGGCGGCCGGCAGGACCTGGTTCCCGGCAAATCGCTGCAATACGGCGTCAGCATTACCGACGGTTGTGTGGGCTGGGAAGAAAGCAGGGCGCTGCTGGACGAGCTGGCTGAAGCCGTGCGGAAACGGCGGGTAAAAGCCGAGGCCGAAGCGGAATAAGGCATAACAGCCACTTGTCGGTGCCGGATCACTGGCACCGTGCCAGAGGAACGGACCATGCAAGAAGACCAAAAATTTCCGGGAGAAAATGCGCTGCTGGGCCGCTTCGAGCGCATCGCGGACAACGCGACCATCGCCGAAGAGCTCGGCACGCTGCTCGGGCGTGCCCCGCTCTTTTCGGATTTCACGCACGAGGACATCAGGACGCTCGCGGAATACATGGGCGTCTACCGTGCGCAGTCCGCCGAGACGATCATCCGGGAAGGCGACGTCGGCGATTTCATGCTGCTCATCATCCGCGGCGAGGTCGACATCCTGAAGCGCGGACACCACCGCGAGCAGCAGCACATGACGAGCGTCGGCGCCGGCACCACGATCGGGGAAATGTCGATGATCGACGGCGAGCCGCGGTTTGCCACGTGTCGCACTACGCAGGCCACGACGTTCGGCGTGTTCACCCGCGACAACATGGCGAAAATCATCCTCGAGCGGCCGCAGCTCGGCTCGAAGATCCTGGTGAAGCTCGTCGCCATGCTCTCGGCGCGCCTTCGTCAGACCAGCGCGAAGCTCATGCGCTACATGGAAGGCGTGATCACCTAGCCTCCCGTCTCATGGTGTCGCGCCTTCTGCGCTGCGCGGCTCTTCTGCTTGCCGCGCTGCACGTTCCGTCTTTCGCGGGCCAATGGAAAGACGACCGCGGCGTCGAGGTATCGGTACCGGCGACGCCTCTCCGCATCATCGCGCTGTCCCCGCATCTTGCCGAGATCGTTTACGCGGCCGGCGCAGGCAGTCGGCTCGCGGCGGTCGTTCGGTACAGTGACTACCCGCAAGAGGCCGCGCGGCTGCCGCAGGTCGGCGATGCTTCGCGGCTCGATATCGAACGGATCCTCGCGCTGCAGCCCGATCTCGTGCTCGGCTGGAAAAGCGGTAACCCCGCGCACGATCTGCAACGACTCGAGCGATTGAAGCTTCCGGTGTTCGTGACCGAGGCTCAGCGTCTCGCCGACATTCCGCGGCTCGTGCGCACGGTGGGGGCGATCGCGGGCACGCAATCTCGAGCGGACGCGGCTGCCGACACGCTGGAGCGCGAGCTCCAGTCGCTTCGCGCGCGGTATGCCGCACGAGCTCCCGTGCGCGTGTTCTATCAGATCTGGCATCGTCCGCTGCTCACGGTGAACGGTCGGCATCTCATCAGCGACGTGCTCGATCTCTGCGGCGGGCGCAACGTATTCTCCGGAGCGCCCGTCCTGACGCCGTCCGTGTCCATCGAAGCCGTTCTGGCGGCGGGGCCCGACGTGGTTCTCGGCGGCAGCTCGGCGATGCGTGCGGAGGAGCTCGCGGCGCAGTGGTCCGCGGCGCCGGTTTCAGCGCTGCGGCGCGTACCTGTTCGTTACGTTCCCGCGGATCTGATTCAACGACAGACGCCGAGAATCCTGGAAGGCGCTCGCATCGTCTGCGAGCACCTGGAGGGAGTGCGGCGCGAACGCTGAGCTGTCGCGCCGCCTTGTCGCCGGTTCAATATCTGAAACGCCGCGAGGGTGTGATCTACCGTGTGCGGCGATTCTTCCCCTGCTCCCACAGCACATCGCTTCCGCCGGCGTGACGATTGAGCACGCGCGCGTAGACGAACAGCAGATCCGATAGGCGGTTGAGATACTGGACGAGGAGCGGCGGTACGCGCTCTGACTGCGCGAGGGCGACGAGTTTTCGCTCGGCACGCCGGCACACGGTGCGCGCGATGTGGGCCGTGGCAGCCGCATGCGTACCGCCTGGAAGCACGAAATCCTTGAGCGGCGGGAGTGCTGCGTTGGCTATTTCGAGTGCCTGCTCGAGTCGCTGTAGATGACTCTCGCCGATGATCGCATGGCCCGGCAGAGAGAGC
>Ga0075420_100003252_pt1 | contig 14177 bp, 13 predicted proteins | sample SoiMetdeltSBSDD4_FD_75296 | JGI IMG/M metagenome (GOLD analysis project Ga0075420, IMG submission 75296) | Bulk soil microbial communities from a Populus tree surrounding site in Tennessee, USA - Soil MetaG P. deltoides SBSDD4 | ecosystem: Environmental > Terrestrial > Soil > Tree plantation... | reverse complement strand
CAGCTGCGCGAGATCGGCGGCCGCAACGTCTTTCTCTACCCGATCTTCCACCCCGCCGCAGCGCTCTACACGCCGGCCATGCTCGAGCAGCTGCGCGCCGACATCGCCGCGCTGCCCGACCTGCTCGGGCAGCGGCTTCCGGGCGAGGAGCCCGAGCCGGTGCCCGAGCCGGAGCCGCAGCTGGCCGCCGTCGGCGCTGCCGGGGAGCTGCCGCCGGCCGATCAGCTGGGCCTCTTCTAGGGTCCGGCCCGTCACTACTCTGCCCGCGATGGAGCGGGCGGAGCTCGAGACCACGTCGCCGGGCGGCACCGAAGCGGTGGCGGCGGCGGTTGCGCACACGCTTGCACCGGGGGACGTGGTGCTGATCGCCGGCGACGTCGGCACCGGCAAGACGACCTTCGTGCGCGGCGCGTGCCGTGCGCTGGGAGTGACGGATCGCGTCACGAGCCCGTCCTTCACGATCGGCCAGGCCTATGCGGGCCCTGTTCCGGTGGCCCACGTGGACCTCTTCCGGCTGGAGAGCCTCCAGAACGAGGACCCGGCCCTGCTGGCCGACTACCTGACGCCCGAGCGGGTGGCGTTCGTCGAGTGGCCGGGGGCCGGGCTGCCGTGGATCGAGCGCGAGCGGGTCGTGCTGGAGCTCGAGCTGTCACATGAGGGCGGCGATCGCCGTCTCATCAGAGCGTCGGGAAGCGCAGCCGTGGTCGCGGCTCTGCGGTCGGCATGACGGTGGTCGGCTTCGACACCTCGATGCCGGTCACGACCGCGTGCGTGATCCCCGCCGACGGCGAGCCGGTGTGCACTCCGGCTCCCGATGCCGCGCGGCTGACGGCACCGCCCGACCACTCGGCGGAGCTGCTGCCGCTCCTGGCCGGGCTGCTCGACCAGGCCGGCTCGGGCTGGGACGACGTGCGGGCCATCGCCGTCGGCATCGGCCCGGGCACCTTCACCGGCCTGCGCATCGGCGTCGCGACCGCGCGCGGCCTCGCCCAGGGGCTGCGCGTGCCGCTGCACCCGGTCTCGTCGCTCGAGGCCCTGGCGGCCGGCCTCGCGGCCGAGGCCGCGCCCGGACGGCCGCTGCTGCCGCTGATCGACGCCAAGCGCAGGCAGGTCTTCGCCTCCCTGTACCGGGCGGCGGCGCCACTCGAGCTGGACTGGGGGCCGGTGGCGCTCGACCGCGACGACCTCCTGGCCCGGGTACGTGAGGTGACGCTTCCGCCGCTGGCGGCGGGAGACTGGGCGCTAGAATCGCGCTCAAGCCTGGAGGCTGCCGGGATCGCGGTCGCTGCTCCGGAGTCGGGCCTGCACGCGGTCAGCGCCGTGCAGATCTGCCGGCTCGGAATGGCGGTCGAACCGGTTGCTCCGGAGTCAGTCAACCCGGTCTACGTGAGGGTGCCGGATGCAGAGGTCACCAGAAGCGCTCGAATCGACGATCCCGCTGGGAGCGGGGGCAGCTGAGCGCACCGGCCTGACGATCCGCCGGCTGGGCTACGGGGACCTGCCCGACGTGATCTCGATCGAGCGGCGCTCGTTCCCGGCGCCCTGGTCGCTGGCGATGTTCGTGCTGGAGCTCTCCAAGCCGTCGAGCATCTGCGCGGGCGCGTTCTACGACGGCGAGCTGATCGGGTATCTGATCTGCTCGCGGTACCACACGGTCTGGCACGTGATGAACATCGCGGTGCACGAGACTCATCGCCGCATCGGCGTCGCCACGTCGCTGATCGAGCACCTGCTCGAGGAAGCGGGCGACCACGACCGCTACACGCTGGAGGTTCGCGTGTCGAACGCCGAGGCGATCCGCATGTACGAGTCGTTCGGGTTCCGCACGGCCGGCATCAGGCGCCGCTACTACCACGACAACAACGAGGACGCGCTCATCATGTGGAGGACGGAAGCCTCCTGATTCTGGCCATCGAGACGTCGTGTGACGACACGTGCGCGGCGGTCGTCACCACCGGAGGCCGGATCCTCAGCAACGTCGTCTCCTCGCAGGACCGGTTTCACGAGCGCTACGGCGGGGTCGTGCCCGAGGTGGCCTCCCGGCACCACCTGGAGCTGGTCAACGCCGTCGTCGACGATGCGCTGCAAACGGCCGGGATCGAGTTGCGTGACGCGGGCCTCGTGGCCGCCACGAGCAGGCCGGGGCTGATCGGGGCCCTGCTGGTGGGCCTGTCGACCGCCAAGGCGCTTGCCGCCGCGGCCCGGCTGCCTTTCACGGCGGTGGACCACCTGCACGGGCACGTGGCCGCGAACTTCCTCGAGCCCGAGCCCCTCGAGCCGCCGTTCCTGTGCCTGATCGCGAGCGGGGGGCACACGTTGCTGGCGTCGGTCGAGGACCACGGCGGCTACACGCTGCTGGGCTCCACGCGCGACGACGCGGCGGGGGAGGCGCTCGACAAGGCGGCGCGGATGATGGGCCTGGGCTATCCCGGCGGGGCCGAGCTCGACCGCCTGGCGCGCGGCGGCGACCCGGCGGCCTTCGACTTCCCGGTCGGCATGCGGCGCGGCGACTCGCTCGACTTCTCGTTCAGCGGGCTCAAGACCGCGCTGGTCTACAAGGTGCGGGAGCTCGGTGAAGCAGCCACGCTGGCGCGGCGCGCCGACTTGGCCGCGTCGTTCGAGCGGGCGGTCGTCGACTCCCTTCTGCTGAAGGTGGAGCAGGCACTCGATTCCACCGGTGCGACCCGGCTGGCGATCGGCGGTGGCGTCGCGGCCAACTCGCTGCTGCGCCGGGAGGTGGCCGACCTGTGCGAGGAAAAAGGCTTGGAGCTGAAGATCCCGCCGCCCGCATTGTGCACGGACAACGCGGCGATGATCGCATCCGCGGCGCGCTTTCTCGAGCCTGTCCCGTATCCTGGGTTCCTCGCGTTCGACGCCTTCGCGCGCAGCGCGGCCTGACGCGCAGTTAATAGGCTGCGCGGCCGTTGCAACCTGAGCCATGCCGACGCTGACCCTCTACACGAAGCCTGACTGCACCCTGTGCGACGAGGCCCACGCCGCGCTGGAGCGAGTGCGCGCACGCGCCCCGTTCCAGCTCGAGGTGATCGACATCCGCACCGACAGGCAACTCGCAGAACGCTACGGGGAGCGGATACCGGTCGTGCTCGTCGACGGTGAGGAAGCATGGGAGTACGTGGTCGACGAGGGTGAGCTGGAGAGCCGCCTGACCGCCGCCGGGGCCGCGACGTGACGCGCGAAGCCGGCGCGGACCTGGGGCTGCGGGACGATGTCCTGGGTGGCCCGGACTCGGCGGGCCTCGAGCCCAAGCCGTTCGGCGACCGGCTCTCGCTGGGAGTGGCGGCCCGTCTCTCGCGCTACCTCCAGGTGCTCACGCAGGCGCGCAAGATGGGCAAGGACACGATCTCCTCGCAGGAGCTCTCCGACTACACGCACATCAACTCGACCCAGATCAGGCGCGACCTGTCGGGCTTCGGGAAGTTCGGCAAGCGCGGAGTCGGTTACAACGTGGACTCGCTCGTCTCGCAGATCCGCAAGATCCTGCGCACGTCCGGGCAGCACAACATCGCGCTGTTCGGCGCCGGCAACCTGGGGCAGGCGATCGCCAGCTCCGACATCTTCGCCGACCACGGTTTCCGGGTCGTGTCCATCTTCGACGTCGATCCTCGCCGCATCGGGAAGAAGGTGGGGAGCCTCGAGGTGCGCTCCTACGACACCATGCGCGACGTCGTCGAGGACGAGGACATCGTCGTCGGGGTGCTGGCGGTGCCGGCGGCGGCCGCGCAGCGCACCGCGGACGACCTCGTCGAGGCCGGCGTCAAGATCATCTTCAACTACTCCGACGCCCTGCTCCAGGTCCCGCCGGACGTGACGGTGCACACGTCGAGCCCCGCCGTGGACCTGCTGTACGCGCTGTACTTCTACCTGACGTAATCCGGGGTAGGTAGGGCAGCCGGCCCGAACTCCGTTGATTCGCTCACACCTGTCGTGAGCGGGTTCACAGAGTTCGCCACGGGCGCCCCTTGCCTACCCGGAATCTCCGTTGGCTAGGGTTTCCGGGATGCCGTTCGACGCCGAGCGCTCGAGGGAGATCTTCGAGGCCTCAACCGACTTCACCGTCGGCCTGGAGGAGGAGTTCGCGCTCCTGGATCCGGAGACGCTCTCGATGGTCAACCGGTTCGAGGAGCTGAAGGAGCAGGCTGAGCGCGACGACCTCCTCGCCGACGCGGTCGCGGGCGAGCTGATCGCTTCCGAGATCGAGATCCGCTCCGGCAAGGGCAAGGACTTCGCAGACGCACTGGAACGGCAGCACGAGCACCGGCGGCGCCTCTTCGCGCTGACGTCGGCGCGCGGCGTGACGCTGGGGGCGGCCGGCACGCACCCGTGGAGCCCGTGGCAGGACCAGCGCATCATCGACACGCCGCACTACCGGCTGGTCGAAGGCGAGCTGCAGTACGTCGCGTGGCGCAACAACACCTTCAGCAACCACGTGCACGTCGGGGTTCGCGGACCGGACCGCGCGGTCGCGGTGTGCGACGCGATGCGCCCGGTGCTGCCCGTGCTGCTCGCCGCATCGGCGAACTCGCCGTTCGCGGAGGGAAGGCTGTCGGGACTGCATTCCGCGCGCACGGAGATCTTCACCCGCATGTTCCCGCGCTGCGGCATACCCGATCACTACGGCAGCTGGGACGCGTACTCGGCCTACGTCGACTTCCTGTACCGGACGAACTCGATCGTCGAGGCCACGCAGATCTGGTGGAGCGTCCGGCCCCATCTCAGCTACGGCACGGTCGAGGTCCGCATCATGGACGCGCAGTCCTGCGCGGGCGAGTCCACCGCTCTGCTGGCGCTGGCCACGGCGTGTGTCGCACAGGCGGCGTTGGACTACGACGCCGGGCGCGTCCCCGCCGCGGTGCCGCGCAGGATGATCGAGGAGAACCTGTGGCGCGCGACGCGCTACGGCCTGGACGGCAAGCTCATCGACCTGGAGGCCGGGGCGGAGCTTCCCGCCGTGGCCGCGGTGGAGCGGCTCGTGGACTGGACGGCCGATGCGCGCGACTCGCTCGGGCTCGACGCCCATCTGAGCGATCTGGACCGGATGCTCTCCGACGGGAACGGCGCGCAGCGACAGCGCCGGCGCGTGGACGCCGGCGAGAGCATGGAGGAGATCTACGCCGCGCTCGTGGCCGAGACCCGGGCCACGTACGCGGAGTCCGGCACGGCTGTAGCCGTGCCCTGCGGGGAGGGAACAGCGTGACGCACGACCACGAACACGACCACGAACATGACCACGAGCACGCGGGACATGAACACGAGCACATGACCGAGGAGGAGATGCGGGCCCGGCTCGAGGAGGAGCTGCGCCGCATCACCGTCCCGGACGTGCTGCTGCAGACGATCGTCAGCCTCGTGAACCTCGGCGGCCAGCGCCTGGGCCTGACTCCCGACACCGAGGACATGCGCGACGTCGAGCAGGCGCGGCTCGCCATCGAGGGCGTGCGGGCGCTGCTCCCGATCCTGGAGCAGCTCGATGCCGAGCAGATGCGCCCGGTGCGGGACGCGCTGTCCCAGCTTCAGATGGCGTATGCGCAGATCGCCCGGGCCGAAGGAGCCCCCGCACCGGGTGAGACCGGCGCGGCGGCAGGCCCCGGAGGGGCCCAGGGGCAGGAATCCGCGCCCGGGGCGCCGCCGCAGCCACCCAGGCGCCCGGCCGGGCCCGGCGAGTCCGGCGGGCTGTGGGTGCCGCCGGGCACCAAGACCTGACCAGAGCCGTTCATCCGGCGGCGACCGATACACTCCGCCGGCTTTTAGGGCAGCCGGGGGTCAGCTCCTCCGGCAGCCCGCGCTGTCTCCCCGCGGCGGCTCCGATGCCGCGCGGCCGCATGATCCGACACCTGGAGGGCTTTAACCCGTGACCGAATTCTTGACCGACTGGGGCGTCGTGGTGGCGCTCGCTTGCGCCGGCGTCGCCGTCATCTACGGCGCCGTGACCACCCGCTGGCTGCTGGCCCAGTCGCCGGGCAACGAGCAGATGCAGTCGATCTCCAAGGCGGTGCAGGAAGGCGCGGCCGCGTACCTGAACCGCCAGTACACGATCATCGGCATGGTCGCCATCGTGATCGTGATCGCGCTGGCGATCGCGCTGGACGTGAAGACGGCGATCGGCTTCATCATCGGCGGCAGCTTCTCGGCGGCGGCGGGCTACATCGGGATGAACGTGTCGGTGCGCGCGAACTCGCGCGTCGCCGAGGCGGCGCGCAGCGGTGTGGGCCGGGCGTTCGACGTCGCCTTCAAGGGCGGCTCCGTCACGGGATTGCTGGTGGTGGGCCTCGCCCTGCTGGGCGTCGCGGGCTTCTACGGGATCCTGATCCTGGCCGACGAGAGCGACAAGGAGGCGATCGACGCGCTGATCGGCCTCGGGTTCGGCGGCAGCCTCATCTCGGTCTTCGCGCGACTCGGCGGCGGCATCTTCACCAAGGCCGCCGACGTGGGCGCCGACCTGGTCGGGAAGGTCGAGGCGGGCATCCCCGAGGACGACCCCCGCAACCCGGCCGTGATCGCCGACAACGTGGGCGACAACGTCGGCGACTGCGCAGGCATGGCGGCCGACCTCTTCGAGACTTACGCCGTCACCGCTGTCGCCGTGATGCTGCTGGGTGTCCTCACGTTCAACGAGCAGCGCGAGGTGGCGATCTACCCGCTGGTGCTCGGTGCCGTGTCGATCCTCGCATCGGTGGTCGGCGCCCTCGCCACTCGCACGACCAGCGCCGGGAGCGTGGAGCGCGCGCTCTACCAGGGCGTGTTCGTGAGCGCTGTGATCGCAGCCGCGGCGTTCCTGCCGGTCACGGACTGGCTGATGGACAACCTCACCACGAAGAACGTGGACGTCGCGGCGCCGTCGACCACGGACCTGTGGCTCTGCACGCTGATCGGGCTCGCCATCACCGGCCTGATCTTCGTCATCACCGACTTCTACACGTCGACCAGGTTCCGCCCGGTCAAGACGATCAGCCAGGCATCCGTCACCGGCCACGCGACGAACATCATCCAGGGGCTCGCGCAGGGCCTGCAGTCCACGGCCGCGCCCGCGATCCTGATCGCGCTCGGCATCCTGGGCGCCAACGAGCTGGCCGGGATCTACGGGATCGGCGTCGCTGTGATGGCGCAGCTCTCGATGACCGGCCTGATCGTCGCGCTCGACGCGTTCGGGCCGATCACCGACAACGCCGGCGGCATCGCCGAGATGGCGGACCTGCCCGAGGACGTGCGCGCAGTCACCGACCCCCTCGACGCGGTGGGGAACACGACGAAGGCCGTCACGAAGGGATACGCGATCGGCTCGGCCGCCCTGGCCGCCCTCGTGCTGTTCGTGAGCTGGCGCGAGGAGCTGGTCGAGGAGGCCGGCGACAAGGTGGTGAAGTCGTTCGACCTTGCGACGCCCGAGGTGCTGATCGGGCTCCTCATCGGCGGCATGATGGTGTACCTCTTTGCCGCGTTCGCGATCGAAGCGGTGGGCCGCGCCGGCGGCCAGGTGGTCGAGGAGGTGCGGCGCCAGTTCCGCGAGAAGCCGGGCATCATGGAGGGCACCGACAAGCCCGACTATGCGACGTGCGTAGCGATCGTGACTGCGCGGGCGCAGCGGGAGATGATCATTCCCTCGCTGATCCCCATCGTGGTCCCGGTGATAGTCGGCATCCTGTCGTACCAGGCGCTGGGCGGCCTGCTGATCGGCGTGATCATCACCGGTCTGTTCGTGGCTGTCTCGATGACCTCGGGCGGCGGCGCGTGGGACAACGCCAAGAAGCTGATCGAGGACGGCGCGTTCGGCGGCAAGGGCTCCGAAGCGCACGCGGCCGCGGTCACGGGTGATACCGTCGGAGATCCGTACAAGGACACGGCGGGTCCCGCGATCAACCCGATGATCAAGGTCGCGAACATCGTCGCGCTCCTGATCGTGCCGTTCATCATCTAGGAGACCTCTCACGCGTCGACAGCGGGCCAGCGCAGCAGCAACAGCGGCGTTGCTCCTGGCCGCGCTGTGCGGCACGGCCGAGGCGCAGGCCAAAGCGGTGAAGGTCGCCTCTGTCCCGGTGGCCTTCCAGGTCAAGAACACCAACACTGCGATCGCGCCGTGCACGCCGGACGGCGCGACCTACACGGTGCGGGGCCACATCACAGGGCCGCGGTCGTTCAAGCGCCCGGGAGTCACGCTCTACCTGCACGGCCTGGGCCTGGGCGAGTGGCTGTGGAACTTCCAGCCGCTCAAGAAGCGCTACAGCTTCGTGCGCGGGATGGCGCGGGCCAACCACGTGTCGGTGAGCATCGACCGGCTCGGATACGGCGCCAGCGACAAGCCGACGTCGGGCAAGGCCACCTGCATCGGCTCACAGGCCGACATCGCGCATCAGATCGTGGCTCAGTTGAAGGCCGGCGCCTACACGGTGACGGGCGGCGCGCCGCGGAAGTTCAAGCGCGTCGCGATCGCGGGGCACTCCGCCGCCGGGCAGATCGCGATCACCGAGGCCTACTCCTACCGGGACCTGCGCGCGCTCGTCGTGGTCGGGTTCTCGTACTCGAACCTCCCGCGCGGCAACGACGAGTTCGGGTTCCAGCGGATCGCCTGCGACAAGGGCGGCGACCCCTTCCCGGGGCTCACCGACTACGCGCTCTTCGGCCGCACCGACGCGGGGTTCCGCAGCACGATGTTCCGCAGCGCTCCGAAGGCCGTGCAGGACGCCGCGATCCCGCTCCACTACGCGGACCCCTGCGGCGACAACTACTCGCTGATCGACACGATCCAGCGCCAGGCGGCCAACGTCGGGAAGGTGAAGTTCCCCGTCCTGGTGGCCTGCGGCCGCAACGACGTGCTGTACGCCGGCTTCGGGTGTGAGGCGCAGGCGGACCGGTTCTCGAAGGGCAAGGCGCTGCTCCTCGGCAACACCGGGCACGGAGTGCCGCTGGAGCGCTCGGCGAAGACGTTCCGCAAGCGCCTTTCCAGCTTCCTGCGGCGGTACGGTCTCTAGGTTCCACCCAGCTCCACCCGCATCTGACGCCCGCCCCCTTCTAGATGGCTCGCTTCCGACCCAAGGGACTGGGACTCGAGCGCGTGCTCGGGACCGGTGCCCTGTTCTCGACGGCCTACGGCAACGTTGGGTCGTCGATCTACTACGCGCTGGGGCTGGTGGCGGCGTTCGCGCTCGGTATGACGCCGGTCGTCTACCTGATCGCCGGCGGCCTCTTCGTGATGACCGCGATGACCTATGCGGAGGCGGCCACGAACTTCCCGGAGGCGGGCGGGTCGTCGAGCTTCGCGCGGCGCGCGTTCAACGAGCTCGTGAGCTTCTTCGCCGCGTGGGGCCAGATGCTCAACTACATCATCACGGTCGCCATCTCGGCCTTCTTCGTGCCGCATTACCTGGCCGTGTTCTGGGAGCCGCTCGGCGAGAGCCCCGGCGACGTGATCGGCGGGATCGTGATCGTCGTGCTGCTGTCGGCGATCAACATCGTGGGCGTCACGGAGTCGGCACGGCTGAACTTCCTGCTGGCGGTGATCGACTTCGCGACGCAGCTGCTGCTCCTGCTGCTGGGCGTGTTCCTGGTCCTGAACTTCGGGACCCTGATCGACAACATCCATCTGTGGACGGCGCCCACCGTCGGCGACTTCGTCCTGTCGATCACGATCGCGATGATCTCCTACACGGGGATCGAGACCATCTCCAATCTCGCGGAGGAGGCCCGCGAGCCGCGCAAGCTGATCCCGCGGGCGATGGCGCTCGTCGTGCTCGCCGTGATGGTCATCTACGCGGGCCTGCCGGCCGTGGCGCTGTCCGCGTTGCCCGTCACGCAGACGGCCGACGGCTATACGACCGAGCTCGCCACCACGTACGCGGGGGATCCGATCCTGGGCATCGTCGAGAACATGAACCTGGGTTTCCTGCAGACGGCGGCGGAGTACTACGTCGGGGTCCTGGCCGCCACGATCCTGGTGATCGCGTCGAACGCCGGCATCTTCGGCGTGAGCCGGCTGACCTACTCCATGGGGCAGTATCAGCAGCTGCCCGACGGGCTGCGCCGGATCAGCCCGCGATTCCGCACGCCGGCCGTCGCGATCGGGGTGTTCGGCGCAATCGCGTGCATCGTGATGATCCCGGGGCAGGCCGACTTCCTCGCGACGCTGTACGCATTCGGCGCGATGCTGTCGTTCACGATCGCGCACGGGGCGCTGGTCGTGCTGCGCTGGCGCCTGGCGCGCAGCCGGATGCGCAAGCTCCCCGGCGACGTGGAGGTCGAGCGCGAGGAGGCCTGGTACCGCGCCCCGCTCAACGTGCGCGTGCACGGCGTCGACATCCCGATCTTCGCCGTGGTCGGGGGGCTGGGGACGTTCGCCGCCTGGATCGCCGTGATGAGCCTCTACACCACGACGCTCTTCGTCGGCATGGGCTGGATGGCGGTCGGCTTGGTGAGCTACTACGCCTATCGCAAGCGCAAGGGCCTGCCGCTGGCCGAGACGAGCAAGGTGAAGCTGCCGCCGGTCGTCGGCGCCGAGCCGGTCCGGTACGCCGCCGTGCTGGTCGCCTTCGAGGAAGGGACGTACTCCGAGGACGCGATGGCCACGGCGCTCAAGCTCGCCTCCCACAGGGGCGGTGACGTGCGGGTGATCACGACGATCACCGTTCCGCAGCACCTCGACATCAACGCGGAGCTGCCGCAGGCCGAGGCGACCGCGCAGGCGGTGATCGAGGCGGCACGTCAATGGGCGGCGCGCGGCCAGCGAGTGCGGGGCCGCATTGCGAAGGTGCGTCCCGACGAGGCCGGCCACCGCATCGTGCGCGAGGCGGTCGATGCCCGCTCGCAGGCGATCGTGATGCCGATGCCCGAGCGGCGGCCGTCGGGCAAGTTGCTGAGCAAGACCCTCGAGGTCGTGCTCGCCAAGCGGCCCTGCCGGGTGATCGTCGACTCCGTCCCCGCCAAGCCTCTCCGCGAGCGCCGCCCGGCGCGGGATCGCGCCGCGGTCTAGCGCCGGGGTCTAGCGATCTAGACCGGCTGCTTTAATCGCGAGAGATGGACCGTCCTTCGCTGCCAGGGGGCGACGCGGCTCCGCGGCTGCGGCGAGAGGCCTTCGTCGCGGTCGAGCGCGGCGTCGGCACGCCTCGCCTCTTCGCGACTGCGTACAGCACCGTCGGCTCCTCGATCTACTTCGCGCTCGGGGTGGTCGCCGCATTCGCCCTCGGCCTCACGCCGCTCGTCTTCCTGATCGCGGGGATCCTGTTCGTCGTCACGACGCTCACCTACTTCGAGGGCATGACGCTCTATCCGGAGCGCGGCGGATCGGCGGTGATGGCGCGGTACGCCTTCAACGAGCTGCTCAGCTTCGTGGCGGGGTGGGCCATCCTGCTCGACTTCCTGATCCTGATCGCGATCAGCACGCTCTCGATCGGCCACTACCTGACGGCGTTCTGGGGCGAGTTCGGCGACGACGGCCTCACCCTCGCGATCGCGCTCGGGGTCCTGTTCCTCGTCGCGCGCTACAACTATCTCGGCAAGGCGCCGCGGGGACAGCGGACCATCGCGCTGTCGATCGTCGACATGGCCCTGGTGCTGATGATCGTGGGCCTGGGGCTGGCGACGGCGTTCGACCCGGGCGCGATCACCGACAACGTACAGCTCGGCGACGTGCCGACCTGGGCGGACCTGATCTTCGGCATGACGGTCGCCGTGATCGCGTTCACGGGCATCGAGGCGGCCGCCAACCTGGCCCCCGAGGTCCGCGTCGGCAGGGAGGCGTTGCGGCGCACCGTGGGCGCGGGAGCCGCGGTCGTGCTGCTCGTCTTCGTGGGCATGTCGGTCGTCGCGCTGATGGCGCTGCCGGTGGGACAGGGAGTCCCGATGTCGGTCGACAACCAGACCGGCGGCTACGGCACCGAGCTGGGAGGGCGGTACATCGAAGCGCCGGTGCTCGGAGTCGTGGAGGCGCTCACCGGGGGCTTCGCGGGCGAGCTGCTCGGGTATGCGGTGGCGCTCGTCGCGATGCTCGTGTTGAGCCAGGCCGCCAACGCCGGAATGGTCGGCATCGCGCGGACCGCCTACACGCTCGCGACCCACCGCCAGATTCCCAGAGGCGTGGCGCGCCTGCACCCGCGCTACGGGACGCCGTGGATCCTGATCTCGATCTTCGCGGTGCTGTCGTTCGCGCTCGTGATCCCGCTCGACATCGAGCTGCTGGCCGGCATGTTCGCCTACGGCGCGCTGATCGCGTTCTCCCTGGCGCACCTGTCGGTGTGCGCACTGCGCTTCAAGGAGCCGAACCGCCGGCGCGGATACAAGGTCCCGTTGAACGTGAGGGTGCGCGGCAAGGAGCTGCCCGTGCCGGCCGTGATCGGCGCCGTGCTGTCGGTGGCCGCCTGGATCGGGACGTTCTTCTACCACGACGAGGCGCGGCTCTTCGGGTCGGCGTGGATGGCGTTCGGGCTCCTCCTCTACGTGGTGTATCGCTCGCGCGAAGGGCTGTCGCTGACCCGCTTGGTCGAGGTCCCGGCCGAGCGGATGTCGGTGGAGCCCGAGGTCGAGTACGCGCGCATCCTCGTGCCCGTGTTCGGCGAGCAGCTGGACGACGACATCATGAGCACGGCCGGGCAGCTGGCGAGCGACCCCGGCAGCGGCGGCGCGACGATCGATGCGGTCTACGTCCACGTCGTCCCGATGTCGCTGCCTCTCGACGCCCAGCTTCCCGAGCAGCGGGTGGCACGGGCGGATGCCGCCCTGCAGCGGGCGAGGCAGGTGGGCGAGCAGTACGAGGGAGTGACCGTGAACGTCGACCAGGTGCGCGGCCGCACGGAGGGAGCCGCGATCGTCGAGGCGGCTCGTGACCGCCGGTCCGAGGCGATCGTGATCGGCGCGGAGCCGCCGTCGAAGATCAAGGGAGGCGGCCTCCTGGGCGGCATCGCGGGGGCCCGCCAGAGCGAGCTCGGGGAGGTCACCGCCTATGTGCTGGAGAAGAGCCCTTGCCGGGTGCTCGTCACCGCGCCCCCGGACGGCGCAGGGGCGGTGGAGCACGTGCAGAATGGGGAGTTGGATTTAATGACCGGAGGAACTCGTTCCGAATGAGCAGGGGAATGCCCGAGACGTCGCCCGCCCCACGACCCGAGAGGCCGCCATGTTCGTCGTGATCGTCGGCTGCGGCCGCGTGGGCTCGGCCATCGCGAAGCGCACCCTGCGCCAGGGACACGAGGTCAGCGTGCTGGACGAGAACCAGGAGGCCCACGCGCTGCTCGACCACGACATGGACCAGAGCTGGGAGGACGCCGGCGGGCGGTTCACCGTCGGCACCGCGCTCGAGGTGGACGCGCTCAACGCAGCGGGCATCGAGCGCGCCGACGTCGTGGTGTGCTCCACCGACGGCGACAACACGAACATCATCGTCGCGCAGCTGGCGAAGAAGCGGTTCCAGGTTCCCAAGGTGGTCGTGCGCGTGCTCGATCCGTACCGCGCGGACTGGTACCACCAGCAGGGCCTGCACACGGTCTGTCCCACGCAGGTGGCCATCGACATGCTGAGCGAGGCCGTGATCGGCGAGGGCAGCGGGATCCCGGAGGCCTCCACCTGATGTACATCATCATCGCCGGCGCCGGGAAGGTCGGATGGAACCTCGCCAGGGAGCTGATCGGCGAAGGCCACGAGGTGACGCTGATCGAGTCGGACCGGAACCGCTATCTGGTCGTGGAGGAGGAGCTCGAGCACAGCGTTCAGCACGGCGACGCCTCGGAGCTCTGGGTCCTGGAGCGCGCCGGGATCGTGCGCGCCGACATGGTCGTCGCCGTCACCGGAGACGACGAGGACAACATGCTGATCTGCCAGGTGGCAAAGGAGAAGTACCTCGTCGAGCACACGATCGCGCGCGTCAACAACCCTCGCAACCTGGAGCACTTCGAGCTGCTCGGGGTGCGGCCGGTCGTGTCGGCCACTGACCTGATCCTGCGCCTGATCGAGCACGAGGTCCCGCACCACGGGCTCGTGCACCTGCTGGACCTGCGCCAGGAGCAGCTCGAGATCATCGAGCTGGAGGTGGCCGACGGCGCGCCCGCCGCCGGTTCCACGATCGGGGAGCTGGAGCTGCCGGACGGCTGCCTGGTCGTGTCGGTGCTGCGCAACGGCACGGGATTCGTGCCCAAGGCCGACACGCTGATCGAGGTGGGGGACGAGGTGCTCGCCGTCCTCAACCC
>Ga0075420_100003249_pt1 | contig 14183 bp, 9 predicted proteins | sample SoiMetdeltSBSDD4_FD_75296 | JGI IMG/M metagenome (GOLD analysis project Ga0075420, IMG submission 75296) | Bulk soil microbial communities from a Populus tree surrounding site in Tennessee, USA - Soil MetaG P. deltoides SBSDD4 | ecosystem: Environmental > Terrestrial > Soil > Tree plantation... | reverse complement strand
TGTCCAGCCAGTTGACACACGAAAGACCAGTCGACGATCGCGCGGCGCGACGGTAGCACGCCGTTTCGCCCCGCAGAAGCCTCTGGCCGTTACGGCTGGAGGTGCAATTTGGGGGATTTCAGGCCACAATCTCGCAGCGGCGTTCGGAGGTAACGGGTGCCTGGCTCGTGCCGCTCAACCGCGGCGGTATCCTTGCCACCGGCGCTCGAGGGCATGGAGGATTGACCACAGGAGGAAGGTCCGTGACCGACAACAAGCTCGTGACCCGGCGGGAATTCGTCAAGACGGCGGGAGGCGCCGCGGCCGCCGCGTCGTTGGTGGGCGTCGCGGCGGTGCCGCAGCCGGCGGCGAGGCGACGCTACGCCATCGTTGGCACCGGCGATCGCGCTCAGGGCATGTGGGGACGACCGCTCGTGGAGAAGTATTCCGACGTGCTGGAATTCGTCGGACTCTACGACGTGAACGCCGAACGGGCCGCCGCCGCTCGCGAGCTCATGGGCGTGACCTGCCCGATCTATCCGAGCTTCGAGGAGATGTGCGGGAAAGCCAAACCCGACCTGCTGATGGTCACGACCGTCGACGCCTTTCATCACGAGTACATCGTGAAGGGACTCGACCGGGGCATCGACGTCATGACCGAAAAGCCGATGGTCATCGACGAACAGCAATGCCAGGCCGTGCTCGACGCCGAGAAACGGAACAATCGGCGCATCGTCGTCACCTTCAACTACCGCTACGCACCGAAGCACACCGCGATCAAGGAAATCCTGATGGGCGGGGAGATCGGGCGCGTGCTCTCGGTCGACTTCGCGTGGTACCTGGACGTGATTCACGGCGCGGACTACTTCCGCCGCTGGCACCGGCTGAAGAACCGCAGCGGCAGCCTGTGGGTACACAAGGCGTCTCACCACTTCGATCTGATGAACTGGTGGCTCGGCGCCGATCCGGTCGAGGTCACGGCGCTGGGAGGCCTGCGCGTCTACGGGCGAAACGGCCCGTTCCGCTCGACCAATTGCCGTGCCTGTCCGCACAAGAAGGAGTGCCGGTTCTACTACGACATCACCGCCAACCCGACGCGCATGAAGCTGTACGTCGGAGCGGAAAAGACGGATGACTACTATCGCGACGGCTGTGTCTTCCGCGAGGACATCGATATCTACGACACGATGTCGGCGGTCGTAAAGTACTCGAACGACGTGAGCATGAGCTACTCGTTGAATGCGCACATGCCGTTCGAAGGGTTCCGCGTGGCGTTCAACGGAGAGTTGGGCCGGCTCGAGGTCCGCGACCACGAACGCCAGCCGTGGGAGGTTGCCGACGAGGACGAAACCGAAATCTACGTCACCAAGAGTTTCGGCAAGCGCGTTCGCGTGCCGTTGCCGCGCGCGGAAGGCGGCCACGGTGGCGGCGACGATCGGCTGAAGAACCTGATCTTCCGCAAGGCTCAGGCGCCGGAGCACATGAGGCTTCCCGACTCGCGCGCCGGCGCGATGTCCTGCCTGACCGGCATCGCGGCTCGCAAGAGCATCCAGGAGCAGCGGCCCGTCCGCATCGCGGATCTCGTCAGGCTCTGACGTGCTTCGTGCCTTCAGCCGGGTCATCGGTCTCGGTTGGGTGGCAGTCGCCGCGGCATCCCAGCCGGCCAGACCCGCGACCGCACACGAAGTGCGCAGCCCCGATGACGGCGTGGTCTTCAGGATCGCCAGGTCGCCGGCTGGACAAATCACATGGGCCACGTCCGTCCGCGGGCTGCCGGTCATCGAGCCCTCGGCGCTCGGGATTGTGCTGAACGACGTGGACCTCGGGCGCGGCGCCATGCTCGATCGCGTCGAGCGCTATCGCGTCGACGAGACCTATCCCTGGCGAGGAGCCAAGTCGCAAGCCGTCAACCGGGCAAACGGCATGCGCGTCCGCGTCACGCACGACGCGGGCGTTCAGTACACCGTGGACGTCCGGGTCGCGAACGATTCCGTCGCCTTCAAACACCTCGTGCCGGGAACCGGACGACGAGTGCCTGACGGCGGATCGATGTTCACCTTCCCCAGCGGCAGCGTGGTCTGGTCGCACGGCCTGCGCGACCATTACGAAGCGGTTTACGAACGGCGGCTCATCGAGGACGTTCCCGAGGGCGACTGGGCCGCACCGCCAATCACGGTGAAACTCCCTGGCGGTGGTGGCTACGCCGCTATCAGTGAGGCCGGTCTCCGGAACTATGCCGGCATGGCCTTGCAGTCCGACGGCCGACGCGGCTATCGCGAACGGCTCGGGCACAGCCACCCGCCCGGCTACCCGTACACGCTGCGTTTCGGCGAGGAGAACGCGAAGCGCCTGTCGGCCGCCGCGCCGCTCGAAGGACCGATCGCGACGCCGTGGCGCGTCGTGATTATTGGCCGAAATCTCGACACGATCGTGAACAGCGACGTGATCCATGACCTGTCCGATCCGCCGGACCCGCGCCTGTTCCCCCAAGGGATGCGCACGCCCTGGCTCAGACCCGGCCGCGCAGTCTGGAGATATCTCGACGGCGGCGAAAACACGGTCGATGGAATCAAGGAATTCTCGCGGCTGGCCGCGGAGCTCGGCTTCGAGTATCAGGTCGTCGAGGGCCAGTGGCAGAAGTGGACGGAAGACGAGCTGCGCGAGGTGATCGAGTATTCGCGGTCGCGGGGTGTGGGCATCTGGGTGTGGCGCCATCGCAACACGCTGAGCGATCCCGCGAAGCGGCGCGAGTTGTTCGCGTCGCTGCAGAAAGCCGGTGTCGTCGGCGTGAAGGTGGACTTCCTCGATCACGAGGCGAAGGAGGTCATCGATTTGTATCACGACATCCTGCGCGATGCGGCCGAACACCAGTTGATGATCAACTTTCACGGCGCCAACAAACCGGCTGGCGAATCACGGACGTGGCCGAATGAAATGACGCGCGAGGGCATCTACGGCCTGGAACACCGGCGCATGGAGGCATGGGCCACGTTCAACACGACTTTTCCGTTCGTGCGCATGCTCGCGGGTCACGCCGACTACACGCCGGTCGTGTTCGGGGAAAGGCGGCGCGAGACGAGCTGGGCGCACCAGATTGCAAGCGCCGCGATCCTCACCTCGCCGCTGCTCGTGTACGGCGGTCATCCGGGATCGTTTCTGTCCAATCCTGCCGTCGAAATGATCAAGAGCATTCCGAGCGTCTGGGACGAGACCCGTGTGCTGCCGCCCTCGGAGATCGGAGAGCTCGCCCTCTTCGCACGCCGGAGTGGCGATCGCTGGTTCATCGCGGCCATGAACGGACCGACGGCGCGGACGGTCACGCTCGATCTTTCATTTCTGCCCGAAGCATCCTGGCGGGCTCTCATCGTCCGCGACAATCTCGAGAACGACGCGGCGGTCGTCGTCGAGACGCGCAACGTGCCGCGCGTCCTCGAAATCCCCGTGCGCGCCGCGGGAGGTTTCGTCGTAAGGCTCACGCGCTAGGGGCCCCTTCGGCGACTCCTACATCTTTGTAGGAAATCTTGGTCGGCCCGCCGTTTTTGTCGCTCCACAGCTTCGCGATTACGTCGGCCAATCCGGGCATCAAGTCCTTGCGATTAGGCGACTTGCGTCTCAATCGTCACGGGCGCGCGGGCTGCACGGAGTTTGCTCTGGGCTTCGGGACCTGGCGAGGAGCCGGAACCGAGCACGGAGGCAGGGCGCGTGAACCCAAGCGATATCACCTGGATGCTGATCTCGACGGCGCTGGTCGTGTTGATGACGCCGGCGCTGGGATTTTTTTATGCGGGGCTCGTTCGTGGCAAGAACGCGCTCAACACGATCATGATGAGCGTCATATCGCTCGGGTTCGTGGGCCTCGCCTGGGCCTTGTTTGGGTATTCGATCGCCTTTGCCGGCGACCACCCATTCTTGGGAGGAATCGATCATCTGGGGCTGCGTGACGTCGGCCTGGAGCCCCGCGGGACGATTCCGCACCTGTTGTTCATGGCCTACCAGGGCACGTTCGCAATCATCACGGCGGCACTGATCTCCGGCGCCATCGTGGAGCGGGTTCGCTTCGCGCCGTACCTCGTCGTGCTGACGGTGTGGAGCGTCGTCGTCTATTCCCCGGTCGCGCATTGGGTTTGGGGCGCCGGCGGCTGGCTGGCGGCGCTCGGCGCGCTCGACTTCGCGGGTGGCACGGTCGTTCACATCACAGCCGGAGCGGCCGCGTGCGTGGCGGCCCTCTGTCTCGGTCCACGACAGGACTACAGCCGGCGCGCGCTCCTGCCGCACTCCGTCCCGTTCACGCTGCTCGGCGCCGGCCTGCTCTGGTTCGGGTGGTTCGGGTTCAACGGTGGCAGCGCCCAGGCGGCAAATGCGCAGGCGGTGCTCGCGTTCGTCAATACGCTCCTCGCACCCTCCGGCGCGCTCGTGGCCTGGACGCTGCTCGACCTGTTTCGCACCGGACGAGCGACAGCTGTGGGCGTCGCGACCGCGATTGTCGTCGGGCTCGTCGCGATCACGCCGGGCGCCGGCTTCGTCAGCCCGCTCTCGGCGATCGCCATCGGCGCAGTCGCCGTGGTGCCGAGCTATTACGCCCTCGTCTGGCGCGTGCGCACGCGTCTTGACGATGCGCTCGATGTGGGCGCGGCGCACGGACTGGGCGGGATCAGCGGCGCGTTGCTGACCGGATTGCTGGCCCAGCGCGCGTGGGGCAGCCCGGCCGACGGACTCCTGTTCGGCAACCCTGCGCAAGTCGGCATCCAGCTCGTGGCCGTGCTGGTAGCCGGCGGATATAGCGCCCTCCTGACGCTTGGGATCGTCCGCGCGATGGACGCGATTACTCAAATGCGCGCCGCGCCCGAGGAAGAAGCGATCGGGCTCGACGTCAGCGAGCATGGCGAAGAGGCGTATGCGCGCGAGGATGGCGCAATCCTGATCCTTTCGCCGAAAGCGTCGCCACAGCGCGTCGCGGCACTTACGCCCAGCCTCACGTCACAAGGAGAGACCCGATGAAGCTCGTCGTGGCAATCGTACGTCCTGAAAAACTGACGGACGTGCTCGAGGCGCTCTTTCTTGCAGAGGTCCGAGGCCTCACGATCAACCGTGTGCAGGGCCATGGCGGCGAGATGGAACCGGTCGAGACCTACCGCGGCACCACCGTGAAAATGGCGCTGTCGGAGAAGATCCGCCTGGAGATCGCGGTTTCCGATCACTTCGTCGACGTCACCGTCGGGGCGATCCTGAGGGCCGGACGCACGGGACGCGTCGGCGACGGAAAGGTCTTCGTTCTCCCGGTGGACAAGATCTTCCGGATACGGACAGGCGAGCACGATCAGGCGGCGGTGACCCCGGTCGAGGATTTCCCGCTCGTCGCGCGGAGAGAGTCCTGACCCGCCAACAGATCGCCGTTGCCCCTATCCACGGAAGCGATCGGCATCAATCCGATGCTTCCGAACCTTGTAATTGATGATCCGCTCCGTGGTGCCCAGCTGGCGGGCGGCGCGGGCGCAGTTGCCTCGACTGGACTTGAGCGCGTCCTGCAGGAGATCGCGCTCGAAGGCCTCCACGCTCTCGCGCAACGAGACTCGCGGCACCGTTCCCGATGCTTCGGCGGTCTGCAGAGTCGGCGGCAGATGGTGGCCATGGATGACGCCGCCCTCGCACACGAGCACCGCCCGTTCCAGAGTGTTCTCGAGCTCGCGGACGTTCCCCGGCCAGTGGTAGCTCGTGAGCATATCGATGGCTGGCGTCGCCACGCGCCGGATCCGCTTGCCGTGCTCGCGAGCGTGCTTTTCCAGGAAATGGTCGGCAAGCAGCATGATGTCCGGCTTTCGCTCGCGCAGCGGCGGCGCGAAGATGGTAAACACGGCGAGGCGGTAGTACAGATCCGCGCGGAACCGGCCCTCGTCGATCAGCGTCTCGAGCGGCTGATGGGTCGCGGCGATCAGCCGCACGTTGATCTTGATGGAGGCGGTGCCGCCAAGCCGTTCGATTTCGCGCTCCTGCAGCACTCTGAGCAGCTTCACCTGCGTCGACGTGTTCAGGTCGCCGATCTCGTCGAGGAAGAGCGTCCCGCCCTCCGCCAGCTCGAACCTGCCCTTCTTGGTCCCGTGCGCTCCAGTAAATGCGCCGCGATCGTAGCCGAACAGCTCGGACTCGATCAGCGAATCGGGCAACGCGGCGCAGCTCACTTTGACGAACGGTTTCCTCGCCCGGGGCGAGTTGTGGTGGATCGCGTGCGCGATCATCTCCTTGCCGGTGCCTGATTCCCCGCGGATCAGGACGGTCGTATTGCTTCGCGACACCTGCGTCACCTGCTCGTAGACCTGCTGAATCGGTGCGCTGTTGCCGACGAGGTGCCGGAAGGCGTGGCGCTCGCGAAGCTCGTCGCGAAGGTGCTCGTTCTCTTCCGCGAGCCGATGGCGATCCGCCTGCACGTGGCGGGAGGCCTTGACCGCCTGAGCAATCATCGAGGCCACCAGGCGGTAGAACTCCAGCGAGCGCTCGTAGTCTCGATCGGCCTTGAAACGCAGCACGATCCCGAGGGCGCCCGCCGGACGGCGGCCGAGCAGGATCGGAACGGCAATGAAGGTCCGTTCCTGACGCTCGCCGCGGCCCAGCCGCGCCGCCAGGGCAGGCTCGCGGCTCACCTGCGGCACGACGACCGCCCTGCCGCTCTGCATCACGCGCGTCGTGATGGCATCGACGGAGGCCCCGGCCCCGCCCTGACGCATGCCGATGGCTGTTTCGGTCTGCAGCTCGTGCGTCTGCTCGTCGACGAGCAGCACCGACCCAGCGGTCACCTCGTGGCGGCGCTGGAGAATGGCGATCGCCGAGTGCAGCGCGCTCTTCAGGTTGAGGATGCCGGACAGGGCCTGGCTGATTTCCAGGAGCGTGGTCAGGCGCCGGATCTCGTTCGTGTGGTCACGGGGTGGAGCCGACATTGTTGTCGCTCATGATGGCAGAAACGACGAAATTGTAGGAAACGATTATCGATCGGCCGACGATGGCTTGGACGGCGGGAGCTGGTAGGTGGGAATCGGGCCTCCGGCCGGCAGGGAAACGGGAGCGCGATTGACGCGTCCTGGAAGCCTCAACGAGATGACCAGCATCGCTTCGAGCACGAGCACCCCGGCGAGTACCAGCAGACCCGCGCTGTAGCTCGAGGTGTCTTCCCGAAGCCAGCCCATGACCGATGGCCCGACGGCCCCGCCGAGATTGCCGATCGAGTTGATGAGCGCGATGCCGGCGGCCGCAGCCGCGCCGCCCAGGAACATCGGCGGAATCGCCCAGAAAACGCTCGGTATCGAGCGCTGCCCGAGCTGAGACAGGGTGAAGCCGAGGACGAGCAGCGGCAGGCTGGACTGAAAGGTCACCGCAACGAGCAACCCGGCCGCCGCCGTGAACGCGCATGCCGCCACGTGCCACTTGCGCTCGCCCGTACGATCGGAGTGCCGGCCGATGACGACCATTCCGACCAGCGCCGCAGCGAAGGGAACGGCTGTGATGGCGCTCAGGGCAAACCCGTCCAGTCCAGACGACTCGCGCATAATCCTCGGCAGCCAGAGAAAAATGCCGTAAGTCACGAGCGCATTGAGGAAGTAGATGGCGGCGAGCAGCCACACTTTTCCGCTGGCCAGGCTCCGCAGGAGCGAGCCCTGGTGGCTTCCGGGGAGATCGGCACGTTCCCGTCGCATCGTGTCCGCGAGCCACGCGCGCTCGGGCTCGCTCAGCCACGTGGCCTGCTCGGGCCTGTCGGTGAGCACCCACAACGCCGCCACGCCGAGGATGACCGCCGGCAGGCCTTCGACGACGAACAGCCATTGCCACCCTCGCAACCCCGCGAGCCCATCGAGCTTGAGCAGCGCTTCCGATGCGGGGGCGCCGACGATCATCGCGATGGGCGCGGCCATCATGAAGAGCGCACCCGTGCGCGCTCGCTCCGCCGCAGGAATCCAGTACGTCAGGTACAGCACCATGCCGGGAAAGAACCCCGCTTCGGCAATTCCCAACAGGACACGCGCGACGTAAAACGTTGTCGTATCCGTCACGAACATCGTCCCCATGGACACGAGGCCCCACAGCACCATGATGCGGGCCATCCACCGCCGCGCCCCGACGCGTTCGAGGATCAGGTTGCTCGGGATCTCGAACAGGCAGTAGCCGAGAAAGAACAGGCCGGCGCCAACCCCGTAGGCAGCATCACTGAGGCCCAGGTCGCGCTGCAGCGCCGTCCCCGCAAACCCGATGTTCACACGGTCGATGTAGGCGACGACGTAGCAGAGGAAGGCGAACGGAATCAGCCTGCGGGTGACACGTTTTACGACGAGGGGTTCATGACGGGGGTTCATGACGGGGGTTCATGACGATGGTTCAACACGTGGGTTCATGGCGGCCGTTCAACACAATGGTTCAGACGGACGTGGCCATTGTCAGCCAGATCGGGGGCCTGATGGCGAAACGTAACGGGTAAGTCGGGTGGGGCAACAACGGGCTTCGGGAACGGTAAAGTCGTTTACTTAAGCGCTAAAGGATGGTAAGACCTCCCCATTCTGACGCGCGCCGGCGAGGCCGGCTCATGGGGAGGAGAGGGTTCAATGTGCACATTGAGGTCAGGAATCCTGTACGTGCTTCTGGCGGCCATCGTTGCCCTCACGCCTGGCGCGACAGCCGCCCAGAACGTGACCGGCACGATCTCCGGCACCGTAGCCGACCCGCAGGGACAAGTCGTGCCGGGGGCCACGGTGAGCGTCGTCAACGAAGCGACCGGCGACACGCGTACGGCCAGCAGCGGCACCACCGGCAACTTTCAGATCACCAACCTCCTGCCGGGGACCTATACGGTCCGCATCGAGATGGCCGGCTTCCGGCCCATGGAGCGGACACGCAATGTGTTGAGCGCGTCAGAACGGCTGTCCCTCGGGGTGCTGACGCTGCAGGTGGGATCCATCGGCGAAGCGGTCACCGTCGAGGCCAGCGGCACCCACGTCAACGTGGGCGAGACGCAGCATAGCGGCCTGATCACGTCGAAGCAGATCGAACAGATCCAGGTGCGGTCGCGCGACGTGACGTCGCTGCTCCGCCTCGTGCCGGGCGTTCGCTACGAGGACAACGTCGAGGCGATGGGCGACAGTTTCGGCACGCTGATTCCCCACGTCGGCGGTCAGCGGCGCGATTGGAACACCGTGATGATCGACGGCGTGCTGGGCAACGAGATCGGACAGGCCAACCGGCTGGGACAGGCGATCAACCTCGACGCGATCGCGGAAATCAAGGTCCTGCTCAACACGTATCGTGCCGAGTACGGCCGTACCGGAGGCGGGCAGATCCAGATCATCAGCAAGAGTGGCAGCTCGCGCTACGCCGGAAACCTGTACTACTACGGTCGGCACGAGAACCTGAACGGCAACAACTTCTTCAACAACCGGGCGAGCCGCGAGAAGCCGCGGTACCGGTTCAACACCTACGGGGGCAACCTCGGCGGGCCGGTGCCGGGCGCGCCGAAACAGCTGTTCTTCTTCTACTCGCTCGAGGCGCCGATCACCGAGAAACCGGGCGCGCTCCTCAACTGGATGATGCCGACGGAGCTCGAACGCCGCGGCGACTTCTCGCAGACGCTGGACAGTGCCGGCCGCCTCGTCGTCATCCGCGATCCTGCGACGGGTCAACCGTTCCAGGGCAACGTCATCCCCGCCGACCGCATCAATCGCAATGGCCAGTCGCTACTCAACATCCTCCCGCTTCCGACGCTCTTCGATCGCACGTTCACCGGCGGCAATTTCAATCATCAGACGGAGGCCATTGCCGACAATCCCAGGCGGAACCAGGTCCTGCGCGTGGACTGGCGGCCGTCCGACAGCGACAGCTTCTATTTCACCTTCAAGGACTGGCGATCCGATCAGCGCGGCGTCGGCGGCACGGGAGGCGTGACGGCGGGGCCCGCCGCGTGGGGCTGGTTCAATGCGCATTACCTGAACACGGATCGCGGAGGCAGCGCGAACTACACGAAGATCCTGAACTCCAGCCTCGTCAACGAGGCCGCCTTCGGGGTTCGGGCACAGACCGAACAGTTCTACCCGCTCAGCGACGCGGACTGGGATCGCGCTCGCCGGAGCACCTACAACTTCGCCGTCGGACAGTTCCATCCGGAGCTGAACCCGGAAGGCGTGCTGCCGAAAGCGACGTTCGGTGGCTCGAACCCACCAAACTTCACGTTCGACAATCGGCTGACGGAAAAAGGCACCCCGTGGCTGTTCTCGTTCCGCAACGACCTCACCTGGGCGCGCGGCAACCACACGTACAAGACCGGCATGTACTGGGAACGCCTCCACAACTCCGAGGGCAAAGGCGGCGTGGGCGCCGGCCCATGGGCGGGTCAGTTCAATTTCACCGTGGACACCAACAACCCGCTCGATGCGCGCCATCCGTTCGCGAACGCGCTGCTCGGCGTGTTCCGCGACTACACCGAGGTCGATGCCTATCCAGAGGTGCAGGCGCGTCGCACGCTGATCGAGTGGTACGTGCAGGACACGTGGAAGGCCGGTCAGCGCATCACCCTCGATCTCGGGTTGCGCTTCCTCTACTACCGGCCCTGGTACAGCAAGCTGCCGACCGCTGTGTTCGTACCCGAACGGTACGACCCGGCGCAGGCGCCGCGGCTCTACCAACCGGCGCGGCGCAACAATCAGAACGTCGCGTTCGACCCGGTCACCGGGCAGGAGCTGCCGAACATCTTCGTGGGCAGCTTCGTGCCGAACTCCGGAAACATCTACAACGGAATGGTCACGAACGACGATCCAACCTATCCCCGAGGCTTCCGCGACACTCAGGGCATTCATCCGGAACCGCGTGTCGGCCTCGCCTGGGACATCTTCGGCGATGCGCGAACTTCCCTGCACACCAGCGCCGGCATCTACCACAACGCGCACATCACGGCGCGCAGCATGGACAGCGCCGCCAACAATCCGCCGGCGGTGAACACGCCGAGCATCAACTACGGCACGTTCGACACGCTGCTCCAGGGAGCCGGCTTCTCGCTGCGCCCGAGCAACGTGTTCGGTCTCGAGCGCGACGCGAAGACGCCGACCAGCTACAACTGGTCGATTGGCATCCAGCGCGAGCTCGGCTGGGGCACGGTGGTGGACGTCACGTACGCCGGCAGCACGACGCGACACCTTGAAATCGTCTCGGATATCAACGCGGTGCCGGACGGCGCGCGCTACGTCGACATCAACCCGCAGAACGCCAACCCGCAGAGTCCGTCGACGGCACTGCCCGCCGAGTTCCTGCGCCCCTATCGCGGCTACCAGAACATCAACTTCCGCGAGCACAGCGGCACCTCCGACTACCACGGGCTCCAGGTGCAGGTGAACCGGCGGTACATCCGCGGCCTCCAGTTCAGCGCCGCGTACACGTTCGGCAAAACGAATGGCGTCGCCGACGAAGACGAGGGCGGCTTCAGCAAGGCCCGTTCGCTCGAAGACTGGTTCTACGCCCCGTATGCGTCCAGCCAGGCACACAACCTCGTGATCAATTACACGTGGGACCTGCCGAGTGCGAGCCGCCTGTGGAACACGGCGCTCGTACGGGCGGTGCTCGACAACTGGCAGCTCTCGGGCGAGAACGCGTTCGTCAGCGGCGACTGGTCGCCGGTTTTCCTGACGACCACCGACAACTTCGACTTCACCGGTGGCGACGGAGGCGCGGGAACGAACATCGCGCCGCCCAATGGCGGCGACGTTCGCGTCGTCAGGCCCCGGATCGTCGGCGACGTGACGGCGGGCAACCGGAACGCCGCACCAGACCAGCCGGGATCGTGGCTCAACGTCGATGCCTTCGGCCGGCCCACGGGTCGTGGCGACTTCGGCGATGCGCCACGGACCGTGTTCCAGCTTCCGGGCATCAACAACTGGAACATCTCCCTGTTCAAGAATTTTCCGATGGGAGGCTCGAAGCGGTTGCAATTCCGCTGGGAAGTCTACAATCTCTTGAATCACACGCAGTTCAGCACGCTCGACAACACGGCACGGTTCGATGCGCTCGGCGCGCAGGTCAACCCGGCATTCGGCAAAGCGACAGCGGCGCGCAATCCGAGGATCATGCAAGGGGCGATAAGGTTTACGTTCTAGTGGTGCCATCGTCGTGGTCCGTTGTTCGTGGTTCGTGTCTCGTCGCGCGACATGGGGTGGATAGATAACGTGCTCACAAGGAGGCAGTTCCTCGCGACTCCGGCCGGTGTGCTCCTGGCGGGCGCCATCGCTCGCCACGAGCTCGATCTTCGCAACATCGAACGGACTCGCGTCCTGCGCGCGGCCGATCGGTACCTTCGTGAATCGCCGCAGACGATCACGGCTACGTCGAGCCCGCGCAGCGCGGGCGGGCGGCACGACTACTTCTCCGAGGGCGACTACTGGTGGCCCGATCCGGCTAACCCGGACGGCCCCTACATCCAGCGCGACGGGATGACGAATCCCGATAACTTCGTCGCGCATCGCCACGCGCTGATCAGGCTCAGCCTGCAGGTGCCGGCGCTGGCCGCGGCCTGGGTGATCACGCGTGACCAGCGATACGCGGACCAGGCGACGCTCCATCTACGGGCCTGGTTCGTGGATAGCGACACCAGGATGAATCCGCACTTGTTGTACGCACAGGCCATCAAGGGGCGGGTGACGGGACGTGGCATCGGCATCATCGATACGCTGCACCTCGTCGAGGTCGCGCGCGCGATTGCGGTGCTCGAGAACGCGGGCGCGCTCGGAGCGCAGGTGCGTCAGGGAGCGCGCCAGTGGTTCGAGCAATACCTCGCGTGGATGACGACCCACGAATACGGCCAGGCCGAACGCGACGCGAAGAACAACCACGGAACATGCTGGGTGGCGCAAGTCGCCGAGTTCGCGCGCTACACCGGGCGAGACGACCTCACGGCGTTCTGCCGCGATCGCTTCAAGACTGTACTGGTGCCAGGGCAAATCGCTCCAGACGGGAGCTTCCCTGAAGAGCTGCGCAGGACGAAGCCTTACGGGTATTCGCTATTCAATCTCGACGCGATGGCGATCGTCGCGCAGATCCTGGATGCTGACGGCTCGCCTTCGCCTCTCGCGACCGATCGGATGCGGGCGTCTCTGTGGACGTTCGAGACACCGGACGGGCGCGGCATCGGCAAGGCGCTCGCCTTCATGTACCCCTTCATCAAAGACAAATCACGCTGGCCGCACAAACCGGATGTCATGTATTTCGACGAGTGGCCGGTACGCCACGCGGCGCTGCTGTTCGGCGGGCGGGCGCTCGGGCGGCCTGAGTACGTCGACCTGTGGAAGACGCTGAACGCTGATCCTGCCGTCGACGAGACGATTCGCAATTACTTCATCCGGCAGCCGGTGCTGTGGACCAACTAAAGGACATCTTCGTATGACGCTCGTCTCGCGTCGGGAGCTTCTTCGTGCCGCGGCTGTCGTGCCGGTGGCGGCCATGGCTCCAAGGTCGATCGCGGCGTTCCAGTACCATGGCGCCCTGGACCTCGGGATCTTCCTGAAGGCGCCGTGGCAGGCGGTGGGTGTAGACGGCGAGCCGCTCGCACACGTGCAGGTGTCCCGCTCGTGGAGAGGTTCCACCTGTCAATCCACCGCGTCGAACACCGGCCGTCAGCCGGTGCGCATCAAGCACATCGTCCTGTTCGACGTCGCCCACTCTCTTCCACGGGACACGGCCCTCTATGGCGAGGGCTTTCAGATGCTGACGCAAACGGGGGGCACGCTGGGCCAGCCGCTGGATCTCGGCAACTACACCGACCCGAAACACTACCGTCTGCCCGAGCCTTCGGGAGCACGCGTCGTCTACGGGCTGGCCACGCTCGAGGCGGCGGAAGGTTCGCATCACGTCCTCGCCTTCGATTCGTGCAGACGATTCAATGGCGCGTTGCACGTTCGGCCGTCGTCGCTCCAGGTCATCGTCGAAACAGAAGGGTTGACGCTCGAACCGGGCCAGCAGTGGACGCTCGAGGAATTCTCGTACACGTCGGGACCGGATCGTGAGGCGCTCCTGTCGTCACTAGCGCAGCGGCTGAACACGAATCATCCGCCGCTCCGGTTTGCGGCGCCACCTGCCGGGTGGTGTTCGTGGTACTGCTTTGGTCCACGAGTGACCGCGCAGCAAGTGCGCGACAACCTCGACGTCATCGCAAAACAGATTCCCGGCCTGAAGTACATCCAGATAGACGACGG
>Ga0075420_100003246_pt1 | contig 14185 bp, 10 predicted proteins | sample SoiMetdeltSBSDD4_FD_75296 | JGI IMG/M metagenome (GOLD analysis project Ga0075420, IMG submission 75296) | Bulk soil microbial communities from a Populus tree surrounding site in Tennessee, USA - Soil MetaG P. deltoides SBSDD4 | ecosystem: Environmental > Terrestrial > Soil > Tree plantation... | reverse complement strand
CACGCGGCCGCGCTGCATGCCGTGCCGATGTTTCCAATCCCGCGCGCGCGACTCGAAGAGGTACGTGCGATGGTAGAACGCGCGGCGCCACTCGCTGCGCCTCGCGCGGACGGCATCCTGGCGACGGGGCGCTCGGTCGATCGACCGGCGCCCTTGTCTTTTCCTGAGGATCGCCGTCATCGCGATCCAGAGAGCGCTGGAGTATTCCCGTCGAGCACCCCGGCCCGACCGACCAGCTGCGCGGCCAGCACGGTTTGAATCACACCCGTGATGCTGCTCGTCGTCGTCTCGGGCGCGCCTTCGCCACTGCTCGAGATCGTGACCAGCTTCGCCTGCGCGAGCGCGTCGGCGATCGCCGGACCGAGCTGCGGCAATAACTCGATCTGCTTGTAGCGGAAGTAGCTCTCACCGCCAGCCGCAATCGCGTCGTTCACTTTGCGGATGCTCTCGGCCGTCGCGTCCGCGATCGTGCGTATGCGAATCGCTTCGGCTTCCGCAGCCGCCAGTGCTTCGATGCGAACACGCTCCGCATCCGCCTTCGCCTGCGCGATCTGCGTCGCGTCGAGCTCCGACGAACGCTGCAGCGCGAGCGCGTCCTGCTTTTTCGCCTCCGCCTGCGCAATCAATGCCGCGTTCGCGGCACGCGTCTGCTCCAGCTCACGCTGCTTGTCCGAGATGGCGCGCTCGGCGTCGAGCTGCGCTTCGCGCGCACGTCGCGTTTGCTGCGCCGTCACGATCTCGGCGTTCGCCTGCGCCTCCACGGCGCTCTGGCGCCGACGGGCTTCAGCGACCTCACTCTGCACGACCTTGATGTTGAGCGAATTGAACACGAGCCCGAGGTCCGTGAGCTCGCGCGAGCACGCCTTTCGAATGATGACCGCGAGCGGATCGTCTTCGTCTTCGACCACGTCGACGTGGACGGGCAGAGTGCTCCCTTGATCTGCCGCGACGACCGCCGTCGATGAAGGCGCTGCAAGCAACGCACGCGGCTCCGGCGCCGAACGCGCCGAGTAGAGTTGATCGTGCGTGAGCAGGTTGATCGCGCGACGGCCGGAGCTCGACAACAGATCGGTGAGCGTGTTCACCTGGTCCGCATCGCTCTTCGAGAAGAACCGATTCGCGGCCGTCTTGATCATCGCATCGCTGTCGCCGACGGACACGATGGCGCTCGCGAGCACGCGCACCTTGATCGGGCGCGGGAGGCCGCGGTCATCGATGTCCGCCGTCTGGTCGGTGATGTCCAGGTCGACGTTGATGACCTTGCTGGAGATCGTCGTGCCGGTCGTCAGCAGCGGGATCTCCTTGGACTTTCCCGGCCCGCGGTATATCACCGAACCGCCGTGCAGCCAGCTCACGATTCGAATGGTGCCTGCTTCGACGTTCCGCAGGAACGAGGCGACGATCGCGGGGATGACTATGAACACCCCGACCAGGATCCCGCCTATCAGGAACAGACTTGTCATGGAAGTAATTGCTGGATGGTTGTCGCCCGGCGCCGCGTCGTTGCGCTTGGGGCGGACGGTGACCGTGGGTCTCCGACGCGCCCGGTGTCGTTATGCGCCGAGATACGTGACCGTACAGCGATTGCGTGCCGTATCGACGGCTTCGATGCGGAGGCGATCTCCGATGCGAACGCGTCGCGCCGCCGTCTGCTCCTTCGCATTCAGTGTTGCGAGGAGCTGAACGACCTGCCCGTCCAGTTCCACCGCGACAAGCCCGTGACCGTCGGCGTCGAACGCTGTCACGGCACGCGCTTCGTCAGTGATGGCACTCTCGAGCGTCAGGGCAGGCGCGGACGCGAAGCGAAACAAGAACCGCCAGAGCGGCGACACGATCATCCACTCGAACACCAAGCCCGCACCGAAGGATGCGATCAGCAGCGCCGGCTCCGAGAGCACCGGGCGCAGCAGCACGCCGGCCGCCCCGACGCCAACGAGCACGCTGAACGCCACTCGCGGCGACAGGAGCGCGAGCATGCGTGAAGCCAGCTGGCCACCGCCGGACTCATGCGTCCTGTGCGATGCCGTGTGATGGGCGTGCTGGCCGTGCGCAGACGCGTCGTGGGCTTGCGAATGGGCGTGACCGACATGCGAGTGACCGTGCAGACTGTGCCCGTGCCCATCAGCGCTATGCCCGTGGGCATGCCCGTGAGCCGAATGCGCCGAGTGTGCAACACCGCTCAACGCCATGACGCCGAGGCCGACACCTCCGAGCGTCAGGCTGAACGTGTAGGGATCCATTGGGTTGTTAGGCGCGCCTACAACGCAAAAGGGAGTGAGCCGCACCGCAATCGCGGTGACCGCGTCACTCCCTATCGATAGTCGCGCACGAGATAAGTATACGTGCGCTTTGCGATCTGGGTTTTGGCACGCCGCTTACTGTATGATGCGGCCGCGGTTACACCCTGTTGTGGGCCTTGCGCCATCTGCTCCGCCGATGTCCCCGCGCTTGACACGCCTAGCTACTATCACCATAGTAGCGGACCATGCTCCGGCTACTGTCTCGCGCGTGTGCGTGCGCTCTTTCCGTCGCTGCCCTGACTATCATAACGGGCTGCGGCGCCGCGCGGCGGCGCGAAGCCAACGCGCGTGCGATGGCCGTCGCCAACGCTCGCGTACTCGACGGCTGCTACGATTGCCTGCTCGAGGCACGGACTTTCTACGCACGGGTCGCCGCTAGCAAGGATCGTAAGACTGCCGCGTCCGCCGTCGTGCGAATGTTCGAGACCGATGTTCTGATCGCGCTCCGCGAAACGGAGCTTGCGCTGGACGCCCGCGGTACGATCGAGCGAGCCCGTGCCCTCACCCCGCGGCTACCGCCGACACTGAACGCCAGCAGGGTACTCGCCATTGTCGACGCCGTCCTGCCCGATCCACACGGCGTCCCGCCAAAGGCGATGGACGCGCTGCGCGCGAAGCACCGAGCCTTCGTGAGGAACGATATCCAGCGTGAGCTCGACTGGCTCGCGAACGCGCCACTCACGCCCGTAGTTCGCGAGTATGTGGGGCTCGCGCTCGATTGCTCGTACTGGACTCGCCCGCGCGGCGCTCCGGGGTCGTTCGTCGAAGGCCGCAAGCCGCCGAAAGTCTCGGCCGGCGCGCCACCCGTCATCGCCTATCGAATCGCCATCTGCGCCGGGCAAGACACCGCCGTGCTGACGAAAGTTCGCGCCGCGGTACCGCGCTTCGCCGAGGCGGCATACAACGCGGCGCAGGTCACCGCGTTTGCATCCGGTGAAACGGGCGACGACGACGCGACGACGCTGCTCGACGCGGCGTACGCGCGGTTCCCGCGCGCGCCAGGCGTCACCTTCATCTCGGGGTGGTTCAACACCGCGATGGGCGACTGTGAGCCCGCGGTCCGCTACTTCGACGAGACCATCGCGATCGAGCCGGAGCATGAACGCGCGTACCTCGAACGCACGATCTGCCTCACGCGACTCCAGCGGGATTCGGCCGCCATCGAATCGGCGACGCGCCTCATCGCGCTCGATACGCGAAGCACCGCGCAGGCGTACTACTGGCGGTCGCTCAACCGGCTCCGTCGCAAGGAGCTGGAGGTCGCGCGGAGCGATATCGAGGCAGCAAAGGCGAGAGCCGAGTCGGACAACATCCTCACGCTGGCCGGGATCATCGAGCACGATCAGGATGATCTTGGTGTCGCGGAGCGCGACCTGCGCGCCGCACGCGGCTCCCCGCGCGGCGATGAGAATTGCACTGCGGCCTGGTATCTCGCGTCGGTGCTGCGCAAGCGACTCGTCTGGCGCGAATCGGCGGCCACGTACGAGGCAGCGATGGGATGTTACGACGCGAAGGTCGCTGAGATCGCCGCCACCATCGCGAAGATCCAGGCTCATCCCAGGATGACCGAGGCGTTGAAGCTGAAGCGCATCCAGCGCCTGGCGGCCGACAGCGTCGACCAACGAAGCCGGTACCACGCGGCGGCCTTCAACGCCGCGAACACGAACGCGCGCGACCGGAACTTCCCGCGGGCCGAGGAGCTGCTGGCAGTCGCGGCACGAGATCCGGCGCTCGCTGACCCCGTGGCGAAGCTGCGGGAAGAGCTGAAGGCCGTTCGCGGCGAACCGATTCGCGCGGCGCGGCCATCCGCGATACCATAGTTGCTTGGGCGTCGGGCGGAGCGCGGCGCCGCGAAAGCGACTCGGAGGCAACTTGGGGACATCTGGCGACACGGCTAGGCCTGAACCTCTCGCGGTTGGCGTCGGCGCGAGCGCGCCACCAGACGCTGGACTCTTCGGCTGGTGGCGCGTAGCCGACGCAACGGCCCGCCGTGCCCTCGTCGCGGCCTCGCTCGGCTGGGCGCTCGACGCGTTCGACGTCATGCTCTTCTCGCTCACGCTGGCCTCGGTCATCCCGGATCTCGGGCTGACGAAGGCGCAAGCGGGCGCGCTCGGGTCCGTCACGCTCCTTGGCGGCGCCGCCGGCGGTCTCGTGTTCGGCCACATTGCCGACCGCTACGGGCGCACGAGGGCGATGATCGCCAGCATGCTCCTGTACTCCGTCTTCACGGCGGCGTGCGGGCTGTCGCAGACGCTGTGGCAGTTCGCGATCTTCCGGGCGCTGCTCGGCCTCGGAATGGGCGGTGAATGGGCGAGCGGCGCGGCGCTGGTCTCCGAGACCTGGCCGGCAAAGCACCGCGGGCGCGCGTTAGGCTTCATGCAGAGCTCGTGGGCGATCGGCTTTGCGACGGCGGCGCTGGTGGTTGGGTTCGTCCTGCCCCGCTGGGGATGGCGCGCCGTGTTCTTCGTCGGGATCATCCCGGCATTCTTCACCCTCTGGGTGCGCCGCAACGTCGAGGAGCCCGAGCTCTGGAAGGCCAATCGGCGAGCGCCGACTTCGCCGGGCTCCGCGGCACCTGCGGCCCGCCGCTTCAGCGACATTTTGCGCGGCCCCATGCTCGGCCTCACGATCGCGATCACCTTCATGAACGCGTGCGCGCTCTTCGGGTGGTGGGGCCTCAATGGCTGGATACCCGCGTATCTCTCGCTCCCACAAACCCAGGGCGGCGTCGGGCTGAGCACCGAGACCATGTCGTGGCTCGTGGTCGCGATGCAGGTCGGGATGTGGCTCGGCTACGTCTCCTTCGGCTACATCAGCGACTTCATTGGACGAAAGCGGGTGTACGTGACGTACCTGGTGATGGCGAGCCTGCTCCTGCCGCTCTACGGTTCGATGAAGAGCCCGCTGGCGCTGCTGCTCCTGGGACCGTTGGTCGCGTTCTTCGGGACGGGGTTCTTCAGCGGGTTCGGCGCGGTGACCGCGGAGGTGTATCCCACAACCATTCGCGCTACGGCACAAGGGTTCACCTACAACCTCGGCCGCATTGCGAGCGCGGCGGCGCCGTTCACGGTCGGCACACTCGCAACGTCGCGCGGATTCAGCGCCGCCTTCGCCGTCGCCGGTGCTGCGTATCTGGCGGGCGCCATTGCGTGGAGCTGGATTCCCGAGACGCGTGGCCGCGAGCTCGTCTGACGCCAACCCCTCTACCGGGATGTGTTAGAACACATGACGCTGATTTCGCTGATTTCGCGGTGCGCCCTAACGGGCGCAAACGCAGATTGCTCCGGGCGCCTCCAAGCGCCATCAAGGCCGGCACGCTTCGGGAATTTTGGTGACGGCCCCGGGACGCTACTCACCCTGAAAGCAGTCCCCCTCATTCCTGCTGCTGGCGAGCGTAAGAACTTTCCGGATAGAGGGAGAATCTGCGTTCTTCTGCGAAATCGGCGCAATCGGCGTTAGGTCTTCTCAGCGCGTCCCGATAGAGGGATCAAGAGAACGGAAGTAGTTGATTCGATGGTCATCGGAGGACATATGCGATCGACACGACTCGTTTACCTCGGAGCGATTGCGACGCCGCTGCTGGTGGCCGCGGGTTCCATCGCCGCCACGAGCGCACAGCAACTAGGCGCCACCATGCGCGCAGCCGCGAACGACATCGCGGGCGTTGTGACGGGACCGAAAGGCGCCGAGGCTGGCGTCTGGGTCATCGCGGAGACGACGGAGCTGCCGACGAAGTTCGTGAAGATCGTCGTCACCGATGACCGCGGGCGCTACGTGATCCCGGAACTGCCGAAGGCGAACTACACCGTGTGGGTTCGCGGCTACGGGCTCGTGGACTCGCCGAAGCGCCGCGCGACTCCGGGGACCACGCTGAACCTTCGAGCCGCCGCCGCGCCGGACGCGCGCGCCGCCGCGGCGTACTACCCGGCGGGGTACTGGTATTCGCTCATGAAGATTCCAGACAAGAGCGAGTTCCCGGGGACCGGCCCGGACGGCAACGGCCTCGCCACGACCCTGACGACTCAGGCGCAGTTGCTGCGGCAGCTCAAGTCGGGGAATTGCACGGCGTGCCATCAGCTCGGCACGATCGGGACACGACAGTTCCCGCCCTCGTTAGGCAAGGTCGCGAACTCGGTCGCCGCGTGGGACCGCCGTGTCAGGTCGGGCCAGGCCGGTGCCGGTATGAGCGGCTCGCTCGACCAGCTCGGCCGGCAACGCCTGCTCACCATGTTCGCCGATTGGACCGACCGCATCGCGAACGGTGAGGTCCCGCCGGCGCCGCCGCGGCCGCAAGGCATCGAGCGCAACGTCGTCATCACGCAATGGGACTGGGCTGACCCGAAGGCTTACCTGCACGACGTCGTCTCGACCGATCGACGCAACCCGACCGGCAACGCGAACGGGAAGCTCTACGGTGCGCTCGAGGCGAGCGCCGACTACCTGCCGGTTCTCGATCCGGTGCGCCATGAGGCGAGCCGTGTGCCGCTCACGGTGCGAGACCCAAGCACGCCGGTCGCGTCACCGCCGCAGATGCTCGCGCCGTCACCGTACTGGGCCGACGAGCCGATCTGGACGAGCAAGAACAACGTGCACAACCCGATGTTCGACGGGCGCGGCCGCGTGTGGATCACGTCCGCGGTGCGCCCCTTCGATAACCCGGACGTCTGCAAGGCAGGCTCGGACCATCCGTCGGCGCAGCTCTTTCCGCTCAACCGCTCCGGCCGGCATCTGGCCGTGTACGATCCGAAGACGCAGAAGCTCACGCACATCGGCACGTGCTTCGGGACGCACCATCTCATGTTCGCCGAGGACGCCAACAACACGCTCTGGACGAGCGGCGGCGGTCCGGTCGTGGGGTGGCTCAACACGAAGATGTTCGACGAGACCGGCGACGAGATCAAGTCGCAGGGGTGGACCGCGCTCATCCTCGACACGAATGGCAACGGCAAGCGCGACGAGTCCGTCGAGCCTAACGCGCCAGTCGATCCCACGAAGGACAAGCGGATCGCGGCGGGGTTCTACTCCGTCGCGCCGGCGCCAGACGGATCCGTGTGGGGGTCGTCGTTAGGCTTCCCCGGCGGCATCATTCGCCTGATCCCGGGCGCGAACCCGCCGGCGACCGCACTCGCCGAGTACTACGAGCCGCCGTTCAACAATCCAAAGGCGCCGGTGCAGGGATTCTCACCGCGTGGGATGGACATTGATCGGGATGGCGTCGCCTGGGTCGCACTCGCGAGCGGTCACATGGCGCGCTTCGATCGCCGGAAATGCACCGGCCCGCTCAACGGGCCAACCGCGACCGGGCAACATTGCCCGGAGGGGTGGACGCTCTACCAGGAACCCATGCCGCAGTTCAAAGGCGTGACCGATCCGGGGAGCGTCGAGGCGAGCTACTACACTTGGGTCGACCAGTTCGACACGTTCGGCCTCGGCAAGAATATCCCGATCAACACGGGCAATGCGTCCGAGGGCCTCCTTGCATTGAAAGACGGTAAGTGGGTCGTCATGCGAGTACCGTATCCGATGGGCTTCTACACGAAGTGGTTGGACGGCCGGATCGATGACCCGAATGCCGGCTGGAAGGGCAAAGGACTCTGGGCGACCATCAGCACGCGCGCACCGTTCCATATGGAAGGTGGTAAGGGGACGACGAGCAAAGTGATGAAGTTCCAGCTGCGGCCGGACCCGCTCGCGCGGTGATAATGTTGCCGAGCCGTCCTGGAGGGACTACGTTGTCAGCCTCAGCTGTTCACCGCGGTTCTCTCCTTCTGGAGCACGCCATGCGTTCCACCGCCGTTCTCTCATGCGCGCTGTTGTTGGTCGCGTGTGGGGGTTCCGAGACACCAGCCACCGACACCGCAGCTAGCGCCGCCGCACCTGCACCTGCGCCCGCTCCAACTCTCTCGCTCGCTGACCTCGCGGGGACCTGGACGCAGACCGTTCGTACCGAAACCAGCGATAGTGTTCTCGTCACTGCCACGGTCGTGGCCACAGCCGATACGACCGGCTGGATGATGACACTGCCCGGACGGCAGCCGCAGCCGGTGAGAGTCTCGGTCGGCGGCGACAGCATCATCACGGCCACGGGCCCGTACGAGAGCGTGCTGCGCAAGGGCGTCCAGGTAACGACCAACGGTGTGCTTCGCCGGCAGCCGGACGGCAAGCTGACGGGAATCACGGTCGCGCATTATCAGGGCGCCACCGGAGCCGACTCGGTGGTGCGGCTCCGCACGGAGCTGACCAAGACTCCGTAGGCTGCTCGACCGCTAGTTGTTCACGGGGTCAGAGTCGAACGACTCTGACCCCGTGAACCATCCCTCTGTCGGGACGCAGGAAGAAAACAATACGCCGATTGCGCTGATTTCACGGTGCACCCTGGCGGGCGCAAACGCAGATTGTCCTCGGCGCATCCAACCGCCATCGCGCGCAGCACACTTCAGGATGTTGGTAACGGCCCCCGGGACGCCATTTACCCTACGAGCAGTTCCTCCTCATTCCCGCCGCTGGCGAGCGTATCAACGATCCCGGTAGAGGGAGAATCTGCGTTCTTCTGCGTAATCAGCGCAATCGGCGTTAGGTCTTCTCAGCGCGTCCCGATAGAGGGACCTCCAGGCATCACCCACGGAGCAGTGGAACCGCGAACCAGTACGCGGCGATCGTGACGAGCAGGATCATCACGATGTCGAGCAAGACTCCGGCGCGCGCCATCTGAGGAATCGTTATGCGGCCCGCACCGAAGACGATCGCGTTCGGCGGCGTCGCCACGGGGAGCATGAAGCCGCAACTTGCCGCGAGCGTCGCCGCGACCACGAGCTGCAGTGGGTCTGCGCCGATCGCCACGGCCAGCGACGAGACGAGCGGCAGGAACGCCGCGGCCGTCGCCGTGTTGCTCGCGAGCTCGGAGATCAACGCGATCAGCGTCGTAACGAGCAGGACCACCACGAACAGCGGGACGGCCCTCAGTCCCTCCAACGCTGTCCCAAGTGACGCCGAGAGCCCGCTGCTCTGAATGGCGTCGGCGAGCGACAGTCCGCCGCCGAACAACAGGAGCACATCCCACGGCACCGCCGTCGCCGACTGCGCGTCGAGCGCGGGGCGCCCCTCGCCGATCGGGAGGATGAAGAGCAACAACGCGGCGGCAATCGCGATACCGGCATCGGAGATGCCCGGCACGACACGCGCGAGGAGCGGCTGTGTGACCCAGGCGATGGCGGCGACCGCGACGACCGCGCCGACGATCACCTCCCCTCGCGTGATCCTGCCCAGCGCCTGACGCTGCGCGAGAACCGCCTGCGCGGTCGCGGGGTTCGGGCTCCGCCCGACGCGAAGTGCGATGCGTGTCAGGATCAACCACGCGAGCGGGACCAGGATGGCGACGAGCGGGACGCCGAGCATCATCCACCGCGCGAACCCGACCCGCATCCCGTGCGTCTCGGCCATGAATCCCGCGAACAGCGCGTTAGGTGGCGTCCCGATGAGCGTCCCGATGCCGCCAATGCTCGCGCCGTACGCGAGGGCGAGGAGCAGCGCCGGCTCGAAGGTCGGTTCCGAGCGGCGCTCACTCTCACCACAGACCAGGCTAATGACCGGCGCCGCGAGTGGGAGCAGCATCACCACCGTCGCCGTGTTGCTCACCCAGAGACTGATCGACGCCGACGCGGCGAGGAAGCCGAGGACGAGTTGATCCGGTCGCGTCCCGACGGCGCCGACGATCGCAAGCGCGAGGCGCCGGTGCAGACCACAGCGCTGAAACGCCGCCGCGAGCAGGAACCCGCCGAGGAAGAGGAAGATGACGGGGTTCGCGTAGGGGGCGGCGGTACCCGTCATCGGCGCGATGCCCAGCAGCGGAAAGAGAACGAGGGGGAGGAGCGCCGTGGCCGAGATGGGAATTGCCTCGGTGATCCACCAGGTGGCCATGAGCGCTGCCACCGCGGCGGTGCGCCACGCAGCGAGCTTCATCCCTGCAGGCGGCGAGGCGGCGAGCATGACGAGACACGCAACGATGCCGAGGACGAGGCCGGCGAGCTGCGTGCGGGAAAAATGGGCGATGCGAAGGTCGACGCCCGGCGCTGGACTTGACGTGTCAGACACGCGCGCAATAGACCTGGTCGGCAATCGTAGCGCCAGTGCTTGCGAAACGCGGCGGCCCGCCATCGTCGGCCTGGCGTCAGGCAGCCGACGATCGGAAGTTAGAGCCCCGCGACCAGCATCCCTCGTCGACTATGCCGCTGAAGAAACCCGATCCTGCCGACGGCGTCCGCTTCTTCGCCACGCCTGACAAGTGGCGTCAATGGCTCGAGAAGAACCACGCGCGAGCCGACGAGGTGTGGGTCGGCTTTCACCGAAAGACCTCCGGCACGCCGAGCATCACGTGGCCCCAGGCGGTGGATGAGGCGCTGTGCTACGGATGGATCGACGGGATCCGCAAGAAGATCGACGACTCGCGCTACACCAACCGGTTCACCCCCCGACGGAAAGGGAGTAACTGGAGCGCGGTGAACATCGCGCGGGTGGCCGAGTTGACGAAAGAAGGGCGGATGCGTCCCGCCGGCGTCGCGGCGTTCGAGGCTCGGGTCGAAGCGAAGTCCCGCGTGTACACCTACGAGCAGAGCGAGGCGCCGACGTTAGGCGCTGAGTACGAGCGTCAGTTTCGGGCGAACAAGAAGGCGTGGGCGTTCTTCGAGTCGCTCCCGCCGTACTATCGCAAGGTGGTCACCCGCTGGGTCACGAGCGCGAAGCAGGAGGCGACGCGCGAGCGCCGACTCGCGACGCTCATTGCGGATTGTGCAGCCGGGCGCCGGCTGGGGCCGATGCTGCAGCGCCCGGAGGAATGACAAACTCAGGCCCGGGCCGCGGGCGACCGGGCGGGGCTGGGGTGCCCGCTGCGCCCGGTGGTCGCACTGAGATACCGGCGCCCGGTGGACAGACTCCGACCGGCGGGCAGCGGCCTGCCGCCGCCACTCGCCGCTTCGAGCTCCTCGACCTCCAGAGCGGAGAGAAGTTCACGGTCCCAAACCCTGGACCTGCTCGAGCAGCTGCTGGCCCGGCCCTATTACCTGTCGCCGGGATGGCTGCGCATCGACCCGACCTTCGCACCGCTCAAGGGACATCCGCGCTTCGAAAAGTTAGCCGCCGGCGGCTAACGGTTTCCTCTTGGCTGCCGCTATACGAAGTACGTACCGGTGGCGATAATGGGGGTAGCATTGCTCCGCCTGACGTCCTAATCCCAGGAATATGGAAATGATCCGATTGTACTTCTCAACACGCTTGTTCATCGTCGCGTCGCTCACAGCCGTTCTGGCCAGCCCATGCCTAGCGTTGCCTCTCTCGGCACAACAGGGTGGGAATCGCACGCCGCGCGGTGACAGTCTCCGTCAGGCCCAACAGCTCGACGTGCAGGGCGACCACGCCGGCGCGCGCAAGATCTTCCAGACCCTGATCGACAACGCACCCGATCCGGCCGCGAAGGCGGCCGCGCAGCGACGTATGGCGATGTCGCATGGGTTCGAGGGCCACTGCTCGGCAGTCGTGCGGTACGAGGAGATGGTGATCGACTACTGGAAGACGCGCGAGCAGGCGGAGCCGCAGAACGCGTTCTACCAGCAGGGTGAGATGGCGAACGAAGCGGCACGGGTGTGCTTCGACTTCGGCGATATCGCGGCGGCGGAGCGGATGTATCGTCGCGGCAGTGAGCTGGGGCTCAAGGAACCGGAGCCGAAGACGCATCCGAAGAGCCTTTGGGACTACCGTCTCGCGCACGCGCTCGCGCGCATCGCCGCACAGAAGGGCGACAAGGCGGAAGCAGAGCGACAGGTCGCCGAGGCTCGGAGGATCCTCGACAGCGATCCGAAGATGGCCGAGGCGCAGGAGCGGTTCTATCCGTATCTCGTCGGCTACGTTGCGCTGTTCACGAACGACCTGCCGAAGGCGCAGGCGGAGCTGACGAAGGCGCTCGCGATCGAGGACAACGCACGCGACCCGTTCATGACCGCGTTGATGGCGATGACACACGAGAAGATGGGTCATGCGGCGGTTGCGAAGGAGTGGTATCAGAAGGCGTACGATCTCGCGACGGGGCACAACCCACCTGCGGTGTTCACGCGCCCCTTTGCGCGGAAGAAGCTCGCGGCGCCGTAAGGCGTAAAATTGGGGTCAGAGTCGAATTTCATCGTTTCACCGCACGGCGCGGTGAAACGATGAAATTCGACTCTGACCCCAATTCCGCTACTCTGCTCGCAACGCCGCTACGGGATCGACGCGAGACGCGCGCCAGGCGGGGATGAACGTGGCAACCGCGGCGATGGCGAGAATCAATCCAGTGACGACCGCAAAGACCATCGGGTTCCGCGGCGAGGTTTGGAAGAGCAGGTCGGTCACGAACCGCCCCGCCAACAGCGCCGCTACCGACCCCACCACCACACCGCCCAGGGCCGCACGTACGCCCTGCGTCATCACAAGCTGCAGGACGTCGCCCACCTGCGCGCCTAACGCCATACGCACACCGAACTCGTGCCGGCGCTGCGCGACGGCGTAGGAGATCGAACTGTACAAGCCGACCGACGCGATCAGCAGCGCGAGCGCACCGAACAGCGAGAACAGCACCGCTCCCAACCTCCAGAGCCGGACTTGAGGTGCAAACGCCTCCTCCAACGTCTGGACGTCGGCATACGGGAGGTTCGCCGCGGTTGCCTGCATCGCGCGTCGGATCGGCGTGACGAGCACCCGCGCATCGACGCCCGCACTGCGCACGAGCATCGTGTTCACCGGCATCTGCTCGGAGATCGGGCGGTAGATGAGAAAGCGCGGCTGCTCGCCTTCCACCCATTCGACGGCATCCGCCGCCACGCCGACGATCGTCGTGCAGGCGGAATCGTGACCCAGCATGAGGCAACGGCCGATCGCCCGCTCCGCCGGCCAGTACGCGCGCGCCATCGCCTCGCTGACAACAGCCACGTTCGCATCACGCGCGACATCGCCGCTCGTGATCGAGCGGCCATCCACCAGGCTCAAACCTAACGTCTCGAAGTAGGCACCAGCGACGCCGTTGAACTGCGGCCCGCCGAGCGGCGCGCGCGGCAGCGAATCGCGGCCCGGAACGCGCACGCGCATCGCGAATCCCCACCCTTGCAGCGGGTGCGTCGACGCGAGCGTGACAGACGCAACGCCAGGCAGCGCCGTCACGCGGTCGCGCATGGCTGAATAGAGCGCGAGCCGTTCGGCGGGCGTCTCGCCCCACGCGATCAGGTCCATCGTCGCGGCGATCACGCGGGCGCGATCGTAGCCGAGCTTCACGCCGGAGGCCTGCCGGAGGCTTCGAACGAAGAGCCCCGCGCCAACGAGCAGTACGACGGACAGCGCCGCCTGCAGAATCATGAGCGCCGTGCGCGTGCGTGACGTCGAGACGCTGCCCACTCGACTACTCGCCTTGAGCGACGCCACGACGTCCGGGCGACTGCTGCGCAACGCCGGCGCCAACCCCGCCAGCGCGGTGGTTCCGAGAACCATGATGACCATCGCGGTCAGCATGCGCGCATCGAAGACGGACTCGGTCCACGCGTAATCGGCGAGCAGCGTTGCGTGCAGGAGCAGGAGTCCCCAGTGCGCGACAGCGACCGCCACGATTCCACCCACCGTAGCCAATACCACCGTTTCGGCCACCAACAGCCGCACGAGCCGCGCACGAGAGATGCCGAGTGCGAGGCGGACCGCCATCTCGCGGCGGCGCTCTGTGCCGCGCGCGAGCAGCAGACTCGCAACGTTCGCGCAGGCGATGAGCAGCACGACCGCCGACACTGCGAGCAAGAGGAGGGTCACACGCGCCTGGCGACTGTCGGCACTCCGAGCCGATGGCAGGACCGAGGTCAGCACGAACCGCGTGCGCTCGG
>Ga0075420_100003245_pt1 | contig 14186 bp, 8 predicted proteins | sample SoiMetdeltSBSDD4_FD_75296 | JGI IMG/M metagenome (GOLD analysis project Ga0075420, IMG submission 75296) | Bulk soil microbial communities from a Populus tree surrounding site in Tennessee, USA - Soil MetaG P. deltoides SBSDD4 | ecosystem: Environmental > Terrestrial > Soil > Tree plantation... | reverse complement strand
AGACGGTGATCTTCTGCGATCGCATCATGGCGCTGGGCTTCCACAATGCGTTCAAGGCCGGCATCTCGTTCGGCAAGGACGACATGGTGGTGCCGGGCACCAAGTGGAAGATCGTCGACAAGACCCGCGATCAGGCCAAGGAATTCGAGCAGCAGTACAACGACGGCCTGATCACTCAGGGCGAGAAGTACAACAAGGTGGTCGACGCCTGGTCGAAGTGCACCGAAGAAATCGCCGACGCGATGATGAAGGAGATTTCGTCGGTCAAGAAGATGGAGAGCGGGCGCGACGCGCAGGTCAACTCCATCTACATGATGGCGCACTCCGGCGCGCGTGGCTCGCCCGCGCAGATGAAGCAGCTTGCCGGTATGCGCGGCCTGATGGCCAAGCCGTCCGGTGAGATCATCGAGACCCCGATCATCTCGAACTTCAAAGAAGGGCTGTCGGTCCTCGAGTACTTCAACTCGACCCACGGTGCCCGTAAGGGCCTCGCGGACACCGCGTTGAAGACCGCGAACTCCGGCTATCTGACGCGGCGTCTGGTCGACGTGGCGCAGGACTGCATCATCACCCAGGTGGACTGCGGCACCAGCGGCGGCATCGCCGTGCGTGCGATCATCGACGCCGGCACGGTCGTGGCCTCGCTGGCAACCCGTATCCTCGGCCGTACCACGGCGGAGGATGTGCGTGATCCGTCTTCGCACAAGGTCATCATCCCGAAGGATACGTTGCTCACGGAGCCGGAGGTTGATGTCATCGTCAAAGCCGGCGTCCAGGAACTGCGCATCCGTTCGGTGCTGACCTGTACGCTGACCAACGGCGTGTGCGGCATGTGCTACGGGCGCGATCTCGCCCGCGGTACTCCGGTCAATATGGGCGAGGCGGTGGGTGTCATCGCAGCGCAGTCGATCGGCGAGCCGGGCACCCAGCTCACGATGCGGACGTTCCACATCGGCGGCGCTGCCCAGATCTCGGAGCAGTCGTTCGTCGAGTCGAACTTCGACGGCAAGATCAAGATCAAGAACAAGAACATCGCGACGAACTCCGATGGGCAGAACGTCGCGATGGTCCGCAACATGGTCGTTGCAGTGCTTGATCCGGATGGAACCGAGCGTGCCGTGCACCGCATCCAGTACGGATCGCGGATGCTGGTCGCCGACGGTGATCAGATCAAACGCGGCCAGCGTATCGCCGAGTGGGATCCGTTCACGCGTCCGATCCTCACCGAAGCCGATGGCGTCATCGGCTTCGAGGATCTGGTCGAAGGGCAGTCGATGTCGGAGACGCTGGACGAGTCGACCGGTATCGCCAAGCGCGTGGTTACCGACTGGCGCACCGGCTCGAGCCGCAACCAGCAGGACCTGCGTCCTGCGATGGTGATCAAGAAGGACAACAAGATCGTCAAGGTGCCGCGTGGTGGCGATGCTCGCTACCTGCTCGCGGTCGATACGATCCTGTCGGTCGACCCGGGCGGCAAGGTGAAGGCGGGCGACGTGATCGCGCGCGTTCTGACCGAAAGCGCCAAGACCCGCGACATCACCGGCGGTCTGCCGCGGGTGGCGGAACTGTTCGAAGCGCGTCGTCCGAAGGAGTCCGCGGTCATCGCGGAGATCTCCGGCACGATCCGCTTCGGCAAGGACTACAAGAACAAGCGTCGCGTGATCATCGAGCCGAACAACAAGGATGAAGAGGCCAAGGAGTATCTGATCCCCAAGGGCAAGCACATTCACTTGCAGGAAGGCGATCTGATCGAGAAGGGCGACTTCATCGTCGAGGGTAACCCGGCGCCGCACGACATCCTGGCGATTAAGGGCGTCGAGGAGCTGGCGAACTACCTGGTCAACGAAATCCAGGAGGTTTACCGGCTGCAAGGCGTGTTGATCAACGACAAGCACATCGAGGTGATCGTTCGCCAGATGCTGCAGAAGGTCGAGGTCACCGACTCCGGCGAGACCGAGCTGATCCACAACGAGCAGGTCGATCGCATCGAGTTCGATGAGATCAACGCTCGCGCGGTGGAGGCCGGCAAGAAGCCTGCGGTCGCGCATCCGGTGCTGCTCGGCATCACCAAGGCGTCGCTGCAGACCCGGTCGTTCATCTCGGCGGCGTCGTTCCAGGAGACCACGCGCGTGCTCACCGAAGCCTCGGTCAACGGCAAGGTGGATACGCTCGAAGGCCTCAAGGAGAACGTCATCGTCGGCCGTCTGATCCCGGCCGGCACCGGCGCCATGATGAACACGCTGCGTGAGGTTGCCGCCAAGCGCGACTCGCTCATCCTCGACGAGCGCGAGAAGGAGGCTGCCGCCAAGGCGGAAGCCGCCAAGGTCGAACAGCAGGCGGCACTGCCCGTACCTGCGGCGGAGTAACCGCCGGGAATCGTGAAAGAACAGAGAGGGGCTGCCAATCAGGCGGCCCCTCTTTATATCAACAAACGTCTTCCAACGATCGCTGGGCTGCGACGACAACGATGTCTTCCGACAATGTAGTCAGCAGGAAGCCGGACCTCCGGTTCGCAAAGGCCATCAACGAGATCTACGCGACGGCGCTGGAGCCGTCGCGCTGGCCGCAAACGCTTCAGACCATCGCCGACTGCCTCGACGACGTCGGCGCAGTTCTGATCTTTGGCAGGGACGACGGAAGTTTCGGTGTTGTCGAATCGTTGTCGCTCAAAGAAGTCATCGTTGAGTATGCCCGCGAGTGGAGCCGGCGTGACACCCGCGCCAATCGCGCTACCGAGCGTGGCTATTGGGTCAATCGTGACGTCATCACGGATCGTGATATCATCGACGAAGCCGAGATGGAGACCGACCCGTTCTACAACGACCTCCTGCGCCGCCACGGGCTGAAGTATTTCGCATGCGCCATGGTGTCGCCTGACCCCCATGTTGCCGTTGGGGTCAGTGTGCAGCGTAGTCCCGACAAATCTCCCCATTCGGAAGCCGAGATCGAGACATTGCAGGCGCTGGTGCCGCATATCGAGTGCGCCCTGCGTCTGAGCATCCGTTTGATGGATGCGGAACTCGTCAATGTCGGTCTCGGCGCGGCCCTTGCACGCATCGGCATCGGTGTGTTCGTTCTTGATTCACTCGGCCGCGTCATGTTTTCCAATCCGTCCGCACAAAAGCTGGTCGGCGATGGATTGGATATCGTGAACGATCGGCTTGTTCCCGCTTCGGCCGATGGGCGCGCAGCGGTTGATGCCGCCATCAAGAGCGTTGTTACAGGCAAATATTTGGATGGGATCGCCGCCCCGAGACCGACGTTGATCCAACGTCGGCATTCGGAGCGGCCGCTGGCGGTCTATCTGATGCCCATTTCAATGGCGCAGAGCGATGCAAATCAATTTCTCGCGTCGGCGCGCGCCGTTGTCCTGGTTGTAGATCCTGAGGCCGATGCGCCGCCTGAAGCCGCGGTGGTACGGGACATCCTTGGTCTCACGCTCAGCGAGGCTCGGATCGCCTCCTTGGTCGGCTTCGGTATTTCGCCCCGCGAGGCCGCCGCCAAGCTCGGGATTGCTGAAGAGACCGCCCGAAGCGCGCTCAAGCGCGTATTCACCAAGGTTGGTGTATCGCGACAGAGCGAACTCGCTGCCTTGATGACGCGACTGGTGCTACGCTGACGAACGCGGCGCAGCCCTGTAAGAAACCGATCTAGACCGGACTTCGGAACGGCCGTGGACAGCGAGATCGAAAGTGTCATCGACGACATCTACGAGGCGGCAGCCATTCCCGAACAATGGCCGAAGTTGCTCGGCCGTCTCTCCGGCCCTGCCCAAGGAGGAAGTGGCAGCCAGTTGCGCGGCCGCTTTCATTTGGTCCACGTCCTCTTGCTCGTTGGGTTGCGAGGCCCTTGATATTGCATCGGTATTTCATTACCCAAGAAATGCCTGGGAAGAAATGTCGCTCCCGCAAGCTGGCCCGTTGAGGCGGCGCTGTGGACCGTGTTCGACGCCGTCTGACGGTGTTCACAAGGCGGACTTGCTCAGACAGACATTAAGGGCGGGGCGATCCAAGCCTCGGCCACGAGAGGGGAGCGATGGCGTCGTCTTGGGACATCGATGCTGTCAGTGTCGGCTTTGCCGAAGCGGCGACCGATCCATCCCGATGGGGCGCCGCGCTTGATCGCGTCGCGGCTGCGGCCGGTGCAACGGGAGTCGCGCTCGTTCCGCTGAAGGTGGAGCACCGGATTCCTGGCCTCCTGCATACCGATCGCATGGCGAACATCGCTGATCGCTACCTCCACGAAGGCTGGTACAAGCACGATGCCCGCAGCCTCGGCATCCCCTACATGCTCAGTCGCGGGATCAGCGTCGATCAGGACTTCATCACGCCGGAGGAGATGCGCAAATCAGACATGTACAACGACCTTCTGGCGCGGGACGGATTGTACTGGTTTGCCGGCGTTCTCTTTCATGCTGACAAGGAAACATGGTGCGTGACCATCCACCGCACCGCGGAGCAGGGGCCGTTTACACCGGCTGAGCAGATCCAACTGCTGGCGCTGCGGGCGCCTCTCACGATGGCCGCAACCGTTGCGCAGAAGTTCGCCATGGCGCGCGCCGCTGGCGGCCTTGATGCCTTCGACATGATGGACACGGCGGCGATGCTGGTCGATCAGCAGGGCCAGGTTCTGCGGACCAACAGGATCGCTGATGAACGGCTCGGGGACGGCTTGCAGATCACGAGCAGGCGAGTGATGGCTGACGATCCCCAAACGTCGCGCGCACTTGCGTATCTGATCGATTCGGCCGCGCGAGACCCGGGCGAGGGCGGGGTAGTGATGCCGCCCGTCGCTGTCGCCCGGCCAGGGAGGCCTCCGCTTGTGGTCTATGCGTTGCCTCTTGCAGGCGTGATGACGCGTGATCGGTTCGGACCAGCGCGAGCCATCGTGGTCGTACGTGATCTCGACAATCGAAATTTGCAGCCGACGGCACATTTGAGCGCGCTGTTCGGGCTGACTGCATCCGAAGCCAAGCTCGCCGCCCAACTGGCGGCCGGGGAGTCCCTCGCAACCTTGGCGGATCAATCAGGGATCGCAAAGGAAACCGCCCGTAGCCGTCTCAAGGCGGTCTTCGCCAAGACCGGTGTGAACCGGCAGGCCGAGCTTGCCGCGTTGCTCGGACGATTGCTGGATCATCGTGACATCTGACCTGTAACCAGGCTCCGAGCTGGAACCAGCCTCCGATACCGCGCCCCGACTGGCCAACAGGTGTCTGGCGCTTGTCTCTGCATTCCGGAACCTTCTTCGGCAGTTGGCGTCGTGATGTGACGGGTGCACGACCCTTACCGATGCCAAGGACGCCGGCGCGCGCCGCCACAACCGGCTGGAGTCGACGGCCACCCCTGGCCTAACCGGAAATTAATGTTGCGCATGCTCTGCTTCCCCAAAAAGCCACTTTATACTCATCATTTGCCGGTCCTTGATCTGTTAGGTCTCGTATAGCCCCGTCCGCCAGGTCGCGATCCGATGGATTCCATTCTCGTCAAGATTTTCGCGACAGCCCTCACATTCAGCCAGGTGACGGTCGGACCGGATCCGATCAAGACCGAATTCGACCCGATCCAGGATCAGCATGAGGTCGTGCAGCTGCTGCGTGCGGGCTGCGGCCACATGCGCAAGGCGTTCGATATCGAAGATCTCAATATCGACGACCTGATCGCGACCGCGATGGACGATCCGCAGGCGGTGAGCGACGGCTTGCCCCAGTTCCGCGGGATGAACCTCGGCGATCTGCACATCGCCTACAAGCAATTCTGCAAGAACGAGACGGTCGAGAACTCGCCGGTCAACATCACCAATGTTATCGAGTACTACAACCGCTCAGTCGCGAACCTTCCTGACCATTCCAAGTTGCGTGGTATGCGGTTGCCCGGCGCCAGCCAGCTCCTGGACGGCCGGGGGCAGAAATTCTCGGAAGTGTTTGAGCAGGACCAGCGGCGGGTATGGGTGCCGCTCGCCGAAATTCCGGCCCACGTCCGGGCCGCGTTCATCGCGGCCGAGGACAAGCGGTTCCAGCAGCATCGCGGCATCGACGAACGCGCGCTGATCCGCGCCTTCATTGGCAACCTGACCCAGTCCGGACGGCCGCAGGGCGGCTCCACCATCACCCAGCAACTGGTGAAGAACCTCCTGGTCGGCGACGACCTGTCCTACGAGCGCAAGATGCGCGAGATGATCGTCGCCGCCCGGGTCGAGCGGCTGCTCACCAAGGATGAGATCCTGGAGCTCTATCTCAACTCGGTCTATCTCGGCCGCGGCTCCTGGGGCATCGAGCTCGCCGCGCGCGCCTATTTCGGGAAACCGGCCAGCGAGCTCACGCTGGCCGAAGGCGGGCTCCTGGCCGCCCTGACCAAAGGTCCGAACTTCTTCAATCCCGATCGCCATCCGCAGCGGGTGCGCGACCGTTTCGTCTACGTGATGCAGCGCATGCGCGAGGACGACATGGTCGAAGCCGACGAGGCGAAGCGGCTGATCACCATCGGCACGCCGACGCTCGTCGCCTTCGAGCGGCCGCGCCGCGACATCGGGTTCCACTTCACCGACCAGGTCTCGCGCGAGGCGCGCACCATCGCGGGTCTCGAAGGGCTCACGGCCCAGACCTATACCGTCCGCTCGACCATTATCCCGCCGGTACAACGTGCCGCCGAGGCGGCCTTGCAGGAGGGGCTCTCGCGATACGAAGCGTCGACCGGCCGGGTCCAGAACCAGGCCACGGAAGCCAATCTGGCCGAGGCGATCCGCCGGATCGAGGCGCAAGGGCAGGTTTCGCCGGAAAAGCCTTCCTGGCAGCAGGCGCTGACCAATGCGCGGCTTCCGCTCTATGACGTGCACTGGCCGACGGCGATCGTGCTGGAGGAAAAGGGCGGCAACGTCCGGGTCGGCCTGGCCGACGGCCGGACCGTTCCGTTGACCGGGCCGCGCAATTCGATGCGCGGTCTCAAGCTGCACGATGCGATCTATGTCCGCCTGACCGAGACCAAGGGCGCCAAGGGCAAGGCCAACATCGCCCGTGCGGAGCTTCGCGTGCGCCCGACCGTGCAGGGCGCCGTGGTGGTGCTGGAGAACCAGACCGGCCGCGTCCTCGCGATGGCGGGTGGCTTCTCCTATCCGCTGAGCCAGCTCAACCGGGTGACGCAGTCGCAGCGTCAGCCTGGCTCGACGATCAAGCCGGTCAGCTATCTCGCGGCGCTGGCCAAGGGATTGCAGCCCAACACGCTGGTGCGCGACGAGTCGATTACCCTGCCGCCGATCGGCGGCACCAATGCCCGCACCCGCCCCGAGGACTATTGGACGCCGCGTAACTATGACGGCGGCGGCGGCGGGATCATGACGCTGCGCCGCGCGCTCGAAAACTCGCGCAACCTCGCGACCGCGAACCTGTTGCTGGGCGGCATCGACATGACGCCGGCGCTCAGCCTCGACCGTATCTGCGGGCTGGCGATGGAGGCCCAGATCTATCGCGATTGCCCGCGCTATTACCCGTTCGTGCTGGGCGCGCAGCCGGTACGGCCGATCGATCTCGCGGCCTTCTTCGCCGCCATCGCCAACGAGGGCGTGCGGCCGTCGCCGCATGTGATCGAATCGATCGAGCAGGACGGCAAGGTGATCTACCGTCATCCGGCGGAGTCGGCAGCCCGCATCGCCTCGGCGGACGGCGTTGCGTTCTACCAGCTCAAGGCGATCCTGCAGGGCGTCCTGCAACGCGGCACCGCCACGCGTATTGCAGGCCTTGCTCCTTATGTCGCCGGCAAGACCGGCACGACCGACAACGAGAATGACGCCTGGTTCGTCGGCTTCACCAACGAGGTCACGGTGGCGGTATGGGTCGGTTACGACAACGCCGACGGCCGGCGCCGCACCCTGGGCAGCGGTGCGACCGGCGGCAGCCTTGCGGTGCCGATTTTCGAGCCGATCATCCAGTCAGTGTGGGCGCATCACGCGCCGCGCACGACGCTGCGGGGGCCGTCGCCCGAGACCCGGAAATTGGTGGTCGCGACGCGCGTCGACGCCGATCACGACGATGGATCACGCGACTTTACGGGCGCTGGCGGTGGGCGTCGCACCCCCGGCACGCTGGTCGAATATCTACGCCGCGACGCCAGAGGGCAGCCGATCGATACCCAGTATCGGCTGGTGTCACGCGACGATCAGTACGACACCGGCGGCCGTCGCGAGGAACGCGGCTTCGGCGGATTTGACTTCTTCTTCGGCGGCGGTGGCAACCGCGGCGGCTTCGCGCCCTGGGGCCAGTCGCCATCGCCGCCTGCTTTCGGGCAGAATGCGCCGCGGCCGCAGCCGCAGCCGTATCAAAGACCGCTTTGGCGGGGGGAACCGAACTGATGACACGGTTTGCGCTGGGAGCCGCGGCCCTGCTGGCGGGGTTGGCGGCTTTTTCTGCGGCAGCGCAGGATTTCGAGATCGTTGAGACGCCTTCCGTCACCCAGTCGCCGCTGGCGCAGCTCAAGCCGCGTTCGATCGTGTTTGCCGACAAGCCCGGCGACGACCTGGTCGACCCGGCGGTCGGGTTCATGCGTTTCGAGGATTGGGCGAAGGTGCGCCCGGTCCAACAGCAGCTCTTGAGCCTCTATCCCGGGTACGCCGAGCCGAACGTCGAGATCATCGTCGACGGCACGCGCCGGCGCTATCGCGAGCGGCTGCATATGTACGTGGCGGAGGCGCGCTTCGTCATTTCGCGGCCGCCGGCGTCCTTGAGAATCGCCGATCTTGCGACTCTGCCGTTCGTGGAGCGAATCGATCCCGCCCTTAAGCATCAGCGGGTGGCCGCGCCCGACCCGAAGCGCCCGCGCGATTCTAGGGTCATCCCGAACGAGCATCCGCAGCGAAAATGGTGCGAGGGCAGGGAGGTCGTGATCTGCCTGCACTCGACCTACAAGCTCGAGGGTCGGCTGCCGGTCGGCATCCAGCTCGCCAACAAGATCCGGGAAGGCTCGCGGCGCATATCCGACACGCTTGAATTCGACAGCGAGCTGACGGTGCTGACGGCGGCGGAGGCCGGCGAACTCGGGCTGGCCAAGCTGACGGGGGTCGATACCGCACCGGTCGGCGCGCTCGAGCAGAGCATCTTCTACGTCAACCAGGTGATGCAGTTCGGCAAGCTTTTAGCGGTTTTCCAGCCTCATCCGAGCGATCCCGGCAAGACCGTGGTCAGCGTCTTCACCGCGCTTGCGGTCGAATCGAACCTACTCGGCAAGCAGAAACAGTTCGCCAACGTTCCGGTGCTGCGCAACCTGGTGCCGGCGCAGGTTTTGCTGGGCCGGAGCTCATTCAACAGCGGTAAGTCGCTTAGCGCCGGGCTTCCGGTCTATGCCCGCAACCAGATTCGGGCGATTGCAGCGATCCTCGAGGCTGGCGGGCAGGCGGCCGGCAAGCCGGCGCCGAATCCGGTGCGCTAAAGCGCGACCGTCGCGGGTCGAAACGCAGAATCTCCCGATTTTCCGGCCCTATCTGCCTTGACTTCGCATCCCTGCGCCGATAGATACCCGGTCACTTTTAGGCAGGCGGTGAGCTTCGCTTGCTCGGAACGGCACCACCCGATACCCGGCTAAGTCATTGAAGCGAAAAGCTTCTTGTTGACGGCGGCGGGAGGGCACCAGCCTCGAGGAAAGAAGCTCAAACGCTGCCACTGACGTTCGACGGTCAGAAGGAAGGCATGACCGCGCGGTGAAAGCCGTGTGGTCCTCTGTGAACGGAAAGCGCCCATCCGCACCGGAAGCGGAGACGGCGCTCTTCCGTGTTGCGCGTTGGAATGGTCCAGCGCGTACGGGACATGAAGGATTTGGTAGATCGATGCCGACGATCAATCAGCTGATCCGCAAGCCGCGGTCGCCTATCAAGGCGCGTAACACGGTGCCGGCGCTGCAGCAGTCACCGCAGAAGCGCGGCGTTTGCACGCGCGTCTACACCACGACTCCGAAGAAGCCGAACTCGGCGCTGCGCAAGGTCGCGAAGGTGCGCCTGACCAACGGTTTCGAGGTCATCGGTTACATCCCGGGCGAGGGCCATAACCTGCAAGAGCACTCGGTGGTCATGATCCGCGGCGGCCGCGTGAAGGACCTTCCGGGCGTGCGCTATCACATCCTGCGCGGCGTGCTCGACACGCAGGGCGTCAAGAACCGTAAGCAGCGGCGTTCGAAGTACGGCGCCAAGCGGCCGAAGTGAGCGGAGATTAAACGATGTCACGCCGTCACAGTGCCGAGAAGCGCGAGATCAACCCGGATCCGAAATTCGGAAACCTGGTGGTTTCGAAGTTCATGAACGCGATCATGTATTCCGGCAAAAAGTCAGTCGCGGAAACGATCGTCTACGGTGCCTTCGACATCATCGAGGGCAAGACCAAGCAGAGCCCGATCGGCGTGTTCGAGCAGGCGCTCGACAACGTGATGCCCTCGGTCGAAGTGCGGTCGCGGCGCGTCGGCGGCGCCACCTACCAGGTTCCCGTCGAGGTGCGTACCGTCCGCCGGCAGGCGCTCGGCATCCGCTGGATCATCTCGGCGGCGCGTGAGCGCAACGAAAAGACCATGACGGAGCGCCTCTCCGGAGAGCTGCTCGACGCCTCGAACAATCGGGGAAATGCCGTCAAGAAGCGTGAGGACACCCACCGGATGGCGGAAGCCAACCGCGCGTTCTCGCACTATCGCTGGTGACGGACAGAAAACAACACGGACACGTATTCATATGCCCCGCGCCCATCCCATCGAGAACTACCGCAACTTCGGCATCATGGCGCACATTGATGCCGGGAAGACTACGACTACCGAGCGGATTCTCTATTACACCGGCAAGAGCCACAAGATCGGCGAAGTGCATGACGGCGCTGCGACCATGGATTTCATGGAGCAGGAGCAGGAGCGCGGCATCACCATCACGTCGGCTGCGACCACTGCGTTCTGGAACGGCAAGCGGCTGAACATCATCGACACTCCCGGACACGTGGACTTCACCATTGAGGTGGAGCGTTCGCTGCGCGTGCTCGACGGCGCGGTATGCGTGCTCGATTCGAACCAGGGCGTGGAGCCGCAGACCGAGACGGTCTGGCGCCAGGGCGACAAGTACAAGGTTCCGCGTATCGTCTTCGCCAACAAGATGGACAAGATCGGCGCTGACTTCTTCCAGTGCTTGAAGGACATCGTCGACCGCCTCGGCGCCAAGCCGGTGGCGATCCAGCTGCCGATCGGCTCGGAAAGCAATTTCAAGGGTCTCATCGACCTCGTGCGCATGAAGGCGGTGATCTGGGACGACGAATCGCTCGGCGCGAAGTATCGCGACGAAGAGATCCCGGCCGACATGCTCGACCAGGCCAAGGAATATCGCGAGAAGATGATCGAGGCCGCCGTCGAGCTCGACGACGATGCCACGACCGCTTACCTCGAAGGCAAGGAGCCGGACGAGGCGACGATCAGGAAGCTCATCCGCAAGGCGGTGATCACCGGCGCCTTCTTCCCGGTTCTGTGCGGCTCGGCCTTCAAGAACAAGGGCGTGCAGCCGCTGCTCGATGCGGTGGTCGACTATCTGCCGTCGCCGCTCGACGTGCCGCCGATCAAGGGCATCGATTCGAAGGGCGAAGAGGTCGTGCGTCTGCCTAACGACACTGAGCCGCTCGCGATGCTGGCGTTCAAGATCATGGACGATCCGTTCGTCGGCACCGTCACGTTTGCCCGCATTTACTCCGGCAAGCTTGAGAGCGGCACCGGCGTCATCAATTCGACCAAGGAACGCAAGGAGCGCATCGGCCGCATGTTGCTGATGCATGCCAACAACCGCGAAGACATCAAGGAAGCCTATGCCGGCGACATCATCGCGCTCGCGGGCCTCAAGGAGGTCCGCACCGGTGACACGCTGTGCGACGCGCAGAAGCAGGTGATTCTCGAGAAGATGGAATTCCCCGATCCGGTCATCGAGATCGCGATCGAGCCGAAGTCCAAAGCCGACCAGGAGAAGCTCGGCGTCGCGCTGGCGAAGCTGGTGGCCGAGGATCCGTCGTTCCGCGTTCACACCGACCAGGAGTCTGGCCAGACCATCCTCCGGGGGATGGGCGAGCTGCATCTCGACATCAAGGTCGACATCCTCAAGCGCACCTACAAGGTCGAAGCCAATATCGGCGCGCCGCAGGTCGCCTACCGCGAGAAGATCACGCGGGCCGAGACTGTCGACTACGTCCATAAGAAGCAGACCGGCGGTACTGGTCAGTTTGCGCGCGTCAAGATCGTCGTCGAGCCGTTGCCCCCGGGTGGTGGCTTCGAATTCGAGAGCAAGATCATCGGCGGCAACGTTCCGAAGGAGTTCATCCCGGGCGTCGAGAAGGGCCTGGAGTCGGTCCTTGGTTCGGGCGTGCTCGCGGGCTTCCCGGTCGTCGACCTGAAGGTGTCGCTGATCGACGGCGCCTATCATGAAGTGGACTCGTCGGCGCTCGCCTTCGAAATCGCGTCGCGCGCAGCGCTGCGCGAGGCCCTGCAGAAGGGCAAGTCGGTGTTGCTCGAGCCGGTCATGAAGGTCGAAGTTGTCACGCCGGAAGACTATACCGGCTCGGTGATCGGCGATCTCAACTCGCGGCGCGGTCAGATCCAGGGCCAGGACATGCGCGGCAACGCCAACGTCGTCAGTGCGATGGTGCCGCTCGCCAACATGTTCGGCTACGTCTCCAACCTGCGCTCCATGTCTCAGGGGCGCGCCAACTTCACGATGCAGTTCGACCACTACGAACAGGTCCCCTCGGCGGTCGCCGCCGAGATCCAGGCCAAGTTCGCCTAACCCTTAGTATTGATCAGAGGACACGAACGGAGAGTCCCATGGCCAAAGAGAAATTCAACCGCAACAAGCCGCACTGCAACGTCGGCACCATCGGTCACGTCGACCATGGCAAGACCTCGCTGACGGCGGCGATCACCAAGATTTTGGCCGAGACCGGCGGCGCGACCTACACCGCCTACGATCAGATCGACAAGGCGCCGGAAGAGAAGGCTCGCGGCATCACCATCGCGACCGCGCACGTCGAGTATCAGACCGACAAGCGCCACTACGCGCACGTCGACTGTCCCGGACACGCCGACTACGTGAAGAACATGATCACCGGCGCCGCCCAGATGGACGGCGCGATCCTGGTGGTGAGCGCGGCTGACGGCCCGATGCCGCAGACCCGCGAGCACATCCTGCTCGCCCGCCAGGTCGGCGTGCCGGCGCTGGTCGTGTTCCTGAACAAGGTCGACATGGTCGACGATCCGGAACTGCTCGAGCTGGTCGAACTCGAAGTGCGCGAGCTGCTCTCGAAGTACCAGTTCCCCGGCGACAAGATCCCGGTGATCAAGGGCTCGGCGCTGTGCGCGCTCGAAGACAAGGATCCGAAGCTCGGCAAGGAAGCGATCCTCGAACTGATGGCAGCGGTCGACAGCTACATCCCGCAGCCGGAGCGTCCGATCGATCTGCCGTTCCTGATGCCGGTCGAAGACGTGTTCTCGATCTCGGGCCGCGGCACGGTGTGCACGGGTCGCGTCGAGCGCGGCGTCGTCAAGGTCGGCGAGGAAGTCGAGATCGTCGGCATCAAGCCGACCACCAAGACCACCGTCACCGGCGTGGAAATGTTCCGCAAGCTGCTCGATCAGGGCCAGGCGGGCGACAACATCGGCGCGCTGCTGCGCGGCACCAAGCGCGAGGACGTCGAGCGCGGTCAGGTGCTGTGCAAGCCGGGTTCGGTGAAGCCGCACACCAAGTTCAAGGCCGAGGCTTACATCCTCACCAAGGAAGAGGGTGGCCGTCACACGCCGTTCTTCACCAACTACCGTCCGCAGTTCTATTTCCGCACCACCGACGTGACCGGTGTGGTGACGCTGCCGGAAGGCACCGAGATGGTGATGCCTGGCGACAACATCTCCATGGAAGTGACGCTGATCGTGCCGATCGCCATGGAAGAGAAGCTCCGCTTCGCCATCCGTGAGGGCGGTCGTACCGTCGGCGCGGGCGTGGTCGCCTCGATCATCGAATAAGTTGGAAGTGTAGGGGCCGCGGTTCGCCGCGGCCCTTGCCTTGGAGCAATAATTCATGAACGGCCAGAATATCAGGATCCGGCTCAAGGCGTTCGATCACCGCATTCTCGATGCGTCGACGCGCGAGATCGTGGCGACCGCCAAGCGCACCGGTGCGCAAGTGCGCGGCCCGATCCCGCTGCCGACGCG
>Ga0075420_100003244_pt1 | contig 14186 bp, 12 predicted proteins | sample SoiMetdeltSBSDD4_FD_75296 | JGI IMG/M metagenome (GOLD analysis project Ga0075420, IMG submission 75296) | Bulk soil microbial communities from a Populus tree surrounding site in Tennessee, USA - Soil MetaG P. deltoides SBSDD4 | ecosystem: Environmental > Terrestrial > Soil > Tree plantation... | reverse complement strand
GTGTAGTTGACGTTGATGAAGGTGCGCCGCTCAGCCAAACGGTAAACCGCGTTGACGTTGATGCGATCGCTCGCCGACCGTCCTGTTGACTCGATCTGCGTGACCGTGCCGATGCCCGGCTCAGGACGAACGCCGAATTCGTCCGGCGCATTCACATCCCGCGAGCGCAGCTGGTGGTACCCGCGTATCCGCATGTACGATGTCTGCAGTGTGAGCGCTTGCGTAACGGCGCGCTCGAGCCCGATCGATGCCTGGTGGACGTACGGCATGTCGAGGTCCGGGTCGGCCTGCACGCGACCACTCCCGAGGACCGTGGCGGTCACCTCGCCTGTCGGGTCCGGATACCCTGGGTTGAGCACCAAGAGATCGCGCTGGGCACCCAGCTCACCGGTGACGCGCAGTGTTTGGTCGTACAGGTTGGCTTCGTACCAGTCGTGGAAGATCCCAAACCCACCGCGAATGGTGGTACGGGAGCGCGGACGGTTGAACGTGAAGCCGACACGCGGCATCAGGTTCATCGCGTCGCCCACATGCGTCTGGAGCTCCTCGCGGAGGCCGACGCTGAGCGAAAGGCTCCGATTCAGCCGGAAATCGTCCTGCCAGTAAACGCCGAGTTGGTACTGCGAAAACGCCGTCTGAAGCTGGCCGAGCCGCTGCGTGAATGTGTTCGGCGCGCCGGCCAGGAACGCCTCGAGGCTGCTGAAGGTGAACGTTCCCGCGGCATTCCGCGCATCGAGATTGCGAAACGCCCCGGCTTCGAGAAGCATTCCGGCCCGCATCGCGTGGCGCCCGACATTGAAGTCGAAGTTATCTGCTACCTCGAGCGTCCGGGTGGATCCCTCACTCGACACGCCGGCGCCGCCGGTGCTGAAGGCGTCTATCACGATCACCGCCGGCGCACTTGACCCCGAAGCCGACGCTGTCTCTTCGTAGTTCCACTGGACTCGCAACTCGTTGAGCGCGGATCGACTCATGATGCTTTGCAGCGACGTTCGCACCTGATGCTCGTTCGACGACCGCTCGAACGCGCGGTCCATGAGGTTGAAATTGCCGACTCCGAGGTTGTGCCGCGCGTCTTCGCTGCGCCGATACTCGAATCGCAGCGACTGATTCATGTTGAATCCATGCTCGAGCCCCGCCGTGACGTTCGTCTGCTCGAACGGACGCCTCACCTGATCCGCAACTCGGCCGTCAGGCCGCAGCGCGACGATGGTGGTCGAATCGAAGGAGCGATTGCCGTCGACGTTGAAACGCAATGACGTGCGGTTCTGCACGAGCGGACCGCGCAAGCCGGCGGTAAAGCGGCGGAACTGCTCGGGTGTCTTGGCATGCGCAAATGCGTTACGCGCGTTCAACACGTCGTTGCGCAAGCCGAAGTTCGCGTTGCCGCTCCACTCCGTGAGGCCCGGACGCGTAATGATCTCCACCATCACCCGTCCCGCGTCGTGATTGTCGGCGGCGAACGAGTTCGTCCGGAATCGTATCTGTCGGATTTCGTCACGATTCGGAAGCCTGCCGCCGGTGAAGCCGTTCACCTGAAAGACTGCGCCGGCACCCCCGGTCATTGCCTCCAACTGCTCGCGTAATTCGTCCGGGTCGTCCGACAGTTGCGCGATCTCATCTTCTTCAAGCGTGGTCGTTAGCGAATTGCCGCGCGAATCGGCGTTGGCCGTTTCGTTGACGACGATTTCTTCCCGCAGCCCAGCGATACCGAGCGTGACGGTCTGGTTGTTGTTGCCGCGACGAAGCGTGACGCTCGCATCGTAAACAGAAAACCCGACCGATTCGACCTGCAACCGCACCGATCCCACCGGCAAGGAAGTCAACGTGACCTGTCCGCGTTGGTCCACGTCCGCTTGTGCCGTGAATCCCGCTCCGTTTGTAACGACAACGCGGGCACCGGGAATCGAGGCGCCGGTCTGGTCCACGACCGTGACGCGCAGCTGCGCCGGCTGACCGGTCTGCCCCAGGGCAGGCGATGCTGCCAGCACGAGAAGCGACAGCGTCAGGGAGACGGATCTCATTTCGCGAAGACGTCCGATCGGAATGACTGATTGATCCGGTAGTTGTCAATCGTCCACTCCTCGATCGTCATATCGTTGACGCCTCGCGTGATGAGGTGTGGCAGCTTGATTCCGCCAACGGTCTTGTACTCGCTGAGCGTCAATTGCAACGTCGCTGGCTGCGCTCCCTGGCGTGGTGGCGGAGTCGCACCCGCGTCACCGCCCCTGCCGCCGCGCCCACCGCGTCGCCCGCCAAACACCATCTGCGGAGGCGTCCCCTGCCACGTGAGCATCAGCGGCACGTGTGTCGTCTGGTCTAGAAATAGACGCACAACCGGCCCCGATGCTGGCGTGATTTCCAGGACGTCGGCCTTTCCGTCGGGTGCCTCCGCAGTCGCAACCCAGTTCACCGGACCGTCTGCGGCAAGAAGCCAGATCAGAAGGAATCGCGCGAGCTCTGTCTGACGTGCACGCCGCTGTAAGTCCTCGAGCTGCGCGGGGTCGATATTCGGGCCGTTGCCGCGTGCGCCTCGTCCGGCATCCCCGCCACGACCGCGTTGCACGAAGAACCCTCCGCCGCCGCTGTTCTCGTCCCACACCGCTGTGCCGTTCAGCACTTCGGTGCGGATGATGGCTGGGCCCCCTCCAGGCGGACTGAGATCCTCGTCACGCCGGAGCTTGTCGGGACGTTCGATTCTGACCTGCAGTTCACCCTCGATGGTCGTCTGGCCGGCGACGCGTTTGAAGTCGCCTCTTACGTCGAGCGTCTTGACACCGGCAAGCCGATCGTCGCCGCCGATGGCTCGTCGAGCATCGGCGAGCAGTGCCGCACCTTTGGCGGCGTCCTGAGCGGTGATGTGGCTGCCGAGGCCACAGCAGACCAGCGCGATCAGGAAGAGTCTCTTCATCTCTTTGTAAGAGGTTACGTTCTCGCGACCCGTTCCGTTGCGCCGTGCCGCCGCAGCCACAGATATTTCACAGGAGCTCCCGTCGCGCTTTCCGAGCATCGCATGTTTCTGCGCGGCGTCCATCAGACCTGGACACAGGACAGGGTCCCCAAAAGAGGCCGCTAGAGTATCCAAATACGCGTTTTCTCGCCCATATTTCACGATTTCGACGGGCATGCGCCTTGCTCCAGCTGACCTGTGAGGAGTTGTTGAATGGAGCTTAACAAAGGCGCGGTGGGAATATTCGTGATCCTGTGCGTGCTGGGCGGCGCGACAGGGTTTTATCTGGCGACCAGCGGAAACTCGCAGCCGGTTGTGGATGCCGCGCCGCTGACACTGGCTCCTGATTCAACAGAGCAAGCCCCCCAACAGCAGCTCGCGCCTGTGGTACAGGCTCAAGTTCCAGCACCAGGGCCCGCCGTCATCGAAAGACCGGCGGTTCGTCGTGCAGCCGCGCCGGCTCGCCCGGCGCGACCAGCCGTCGCGAGGGAGCCAACGGTCGTGGCCGTCCCAGCCGCGCGACCGGCTTCGTATCCCGAACGGTATCCGGAGCGCGGTGTTACCCGGAACACAGAGGCAACGGCAATCGCGCCTGCGCCGGGGCGGCCGCCGGTCCCGGAGCCGGTCGAGGCAACCGAGCCTGCGCCGCCGCAATTCGTGGAGCTCGTCGTTCCGGCTGAATCGGTGATCGGCCTGCAGGTGGAAACCACGCTGAGCAGTGAGAATGCCCGCGTTGAGGATGAGGTGGTTGCGCGTGTCTCACGCGATGTTCGAGTGGATGACCGCGTCGCGATTCCGTCGGGGGCGAGAGCACATGGTCAAGTAACGCTCGTCGAGCAGGGCGGGCGCATGCGTGGACGGTCGCGTCTCGGGATCCGCTTCACCTCTGTGGTCCTGGCCGACGGTACGCGGATACCGCTCGACACTGAAACCATCTATCGTGAGGGCGAGTCTCCGACGGGAGAAAGCACAGCCAAGATCGGCGGCGGCGCCATCGGCGGCGCCATTATTGGAGGGATCTTCGGCGGAGCCAAAGGCGCCGTCATCGGCGGGTCGGTTGGTGCAGGCGCCGGGACGGCGGCGGTTTACGCCGGCGGCCGCAATGCCGCGACGCTACCCAGCGGAACGCCAATCACTGTGCGCCTTATAGAGCCGGCAACCGTAACGGTCGAGAACTAATAGGTAGATTGCTCCTAGGTCGTCGATAGCCGGAGTTGGTGGCCGGAGGCCTTCAGGCCTCCGGCGCCCTCTGCACAGCCCGTCAGATCTCAAGTTTCCATCCCCAATTGCTGAATCAATCCTGCAGGGACGTGTGGGTGTAAGATCGCCGGTCAGGAGTACGCCTATGACAATACGAGTCATGCTGGCTGTCGTGGCCGCCGCCTCTATTGCGGCCTCGGTGAACGCCCAGGTTCAGAAGAAGGAATTTCCCGGGGTGCGAAACTACTCGCGCGTGGACGCCACGGTTGGCTGCGGCGGCCAGGTGGACCCCGCTGCGATGGCATCATTGAAGAGCGAGGGGTTTGTCTCCGTCATCAATCTGCGGCTTCCGACCGAGGAGGGAGCCAACGTCGAACAGGGCCGCGCCGCTGCGCAGGCAGCGGGGCTGAAGTACATCCATCTGCCGTTCAACGCGGCGTCTCCCGATCCGAAGGTTGTCGACAGCTTCCTCGCCGCCGTTGCCGATCGCGCGAATCAGCCTGTCTTCATCCACTGCGGATCTGCGAGCCGCGTCGGCGGGATGTGGACAATCAAGCGCGCCTTGCAGGACAAGTGGCCGCTCGAAAAAGCGCTGGCTGAAGGCAAGGCCATCGGTCTGAACAACCCGGGGCTCGAGACGTTCATCACCGACTACATCAAGAGCCACCAATAGACATTGACGGATTGACGGATTTACGAATTGACGAATTGTTGTTTTGAAAAATTCGTAAATCCGTAAATCTGTCAATTCGTCAATTCATGGACCCCTCCGATTTCCGCCGGCACGGGCACGCGCTCGTCGACTGGATTGCGGACTACCTGACGGGATCCGAGCGCTACCCGGTGCTTGCGCGCGTGGCGCCCGGCGACGTGCGCCGCGCGCTGCCTGATGCTGCGCCCGAGCGAGGCGAGTCGTTCGACGCCGTCTTTGCGGATTTCGAGCGCGTCATCGTACCGGCACTCACCCACTGGAACCACCCGGGGTTCTTCGGCTACTTCGCGATTACGGCGAGTGCGCCAGGCGTGCTCGCGGAGTTTCTATCCGCGGCGCTCAACCAGCAGGCGATGTTGTGGCGCACGTCACCCGCCGCCACGGAGCTCGAAGAGGTCTCGCTCGCGTGGCTGCGCCGGATGCTTGGCCTGCCGGATTCGTTCGAAGGCGTCATCTACGACACGGCTTCGATTTCCTCGCTCCATGCGCTCGCGGCAGCACGCGAAGCCGCTCTTCCCGGCGTGCGCGATCACGGACTTGCTCGCGCCACGAATGGCGATAGGGTCCGCGTGTACTGCTCGGAGCACGCCCATTCATCGATCGATAAAGCCGCGATCCTGCTCGGACTCGGACATCAGGCCGTGCGTCACATTCCTGCCGACGCCAGCTTCCAGATGCGTGCCGACCTACTACGCGACGCGATTGTGGAAGACCAGGCGGCAGGAATCCGAATACTTGCCGTCGTGGCGACGATCGGCACGACGTCAACGACGAGCGTCGATCCTGTTGCCGAGATCGCTCAGATATGCCGGAGCTATCGCATCTGGCTACACGTCGATGCAGCGTATGCGGGAGTAGCCGCCGCACTTCCTGAGCAGCGGTCCCGTTTTGCTGGTTGGGAAGAGGCCGACTCAATTGTCGTGAACCCGCACAAGTGGCTGTTCACGCCATTCGATCTCAGTGCCTTCTATTGCCGACGCATGGACATGGTGCGGCAGGCGTTTTCCCTGACCCCCGATTACCTCCAGACGGCTGAGGGCAAGCACGGTGTCCACAACCTGATGGATACAGGCATTCAGCTCGGTCGGCGCTTCCGCGCTCTGAAACTATGGATGGTGCTTCGGGATCTCGGAGTCGAGGGCGTGCGAGCGGCAATAGCAGAACACATCCGCTTGGCGAAGCTCTTCGCTCAATGGGTTGATCGCGATGACGACTTCGAACGTGTCGCACCCGCACCGTTCAGCGTCGTCTGTTTCCGAGTGCGCCCGCGACTATTCGTGGGCTCGGTGGAAGAACTCGATGAGTTGAACGCGCGCGTACTCGATGCCGTGAACGCCACCGGCGACGTATTCCTCTCTCACACCCGTCTCAACCAGCGCTTCGTGCTCCGGCTTGCGATCGGGCATTTTCGCACCACAGAACGGCACATTCGTCGCGCCTTTGAGTTGCTGAAGCAGTACACCGCGCAACTCGCTTCCTCATAGACAGTTGTAACGAACGTGCGTCCGCGGGCTGGCTCAGCCCACGCGACGCGACGGGTATATCGCTTGCAGCCCCGTGCAGCCGGAAGGAACCGGCATGGGGAAACTACTGGTCGTGGCGGCGCTGGCGTGGACGCTTGTGCCATCGACTGCACGTGCGGAGTGGCTGTTCACACCAAACGTCGGCGGTGTCTTTGGTGGCCCCGCAGCGGGCGGCGCCACTTGGGGAGCGACGATCGGATGGATGGGCGACGGGATTCTGGGCGCGGAGGCAGATCTCGGTTTCGCCAGCAACAACCTGCTCACTACGACCGAGGCGAACTTCTTTGGCATCGACAAGGACTTTTTCGATGCCAGAGTCGGCACAGTCATGGGCAACGCGCTGGTTGGCTATCCGATCGGCGGGACAACTGGCGAGGGCGTCACTCCGTTCTTCGCCGGCGGACTCGGTCTGATCCGGACCAACGTGCAAGGGCTGGACGAATTGTTTGACCGCAGTGAAAACCTCTTCGGGCTGAGCCTGGGCGGGGGTGCTTATGGTTTCGTGACAGATACGTTTGGATTCCGCGGCGATGTTCGCTGGTACTACTCCATCACCGATCCCGATCTGGAGAGCGACCTCCTGGACATCGACCTTCCCCTTGATATCGACCGGACCTTTTGGCGCGCCACCGGCGGTGTCACATTCCGATGGTGAGCTCGCGGTAACCACGTCAACGCACAGGCGAGCCCACGTCAACACACGGGCGCGGGAACCTGATCATTCAAACACTATGTCTAACCAATCGGGAATTGCTGGAACGAACGCTGCAAAGATGCCTTCGATCACAAACGGGACATGTACTTTCAAGCTGGCTCATGGTGCGTGCTTGGGGCATGTCGCTTGCACCGCCAAACCGAACTAAGCGAACTAAGGAGGAAGTTGATATGAAGAAGATACTGATCGTGGCGGCGCTCGCGTTGACGCTTGCGCCGTCGACTGCACGCGCCGATTGGTTGTTTACACCGTACGTCGGCGGTGTCTTTGGTGGCCTCGCCTCAGGGAACGTGTCATGGGGAGGATCGCTCGCGTGGATGGGCGACGGGGTTTTTGGCGTCGAGGGCGATCTCGGCTTCAATCTCAACAACAACATCTTCAACACTGAAGACGCCGACTTGCTGGGACTCGATAGGGACTTTCTCGAGGCCAATGTCACCACACTCATGGCCAACGCGATCGTCGGCTATCCGTTCGGCGGGTCGAACGGCAACTTCGCCCCGTACATCGTCGGCGGGGTCGGCTGGTTTCGGATTAAGACGAAGACCGACGACGAGCTGTTCGACTTCGACTCCACCGACAACAAATTCGGGATGGACCTCGGCGGCGGCGCGATGGGTTTCGTGAACGACAGCTGGGGATTCCGCGGCGACGTTCGGTGGTTTTACTCGTTCGAAAGGCCAGACCTGGACTTCGATCTGCTGGACGCCGGAGTCGTCAACAGGGTGGACGTTCCGACCGTCGAGCTCATCGACATCAACCTCGATCGGCATTTCTGGCGTGCTACCGGCGGAGTCACGTTCCGCTGGTGAGTTGGAGCGATTCGACTCGTTCGGGTCGTTCAGGCCGTTAGCGCCTGAACGATTCGAACGAACCCGACAACACGATTCGGCACTGGTGTAACAGGGTACCGCGGCCGACTACGCGACGACATCGTCAATTCGCCTTCGACAATTCGCAATTCACGGCACGCAAAGCCGTTAGAAGACTCTCGGAAGTATGGCTCGAGAGCAAGTGGCGCACCTGTTGCGGAGGGCGGGATTCGGGCCCACGGCCGCGGACCTCGCCAAGTTCGACGCACTACCGGTTTCGGCGGTCATCGACTACCTCGTCGACTACGAACGGCAGCCCGACGACGTGGACTCGAGGATTGGGCAAATCGACCACGTCAGCGTGACGACGCGAGGGGGCCAGTTCTCGCCGAACACCGACATCGAGGACGCCCGCCAACGGTGGCTGTTTCGGATGGTGCACTCTCAGCGACCGCTGCAGGAGAAGATGGCCCTCTTCTGGCACAACCACTTCGCCACCGGCTACAGCAAGATTGCAGGTGCGTTCGGCACCATTCATGGCACCAAGATGATGGCGCTCAAACAGGGAGCGCTGCCGGGCCGGCCCGGACAGATCGAGCTGTTCCGCAGGTTCGCGCTCGGAAACTTTCGCAATCTGCTGATTGAAGTCGCGCGCGATCCGGCAATGCTCGTGTGGCTCGATGGCCGGCAGAATGTCCGCGCGCAGCCGCAGGAGAACTTTGCTCGCGAAATCATGGAGCTGTTCACCTGGGGCGTCGGCAACTATACGGAACAGGACGTGTACGCGGCGGCGCGGGTGTTCACGGGCTGGAATCTTCGCAACGCAACCGGCGGCCTTTTCACCAGTCCGGAAACCTACTACGAATTCGTCTACAACCCAGGCCAGCACGACACGACGGCGAAAACGTTCACGTTTCCGATCTATGGCGACGGAACTCGCACGATTCCGGCGAGGTCGGCGATCGATGGCATGCAGGACGGCATCGATTTCATCACCGCGCTGGCGCAGCACCCGGAGACGGCACGGCGGCTGGCGCGCAAGCTGTGGAACTTCTTCGTCAGCGAGCTCGAAAAACCTGACCCGGCGTTTGTAGAAGCCGTCGCCTCCGAGTACTTGCGAAACGGGACCGAGATGAAGCCGGTCATCCGCTTCATCCTGCAGTCCGAATGGTTTTCCGACCCTGACCGCTGGCACGCGCGCTACTCGTGGCCGGCGGAGTTCGTCGTCCGTGCCATTCGCGAGATCGGGTGGTCGGGATTTTCGGTCGACGCGGTGCGAACGCCGCTCACGAATATGGGACAGACGCTGTTCGAGCCGCCAAACGTCGCAGGATGGCAGCTCGGCGCTGCGTGGTTTTCAACGAGCGCGATGCTCGCCAGGATGAACTTCGCGTCGACGCTGGCCGCAAATCAGCGGTTCAACCTGGCGCGTTCGGCAACGTCGCTTGGAGCGACACCAGAGGCACTACTCGAGTTCTTCATGTTAGAGCGACTGTCGCCGGCGCAATTCGATCGACAGCCGTACAACGAGCTGTTGACATATCTGACCGCTGGAGAGCCGTGGACCGGCTCGGAGGCGCAGATCGGTACGAAGACCGTCGGACTCGTCAGATTGATTGTTGGCGCGGCTGAATATCAGTTCGTGTAAGAAGATGGTCACACGACGGGAGTTCATTCGTGATGGCATTGCGGCATTCACGGTCGGCTTTGCCGCTCCGGCCTTTCTGAGCAGCGTCGCCCTCGCCCAGGGCGTGCGAAGTCGAAATCTCGTCGTCGTCTACCTCAATGGCGGAAACGACGCCTTGAGCACAATGGTCCCGTACCAGGACCCGTTCTACTACAGCCGCCGACCAGCGCTTGCGATTCCTGCAGGTCAGGTGCTCCAGATTGGGAGCGACGGCAGCGGAAAGACGCTTGGCCTGCACCCCAGGCTCACGGGGCTGCGCAACATATTCAACGAGGGCCGCCTTGCCGTGGTGCAGCGCACCGGCTATCTGAATTCCAGCCGCTCGCATTTTCAGGAGCTCGACATCTGGGGCACAGCCGACCCCACCGCACCAACAGGACTTGGATGGCTCGGGCGTTACCTCGATACGCTGCCGGCACCTGTTGACGCGCTGACAGGCTGGAGCTCGATGCGCGAAACCCCGCGAGCACTCGTCGCTCGCAACGTCGGCGTTCCCGCCATCCCGGACGCGCGTGCTTACAGTTTTTCGAGTCCGAATGATGGCGCGGAGGCGTTCATCGAGCTGGTCGCCGCTTCGCGGATTGCCTCCCACGTGCCGATCAATCGACCGCACCTGTCGTTCGTCAACGGGTCCATTCGCGGGGCGCTCGAGACGCTCGACCGCGTGGCGTCGGTGACTGCTTACGCGTCGACCGTCACGTATCCGAACAGTGGATTTGCGCTGGCGCTGCGCACCGTCGCTGCGGCCATCGTTCGCGGGATCGGAACAAAAGTGTTCTGGGTACAAACCGGCGGGTTCGACACACACGCCAGTCAGGGCAATGCCGGCGCCGGCGCGTACGGAGACCTGATGGGCACCTTCGGAGATGGGCTTTCGGCCTTCTACATGGATCTCCGAAACCAAGGATTGCTCAACGACACGCTGGTGCTGCAGTTCTCGGAGTTCGGTCGCCGGATCAACGAAAACGGCAGTCAGGGCACCGATCACGGCGCCGCCGGCCTCATGATGGCGATCGGGGGCGCCGTTCGCGGCGGCATTTACGGCACGGCGGCGTCCCTCGATCCGAATCCTGATAATCCGACGCTAGAGAACAGCGGAGGAGATGTACGCTTCGAGACCGATTTCCGCGCCGTTTACGCCAGAGTCCTCGATGGCTGGCTCGGCGCCGATTCCGCCTCACTGCTCGGCGGTAACTTCAGGCAGGGCTCGCCGGCCGTCATCTAGGCAGATCGTGAAGATTCTTGGCTCTCCTGAGCACACATGGACCGCTCCTCTCGGGCTGGACGTGCGGCACCTGGTGTGACGGAGCGGGACCATTTGTCGTAACTGAAGGGACAGACAGGCGCGATAACACCTTTCCTGCACCATACGCCACATACGCCACAGCTCTCATCCTCATCGATTTGGCGGGTTTGCAGTTGAAGCATCCGGCTGAGCTCGGCGGGGTATGTCGCTTGCACCGCTCGACGACCGGAGGAGGAGAAGCGAATGAAAAAGTGGCTAATCGTGTCGGCGCTCGCGCTGACGCTTGCGCCGGCGACTGCGAATGCCGACTGGCTCTTTACACCCAATATCGGCGCCGGCTTCGGCGGCAGCGCCGAAGGCCGGGAGCATTTGACGTGGGGGGCCTCGATTGGATGGATGGGAGCCGGCGTCCTCGGATGGGAAGCCGACTTCGCCTACAGCCCGGAGTTCTTCGAGGGTGACGATGATAACGTCGATCTCATCGACGACAGCAATGTGACCTCGTTCATGGGTAATGTGATCCTCGGCGTTCCAATCGGCGGAACGCAGGGGGTCGGTGTCCGGCCGTACTTCGTTGGCGGGCTCGGGTTAATCCAACAGAACGTGCAGGACGCGGACGACCTGTTCAACGTCAGCAACGACGAGTTCGGTATGAACGTCGGCGGCGGCGTGATGGGGTTCGCGACTGATCACGTCGGCTTCCGCGGCGATCTTCGCTACTTCCGTGCGTTGACCGATCCCGAGTCAGACAACGAGTTCGACATCGACTTCGGCGACTTCGATTTCTGGCGAGCGACCGGCGGTATTACGTTCCGCTGGTAAGCCTGCGTTCGGCTCGTTCGAGGCGTTCGGATTGTTGGATTACCTCTCAACGATCCGGACGTCTCGCTGATCGCGTTCGCCAATCACATCAGAAGACTCTCCAGATCTCCTTCCATCGTTCCGCATCCCGTTCGAGCGCGACGCACCCATGCAGGGGAAAAGTCGAGACGGTGCTTGCCGCCGGGTCACCTTGCAGGAGCAGACGCAGTAGGCGATCGAGATGCGGCATGTGGCCGACGATCAGAATGGACCGGCTCTCCCCAGCTAGCTCGTCGCGGATCCATGCCGGGGGGTCGTCGGGCTGCAGTGCGCGCGCCGCTGAGAACGGCGCCAGCGGGTTGCACGCCCGCCAGAACAGCTCGGCCGTCTGACGCGCGCGGAGCTTTCCGCTGTGCCACACCTGATCTGGCCGCACGCCTCGGCCGGCGGCCTCCGCCGCAAGCCGCGTTGCGGCGGCGCGCCCAGCATCGGACAAGGGCCGCATCGGGTCGACGTCCGGGCCGACCGCGTCCGCGTGGTGAACCAGTACAATCATTGGCAGACCCGGATGTGATCTATACTGTGGCGCTTCGGAAGCGCGGCGATTTCACCGACTTGATGGGCCGCGCAGCCTGGCATCAAATGCCGAAGGCTTCCATGCTATCTAAGTCGCGAGTAGCCCGCGACCGGATTGGCGGGCTTTTTTATTGTCTTCACTGCGGGGATCGTCATGTCGCGTTATACGTTCACATCTGAATCGGTTTCTGAAGGGCATCCGGACAAAGTCTGCGATTACATTGCCGACTCCATCCTTGATACCTGCCTCGAGCAGGATAGGAACAGCCGCGTCGCCTGCGAGACCCTGTGCAAGAGCAACACCGTAGTGATCGCCGGGGAGGTCACGACCAACGCGACCCTGGATTACGACCGCATCGTCCGGCAAGCGGTCAGAGAAATCGGCTATACCGACACCGCTGAACCGTTCTGCGATTCCACGCTGAAGCTGATCTCGCTCATCACCAAGCAATCTGGGGAGATCGATCAAGGAGTGACGGCCGCGACCAGCCAAAGTGGAGACCAGGGAGCTGGTGATCAGGGGATCATGTTTGGATATGCGACCGACGAATCTCCGGAACTGATGCCCCTCCCGGTGCTGCTGGCGCACAAGTTGACCAAAGGCTTGAGCGACGACCGCAAGGCCGGCAAGGTGAACTGGCTGCGCCCGGACAGCAAGTCACAAGTGTCGGTTCTGTATGAGAACAACGAGCCCACCGAGGTAACGGCGGTGGTGGTCTCGACGCAGCATACGCCCGAGGCGGATCAGAAGAAGATTGCGGAATACGTACGTGACGAGCTGGGACCTCGCGTGCTCGGGCACTGGTGGCGCAACCAGGTGACCTTGTTCGTGAATCCCACCGGCAGCTTCATACACGGCGGGCCCTCGGCAGATGCGGGCGTCACTGGCCGCAAGATTATCGTTGACAGCTACGGCGGCGCCGGACGGCACGGCGGCGGCGCGTTCAGCGGCAAGGATCCCTCGAAAGTCGATCGCAGCAGTGCGTATTTCTGCCGCTACGTGGCGAAGCAGGTTGTCGCGTCGGGGCTCGCGAAAAAAGCCGAAATTCAGGTGGGCTACGCCATCGGAATGGCGAAGCCGGTGTCGGTCAAGGTGGACACCTTCGGCACGGGCGACGAACGGGCAGCGGCGGAATTCGTGATGAACGCTTTCGACTTCCGGCCGCGTGCGATCATCGACCGCCTGGACCTATTGCGCCCAATCTACCGCAGCACGACGAATTACGGCCACTTCGGGCGCCCCGGTCTGCCCTGGGAAGTCGTGGAAAAATCCGTCGCGGTCACACGTTAGCCAGTGATGAGTTGTGAGTTGTGAGTCTTGAGTGAAAAAGCCGCTCAAACTCACAACTCAAGACTCACGACTCACGGCTTCTCAGGCAGCTCTAGAAGAGTTCGTACCACCGGCGGGGACGGCTCGTCACAGCGCGCTGGACCTCGCCGACCTGCACCGCGACTTGCTCTGCGCGGTCCTCGGAAATCCCGACCGACACCAGCAATGAATGGGTGTCATTCTGCAGCGACTCGATCTGCCGCTCACTGATATCGCGCGCAACGACCGACAGCCACAAATTGTGCGTGAGGCGCTGTGCCGCCTGTTCCGACAGCTGGCTCCCCGCAAGGGCACCAGCCGTTCGACGGGATAGTTCGTCGACCGCGGGCACAGCAGACGATCGGCGCGCGTACTTGCGAAGATCGTCTGCCAGATCCTTGGGGGCCTCCGGATCGCGCGCGTTGGCGATGTACTGGAGATCTCGGGCGACGTCGCCGAGCTCCTCCTGAACGACAGCATCGGGGGTGGGAACCTCCCCGTCCGGCTGTCGACAACCAGCCAGGACGAGTACCGCGGCACAAATGAAGCCTGAGGAAACCTTCGACATCATGGGAATCAGGTTACCCTATCTCGGCAGTGCGCGGATCGTCGCAGCCTTCACGATCGCCCACGCAAATGTCCTAACCGGCGAGGA
>Ga0075420_100003242_pt1 | contig 14191 bp, 4 predicted proteins | sample SoiMetdeltSBSDD4_FD_75296 | JGI IMG/M metagenome (GOLD analysis project Ga0075420, IMG submission 75296) | Bulk soil microbial communities from a Populus tree surrounding site in Tennessee, USA - Soil MetaG P. deltoides SBSDD4 | ecosystem: Environmental > Terrestrial > Soil > Tree plantation... | reverse complement strand
CCTCCACGAAAACTGCCGCCCTCGCGTGTTCCCAGGCTATTGAAAAACTTTTGATCGATAAAAGCCGCCAGCTTCTCTTTGCCGCTTGACGTGTCGACTTGTTCGGCCGCTCCACTGAAGAGACCGGTAAAAATGACGTCGATTGGTCCGGCATTGCCGCGCACGATGTCGGCTTCCGGAATGATTCCGCGAATAGTGAATGATCTTATATCGAGCGTGATCGTGGTGCCGTTGCAGTCGACTGGCGTGTGATGCAAAACCGGATTGGCGATAATTCCGGTCGATGCCGGCATCGTGGCAAAGTAACCCAATGTTGTCGCGATCGACTTCTCGCCGAGCTCATTTGCCCTGGCGACGGCCTGCTTGACCGGATTGTGTGCAGGCGCAGGCGGCAACAATGCGAAGGTGGTGTCCATTGAAGCGTCTCCCATCAAAGATCCCTTTTGGTCCTAAGAATAGCTAATTATTGCTCACAGACGAAATACTGCCGCCGTTCGAGTGAGCGGCGGCGTGAAAGTTCTTGGAATTTGTCACGATTTCCGGCGGGTTTGAGCGTCTACTTTTTTGCCGAAGCTTCGATCCGATCGACGATCGTCGCGGGTGAAGATAGTCCGTAAGTTCGCGTCCAATGATCGTTGACGTCGCTGCCGATCAAGACCATCGGCGTGTGATCGTTCTTGTTGACGACGGCGACGCCGAGCGCCTGAAGCACGGAATCGATCTCGGCTTTATCGCCGGTTACAAAAGTCCAGCCAGTCTCCGCCTTGAACTTTTTCGCAAACTCCTGCAGCCGTTCGGGAGTGTCGACAGTCGGATCGACGCTGACCGAGATCAGTTGCACGTTGAGACCACGCGCCCGCGCTTCCTGCTGCACCTTGCGGAACGTCGCCGCCAGTGGCGGACAGATCGCAGTGCAGGTAGTGAAGACGAAGTTGATGGCGACGCTCTTGCCTTTGATCAGATCGGTGTAGAAGTTGAGTTGTTTGCCGTTTTGATCGACGACTCGTGCGTTCGGAATCTTCGAAGAGCTGAACGAGTTAGTTGTCGCTGTTGGGTCAGGCTGTGTATCCGTGTTAGCTGCCGGCGTCTCGACCTTCGTCCGCCGCAAGTCCATTCCACACTTCGGACATCGACCCTTCTTCGACGACTTCACGTCGGGATGCATCGGACACGAATACACGGTCTTCGCCTGCGTCTTCGAACTTCCCGCCTGGCGCGTCTGCGCCGTGGCGTTAGTTGCAGCGAAAACGCAGGTTGCAATCAGCAATAAAGCGAGGTGCTTCACAAGAGGTCGAGTTAAGAGTCGAGTAGACATTGCTTTAATCCTTGTTCCCGTCCCGTTACTTGATCGCCGAGAAATTATCGAAGATGACTTTTCCGGCGGCGTTTGATTCCGCCTGCCACGTGCCACCTTTGATTTCGAACTTTAACGTGGTCAGCGTGACGCCCGAATTCCACGACTCACTGTGCCGTTGCACCCACGTTCCCGGCCCGGCCCCACTGCTCGGCGCAGTTTCCAAAATCATGTTGTTGCTAGACGCGTCGTGACGAATGCGCAGGTAGCGATGATTTACCGAGTCGTAGCTTATGGTAAACAAAGGCGTCTTGGTTCCGCCAATTTTCTTCTGGCCGATTAGATTGCCGCCGCTGACGTAGAGACGATAGTAGTTGTCAACACTGGTGCCGATCGTGAACATTGCGTCTGCCTGGGTGTTCGCCGCGGCCGGTTGGACCAGCTCGATGGAGGCCGAACCACCGGTGAAGTCATACGCGTTAACGCTACGCAGACCTCGGTAATGCGATCCGCTTGTGTTCAGCAGCAACGCGCCTATCTCGACGCGCTGCACCGTCTCGCTAAGCGGCACGGCGGTGTCGGTGAAACCGCTAAACAGATCGTTGGCCGTCCACTTGGAAGCATCTATTGAGTTGTCGTTGAAATCATCCGACAAGAGCGTGATTGTGGATCCCGTGTATGTGTATCCACTGGAGAGCGTAGCGGTTCCTCCGTCAGGGTTAGTGACAGTCACGCTGACCACGCCGGCAACATGGGCCGGCGTAGTCGCGCTGATGCTGGTACTGGAGGTGACGTTTACGTTGGTCGCCGACGCGCCTCCGATGCTGACCGTCGCTCCCGCCGCGAATTGAGTTCCGCTCAACGTCAAAACTGTTCCACCCGTGTCCGGACCTGATGACGGTGAGACACTGGTGAGCGTCGGAGATTGAACCTGCGGGTTGCGCGTGACCAGAAAGTTATCAAAGATGACTTTACCGGCCGCGTTTGCCTCGGCTTGCCACGTCCCACCCTTGATTTCGAATAAAGCCGACGTTACCGGGACCGACGAATTCCACAACTGGGCGAATTGCTGCACCCATGTTCCCGGTCCCGATCCACTGTTCGGAGCCGTTTCGAGAATCACACTGCTGGTGGCCGCATCATGACGGATACGCAGGTACCGATGGTTTACCGCATCGTAGCTCACGGTAAACAATGTCGTCTTCGTGCCGCCGATTTTCTTCAATCCAATCAGGTTTCCGGCGGTGACGTAGATACGATAGTAGTTGTCGACGTTGGATCCTATGGTGAACATTGCGTCGCCTTGAGTAGTTGCCGCGGGCGGCTGGACTAATTCAACGGAGGCAGCGCCACCAGTGAAGTCATAGGTGTCAACAGTGCGAAGGCCTCGATAGTGAGAGCCTCCGGTGTTTTGCAGCAACGGTCCGATCTCGAACCGTTCAGCGGTTTCACTTATGGGCAAGGAAGAGTCAGTGAAGCCGCTAAACAGGTCGCTGGTGTTCCACTTGGAAGTGTTTATCGAGTTGTCGTTGAAGTCGTCGGCAAGGACGGTAGCGACACCCGGGATGTACTGGAAGTCGTTGTAAATGGCCGCTCCGGGAGCACCGTTGCCCGTACCGAAGGCGCCGGCGATCAAAGCGAACCGCAAGGATGACAGAGAGAACCCGGCCGTGACGGTTTTACGGATGGTCCATGAAACCGCATCAGGACTGGTTTCGAAACTGACGGAGTTGGAGCTCTGATCGTGTCGAATGCGCCAGTAACGGTGCACGACGGAGTCGAAAGAAATAATCAACTGATCGCTTACCCCGTTGACCATCGAGCGGAACAAGGTATTACCTGCGCCAGTGTCGATCAACAGGTAGTTTTGCGCATCCTTCTCCAGCTTCAGCATGTTCTCCACATGACCTGCCTGGCTTACTGCCTGCGCAAGTTCCACTTGCACGGTCGCGCCGCGCAAGTCGTACGTGGCGTTGGACAGGATGCCGTTGTAGGTTGCAGTACTCGCCGGCAAGGTGATGCGTAACGCTTGATCTTGTTCAGTGACTACCGCGGGCGACGTTGGCGCTGAAACGGACCACTTGGTCGCATTCAAGGAATTATCATTGAAGTCGTCGAAGAAGACCGGCGTCGTGAGCACGACCGCTGACGAGGTCGTGATTACTCCGCGATTGTCCGTTGCCTTCGCCGTGAGCGTGTATGAGCCGGAGGCAACGTTCCAGCTCACGGAATACGGTGAAGTCGTATCGGTCGTGATGAGCGTGGTCCCTTGATAGAAGTCAACCTGCGTGATTGTCCCATCAGGATCGCTGGCGTTGGCGTTGACGACGACGTTCGACCACGGCGTCACCATCGCGTGGTTGGCAGGACTGGTGATGCTGACGGTCGGAGCACTATTGACGATGAGGTTCACGGCGGCAGAAGTCGTGACCGCTCCGTCATTATCAGTCACTTTTGCGGTGATCGTGTAGTTGCCGGACGGCACGCTGGTCCAGTTGTACATGAATGGAACTGTCGTCGTTGTTCCGATCAACGTAGTTCCGTGATAAAAGTCAACTTTCGTGATCCTGCCGTCCGTATCCATAACGTCCGCCAGTAACTGGACGTCAGACGGTGCTGGAAGGATCTCGCCGTTGCTCGGAGTAGTTAACGTTATCGTCGGAGGACTATTGACAGTCAACACAACGGGTGCGGAAGTTCTTGCTAACCCAACGCTGTCGATCGCTCTCGCCGTAATCTCATAAGTGCCTGCTTGAATGCTGTTCCAGGGGAAAGAATATGGTGACGTTGTGTCTTCACCGATCTTCACCTCACCTTGATAGAACTCCACTTTTGCGAGGCTGCCTTCGGGGTCGGAGGCGGTCGCCGCAAGCGAAACGTTTCCGGGAGCTGTCACGACGGCGCCGTTCACCGGGCTGGTCAGGCTAACTGACGGCGCGCCGGTCACGGTAATGTGTACCGGCGATGAAATGGCGGTCATGCCGGAGCCGTCCGTAACTACTACCGTCAGGGTGTGTGGTCCATTCGGTGCATTGTTCCACATGAAGTTGTACGGAGCAGGGCCCGTAAGTTCGCCTAGCTTTGTGGTCCCTGAGTAAAACTCCATCCTGGCGAGACTGCCATTGCCATCCGCGTCGAAGGCGTCGGCTGTGATCGTCAGATCTTTCGGAACGACTGCGCCGTCAGCGGGACTGGCGATAGTGACAGACGGATCGTCGCTCTCAGGATCGGGATCGCCTACGGCATCGCCAAGGATCCAGATGCAACCTTTGCAAAGTTTTTTATACGTTCCAAAGATCTCGTTCGACGGCATCGAGTCTCCAACATCATTGACTGCAAACACCCGATAATTCGTCTTAAATGCGTTGGTAACCAAAGCGCAATCGGAAAACTTAGTAACGTTCGGGCCGACCTCAGCAATCGCGCCCCAGGGAGCGGTGTCGCCGACTCTTTTTTCGATTCTGAACTTCGTTTCGTCGGAAGAATTGTCGAGCCAGGCTAACGAGCACTTAAGCGAACTCCATCTCAAGGTCAAGAAGGAAGGACGGGCCGGTACCAGGGGGTTTCCCAGGTGTACATAGCCCACAAGCCGTTCGTTTGCCATGCCGGATTCGGTCGGATTCAGTCCGAGGAAGTAGTGTTGGGTAGTGGTATTACGGAACAAGTAAAGAGGCACCGTACCCGGAGTAGAGCCATTCTCGAAGACGTAGAATGCAATTCCATCCCGTTGCCAGACATTCACGTCGGGACAGTTTTCGCAATTTGTGTAAACGTATTCGGGGCCCGGCCCATTAGTGAACCGGAAAACCGGAACCGTTCCCGCCGCCTGACTCGGATGGATATAGAACTTTATGCCGTCTCGACGATCCTGGCTGTGCAGTGGGGTATCCTTGGTTTGATAGTAGTACCCGTGTTCAGGTCGGAAAAATTGCCATACCGGAGTCATGGCCGAAAGCGTAACCGGCACTGGTCCCAACGACTTCGTTTTTCCAGAGCGGCCCCACAATATCTGAGCGTTGTCCTTTTGTTTGTAGAAACCAAAAGCCATTCCGCTGACAAACTTTCCTTCCAATCCTAAATAACTTGCCGGAACCACCAGTCTGGCCCACGTTCCCGGGGTGGGAAGCCCACCCATGTAACGCCAATTCTCCGTGCCAGTTGCACGATCCATGTCGATCCAATTTGTTCCCCAAAAGGCTCGACGCCAGTTTTTTCCATCGAACCACTGAATAAACAGTTGGTCCGGTTTTCTGTTGGGGTCGAGGAACACGTACGTGAACATTTGATCCCCGGCATTTATGCGTTGGGGAGCACCACCGGTGAAAGAGTGCTGTCGTATCTGGCTGTCGCCCGCATCCACCGATTGATGGCACCTGACCGCGACTTCGCAAGGAATCCAGTTCCAGTGATCGTTTTGGGTAAAAGTGGCAGCTCCGGCCGGTAACGAACCGTCAATCCAGGTCGCATCTTCGATCGGAGTTGCAGGCGGAGGCACGTATGCAGGCGTGGTCTTTCCTGTCATGTCCCAAGTCGCTCGCCCTCCTGCTAACACGAACGACATGCCGTCGATGTCACTACCGCTGAGACCGACATTGAAGGCCAATACTTCGAGGCGTACCCATTCACCCGACCTTGGGAGCGAGCCCATGAAACGCCGGCTCGCAGTTCCGTCCACTCCCGCATCGATTATGTTCTGTCCCCAGTACGCGCGATGTTCCCAACCACCTGCATCCTTCCACTCCAACATTATTTCGCGTGGCATGTTGTTGGGGTCGAGAAAGACGTAGGTGAAGAGTTTGTCATTTGCGTCGACGTGAAGTTTGGCGGTCGCGCCCGCGAACGAATGTGAATGAATAGCCGGCGGCGCCACTTGCCTGAAGTTTAGCGACTGATGCGCCTTGTTTCCTGAAAACGGACCAGGGTTCCCGGTTACCCAATACCATGCGACGTCGCCATTCGTGTCCGGATTGGCGCCGGCGGGAAGGGCATCGTCGAACCAGACCACCTCGCCCGGCCTTAATGGACTGGTATTCACCGCCAGGTTCAGCGGTTCGGAGGTAGTGCTCAATCCCAATTGGTCGAATGCGATTGCGGTGATTGAATAAGCGCCATCGGCCACCTGTCTCCACGTCATCGTAAATCGCGACGTACCCACATCACTTGCGCTGCCGATAAGCGTTCCATTCGCGTAAAAATCGACCTTCACGATGCTTCCATTCGTCGCCTGGGCCGCTGCCGAAAGGCTGATGTTTGACTGGCTCGGAAATACGGTTCCCTCGATTGGATTGCTGATTGCGATGGTTGGAGGCGTTCCCACGTTAATGGTCACTGGAGATGAGACGGTGTGGATTCCCGCACTGTTCTTTACTGTCGCTCTGATCTTATAAGAGCCCGCCGCAACGTCCTGCCACACCAACGAATAGACGCCGTTCGCCAGGGTGCCTTCGCCTACCTCTTCGTCGTTAGCGAAAAACTCCACCTCCGCGATAGAGTTCGTTGAATCAGTGGCAGACGCCACCAGTGAGATGTCCGAGCCGGGCGCTATCAACGTGCCGGTGGTCGGGCTGATCAAACTGACGGTGGCTGGACCATTAACCAAGACGATTGAAGAGTCGGACCTGGCTGTGCGACCGAGATTGTCAGTGGCCAGTGCAATCAGTGCATGGACTCCGTGAGGCACATTCGGTTTCGTTAGACTGTACGTGTTTGAGCCCACAAAAGTGCCCTGCCCGATTAACTCGCCATTATCGAAGAACTCGACTTTGTTGATGCCATTGCTATCTGTCGCGACAGCAGTGATGGTGATATTTGACGGACCAGCGAACATTGCTTCATTCGCTGGACTGGTGATTTGAACGGCCGGCGCGGGATTTGGATTCGGCAGAAGATCAGTGGTCTCGATGATCGAGTTGTTAATCATCACCGGATCTGACTCCTTCGCCCTGACCATTACCTGAGTAGGAAGGCGATTGCCCTCGGCTGGAAAACTTGGAGCGCCGTCATCCGGTTTAACCACGACGGTAACGGTGGCCAAGCCTCCGGAATTGATGGTGCCCAAACTACAATAAATCGTTCCCTCTATCTCCTTGCAGGCGCCTTGACTCGGCGTGAAGGATTTCAATAGGACGCGCGTGGAAAGCGCATTCATCAGAGCGACTTCCGTCGCGGCGTTTGGACCATCGTTGTTAACGCTTATCGTGTAGGTCAGATCGTTTCCCGAAACTACCGGATCGGCCGAGTCGACACAGCTCACCCGAAGATCAGCGGCATTCGTGCTGGGAGGAACAACCTCGACCAGTTTTGCGATTACGAATACACCGAGGTCTTCAGCATGCGCACTGAGAGTCCTGTTAGAGAAATCGGGCGCCGGGCTTGAGGGCGACAGAATAGTCCTGTCAACCCAGACCGGTTTCTCCGGGTCAAACTCGTCAGGTTCAGCGTGGAATATGCGTAGCTGGCCGAAGGTAGTCGCATCCTGAATCGATGCAGCCCCGAAATTTATCGTATGCGGACCGGACACAGAAGCAGTCGTATTAACAAAGTAGGCTGTGTTGTTCAGTGCGACGTAGCCAGGAGGAAGCGGACCTATGAGCGCGAGATTATAGGTTCCAAACGTCGTGGCACCGGGAACGTACACGTTTCCCAGGTTTACCGAGATCGGTCCGTCCTGAGTTGGCGGAGGTGAGTTGGTAACCAGCAGATTCTCTTGCGAAACAGTCGGATCGGCATTGAACCAGGCTGGATTCCAGAAGAACGTGTCGCTGTCATGGAAGCCGGTAGGTGAAAACCAAATAACGACTCTTTTCCGATTATCACCATCCCTGATCGATTCGCCGTTCAGCGTTTGCGCATAGTCATGAAGCGCGAATTGGTTACCGTCTTCGTCCGGTTTGTAAAGAGCCAGGGCCACGTCTATCGCCTGATTGCTGCCGGGCGGTATTAGAGGTTTTCCGGGCTTGAAGCGGGCGTCAGGCGTTTGCCTGGACCACCGCCAGTGCATGTGAACACACTCGGGGCATCCGGGCGTGACGCCGGTGTCCCAATTGAGAGTTGGGGGTTGAAATACTTTTTTGTTTGTCTGGTGAAAATTGTCGAGTAGTCCGGTATCCGGCAGGTCCTTTCTGACTACACTCCACCATTCCTCCATTCGCGCCGGGATCCTACTTTTTTTTGGATCGAGAATTACGCCGCTGAAATAAGTTCCTGATCCTAGCAATCCACTCGGTTCGTCGACGTCTCGAGTGGCGACAATCGTATCGGGTGCGTTATCCAACACCTCGAAATGGAGACGTATCGGAATATTTATGTCCTTAAGCGACTCATTTCCGCTCTTCGTAAACTTGTAACTGATCATTGGCCGAAACTTTGTGCACGTAGTTATCGAACCGCTAGGCTCACATTTTGACTCCTGCCCGATGGGAACGTCGAAGCCGGATTTGAAGAACTCAAACTGCTGGGAGATTTTGAGGCAGGAGTTCGGCGCGCCCGGAATTTTGTCAATCCCGTAATCAGCTTGCAGCACCAGGCGGTCAGCTAACCTCTGTGGCTCAAACTTGATTATCTGACTAAAGAGCTGCGCGTCTTCGGGTCTGCCCCCGTTAAGTCGCAGCTCTCCGCGTGTCCGCTTTTCTGGCAGTCCCGGAGTGAAAGCTGTGATCCAATAATAAGGAATACTGATGCGCTCGGCCATCTTTCGCCCCTTCAAACGCACGTCAGTTAACACCAATCCCTGTTTGTCAGTGAACGTGTAGAACATGGTCCAACCATGATGGTCCGGAACGAAAACGGGAACATTCGCTTGAGGGAGCGGCTTTAACCTTCGCCAGTCACAGCCGGGTTTCGGCAGTGGTGTTGCAAAGGCTTCATTAGAGTCGCCGCTTGGGCCGCCATTTCCTGTGGCGGCCACGACATACGTGTATTCGACCTCAGTTGAGAGACCAGGATCGCGATCCGTAAGGCGACATACGCCGCCGGTGCAAATTTGATTTGCGGGAACTATCGAGATAGCAACAAAGGCGGTTGCGTTATTCGTTTCCGGCGCGGTTGCAGATGCACTCGCAGTAAACTCGGAGTTCTCCGTGCTGGTCTCGCCTGCGCGCTTTACGATATAGCCAGTTGCGCCCGGAGATGCGGGCCAACTCAGATTCACCGCTTCTTCATCTGGAAATGCTTCCAGGTTCGTCGGCGCCGGAAGCGGAGTAGGCGTAGGAGTTGGCGTTGGCGTTGGCGTTGGTGTTGCTGCCGGAAGGGTATAGGTGAAGTCGTCAAAAGCGAGGCCGTTAGTGTCTACTATGCTGTGCACTCTCACGCGAGTGATGCCTGTTGTCGGAATCACGATGGGAACCGGAGATCTTTGTGTGTCGATCGGAAAGATCCCGAAATCGCTGGCTGCGAGAGTGTTATTGCGGTAGAAATCGTACTTGGCCATTAGGCCAACAAAGAAGTCAACCCCGGTTACATAAAAGGTCAGATTGCTGACGGGCTGCGGAAACTGAATATTGAGCTCAGCGAAGTGATTGTGAAAAGGGCTAAATACTCCGCGGGTGATAGCGTTGGGCGAACTACGAACATTAAGTCCGGGTCCTGAATAAACATAAACAGCGTTTCCGGGAGACGAGAATTTGATATCGGGATACAGGTCCTGCACATTCACGCCGGGTTGCAGATCGTCAAATCGTCGCGTGACTGTGTTGCCCGTAGCCTGCGGTATCAAGGGCTGTAATGGAAGGGGATCTAAATTGCCGGCGACCAAATTCGGCGGCGAAGCTTTCAGTTTGTCTACCTGCTTAACGTCGGAGACTGTTGGCCCAACTGAACTCGGGGCAGTAGCGTTTGGCGATCCGGTTGTTCCAACCAGTGGAGGAGCAGATGAAGAACTGTCTGAAAAGATCAATGCAATAACAACCGAGAGACAGATCAGTAACGAGGTTACCGGGCGTCGAATTTTTCTGGTTTTCGCAGAATATGCTGGGGCTGGGGGTTCGATAGGCATGCTCTTCTCCGATACGTCAGTCGTAACGTGATGTGGTTGAGCCCTCTACCGAACTGAGCTAGGATAAATTTGCTTTGGAACGCATCCTTTGCGCCCTGAACGGGTGGTATAAGGGGCTGTTCTAGGTAGGCCCCATTGCTACCTGCTACGTAGCAGTGGGGCAACTATTTACATTAAGACTAGTGCTTTCCCACCAAGCGTTTAATCACTAATTCTTGCTTCGTGCCTCCGCGGCAGATGACCCACTCACGACGATCTCCGCCGGAAGCGAGGTTGTAGTAATTCCGGAACTATCAGTGGCGACGAACACTATTGAGTAAGAAAGGGGCCGAGCCGGCTTCCACGTAAAGCGATATTTATCCCTACCAACTGGCTTAGCCTCACCAAGCTTCCAATCGTTCGCAAAAACTTCAACCTTGGTAATCAAATCAGATGGATGGCTGACACGTGCGATCAAGATCAGATCGGTCTCAGGCTTGGCTACAGATCCTGATCCGGGCGATTCGATGTTTACCTTTGCCAGGCCATTTACAATTATCTGGGCTGGTACAGAATCGCTTGTGCGGCCGCCACTGTCTGTCACCTTGGCCCAAATATTGTGTCTTCCAAAAGTGATTCCGGTCTTCGTCAGAGCAAATCTTTTCCCGTCCGTTGAAGTTCCCTCTCCGATTTGAACGCCGCCATCGTAAAACTCGACTTTTTTGATCATTCGATCGTCAGTCGCAATAGCTTCGAAGGTAATCTCCGCCGGCCCCACGTGTAGTTCGCCGTCTTTCGGACTCTCCAGGGTTACGGCGGGAGGCAGGTTTGAATCGGGCAGGACTACAGTAGTATCAGACGACCGATTATTTTCCTCATCAGGATCTTTCTCTTGTGCCTTCGCAAACGCGCTATTTATTACAGTTACGCCTTCATCAGGAAAACTTGTTTTGCCTTCGTCCGGTTGGAGTTTGACTGTTATCGTGGCTGACTCACCTGGCTTCAAAGAACCTAACTTGCAATAGAAACTGCCTACGCCTTTCTTGCACACCCCGCGGCTTGGCTCGTAAGAAGTAAATGACACGGGCCCCGATAAACTGTCGATGAGTCCGACATCCGTCGCTGTATCCGGACCTCTGTTCAAGACCGTTATGTTGTAAGTGATCGGGTTTGGCGCGGCCACACGATCCGAGCCGGAGTCACAGGTGACTACGATTTCCGCAGTATTAGAGTTGGCTTGAACTTCGCCGACCTGCTTTCCAATAACAAACAGGCCAAGGTTTTCAGTGGTTGCGTTAATGGATCTTTTCGCGAAGTTTGGCCCCTGCTCGGTCGAACTCAATACAGTTCGATCTGTCCAAACCGGGCTCTCGGGATCAAACGCGTCAGGCTCAGCGTGAAAGATCCGAAGCTTTCGAAACGTATCTTCATCCTGAATCGAAGCGATATTGAAAGTCACGATATGCGGCCCTGATACCACCGCACTTGTGGTTATCGAGTAGGCTCTCTTGTTCAGTGCTTCATAGCCCGCTGGTAACGGTGGCAATGTCGCGAGATCATGAGGCTGTATCTTGAGTTCGCCGGATTTATAAACGTTTCCATAAACTACTCCGGCAGGACCATCTTGTCCCTGCGCGGCTGCAGTACGAAGCTCTTCACCCAACAAGACCAGCGTGAGTGAACCAATTAAGATCGCTGCCTCGACCAGGAGGATGCAGACTCTCGGGCGTGAGATCCAATGGTCTATAAACATTGTCGTAGACCGCGTTGAAGCATCAGGATTTTCGCAGGTTATACAGGATTAATCAAACGAAAAGGCGCGGCAGTTTTGGACTGCCGCGCCTAATCTAATGTGGTCATCGTCCTCACCCCGACAACCACTTGGATGGAGGATTCACCAACCATCCTAATTGACCAGCACTATAGCGACCCTCGTCTCCAAATGCAACCACGACGTGAGGTATAAGAGTTGCCTGTAAACTTCATCACAAATCATAATGCGCCGCTGACTGCGCTCCAGAGCCACATCGTCACGAAGAAGCCATAGAAAAGCGCGAGTGCCACCAGCGCAAGCCGGCGCCACAGCGGCGGCCGCAGTTCGATCGGCAGCAGTCGCGTGTTGACGTAAAGCAGGTGCAGCGAGCTGATGACGAACACGATGCCGGCCATGTTTGCGCTGACGGCAAGCAACATGATCGGTTGCGTTAGCCTGAGCGCGATGATGCCCCAAAGACTGATAGCGGCGAGCACCGAGTAGTAGATCACGCGCACGTCGCCGGTGCGCCACGAGCGAATTCGCGAGCTGCCTGTCCAAAGGATGTCTGTGATTGCGCGCGTCATGCCTTCGAGAATGTCGAGTTGCGTCTTGAACAGCAGCCAGACGCCAAGCACAGCGATCGTCAACCCGAAGAAAGCACCCTTCTGTGTGGAGACCGCCTGCGCAAGCGCCGCCGCGACTCCGAGCCCGCGAATATCGACGCCGCCGGGAAGGAACGTGACGTAAAGGAGCGCCGGCAAAGCCATGCCGAGGATCGCGCCCGTGAAGTAAACGCCCCACTGGTCGACGCGCGCGATCCGCCACCAACCCTTCCAGCGTTCAAGCGCGACGGCGTTTGGTTTGAACGTGGCGCCGGAATGTGCGAGCGTCACCTTCTTGCCGCCGACTGCCGCGGGAATGAACCCGATCGTGCTGCTCATGCCGTACCCTTTGTCGCGCGCCCAGTTGCTCAATGTGAGATTCGCTACGCCTCCGCCGCCGCAGAACGCCGCGAATGCGCCCAGCAGAAAGTAATCTGCGCCGGGCGGGAGCAACTGAAAGACGCCGGCCTGCACGTCGTAAGCAAAGAAGCCCGCGAGCGCAGCGCCCCACGTGCGCGCGGGGACGAACAGCAACGCGAGCACTCCGAGCCCGCCGATGATCACCGAGACCATGATCCAGTTGAGATACTCGAGCGTACGTTCGACGCGTCTCCCCACCGTGAGAATCAGCGCGCACATGAGGAAGAGCCCGACGCCGATCGCGTACACCGTTCCCGCTTCCGCCGCGCCTGGAAGACGTTTCGTCGCGAGAAAGAAGACGGCGCCTGCGGCAGCGCCGGCCCATCCGGGCCAACCCATTTGCAGGAAATAAAGCACCGCATAGAACCACGCCCAGAACGTCGCGTGCGGGCGCGTGCGCATGAAGCCGGTGAAGATCGGTTCTCCGGTCGCTATCGTGTAACGCATGAGCTCGACGTTCAGCAGCGTCTGAAGCACTGCCGCAACGCCGACGACCCACAGCAGCGACAGTCCATACTTGACGAACGCCGCTGGTCCAAGTAGAAACTCGCCGCTGCCGATGGAGATTCCGAGCGCGATCACGCCTGGTCCAATCGCGTTGAACCAACCGAATCCGCGCGGAGTCGGCGGCGGCGGAAGTTCGGCGATGCGCCACGCATCCAAACCGGAGCGTGCCTCCGGGGCTTGTTGTTTTTCGACGGTTTCGACTGCCAGCGGTGTCGTCATATATATTTGTCTCTGCGCTCTCTTGTTAATCGTATGAACCAACCTGTGCGAGTCAGGCTCGCTGAGCCCTCCGATGCAAACCAGATAATGACGCTTATTAACTCCGCTTTCCGCATCGCGGAGGATTTCTTTTACAAAGAAGATCGGATCACTTTTGAAGAGGTCGAACGACTGTTCACTACTGGCACGGTTCTGCTTGCTGAGGTTGACAGAGTACTCCGCGGATGCGTTTACGTCGAGCCTCGCGGAGAGCGTTCTTACCTGGGCCTGCTTTCAGTCGATCCCTCGCAACAACAGACGGGCCTCGGTTCCCTGCTGCTGACAGCCGCTGAAAATCACTGCCGCGAAATGGGATCGCGGTTCATGGATATCTACATCATCAATCTGCGGACGGAGCTGCCGCCGTTCTATCGCCGCCGCGG
>Ga0075420_100003241_pt1 | contig 14193 bp, 13 predicted proteins | sample SoiMetdeltSBSDD4_FD_75296 | JGI IMG/M metagenome (GOLD analysis project Ga0075420, IMG submission 75296) | Bulk soil microbial communities from a Populus tree surrounding site in Tennessee, USA - Soil MetaG P. deltoides SBSDD4 | ecosystem: Environmental > Terrestrial > Soil > Tree plantation... | reverse complement strand
TTTTCTACATCAGTCTGATATTGCTGTACAAAAAATGGATCTCCTAAATCTATTGCTTCACTATCTGAGGAATTAGTGTTGATGGTAGCAAAAGTGCTATCCACAAATGTAGTGACAGAAGATAGCGTCACAAACCCAAATACTAAAGCTAAAACGATATTTCTATTTCTAATTTTCATAGTTTACTAACATCTTCCTGCTATAGTGTAATTAATAAGCCTATCAACATTTTAGTTAGCAGTTAAGTTGGTCTATGTGTGGAATATTTCGTTTTAGGAGATTAAGCAAAATTAATAGATGCAGTTATTTCGTATCCCTTCGGATTATAGATTATTGCTATTGCTTTACTAAAATATGCATTGAGTCCACTTTTTGAACGATTTTTTATTGGGCCCGTTGGGACTAGCAGTGATATCATTTCAAAAAGCGGATTCTTCTTTGCTAGTCTTTTTGAATGTAATGAGTAACTAAAGAGATTTCTGCAAAGAGGGTACGCGCACTAAGAAAAACCTTCAGAAAATAGACTCAATGAATAAATGAATGGTAATGCCAAAAATCGGTCACTACATGATATTAAATATTGCTAAGCCTAGGAATCATATAAATTCGTCATATTGCGATAATTACAATTTTCATACTAGCAATCCCCGTAACACTAAGAAATTATTAAAGCGTCTATTAAATGAGGATAGTCAAATTGAATAATAATAACAATCATTCTTGGGATGCTAGAACATATGATAAGGTTTCAAGCAATGTACAGCTTGAATGGGGCCGCAATCTACTTGCCAAAAAAAGATGGAATGGAAATGAAATAGTCATGGACGCTGGTGCAGGTTCAGGTAACCTGACCCGCATTCTCGCTGACAAGGTACCTAATGGTCAAGTTTACGCAGTTGACGCAGATGCTAATATGATCCAGCAAGCAAAGTCAAATTTATCAGGTTACAAAAATGTTCAAGTCATCCACTCAAGCATGGACAAAGTAAATCTTCCAACAGATACTATTGATGTGATTTTTTCTAATGCAGCCTTACACTGGATTCTAAATCACGATGCTGTATTCTCACAGTTTTGGCAGCTGTTGAAGCCAAACGGTGGTAGTGGCGGTGGCGGAGAGCTTTTGATAGAATGTGGAGGTGGTGATGACAATCTAGCAGGGACGCTACCAGTCATTTTCAAAATAATGCAATATGATCAATTCAAAGAATACTTCGCTAATTGGAAACAACCATGGTATTTTGCTAACCCGGATGAGACAAAGAGATTGCTGCAGAAAACAGGATTCAAAAACATACAAGTGAAATTATCAAATCGAACTACATCTTTTTCTGATCTTCATAGCTTTGCTATCTTTGTAAAAACTGTAATAATGAAGCCTTTCTTAGGATACATCTCTGATTCCATCAAGAAAGATGAATTTCTTGATGCATTCCTAAATGAGTACAAACGCTCAGACCACCAAGCATGGTCGCTTGATTTCACGCTCCTAAGCATCTTCGCTAGAAAATAAAAAATGCAATCATCTCACCTCTTTTAGGATTTTACTGAATTTCTGCAAAGCTATATTGATGATGGAATATGTATATGCACCTATGAAATCAGCATTATCTGTATTCATCCTTGGAAGAAGCTCCGCATTCATGTAGCTAGATGCAGCCCATCGATTCTAGATGACCATTCAAGTTCGGAGTTCTAGACTTTTTCATTGAAAGCGGGCCCGTTGGGACTAGCAGTGATATCACTTCGAAAAGTGGATTCTTCTTTGCTAGTCTTTTTGAATGTAACAAGAAAGCTAAAAAAGCTTCTGCAACATCGGACAAGAGATAATTTGGCAATAAAGAAGGACACAAACCTAATAGACTAGAATTATTGTCATTTTATATTGGAGGCGAGTTTTCGAATTCATGCTTTTCTTAAAGATACTTGTTGCAGTAGATGGTTCTGAAAGCTCTAACAAAGTTTACAACACGTCTGCACAACTTGCCAAGCTTTCTAATGGTAAACTAGTCATAGTTCATCTCGTAGTGACGCCACCCCTACCACTCAGTGGAGGACTATTTTACCCTGATGTTTCTGGCATTGATATAAGATACGAATCGATTTGGAAGAAGCTGGAAGGAGGCTTCTACAGAATTATTCTGAAAAGTCAACAAATGAGTACAGCATTGAAGTTGAAACCACTTTGGCTCACGGTAATCCGCCAGATGCTATCATTAGACAGGCAGATGCAAGAGGTGCTACATAATCTTTGTCAGAAGCAGAGGATTCAGCGGGGCCAAGCAATTTTTTATTGGGAGCATACCAAATTCAATCTTACATCATTCAAGTATTCCTGTCCTGCTTGTGAAATAAAACATATTTGTATTGAAATGAAAATACGCCATCTTATCAAGATCTCTGCTTTCCATGCTGTTATTACTTATTTCTTGGTTGTTTCTACTTCTTGCGTTCTGCCAATTTATTAATTTAGTCTCCTAAGCGTCTTTCTTCTGACTCTCAAACAGCGACTGTCTTATCTTTAGAGCCATTATTACAGATATTATGGACATGATGGCCGCCATGAGAAATATCAAAGTGTAAGATTCCGGAGCAGGATAACTGCCTGCATGTCCTTGTACATCTATTTGCCATACCTGCATCAAAACGCCCGCCACAGCAGGCCCTACGGAACTACCAATTATCCTCAATAGAGAGGTCATTCCGATAGAAGTGACCATATTTTTGTACGGGGTGGCAAGAAGCACTATATTCATCAGCCCAACGCTTCCAAGCGATAATCCCGTTGAAATAATAGCGAGGGCTACAGATACCATCCATGGTTGCGAGTGAAATGTCGCAAGCATAAAAAAACCAAATGCGTTTATTCCATATCCCATTATGGCAGGCCGGATTGAGCCTAGTTTTGATACTATGTATCCAGACGTTGGACCAAAGATTAGCAAGATTATTGAGAAAGGCAGCTGAATCGCGGCAATGCCTGTTATGCTGTAACCAAAACCCGCAGGCGGGGGACTTTCTGCAAGTATTGGTATTGTTTGAAAGACCATGAACATAGAGAAACCTAGGATTATCATCATAATATTGGTGAAAAGTAGGATCTTATTTTGCAACAATTTTAGATCTATTAGTGGATGAATGGCTCTTTTTTCAGCAATCAGAAATGCTACAAAAGCGGCTATGCAACCAGCAGACAAAATTGCTAATTGTGAAATTGACTGTGTGCTATTACTTCCAGTCGCTCTCGTTTCGAGGAATGTCAAAGATAGCAGAAAAAGAATAATAGTCGCTGCAAGCGTAGCGGCTCCTAATACATCCAGTGATCTTTTTTTGTCAATAGATCCAGTTTGTTGCTCAGGTGATGACGATAATGATGTTGTTGTCATCGTCATCCAATCAGAATGCACTTCCCCTATCCTTGCAAATTTCCAAACCACTATTGGAAGCATGATGGCAACTGGCAAAATTGATAGGAATGTTGTTCTCCATCCTGAATATTCCGCAATACTGGCGCCAATTAGCAATCCCAGGATTGAGCCGCTAGCAAACATCGAAGTTATTACACCTTGGCCTATGGCAAGGCGGCTTTTTGGGAACTGCTCTCTAATAACACTGAATGCAATTGGGAACATTGATATGCCCACACCCTGCATGCCTCTTGCGATGATAAAGCTATAGAAGTCTGTTGTCAGTCCACCTACGGCCACTCCAACAGCGTACACTCCCATAACTATGAGTAGTATTTTCCTTTTTCCATAGATCTCTGCCAGACTACTCGTAACTGGTGTCATTACTGCTCCGACTATCAGATAAGTTGTAAGTATCCAAGGCGAAAGGCTGTATGAAAGGTTAAACTCGCTTATAATATTTGGAAGAGATGGCACCAGCATGGTTTCGGTGTACATCACAAGTGTAGCTATCGAGCTTAGAATGGCAAGGGTCTTCCAAGCAGACCTAGGTATTCTGTCCGATTTATCGAGAGTCGATGATGAATTTTCACTTAAGCCGGTTGAATCATCTATCTTCTTACTTCTTCCTATCTCTTCCAATTCCTATCACGCTCAAGTCTGAAATCTATTTAGCTCTGCCTTTGTTTTCTATGATGCAAAAGCTGCTGCTTTCTGACTTGAAAGGTTTTACTTATTTCTCTCCTCCGTTCAATCTCGTCTGATGGTTTTAAGTAAAGATCTGTAACATTTTGAGCGATTTTGTGAAGAGTCTTTTTAGTAGTTTCAAGTTCTTCCTCTCGTAATCCCTGACGAGACGCCTTTTCCAGCTCAAGAGCACACTCTATTATCAACTCCCATTTTGCCTCCGATTTGCCAGTTAGAAATATCAAGTTGTTCCTGCGATCATTATGATCGAGTTTTCTTATCACAATTCCCTGCTCTTCGAGCTTGTCTATTATGGGAACAATTGTGGGAGCTTCAATTCCGATTGTATTTGCAATTTCTTTTTGAGTCATTCCATCCTTTACAAGCGCCAGCGTTCCAATTACCCTAGACTGGGCAACGGTAATATCCGCCTTCCTTCTCAATTGTTGATCAAATGCACTTTCAAAGGCTTTAGCAGTACTTTTGACTATGAATCCAATACTATCTTGATAATCATATCTCCGCATAATTAGGCCTCTAATGATTAGAGGCATAAGCATCATATAAAGGTATAACATACGACGCATTAAAATCATTACGAGAAGACATGAAAGTCCCTTCATGATACTAATATCGATATATGCGCCCTCAGGAAGTGGTTAGCTACAAATTTAACCACAACCTCTAAAGAGATAAAACCCTATTGAAAAGAACTATTATTAGAGCGGGCCAGTCGGGATTTGGATAAAAATTCATTTGAGCCCAAGTTTACAGGTCTGCCTACATAATCACTTCTGGGTCTTCAATTATTCGAAGTGGAGACGCGATGGAATACAAAGACTTGATTTTGAGCCGAATTATCACACAGCTTCATTACTTCTACTTTAAAATAGCCATCTTTTTAGCATTGTTTTCCATAGAGCTTATTAATTCGGAAACTTTGTTCAGGACATGGCGGAGGAAAATAACGAACCTCTAATCAAATTAGAGGCTGGTGGAAAAGCTCCTATCTTAAGCTACAATGTGCCAGAATCAACAGCTTATTTTGGAAATAATATGATTGAACTTGAATCTACTGAAGACTATTTCAAGCCAAGTGTAAAAAAGAAATCAGAAACCTCGCGAACTTCCGCTAAGGATTTGGAACCTTCTACGTTGAGAAATGCTGTTGTCGAAGGCATCAAGGGCAATTTCGATGAGATCGTTGTTGTTGTTGTTGGTGGTCAAGGTCCAATGTTTACTTTTAAGCAAGAAACAGATCTACAGAACAAATTCTTGGAATTCTACAATAAAGGAAAGATTTCCGCGGCGTTATGTCACGGAACATCTTTACTACTTTATCTAAAAGATAAGGATGGTAACTCTTTAATTCAAGGCAAGAATATGACTGGCTTCACAGATGAAGAGGAGGATTTTTCCGACAAATATGTTGGCAAGAAGGCGATGCCTTTTCAAATTGAAGATGAAGCTAAGAAACTTGGTGCAGAATTCAAGAAGACAACTGCATTTGAACCCTTTGCGATAAAGGATGGCAACCTCATAACAGGCCAACAACAGCATTCTGGGGCTGAAGTCGCTAAACTTGTAATTGATTCTCGTGGTAAATGAAACCTGAAAAAAATAGTAAGAACGAAAGTGAGATGTGACATCAATGAGCCACAATGATAGTGTCACTGTGGTTGTAACTCGTAAAGTTAAAAGGGGTCACGAATCGGAGTATGAAGATTGGCTTAGGCGGCTATTAGAAGAGGCCAAGTCCATGAAAGGATATCTTGGTGCAACGATCGAGAAACCTACATCTGGATCCACAGAATACACAAGTATTTTTAGATTTGATACCGTCGACAATTTGCGCAAATTCGAAGAGTCAGAATTGCATGCCAAGTATCTGCGAGAGGTAGTTGATTATATTGAAGCAGATGCTATCTGGAAAAAATTTACCGGATTAGATTTTTGGTTCTCGCCACCAAAAGGTACTGTGATTCCGCAGCCATCTCGTTTTAGGATTTCACTTGTGACGATAGCTATCGTATTTGGATTTGTACTCTCAATCGGTCAAATTATTGGTATGATTGCACCTGAAGTTCCGGTATATATCAGGCTTTTTGTGACAATTTCCATAGTGATCCCCTTGATGACTTATGTTATTATGCCTCGCATTACCCGACTGCTAGCAAAGTGGATCTATCCATCTTCAAAAACTGTGGTAGCTGCAAACTAGCTTTATGTTTTAAGACATGTATAGTAGGCAGGAGGTGAAAAATTGAATCCCGATCATTAATACAGTTGAGAAAAGTACAAAAAATCCTCTCAATCTTCAACTGCGTCCATCCACATCATATCAAAATTGGTACGCTCGCTTAGCAAGAAACCTTTTATCGACTTCTAACTTGATGAAACGATACGGCTAAGCTCCCGGTGTCAGAGCTTCTTAGCTTAGCAGAAGCACTTGGTATACTAGGCACATTGTTTGTAATTTTCTTTTTCTCCAGAAAGGAGATGAGAAACCTTTCAGTTGACATTGAAACTAAAGTTCTAAATGATCTGGATGAGAAGATCCATGGAATGGCTGAGATGCTAGTTCATAGACCAGAGCTAGTTAAGTTACATAACAAGAATCAACCAAATCTGACTCCAGAGCTGGTATTTTCATATTATATCTTGTACATGTGCTCTCATGCGTTTCACATGCGCCAGAGGAAGGTACTGAGTGACAACGAATGGGCTGGCTGGCTGCGATGGATAAAACTGTTTTCGACGATGGGGCAATTCGCTAGTACTGGGAGAGGAAAATAGAGCCGGGGAAATGGTTCGATCCGGCCTTTCAGGATTTTATCGATAATGGAATAATCAAACAGAGTAAAATCCATCTATGAAAATGTGATGAGTGTCGTATGTCCAAGATGCCAAACGATTTGCAAGATAATCTCGAGGCTTCCTTATCTGCGCCTGTGATTTTAGTGGGCCTAAAATCAAGGCTCTGACTCGGAAGTTTGCAAAAACCAGCTGAGAGGTTTCAAACGAAAATTAAAGTAGGCCCGTCGGGATTTGGATAAAAATTTATTTGAGTCTAAATTCGAAACTGCTATATATAAATAGGATTAGAGAAGCTTTTCTCCCTTCTCAGTCATTTTTATTTCGTGAGACAATGTAGTAACGTCATCTTGATCTTTAATTTTAACATCTTATAGATTTTCAGTTCCTGAGCTGACAGATGTCTTTGATCTAGTGTATGATTTCTTGCTGTATCTTCTTCTCTCGATTGTGGGCATCTTTGGAAAATACGCCTCAGTATACGGTGTCATCTTTTCATATGGATAATTCTTAGTGTAATATGTGGTCTGGTCTGGCACTAAATCTTTTTGGTAGCCTCTTCTTACTTCATCTTCTGTTATCTTAAGCCAGACTACATGGCCGTCCCACCCTTCCACCTTGCTAATTGGGATGTAATAGTAGTGCACATTGACAAAACCTCTTTTTACTACGATAAAATTACGTTTAATGGCTTCTACATCTCCGATATCTTTATCATCACTTGTATGGACAGATTCATTAGTTATATCCATCCAACTTGAATTTGTGAATTTGTTATCTCTCATAGTATATACTCTCTAGACGAATAATTAACACTGGCTTAACATGGTTAAGCACACTCCCATGCTACATGCGGGCTAACTAAAAGGAAGCACACATTTACTCTCTCTTTCGTTGCGCATACTCTTACCTAATTAGTAGAAGATCTATTAGAACTGCCTAACGGTTGTTGACAGAAAAAGGCGGGCCCAGAGGGACTCAACAAAAAACTTCAGAATTTGTTGACTCAATTGTCAATGTTATGACAGAGCATCTATAAACCGTTCATGCATTAGCGAGGTTAGAAGCCAAGCCAGTTATCCCTGAAATAATATTGGCGTGGTTCGCCTGTGGCTCTGTGGTCACGTATACAAGATGTTTGTCCCCCAAAGGCATCGTAATGCGTTTAATCTTTTCGTATTCCGCAAGCACATACTTCCCCTTTCCTATCTTTGGAGCAAGCTGACTTCTCGACTTCCAAGCATTCACTGCCATTTCAAGTGACTTTTTGCTTTCATCTGGCGTAAGTAGATTTGTGACGCCAGGTCGATGATCAGAGAACATTATCTTGCCATCAGTGTCACATAGCGTGACCATGCGAATATTTCCGTCCAAGCTTAAGATGTCTTGATATAACTTTTGATAGTTCATTTACAATTCGTACTAATAGTACAGGATCTAGTTAAACTTTAAAAATTTCGATCTTATAGTAATCGAACCAGTACAAGCTGGGTCATGTTTGAATTGTTATTGATACAAAACAAGGGCTAAAGCGTTCCAAGAGAAAAGCCTTCAAAATGAGGACTCAATGCGGCGGTAAAGACAAGGGCTGCATGCAGATAGAGATTCTTTGAAAACGGTTCAAAATCAACTTTAATGACGTTAAGCGAGGAAATAGCTCTTTAATCACTATCTATATCGCTCTATATTCAGAAATTCCTTCCATAACATGTAACAACAATGTCTGGGCCGAAAATAGCCCTTTATATCTTAAAAAATTCTTACAACATCTAAAGCAAAATATTTTCCTAGCCATCAGCGAAGCCTTTGTTTCGGAGTTCCTGGTCTTCTTTTTCTGCCATCAGATGTTCTTGAAGTGATTCAATAGTTTCAAATCTCCTTTCACATATTCTACAATACAGAATTTCGCTAGATGTCATACTTAACTTATTCATTTCATCACATTCAATAAAAAGATTAATTGTGTCTAAGCATTGGGTCCATTCTTTGAACGATTTTTGGTTTTTAGCGGGCCGAGAGGGTTCCAGTAAAAAAAACTTCATAATTTAGACCCAATGAATTATAGTGGCGCAAAAAAATGACATCGTACTAAGAGCGAAGAAAAGATCATCCAACTATGTAACGTAGCCGAAAAGCTTTCATAGATACATTATACCATTCTGAACGGAGGATCAAGTGATGGAGGACAAGATCATCGTTACCAATCGTAAAGCGTTATTGAAAAAGTATGGCACTAAGGGATTTGCAATGATCAGGAACGCACTCACTGAATTGATAGCAGCTGACAAGAATCGTGGAATTAAGAGCAAGATTGTTTATCTTGACGACCGGGCAAATATGAAAAAGTTATCGGGCAAGGCAGTGACTAGCACCAGCGATCGTCGAGGAAACAAGAGGGCCATCGATGCCGTGTTCAAGTTTTTCAGTCCTCATTATCTTGTAATCCTCGGAGCTCCAGATGTAGTGCCGCACCAAGATCTTGATAACCCAGTTCATAAGCTAGATGGTAGTGGAGACGACGATGATCATGCTTGGGGCGATCTACCCTATGCCTGCGATGCACCTTATTCGCGAGATCCAGCTCGTTTCGTTGGTCCAACACGGCTTGTTGGAAGGCTGCCAGATCTTGTAGGCGCAAACGAACCGTCCTATGTCGTTTCGCTACTGAAGGCTGTAACTAATTACAAGAGAAGGTCTGTGGAAGATTACATGAATTATTTCGGCCTTTCTGCAGAGGTTTGGCAGGGGTCAACAAGACTTAGCCTCGACAATATCTTTGGAAATGCCGATAAGCTGCTTCTCGCGCCGCCCTCGGGACCGGATTATACTGACAGACAGTTACAAAGCCGTATGCACTTCATCAACTGTCATGGCGCATTGGCATCTCCAGAATTTTATGGTGAGGGAGATAATAGCAAGCCAATATCATTGACCACCCAAGCAATTACTGGCAAAATTGTCGATGGCACGGTCGCAGCTGTAGAGTGTTGTTACGGCGCGGAGTTGTACGACTCAGTCACATTGGCTATCGATCAACCCATCTCTCAGAGCTACTTACATCATGGGGGCTATGGTTATTTCGGCAGTACAACCATCGCTTACGGTCCAGCTGAGGACAATGGGGCAGCGGATTTCATCTGCCAGTACTTCTTGTTAAACGTGTTAGACGGCGCGTCCATTGGCCGTGCGGCTCTCCTGGCACGACAGCAGTTCGTAGAGCATACTGCGCAAATGGATCCTGTTGATCTCAAGACGCTTGCTCAGTTTTGTTTGCTTGGTGATCCTAGTGTGCATCCTGTTGAGGCACCTAGCGCGACCGATGTACCTGCAGGTGTAAAGGCGGCCGAAGCAGAGCGGTTCTTCCGTGCTGAACGGCGGGAGAAATTGAAGTTGACAGGAGCTTTTCTAGCGAATACTAAGCCCACCGCCTCCAAGCGTGTGCCCTCCGGCAAGTTGTCGCCGACAGTCAGAGCCGCGCTCTCGAGGATAGCCGAGAAAGCGCGGCTAGGTGACGAAGAGAGATTCACAGCATTTGCTGTGAAAGCAGCGCGGACATCCAAAGGGCGAGCAGCTAAGGCCCCAACGGCTCCTTCACGTTACCTCGTGGCTATCGGGACACCGAAAGGAGAAACCGTGGAAAAGGTAAAGCGCGGCGTCGCTGTGGTGGCCAAAGAGTTAAACGGGCGCATAGTAGGCTACCGCATCTATCGTCAACGGTGAGCTTATTGCCATGAGTTCATCTCAACCAACTCGGGTCACCTCCCTGCATGGATGGGTCAGACAAGGGGTATACGGGAAGGGAAGTAAAAGCGAGCGGGTGGCAATGTTTATCGAAACCGCTGATGGTCGACAATATATCCTGCGACGCAAAACTGGCCCTGCATTCGATGATAGCGAGCTCCCGAAGTACGTGGGGCATGAGGTCAAATGTGATGGCTTTGTAGTTGGCACGACTCTAATCGCGGAACAAATTAAGCTAGTGAAGTAGAGCTCGCGTGATAAGGAGCATTAAGCCAAAGTCAGTATACATAATCTCAAGAATTTCTGCTTTCTGTTCTCCTAATCATATCATTTTGGTAACATGAATTTCTAATGCCAGTTTTTGAGGTTCTGAACATGGAAAGAGAATCCAGAGGGTTCCATCAGAAAAAACTTCAAAATTAAGACTCAGTGAAGTAGTATCGACGAGATGACAGTCGAGAGGGTGAGATTAGTGTCTCTGAAGCATATGAATACCATTTGCACTGCTCACGTTTTTCATTAAATATTCAAGAGGTGATGGAATTACGTTTCCATGTATGTTTATCATGCATATTTCTTTCACCAGATCTATCCATATACCTAATCGGTGCGAGAATCAAATTCCTTAACTATACGGTAAAAAGAAAGTTTCGTTTTTAGTATAAGATAAAAGCATGGATGGAGAACCCTTAATCAGGTGTATGGTCCAAGAGGCAAATAGGTCCCTTCTTGTTGGTACTTTGGAAGAATTAAAGCGTAAAGGCTATTTTTCTGTTACAGTTCAAGGACACGATATTGTATTGTTTTATCAGGAAGGGGAAGTATATGCTCTTGATAATCGTTGTCCCCACATGGGTTTTCCTCTAAGTCGAGGAAGCACCAAGGATGGCATATTGACCTGTGACTGGCACCATGCCAGATTTGATATTAAGACTGGAGGTTGTTTTGATTTATGGGCTGATGATGTGCCTGTTTTTGCTGTGAATGTTATTGATGGCAATATTTTTGTCCGTATCGAACAAGCAAACAAAAGGAAAGAGCACCTCCGTGCACATCATCTGCAAAGACTAAACGATGCAATGGAGCAAAACATAGCCCTCATTGTTGCCAAGTCAGTACTGACACTAGACTCACAGGAAGTCTCGAGCTCGGACCTATTTAGGAAGGGGTTGGAATATGGCACAAGATACAGACAAGAAGGTTGGGGTGTAGGATTGACGATTCTCACTTGTATGATGAATCTAGCCCCATTTTCAAGGATCTCTGAAGATAGGCTTCGAGCAATTTACCATGGTCTCTCAGCTGTTGCTGACGACTGTTCCGGACAACCACCTCGATTCACGGTGAGCCCATTGCCAGATGTACAGAGTACCTCTGCAGATGTGGGGACGTTGAAGCGATGGTTCCGTCATTTTATAGAGGTTCGTGATGCTGATGGAGCTGAACGCTGCCTTATTACTGCCATAAGAGCAGGAAAAGACCAAAATATCATAGCAGATATGCTGTTTTCAGCAGCCACCGACCACCGTTATCTTGATTCCGGGCATGTTTTAGATTTTACTAATAAGGCCTTTGAAGCACTTGATATAGTGGGATGGGATATGGCTGAACAAGTACTGACTAGCCTTGTCACGCTTTATGCCAAAGCGACAAGGATGGAGGAAAGGAGTTCGTGGCGACATCCTGTCGACATCGTAACACTGCTAAATGACTGCTCTGACAAGCTTCCAGCTGTATTGGAAAGAGGTAAGCAAAGTCAGAAGACCTGGAAAGCTAGCAAGAAAACCGTAGACGTATTATTGGGAGATAATCCCGCTGCCATTGTGAATATACTAATCGAATCTCTACAAGATGGCGCAAAGCACGAAGAATTGGCTGCAATAGTAGCTTATGCCGCTGCCCTTCGAATTGCGCAATTTCCCATTACCAATGAATATTCTGATTGGAATACAGCTCTTCACACTTTTACATTCGCCAATGCTGTTCAACAAGCTATCCATCGGCTACCTTCATCCAAAGAACTTTTACGTGCGATCTTTGATATCGCAATGTCAAACTACCTAAACAGATTTCTAAATGTACCTTCTGTGGCACTTCCTTATGATAAAGAGGAACCAATCAATAATAAAAATAGCGAGAGCAACCAGGGAAATAATATGAACAGATTTCTTGATACTCTTGATAAGCGCCACCAGGTAAATGAAGCTGCAAAGATGGTTGTGGGGTTCCTTTCTACGCAAGGAGAAGAAGAAGAACTCTCTTCAATTCTTGTGCATGCCCTATTAAGGGAGGATAGAAGTTTCCATACAATTCAGATGTTAGAAGCCGCTTTTAGACAGAAAGCGGAGCTCCAGCGGCTTCAAATCTTAGACGGTGTAAAACCTGGTTCGCATGTGTTGATAGCCACTACACGTTACTTGGCTGCTCATACACCAACTGCACGTGCGCAAAGGCAAACATTTGAAATTGCGTGGAGGCTCCATCAGGGTGGAAAGCTGTATGAAGAAATTAGTTGATAATCTTGTCTTAGGTTCTCTTGCAGCTTCCTAGGTTCGATGCGATACGATACCGCTAAATTCTAAGCAGAACAGCTAGGAGACCTGCGGGCTCCTGCAGAAAAAACTCAAACTTGGAGTCGATGTGAATCAGTAGCGTGACATGAAAAATGATGTCTAGTTATTTTTTGGACGTATATCTATTAGTAAAGAGTTCTATTGGTCTAGGTACGGGGAGGCCAAGAAATGACGATAGTAATAACCCTAGTCCCAATAGCCATAGATGATAAAGACAAGAAAAATATCTTTGATCCTTTGACTAGCCATCTTGCTTCAATTTTTGATGCTTCAATCACTATTCTTACTGACCCGCCACAATTAGATAGTTTTAGGATGTTATTCAATGAACATAGGAATCAGTTAAACTCCGATAAACTCCTGCACTGGCTTGCAACGACTATAATTAAGGACAATACAGGATCATATGAACTAAAAAACACAATAATTTTTGGTATATGTAATTTTGATGCCTATTCTTCGGGCTTGAATTTTGTATTTGGTCAGGCTTCTTCCCTGATGGAAGGTGTGGCAGCAATATATCTTCCAAGGCTTAGACAAGAGTTTTATGGTCTAGATGCAGATACATACATCTTTAATGAACGTGTACTCAAGGAAGCCACACATGAGGTTGGTCATGCATTTTAGCAACTCGCTTGTTGACACCGACCGCAAGGCAAAGGAATTCTGTATTGTGTGTAGCAACAAATTGCATCAGAAAAAAGTGGATCTTTCTTTCTTTTGACAAATGTTAGGTAGATAGTTTTTATAGGTCACCTGTACCCCAGCTTGCTCTGTTTTACCTTAGCTAGATCGCCTGCGCCGGAGGACTGTCATGGTTAGAAAAGGAAGTCCAATAGGGTTTCAACATAAAACCTTCAATACTTTGACTCATTTACGTTGGGTCCATTTTTTGAACGATTTTTTTATTTTAGGCGGGCCCAGAGGGACTCGGCAGAAAAAACTTCAGAATTTACACCCGATGAATCAAA
>Ga0075420_100003239_pt1 | contig 14196 bp, 10 predicted proteins | sample SoiMetdeltSBSDD4_FD_75296 | JGI IMG/M metagenome (GOLD analysis project Ga0075420, IMG submission 75296) | Bulk soil microbial communities from a Populus tree surrounding site in Tennessee, USA - Soil MetaG P. deltoides SBSDD4 | ecosystem: Environmental > Terrestrial > Soil > Tree plantation... | reverse complement strand
CGCATGCCCGCATACAACTGACGATGAGCCGCGGGTCCTCCCCCGCGGCATAGGAGAACCATGACCGCAGCAGCGAGGCTCGCCTCTGCGCCACAGCACATGCGCGCCCTCCAGCGCGCCAACGAGGTTCGGCTTGCGAGAGCCGAACTCAAGCGCCGAGTCGCCAAAGGCGACATCAGCGTCGCGGAAGTCGTGATCACGTGCCCCTGGGAGGCGCAGAGCATGACGATCGCCGACCTCCTGATGAGCCAGCGTCGCTGGGGTGTGACCCGATGCCGGAAGCTCCTCCAGTACGTCCCGATGTCGGAGACCAAGGAGATCGGTTCGATGACGACCCGCCAGCGTTTTGCGCTCTCGGAGCTGCTCGAAGCCAGCAGCGCCGAGCGCAGCGAGCTCGCCCGGCAGCCGGCCACGACCTTGAGCGTCGCCTAGGCGACCAGCGCCACGCGAGGGGCGGCGCAACGAGCCGGCGCCGCCCCCGCACGATCCAGGCCACCGCGTGCAACGAGCCGGCGCGCGGCGGCCGCAGAACGACGAAGGGCCGCCCGAGGGCGGCCCTTCGCATGTTGGTCGTGGTTTGGGCGGCTACTCGACGGCGGCGCCGGGATGGGTCTGCAGGACCTCTTCCCCGGACTCGCCGGTACGGACGCGGTAGCTCTCCTCCACCGGGAGGACGAACACCTTGCCGTCGCCGACCGCGCCGGTCCGGCCGTGCTTGAGGATCGTGTCGACGATCGTCTGCACGTCGGGTCCGGCAACCACGCACTCGATCTTGATCTTCGGGCGCAGGTAGTTGGTCAACTCCGCACCGCGATAGCGCTCGGTGACACCCTTCTGCCGGCCTGAGCCCTTCACCTCGGTGATCGTCAGCGAGGGAAAGCCCAGGTTCAGCAGTTCGGTACGGATCGGCTCGAACGCCTCGTGGCGAACGTACGCCAGGACCATCTTCATGCGGTCACCTCGGAACTGGTCGTAACGGGAGCTGGCGGTACTGCCTTGTACGGGCCGCCACCGTAGCCGATGAGCTCAGGCGCGGGGATGAACTGCTCCGGGTACCCGTACATGCCGTGCTCGGAGATGTCGAGACCGGCATCTTCCTCTTCCGGCGTGACACGCATCCCGTAGGTCTTCTTGATCACCCAGAAGACGAGCCAAGAGGCGATGAAGACGGCGCCGAAGACGACGACGACCCCGAGCGCCTGCCGACCGAGCTGCGTGAAGCTGCCCGTGTACACGAGCCCGCCGCTGCCGACGGTGTTGAACGAGGCCAGGTCCGGGTGCGTGAACAGACCACACGCCAGCGTGCCCCAGATGCCCGCGACACCGTGCGCCGACAGCGCGCCGACCGGGTCATCGATGACCTTGTCGATCGCGTAGACGGAGAGCACGACGAGGACGCCGGCGACGATGCCGATCACCAGCGCCGCCCAGGGGACGACGTAGCCGGAGCCGGCCGTGATGCCGACCAACGCCGCGATCGCGCCGTTGCCCGCCATGCCGATGTCAATCGCCTTCGTCTTCCAGTAGGCGGTGGCGATCGCGGCGAGCACGCCGCCGGCGGCGGCGATGTTCGTCGTGATCACGACCTCGGCGAAGCGACCGTCGAGCGCGTTGAGCGTCGAGCCCGGGTTGAACCCGAACCAGCCAAGCCAGAGGATGAACACCGACAGGCCGAACAGCGGCATGTTGTGTCCCGGGATGGCCCGCGGCTGCCCGTCGACGGTGTACTTGCCACGCCTCGGCCCGAGGTGCAGCACAGCGGCGAGAGCGCCCGTGGCGCCGATCAGGTGGACTGCCGACGAGCCGGCGAAGTCCTGCATGTGGACGTTGACCTGCAGCCAGCCGCCACCGAAGACCCAGCCCGACACGACCGGGTAGATCACGGCGGAGAAGATGACCGCGTAGATGATGTAGACGCCGAACTTGATGCGTTCGAGCGTCGTGCCCCACACGATCGCCAGAGAGACGCCGCAGAAGACGAACTGGAACCAGAACTTGGACTCGATCGAGGCGTTCGAGAAGCCCATGATCGGGAATGCGGTCAGCGGATCACCGTAGTCGCGCAGGAAGAACCCGTGCGTCCCGATGATGTGGCCCGTATCGCCGCCGAACGCGAAGGCAAAGCCCACGGCCCAGTACATGATTCCGGCGATCGAGAAGTTGGTGAGGACCTTCGCGATGATGGTGCCTGCGTTCTTGCCCCGCGAGAATCCGATTTCGAGAAACGCGAAACCGGCCTGCATGAACATGACCAGGCACCCCGCCACGACGACCCACAGGGTGTTAATACCGGCGGGCAGGCTGTAGCCAGCCGCTTGATAGATGTCAGCGAGCATGGCGACCAGTCTCGGGCCGGGCCGCGAACGCCGCCTTGGCCATATGTCGAAACTGGACAGATGGGCCTTGGACACGCCGTCGGAGTGGAGAACCCTGCCCGCAGCCGTTTGTCCACATGGATAAACACGCGCCTTACCGTGGCGGTTTAGGGTTCACAGCGAACGTCTTTTGCCCTAGGAGGCCAGCCGTCTTGCCCGTCACCCGCACACGCCATCCCAACGTCTTCGCAGCGCAGTGGGCCGCCAACGGCACCGCGCTCGGAACGACCGACCTGACGCAGCCCGGAGGCTCGGAGTTCGGTGAGAAGGTGTTCGGCCTCGCCGAGCAGCGCAAGCGGCTGCCGAAAGAGGTCTTCAAGCGCCTGATGACGACGCAGGCCAAGGGCCATGCGCTCGACTCATCGCTCGCCGACCAGGTCGCTGCGGCGATGAAGGACTGGGCGATGGAGCACGGCGCGACCCACTACACGCATTGGTTCCAGCCGCTGACGAACATGACGGCGGAGAAGCACGACTCGTTCTACGGGCCGACCGGCGACGGCACCGCGCTGGCGTCGTTCTCGGGCAAGGAGCTGATCCAGGGCGAGCCGGACGCGTCGTCGTTCCCGAGCGGCGGCCTGCGGGCGACGTTCGAGGCTCGCGGCTACACCGCGTGGGACCCGACGTCGCCGGCGTTCATCCTCGAGAACCCGAACGGCTCGTTCCTGACGATCCCGACGGCGTTCGTCTCCTGGACGGGCGAGGCGCTCGATCACAAGATCCCACTGCTGCGCTCGATGGACGCACTGTCGAAGAGCGCGATCCGCGCCCTGCGCCTGTTCGGCAACGAGAGCGCCCACCACGTCTTCACGACCGTCGGCCCGGAGCAGGAGTACTTCCTGATCGACGAGCAGTACTACTACGAGCGCCCCGACCTGATCACGACCGGCCGGACGCTGTTCGGCGCCAAGCCGCCGAAGGGCCACGAGCTCGACGAGCACTACTTCGGCTCGATCCCGGAGCGTGTGCTCGCCTACATGCTCGACGTCGAGGCGGAACTGTTCAAGCTCGGCGTGCCGGTCAAGACCCGCCACAACGAGGTCGCGCCGGGCCAGTACGAGATCGCGCCGATCTTCGAGAACTCCAACGTCGGCTCAGACCACCAGCAGCTGACGATGCAGGTCATGCAGAACCTGGCTCGCAAGTACGGGCTGGTCTGTCTGCTGCACGAGAAGCCGTTCGCCGGCGTCAACGGCTCGGGCAAGCACAACAACTGGTCGATGGGCACCGACGAGGGCGAGAACCTGCTCGGCCCCGGTGACAACCCGTCCGAGAACGCGCAGTTCCTGTTCTTCTGCGCCGCCGTGATCCAGGCTGTCAACAAGCACCAGGCGCTCTTGCGCGCGTCGGTCGCCAACGTCGGCCAGGACCATCGCCTCGGCGCCAATGAGGCGCCGCCGGCGATCATCTCGATCTTCCTCGGCGCCGAGCTGGAGAAGATCTTCAACGCGATCGAGTCCGGTGACGCCGACGCGGCGACGGCGAAGTCCACGCTCGGCCTCGGCGCTCTCGCCCTGCCGGAGCTGCCCAAGGACGGTGGTGACCGCAACCGGACCTCGCCGTTCGCCTTCACGGGCAACCGCTTCGAGTTCCGCGCCCTGGGCTCAAGCATGTCGCTCGGCTTCACGAACACGGTCCTGAACACGATCGTCGCCGAGGCGATCGACTCGCTGTCGGAGGATCTCGAGAACGCGATTCAGGCCGGCACGAAGCTGACCGACGCCGTGACGGAGGTCGTCAAGGCCGTCTACTCGGCGAACAAGGTCGTCGTCTTCGACGGTGACGGCTACTCGGACGAGTGGCACGCCGAGGCGGAGCGTCGCGGGTTGAAGAACCTGCGTACGACGCCCGACGCGCTGCCGTCGATCATCGACGACCAGACGGTGACGACGTTCTCGAACTACGCCGTGCTCTCGGAGCGCGAGCTGCACTCGCGCTACGACGTCTTCGTCGAGCAGTACGCGGTCAAGCTGAACATCGAGGGCGAGACGGCAGCGTCGATCGCGCGAACGATGATCTTCCCCGCGGCAGTACGCCATCTCGCGCTGCTGAAGGAGGCCGGCGTCGAGGCAGCCGTCTCCGAGACGCAGGGGCTGGTCACCGAGCTGTGGTCGGCGATCGGGACCCTCGAGGACGCGAACCTTGCCGAGAATCAGCCCGCGGACGATGCCCTCGCCCACGCGGTCTACATGCGTGACACGGTGAAGACGGCGATGGACGCGACCCGCGAGGTCGCCGACAAGCTCGAGCGGATCGTCGCCGACGACCTCTGGCCGCTGCCGAAGTACTCGGAGATGCTCTTCATCAAGTAGTTGCCGCCGGGACGACCGGTAGATGAAACGAGCGTGCGAGAGCCCCAGGGATGGGGCTCTCGTCGTGTTCGCCCCACGTATGACCTGGCTGGCACGCGTACGCTTGCTCGATGCTCGAGCCGCGCGCCGCAAGCCAGCGACCGCCCGCCGGCCCACCGCGTCCCCCGGCGCCGCCTACGACCGGCGAGCCGTCGGCGGGCCCTGACCCTGCGGACCCCGGCCCGCCGATCATGGTGCGGCTCGACAACCTGCTCTTGGGCGACCTTGGCCATCCCAGCGTCGATGCCGCCCTGGTGAGCGCGATCCTGCTCCGCAACAGTCAGCTCAGCAGATGGCTCCGTAACCGCGGAGTCGATCTCGACGCGCTCGAGCAGGCGTTCCCGAAGTCGCCGTCGGACAAGGCCCCCTGGCGCATCGACAGGTCGAGCTGAGCTGCCGGGGCGTCAGGGCGTGCCGCGGTCTACGGAACCCGGACCTTGAAGCGTCCGACGAGCGTGCCGGTGCCGGCCTGGAAGTAGAAGGGTCCGGGCGTGGCGGTCGTTACGAGGCGGACTTCGCCGGTGTGGACACCGGCGCGCGCGGGGTAGGCGGCGAGCTTGGTCACCACGCTGCCTGCTGCGATGTCGCTTCGCGTGAAGCCGATCAGGGAGACACCGTCCTTGGCGTTCGCGTTGTGAAGAACGATGGCGTAGGACTGGCCGGCTGTGGTGATCGCCGCGCGGGCCCGGAAGCTCACCGAGATCGACCAGTACCCGCCCCGGGGCGAGCGACGTAGGTACGGACGGGCGCGGACCGGGGCCGCGAGTTGGGCGTGCGTGTACTTCGGCGTAGGCGGTTGCCGATCAATTGCCGCACAAGGCTCGTATCGCGCACCGGGAACGGGCTTCGGAAAGGTGCAGCTGCGGCCATCTCGGAACGTGATCTTGCGGACGACGGCGCCGGGGTACGGGCCGAACACGGACCCGGTATTCGCCGTGTCGGTGGTCCGGCGGACGATGAGGTAGGCGCCATAGGGGGCGAGCGGGCGCATCACGTGCTGCGCGCCGTCGTCTCCGTCGTAGGTGAGGCTCGTGGCGTCAGAACCGACGAAGCCGTAGTAGACGTTACGCAGGTCGCCCGGGGGGCACCGCTTGCCCGAGCAGCCTCCGACATCGATGCCGACGAACCCACCCAACCCGCCGCTGGCGGGCACGGCGTTCATGCCGACCGAGAAGACCGTGTTGCCCTGGGCGTCCGGGGTCTGGCAGGCGAGCGACCCCGACATCGGTCCGAGCGGGTGGAAGCGCCCATCGTCGTTGAAGATGCCGTTCTGGCCGATCACGCCGAGCCTGCCGTTGACGACGCGCGCGGCTTGGATGCAGCGGGTGCCGCGCGTCGTCGCCTGAACGCGCATCGCCCAGTCCGGCCCGCCGTCGGGATCGGCGGCGCGCAGGGAGAGCACCTTGGTCGTGCCGGGCACGACGGCGCCCGCGTCCCGATGAGGGTCGGGCTGCTGATGAGATGTCGGGACCGGGCTGCCGATCGAGATCAGGCCGGTGGCGGCGAGCGCGGCGGCGGAGAGGGTGAGCAGCACGACGGCGACGACGACCGGCACGAGGCGCCGATGTCCGCGGCGGCTCCGTCTGCGCGTCGCGGGCGCGGCCGCTGGGTGGGTCCGGTGAGCGGCGTGCAGCAGCTCGCGCTCCAGGTCGGGCAGCAGCGTGCTCATTCGGGGCTCCCCTCGACTCGGGCGCGCAACGTCGCCAACCCGCGGCTGACGCGCTTGCGCACCACCATCTCTGAAATCTCAAGCCGCTCGGCGATGCTGACGTAGTCGTGCTCCTCGACGATCCGGGCGACGATCGCGTCGCGCTGATCTCCAGGGAGCCCGGCGACAAGCTCGCTGAGCCTGGTGTCCTCGCCGAGAGCGTCGATCTGCTCAAGCGCGGCGTCGGTCAGCGGGACCGGCTCCATCGCCAAGCGCCGCCGCGCTCCGTCCTCGACCGCGCCGCGCCGCCAGCTGTCGGCCAGCTTGTTGCGGGCGATGCCGAACAGCCACGGTGCGAACACGCCATCGGGGCCGCTGCCGCGCCGGAGCGCGTCGAGCGCCGCTGCGAACGTCTCGGCCGCCAGATCGGCGGCAAGCTCAGCCTGGCCCGTTCGTCGAATCAGGAACCCCAGCAGCGGGCGCTCGTAGCGTCGATAGAGCACTCCGAAGGCGTCGGGAGACGCATCGAAGGCGTCCAAGAGACCAGCGTCATCAAGCCCGTCGAGCCTCACTGTTCAACCGTCGCATGGAACGGCTGCTTTGTGACCAAGCAATCGCCGCCGGGCGCACTCCAGAGTGTGTTCCGGCGCCACGAGCTCACGGGCTCGCCCTGACACACTTGTGTCAAGGTTTGCTAGCCTGTTTTCATGGCCGATCGCGACTATCTCGCCGCAATTCGCGACCACATCGTCGTCTTCGACGGCGGCATGGGCGCGACGCTCGAGCAGTTCGACCTCTCGCTGGAGAAGGACTACAAGCTCCCCGGGCGCGCGCACGAGGTGCTCGTGCTCAACCGGCCCGATGTGATCGAGGGCGTCCACGCGTCGATGCTCGACGCCGGCGCCGAGGCCGTGATGACCGACAGCTTCCAGGCGTCGCGGATCAAGCTCGAGGAGTGGGGCCTCGCAGAGCACACGCTCGAGATCAACGTCAAGGCGGCCGAGATCGCCCGCAGGGCGGCGGGCGAGCATCGCTTCGTCGCCGGCTCGATGGGCCCGACCGGCTACCTGCCGGCGTCCGACGACCCGGCGCTGGGCCAGATCCGCTTCTCCGATCTGGTGACGGTCTTCGCCGAGCAGTCTCGCGGGCTGATCGAGGGCGGCGTCGACCTGCTGATCATCGAGACGGTCCAGGACATCCTCGAAGCCAAGGCCGCGATCTTCGGCGCCCGTGAGGCGTTCAAGACCACCGGACGCGCGGTCCCGATCCAGGTCTCGGTCTCGCTGCTGCCCAACGGCGGCAAGATGTTGCTCGGCACCGACATCGACGCGACGCTGACGACGCTCGAGGCGCTCAAGGCCGACGTCATCGGCCTCAACTGCTCGACCGGGCCCGAGGACATGCGTGACGCGATCCGCTTCCTCGGCGAGCTGTCGCCGGTGCCGGTCTCGTGCATGCCCAACGCCGGCCTGCCGCTTCAGGGGCCCGACGGCGAGACGATCTTCCCCGAGAAGCCCGAGCCGCTGGCCGCGACGCTCGGCGAGTTCGTCGAGCGCTACGGGATCTCGATCGTCGGCGGCTGCTGTGGCACCACGCCCGACCACATCCGCGCGATCGTCGAGCGCGTCGGCGGCAAGACTCCCCCGCCCCGTCCCGCCCCGCGCGAGCCGCGGGTCAGCTCGATGATCGCCGCCACGCCGCTCGTGCAGGACCCGAGCCCGGCGATGGTCGGCGAGCGCGTCAACTCGCAGGGCTCGCGCAAGGCCAAGGAGCTGCTGCTCGCCGACGACTACGACGGCCTCGTCCAGATCGCCGAGGACCAGGTCGAGGGCGGCGCGCACATCCTCGACGTCTGCGTCGCGCTGACCGAGCGCTCCGACGAGGACGAGCAGATGCGCCAGACCGTCAAGCGCATCAGCCTGACGCAGCCGCTGCCGATCCAGATCGACTCGACCGAGCCCGACGTGATCAAGGTCGCGCTCGAGCAGATCCCCGGGCGCGCGATCGTCAACTCGATCAACCTCGAGGCCGGCCGCGACAAGGCCGACACGGTGATTCCGCTCGCGCTCGAGCACGGCGCGGCGCTGATCGCGCTGACGATCGACGAAGTCGGCATGGCGAAGACCGCCGAGCGCAAGCTCGAGATCGCCCAGCGGCTGAAGCAGATCGCCTGCGACGAGCACGGCCTCGATCCGAAGCTGCTGATCTTCGACTGCCTCACGTTCACGCTGACGACCGGCGACGAGGAGTGGCGGCCGAGCGCGGTCGCCACGATCGAGGGCATCGCGGCGATCAAGCAGGCACTACCCGACTGCAAGACCTCGCTCGGCGTCTCGAACGTCTCGTTCGGCGTCGGCCAGCCGGCGCGCGCCGTGCTCAACTCGGTCTTCCTCCACCACTGCGTGCAGGCCGGGCTCGACCTGGCGATGGTCAACCCGAACCACATCACGCCGTACGGGGAGATCTCCGAGGAGGAGCGCGAGCTCGCCGACGACCTCGTCTACAACCGGCGCGAGGACGCGCTGCAGCGCTTCATCGAGCACTTCGAGTCGCGCGGCGCCGAGGCCGAGGAGGAGAAGGCGAACCCGACCGAGGGCATGGAGCCCGAGGAGGCGCTGCACTTCCACATCCTGCGACGCAAGCGCGACGGCGTCGAGGACTGGATCGACAAGGGTGTCGAGAAGCTCGGCGCGGTTCCCGTGCTCAACGACGTTCTGCTGCCGGCGATGAAGGAGGTCGGCGACAAGTTCGGCGCCGGCGAGCTGATCCTGCCGTTCGTGCTGCAGAGCGCCGAGGTGATGAAGCGCGCCGTCGCGCGGCTCGAGAACTACCTCGACCGGATCGAGGGCTACACGAAGGGCACGGTTGTCATCGCGACGGTCTTCGGCGACGTCCACGACATCGGCAAGTCGCTCGTCAACACGATCCTGACGAACAACGGCTACACCGTCGTCGACCTCGGCAAGCAGGTCCCGATCGGCACGATCATCGACGCCGCGAAGGAGCACGACGCGACCGCGATCGGGCTCAGCGCGCTGCTCGTCTCGACCTCGAAGCAGATGCCGCTGTGCGTCCAGGAGCTGCAGTCGCAGTCGCTCGAGTACCCGGTCCTGATCGGCGGCGCCGCGATCAACCGCGACTTCGGCCTGCGCGCGCTCTACACCGGCGGCAAGGACAGCGACGACCGCTACGCGCCCGGCGTCTTCTTCTGCAAGGACGCCTTCGAGGGCCTGGCGACGATGGACAAGCTCGTCGACGCGGAGGCCCGCGAGGCGCTGACCGCGAAGGTCCACGACGCCGCGATCAGCCTGCGCGAGAAGGGCCCGGAGCCCGAGGCGCTGCCGACGGACGACGACAGCGTCCGCTCCGCCGCCCGCACCGACAACCCGATCCCCGAGCCGCCGTTCTGGGGCGTACGCGAGATCGCGGTCGACCTCGACGAGGTCTTCCCGCACCTCGACACGCACGTCCTCTACAAGCTTCACTGGGGCGGCCGCGGCGTCAAGGGCGAGGCCTGGGAGAAGCTGCTGCGCGAGGACTTCCAGCCGCGCCTCGAGCGGATGTGGCGCGAGCAGGACTACCTGCACCCGCGCGCGCTGCAGGCCTACTTCCCCTGCTACAGCGAGGGCAACGACGTCGTCGTGCTCGACCCCGAGGACCGCACGACCGTGCTCGAGCGCTTCGTCTGCCCGCGCCAGCCCGGCCACGACCGCATCTGCCTCGCCGACTTCTTCCGGCCGAAGGACAGCGACGAGCTCGACGTCGTCGCGTTCCAGGCGGTCACCGTCGGCGACGACGTGACCGAGCTGATGGCGCGGCTCGAGGCCGAGGGCGAGTTCGCCGAGCAGCTGTTCGTGCACGGGCTCGGCGTGCAGACGGCCGAGGGCCTGTCGGAGTGGATGCACGCCCGCATCCGCGACGAGCTCGGGATCCCGCGGACGCAGGGTCGTCGCTACGCCTGGGGCTACCCGGCCGTGCCCGAGCAGTCCGAGCACGAGAAGCTGTTCCGCCTGATCGGCGCGCCGAGCATCGGCCTGCGGCTGTCGGGCGGCTACGCGCTCGAGCCCGAGCAGTCGACCGTCGCGATCGTCGCCCACCATCCGCAGGCCGAGTACTTCGGCATGAAGTCCGGCAAGCTGCGGGAGCGGGCAACCGCCGACGAGGTCATCGCCGGCTCCGATCGCGATCCGAGCCGCGGCGTCGTCCCGCTCGACAGCGACGACGAGCTGACGACCGTCGAAGCCTGACCGGCTAGGCCTCGATGTCCGCCGCGTCGGTGTGGCGCGGCGGCAGCGCCGAGAGCCGCACCGGCGCCGCATGCAGCGCGCGCAGGCGGATGTCCTTCCACGTCAGGCCCTCGTGCAGCAGCGCCGGCGTGCCCATGACGACCGCGGTCGCGATCTCGACGGCCTGGAGGACGATGCCGTAGCCGAGCGCGTCGGCGCTGCTCACGCCGTAGGCGCTGTGCAGGACGGCGACACAGGCGGCCTGGAAGACGCCGAGGTTCGACGGCGTCGCCGGCAGCACGGCCGTGACATTGACGGCGAACAGCACCGCGGCGGCGGCACCGAGGCCGGCGTCGCCGAGGCCCAGCGCCAGCAGCAGCACGTAGCAGGCGAGCACCTGCACGGCCCAGGCGAGCAGCTGCGCGACGACGGCCTGCGCCCCGAGCCGCGGCGAGCGGAAGACGTCGAGGCCGCTGCGGACCTTCGTCAGCGCCTGCCGCGCCTCGCGCAACCAGCGCGCGACGCGCTCGGAGCGCGCCGGCAGGCCACTGCGCAGCAGGGCCGGCAGCGCCAGCACCGCGACGAGCATCAGCACCGGCAGGACCGCGATCGCCAGCAGCGCGCCGTGATGGTCGGCGAACAGCTGCACCGTCGACAGCATCACGATGCCGAGGATCACGAGCGCGACGAGGTTGAGCAACGTCTGCGAGACGAGCGTGCCGAGTACGACGGGGAAGCTCTCGCGCGGGCGACCGAGCCGTCGCGCGACGACGAGCGCACGGGCCGGCTCGCCGAGTCGCGCGGGCAGCGTGGCCGACATCAGGACGCCGATCGACGTGCCGCGCATCGCGTCGCGGCGGCGAACACGGCGGTCCGGCAGCGCGGCCGACAGGATCGCGTGCCAGGAGAAGGCGCGCAGCACCATCGACAGGGCCATCAGGCCGATGCCGGCGACGACCCACGAGGGGCTCGAGTCGAGCAGGCTCTTGGCGACGCGGTCGACGCCGATGTGGCGAACCGCGAGGTAGCTCAGCCCGAGGAACAGCGCCGTCACCCCGAAGAGGACCAGCTTGCGCAGCGCGGCCATGCCGCGGCGCCGGGGCCGGTCGCCCTCGGCCGGGATCAGCTCCGGCTCGAGGCTCGGCATCCGCCGCGAGCGCGCTCGCGGCAGGCCGTCGGCGCCGGCGAGCCCGGAGGCAACGGCGACCCGTCGCGTCAAGGCCGTACGCGCGGGCATCGCGGCCGCGTCCTCGTAGGCGCTGAGGACCTCCTCGGCGATGCGCGGCCAGGCGAAGCGTTCAGCACGCTGCTCGGCCGCGGATCCCATCCGCGCCAGGCGCGGGCGGTCGAGCGCGAGCGCCCGCAGCTCCTCGGCGAGCGCCGTCGCGTCCCCGGCAGGGACGAGGACGCCGTCGACGCCGTCGCGCACGACGTCGACGTAGCCGGCGATCTCCGACGCGACGACCGGCGTGCCGGCGGCGAACGCCTCGGTCAACACCATGCCGAAGCTCTCGCCGCCGAGCGACGGCGCGCAGAGGACGTCGGCCTCGCGCAGCATCGTGTGCTTGACCTCGTCGTCGACGCGCCCGAGCGCGCGGACGCCGCGCCGGTCGTGGAGCATCGGCTCGACGTCCTCGTCGCCGACGCCGACGAGCGTCAGCTCGACGGGCACGTGGTCGCGGACAGCCTCGAACGCGCGCAGCAGCAGCGGCAGGCCCTTGCGCTCGACGGCCTGGCCGACGAACGCGATCCGCAGCGGCGTCTCCGACGTCGCCGCCGGCAACCGCGGATCGTGGAGCTCGACGCCGTTGGGAATGATCCGGTAGCGCCCACCGAAGAACCGCCGCGCCGTCCACGCCGCCGCTTCGGAGACGGCGATCCGTACGTGCAGCTGCTGCATCCGCCGCCGCGCCCCGATCGCGACCGCGACGTTGTGCGTCAGGGCGTTGGTCCCGTAGGTGTGGAACGTGCCGACGAGCGGCAGCCCGTGCGCCGAGGCGAGCGTGTCCCAGCAGATCACCGGGACGACCGGCTCGTGCACGTGGACGACGTCGAAGTCCCCCTCGGCGAGCGCCGTCCGCAGCGTCGTCAGCGCACGCGGCGACCCGGCCAGGTTCGAAATCGCGCCGTTGGCCGGGTAGCCGATCGTGCGGCCGAGCGGCACGACGTGCTCGGGAATCTCGCGCAGCGCCGGACGTGCCCCGCGATGGAGCCGAGCGGAGAGGGCGTCGGGAGGGTCGAACGGCGCGAGGACGCGGACGTGGTGTCCGCCGGCGAGAAGCTCCTCTGCGAGCGCCTCGACATGTCGCGTTACGCCCCCCGGATACGACCACGAATACGGCGACACCAGGGCGATGCGCATCGCGCGCAATGGTACCCGCATCACTACCCTGAACGATGTGAACGAACGGCATTTCGTCAAGTACACGTTCCTGCAGCTCGAGCCCGCCTGGCGCCGGCTCGACAGCGAGCAGCGAGCCGAGCACAAGCGCGAGTTCCTCGCCGCCTGCGAGGACTTCGCGTCCGATCACCTCCTGCAGGCGTTCTCGCTCGTCGGGACCCGCGGCGACGCCGACCTGATGCTCGTCGCCGAGGCCGAGAACCTCGATCGCATCCACGAGTTCCACGTCGTCCTCGCCCAGAGCGGGCTGATGCACTGGGCGACGCAGCCGTACAGCTTCCTCGGCATGCGCAAGGGCTCGGAGTACTCCGACGAGCAGCGCCTCGTGCCACGCCCGTTCCGCGGCAAGTACCTGTTCGTCTACCCGTTCGTCAAGACGCGCGCGTGGTACGCGCTGCCGGCCGACGAGCGCTGGCGCGTGATGCAGCAACACATCACCGTCGGCCGCGAATACCCGACCGTCGACAACCACACCACCTACTGCTTCGGGCTCGACGATCAGGAGTTCGTCGTCGCGTTCGACACCGACGACGTCGGCGCGTTCCTCGACCTCGTCCAGCGGCTGCGGACGACGGAGGCCTCGGCCTTCACCCTGCGCGACACGCCCTCGTTCACGTGCATCGCCAGCTCCCTCGAGCGAGCGCTCAACGCGCTCGACGGCGAAGCGGTCGCCGCCGAGCTGCTCGAGGGACGGCCGTAGCACTCACCGGCGCCTTCGACCACCTGCGCGCCGCGGACCCGGTGCTCGCCGGGCTGCTCGACGCGGTCGGCGAGCCGAGCGCGCGACAGCCGCTCGGCGACCCGTACGGCTCGCTGGTGCGCGCCATCGTCGGTCAGCAGCTGTCGGTCGGCGCGGCGCGCTCGATCTACGAGCGGCTGCTGGTGTTCTTCGACGGCGCCCGCCCGTCGCCGCAGCAGCTGCTCGACACCGACCCCGAGGAGATGCGGGTTGCCGCCGGCCTGTCGCGCGCGAAGGTCACGTTCGTCCGTTCACTCGCCGAACACGTGCTGTCGGGCGAGCTCGAGCTCGACCGCCTCGGCGAGCTCTCGGACGACGAGATGATCGCCGAGCTGACCGCCGTCAAGGGCATCGGCACCTGGACGGCGCACATGTTCATGATGTTCGAGCTCGGTCGTGACGACATCCTCGCGACCGGCGACCTCGGTGTCCGCCGGGCCGTCGAGCGCGCCTACG